>Ga0163146_10001884_pt1 | contig 29357 bp, 29 predicted proteins | sample OliLakLV19MP7G1_FD_148648 | JGI IMG/M metagenome (GOLD analysis project Ga0163146, IMG submission 148648) | Freshwater microbial mat bacterial communities from Lake Vanda, McMurdo Dry Valleys, Antarctica - Oligotrophic Lake LV.19.MP7.G1 | ecosystem: Environmental > Aquatic > Freshwater > Lake >...
GTTCTGTCAGAAGAAAAGGGGCGTGGCGTCCAAGTGTGCTGGCCCGGCGACCAAGTGCGGCTTGACGTCGGACTGGAACCGTCAGTTCCGGTGAAGCTGGGCGTGGCGGCGGAGTGTGCCGAGTTGCTCGGGATGGAGACGTCAGTTCCGAGGAAGCTGCGCGTGGCGTCCAAGTGTGCTGGCCCGGCGACCAAGTGCGGCTTGACGTCGGACTGGAACCGTCGGTTTCGGTGAAGCTGGGCGTGGCGGCGGAGTGTGCCGAGTTGCTCAGGATGGAGACGTCAGTTCCGAGGAAGCTGCGCGTGGCGTCCAAGTGTGCTGGCCCGGCGACCAAGTGCGGCTTGACGTCGGACTGGAACCGTCAGTTCCGGTGAAGCTGGGCGTGGCGGCGGAGTGTGCCGAGTTGCTCAGGATGGAGACGTCAGTTCCGAGGAAGCTGCGCGCGGCAACCAAGTGCGCTCGAGCGCCCTACCGAATCAGCCCTGTCCCCGTTGCAGCCGGTGCCTCTGTCCTGGCGCAACCTCTTCGTCCTTCGACAACACGTCCGAGCAAGACACGCTCTTCCTCAAGGCTCTTCGAGCGCCAACTCCTGCGCCAACGCCATCAGTGCCGCTCGATTCTGCCAGTTGTAGAGCGGATAGTTGAGCGCACCACTCACGAACTCCGGAGCACCCATCGCCTCAGCCGCCTTCTCGAGGAAGATCGGATCGTGCGTCAGCTCGAAGCCGTACGCGAACGACGACCAGATCTGGTAGTGATCGGGAATACCGTAGTTGCCGTCGGCAGGAATCCACGTGCAGTACGGCGCTTGCGCCATGTCGAACGGGCCGACAGCGATCATCGCCCAAGGCCCGTTATTCGCGGCACTCCACACGAGCGGCGACACCATCGCGTAGAGATCCTTGCGCAACATGTCGTCCAAGCGAACCGTGCGCGCATCATCACGACCGAGCAGCACCGTCTCGCGCAAAGCCACGAGCGCGTTCTGCACGATCGCGGCTTCGATCGACTGGCGGCAGCGGTATTTGGCTCCGAACACGTTGTACAAGGGCAGCGTGTGAATCACGTTCGAGCAGGCTGTTTGACCGCGCTCGAGCGCATCCTGAATCGTTTCCAACCACGGCAATTGTCGCGCGCGCCACTCGTCGCTCTCGACCGAGTACGCGACGAGCGCCGCGTCCAACCCCCAGCCCTCGCCGCGACCGAACGGTGCACCGTTCTGCGGATGTTCTGTGGTATAGGTCCTCAGTGCGTACAAACCCGTCGGGATGATCGCGCCCCAGACGTCCTGCGGATGGTTCGTGAACGCGATACGGAAGCCCTCGGCTTGCGCGCACAGGTCGTCCTTGGCGATCGCGTCGTTGCCGAGCCACAAAAGCACTTTCGCCGAGCGCGTGTAGCGGATCAGGTGTTGACGATCGATCGCGTAGAACGACGACAGGATGTCTTCGTAGAACGGCTTGCGATTCGCCGCCGCGACGGCTTCGACTTGGAACGTGGGCGCCGAGTTGTAGCCGAACGGATCGGCTGCCCAGAACATCGGTTCGTTGTACCACCAGATCGGCTGCGTCTCGCCGCTCTCCCCGTGCACGATCCACTGATGTTCTTGCGTGTGTCTGCCGTCGTTGTTGAAGAGCACGTTCGGTTGGCGATCCGTGTACATGCGATGGCTGATCTCGTGCCAACGGTAGCCGTCGCGCGACGCGCTCCACGCGACGTCGACGCCGTCGTAGAGGTAGATCTCGCTGCCGCTGACCATGCCGCCAGCCGCCGTACCCCACGGATGCGCCCAGCCCATGTTCGCGTTCTCGATCGGGAATTCACCGACTGTTCCCGTCGCGATCTGGTTCGAGACTTGCGCGAATTCACCGCTCAATTGAGCTCGAACTGCGTCCTCGGTCGCAGGCGCGAGCGACGGCAGGACGTGGCGCTGCGAGAACCAGCGACCCGTGTTCTTGTTCCACCACGAGAACCATTCGCGACCGTCTTCGTTGATGCCGGCGCGCGCGAACGCGAGACCTGCCTCGGTGAGACAAGCAGTCGCTTCCGCTTCGTGACCGTCTCGCGCGAGCACGAGTCGGCGATGGAACTGTGCCATGCGCGGCATCATGTGCATCTGTCCTTCGCCGATCGGACGCACGATCGGGTAGACACGACGATCGCCTTCGTCGTACGGCACGCCGAGGAACGGGTCTTCGATCGAGGAGATCACACTCCAACCGAGCGGCACGACGAGTTCGAGCGCGTCGAAGTAGACCTTGCCGAGCGGATCGTCGTCGCTCGTCGTCTGATCGAGCCCGCTGAAGGCATTGTGTACGCGCAGGTCGAGAGAAACGAACTCGTCCGCGGAGTACGTCGTGGCGTAGGCGTGCACGCCGACGTGGTGCGACAACGTGCCCTGCGGCCCTTCGACGACGAGATCGGCGCGCAAGGGTTGGTGCGTCGAGAACTGCTTCTCGAAGCGACCGTCCTTCAGCTTGCGCAGCGAAGGCCCGTTCTCGCGTGCGTCGTGGAACAAGTCGGCCGAGTACGCGTTGCCGAAGACGTCTTTCGTGCGCAGGACGACTCCGCGCTCGTACGAGATCAGGTTCGCGACCGCTTGCGGAGCGCTCGACGGCGAGGTCGGGTGCGGCTGGTAGCGCACGTCGTAACGCAGCATCTGTCCGGCGGAGACGGAGGCCGGTCGATCGACGCGCGCGATCACTTCGACGACGTCGGATCCGTCGGCCGCATCGGGATACCGGGTAACCGATTCGCACTGCGCCAGCGTGGCGTTGCCCGCCGAGTCGACGATCACGAACGGCTCGACGCCGCTCCCGGGGACGAATGTGCCGCGCGGAACCGGCAGCGTGCCGTGCAGCGTGAACGTCGCGACCGACGGGGCTTGCAGTTCGAACTGTCCGACCGTGTCACCGGCCACGGCGAGAGCTCCGATCGGCGGCTTCTCGAGCGTCGGAATGCCCGGCCCCGAGTGTTGGATCGCACCGCCGACGGTGATGCCGGACCCGACACCGACCTCGTCATCGCCACTCGAACAACCGCCGAGCACGAGTGTGCCGATGATCAAAGCCTGCACTGCGTTCGTACGCACCGAATGGGTGCGCACGTTTCTGACATCTGCCATGAACTCTTCTCCCTTGTGGAGAGCGCGCCTCGCTGCCACGAGTGCGTGCGCTCCTTGCCGGGGAGGTACTTCGGAGGACCGAATGCAATTTTCTGAATAGAACCGTGAACTGCCTTGAAATAGCGCGTTCGCGAAATCTTTTCGCTAGGACTGTCAGGTCGCGCGCGCAAGGCTCGAGGCGGTGCTCGTGGGCAGTGAGCAGGCGAAATCGCGCTGCACTTTCTTCACCAGTGCCGGCACGCCGACGGCGAGCGCGTGATCGGGAACGTCGCGCGTTGCGACTCCGCCCGCACCGAGGATCGAGCGAGCGCCGAGCGTGATCCCTTCGAGGATCGAAGCTCCCGTTCCCACGTACACGGCGTGCACGAGTTCGACGTTGCCCGACACGTGCACTCCCGGCGAGAGCGTCGAAAAATCGCCGATCTTCGCGTCGTGACCGACCGTGCAATCGAGATTGATCGCGACGTGCTCGCCGATCGCGATGTCGCACGTGACGATCGATCCGGCGCACACGATGGTGCCTCTGCCGATCGTGACGTCGGGGCCGATCTCGGCACCGCGAGCGATGACGGCGGGAGCGAAGCGATGTCCGCGTGCGAGCGCATCGCGCACGACGCGTTCCTTGATCTCGGTCATGCCGCCGATCCCGCAGATCAGCAACGTGCCCGGTTTCACGTCGGCGAGCGTGATCACCGGCAGGCCTTTGAAAAGTTCCGCGCGCGGCTCGCGATCGACGAAGGCGATCGGTTCGAAACGCTCGTTCGTGCCGTGCGCGCGCGCATCGCGGAGCGCCCACAAGACTTCGCGAGCGAAACCGCCACCGCCGAGGATCGCGACTTGAATCGTGCTCATGAGGCTTTGACTCCGATCTTCGGGAGAGCGCGCAGACGGCTGGTCGCGCGCGTTTCTGCCGCAGAAACAGCGCGTGCATGAAAGACGAGACGCGACGCGACGTGTTCGACGTCGGCGCGCGTGAGGCGCGGCGAACTCGGCAGATTCAAGCCGGAACTGGCCACCAGATCGGCGACGGGGAAACGTTCGCTCGAGCGATGCACCGGCATCGCGTGCATCGGATAGAAGAACGGGCGCGTGTCGATTCCGTCGGCGGTGAGGCGCGACATCAGGAGATCGCGCAGCTCGGGTCTGTTCTCGGCGTCGCGCCAACGCAGGCTCGCGAGCCAGTGCACGCTTTCTACGCCGGGATGTTCCGCTTGCCACGAGAACTCATCACAGCCGTGCAAGAATTCGCGGTACCACGCCGCGACTTGGCGGTGTGCCGCGATCAAGCGCTCGATCTTCGCCATCTGCGACACACCGAGTGCCGCAGCGAGATTCGTCATGCGGTAGTTGTAGCCGACGGTGTCGAACCAATATCTGCGCGTCGGATCCATGCCTTGCCCGCGGTAGAGCGCCATTTTGCGCGCGAGTTCCGCATCGTTCGTGGTGACGACGCCGCCTTCGCCCGTCGTCACGATCTTGTTGCCGTACAGGCTGAAGCTCGAGATTTCACCGAAAGATCCGACGCGCTGGCCGTCGATCGTGGCGCCGTGTGCTTCGGCGGCATCTTCGACGATCCACAACTTGTGTTTCATCGCGAGCGAGCGCAGAGCACGCATGTCGCACGGCATTCCGTACAAGTGCACGGGCAAGATGCCGACGGTGCGCGGCGTGATCGCGCGCTCGACGGCCGCGGGATCGATGTTCCAAGTGTCGACCTCGCAGTCGACGAGCACGGGCGTCGCGTTGCAGTAGCGCACCGCGTTCGCCGTCGCGACGTACGTGAACGTCGGCACGATGACTTCGTCGCCGCGTCCGACTCCGAGCGCGAGCAGCGCCAGGTGCAGCGCGACCGTGCCGTTCGCGGTCGCGAGAGCGTGCTCGGTACGGCAAAACTGCGCGAAATCGTGCTCGAAACGGGCCAAGTACGGACCTTGCGAGGAGATCCAGCCGGAGTCGAACGCATCGAGCAAGTGTTCGCGATCCGTTGCGTCGAGGTGGGGTTCGGTGACGGGATAGTTCTTCATGCGGGGTTCGTTCCGACGTCTTCGAGGACGAGCGCGTAGCGCTTGCGCGACTCGGAGGCGAGTCGCACGGTGAGCGTGTGTGCGCGGCCCGGCAGGCGTCGCTCGACGATCTTGCGCGCGGGCTCGAAGACCGCGTGATCGCCGGTGACGTCGAGGCTGCCGAGGGTCGCGTCGAAGCTGTTCTCGATTTCGCACGCGACGTCGAGCCAAGTCTCGCGCACTCGTGCGCTCGCGCAGACGATTTCGACGCGCTCGAGCTTGTACTGTTGCTTGCGCCAACCCGAAGTCGGATGCAGGACGGCGACGCGCGAGTCCATGAACGTCTGGAAGCCCGCTCTGCGCGCGTCTTGATTCACGCCGGCGAGCAAGCCGTTCTCATATTCGCCGCGGAAGCGCACGCCGCGATCGAACACGGCGCGCTTGAACAGAACGACGCTGCCGACGCTCGCGAGTTCGACGAGCTCGTGCGGACGGAAGTCGCGGTGGTAGGGCGCAACATTCGTGAAGCGCACGCCGTCGAGTCCGCGAAAGCCCCACGTGTCGTAGAACATTCCGCCCAAGAAGATCGCGGGCGCCACGATGTCGACGTCGCTCGCGACGAGTTGTTCGAGCAAGTCGTGGGGGAGCGCCAGGTCGCTCTCGCACCAGAGAACGTGAGTGCAATCCGTCGCGAGTGCCGTCTCGAGCGCGACGTTTCCGAGCAAGGCCCACTTCTTGACGCGGTCGTCGAAGTCGGCGACGGGTTCGACGTCGAGCTTCGCGAGCGAGACGCGGGCGTCCTGATCGCGCCACGCTTTCAAGCGCGCGAGCGTGTCGTCGGAGGAGTCGCCCTCGACGAACGAGAATGCGAGTTCGATGTCCGGACGCGCCTGCGCCGAGATGACGGCGCGGAAGTATTCGAGCGTGCTCGCGCTGTTGCGGAAAAGCGAACAGACGGCGATTTTGGCTGTGGGGCGGCTCACGCGGAGGCTTTTCGACTCGACTTCGGGAAACCTTTCGCAGGCTTCCCGCGAGCGTCGGTTCCGTCGTTCAGGAAATGGGAGTTCGTGTCGACGGTTCGAGGATGCAACAAGCTCTCGCCTGCCCGTTCACGGTGCGCCGCCTGGACACGATTCGCGCTCACCTCGGTGCCCGATCCGTGAATGCGGCGACGGTCGCGACGCTCGAAACCCTGGCGCAGGATGCGCCGAACAAGACCCCGCTCGTCGATTGGCTGAAGGCTGGCGTCGCCGCGAACGATCGCCGCTTCGAGATTCGATCCGCCCTGCGTGCTCTCGCGCGCTCGATGCAACCGCGCAGCTACTTAGAGATCGGCACGCGCCGCGGTTGGAGTCTGGCGCAAGTGCTCGCCGAGTCACCGACGTGCCGCGCGTACTCGTTCGATCGTTGGATCGAAGGTTACGGCGGCGTCGAGAATCCCGGCCCCGAGTTCGTGCGCGACGAGATGAAGCGCGCCGCCCCGGATCACACGGGCACGCTGCGTTTCATCGCGGGAAACAGTCACGACACGCTGCCGGTGTTCCTCCAAGGCGTGCCGATCGAGGAGCGCGAGCTCGCAGACTTGTCCATCGTGCGCGCCGGTGAAGATGCGCCGCGCAGTTTCGATCTCGTGACCGTCGACGGCGATCACACTGCGCTCGGCACCTGGTGGGACGTCACCGATGTGCTTCCGTACATCGCGATCGGCGGCGCGCTCGTGATCGACGATCTCGTCGACACGGCCGACGAAGCGTTGGGCGACGTTGCAACGAGTCGCTACGAGTCGATCCGTCCGTCACCGAACGATCTGCGTCCGTCGCTCTTGGATGTTTGGAATCGCCTGAAAAACGGCCTCGACAACTACGAGTTCCTGGAGAGCTTCGATTCGATCGTGCCGATTGGGATCGCGATTCGAATGCGCTGAGGGAGCGGCACCAACTGCGAAAACAGTCGAAAAGCACTTGAAAACGATCCCGTTCAGCGTGCGAATAGATTTTGAAACGCGGGCGAATGTTCGAGGCCCCGCAAGATTCGCTGCGCCTGCCAACGACAGCCCTCGTCCGTGAACTGCACCGAATCGGCGAAGTGCGCCTCATCCGCAGGCACTTCGTTCTCGCCCTCGACCAAGATGGCACCGGTGTCGATTGCGGCTGCCCGAATCGCGCGATTGTACGCCTCGAAGCCGTCGAGGATGCTGGCCACGTCCATGTACGGCATGTAGTAGAAAGTGCGTGATGCACGAGCGTTGTTGCTCGTCGAACGTCATCTCGCGCCGCGTCGCTTGGGCAAACGTCGCCACCAACACGACCGGCGCGACTTTCTGCGCCGATCGGATCAAGTGTGTGAAGCGCTCGCGGTACGGCGCGACCGACGAGCGTCAACTCATTCGTCTACGCTCCGCTCGCGAAGTGGGCTCGCGAAACTTCGAGCGCCGAGCCGCACGCAAGGATCATGGCCGCCGACATCGGAGCGATCGGTTGGAACTGGCGGGGGACCATCCTCGACAGCATGGGACTCGTGTGGCCCGCGGCACTCGAGTACGGATCGCCGAACGCGATCATCGCAGGCGAATCACCTGAGTACGTGATGCTCTACGCAGATCGCTTCACGCTGCGGGAGTTTCGAGCTCGCGACGATTTGTACGCGCGCTACGAGCCGATCGCACGCTTCAGCGCATTCGGCCTGACGGATCTCGCGCCGCGTTTGGAAGACGTCGACGTGGATTGGTCGCAGGACTATTTGATCTACCGGCGCCGCTGACCTGGATCACGGTTCAGTGCGCTCAGCGATAGCCCGCGCGCTGCAGATCCTCGTGACCGGCTTCCTTGAGCACGAGTTCGAGCTCGGCCAGCTCGAGATCGCTTTCGATCATCATCTACACGAGGTCCTGCAGAAACGTCCTCGCCGATCGGCTGAGCAGATCACGAACTTTCGACGGGTTGCCCTCCTGATGGTCGAAATCGGCGGGCTGAAAGAGCGTGAATCGCTTACTCGATCAGGATCAGGAGTGCCTTCTTCGGATCTCGCTCGAAGCTCTCGATGTTGGAGTGGCGTCGACGCAGGAGTTCCACCATTTCCACCGTCGAGCGATTGCCGACGCGCAGCCAAACGACCTTGGGGAGTGCGCCACGCACTGCGCTCAGTTGCTGGAAGTCCTTGTCCTTCGTGAGCAAGACGAATCCATGCAGGCGCGCATGATCCCAGACGACCTCGTCATCGCTCCGCATCAACCCGAGTTACTTGACATGACGAGAGTTGGGAAACAACTCCGCCAATCGCTCCACTAAACGATCACGCAGATTTTCGTCGACCAGGAACTTCACGCCGCTGGCGGGATGATCATGGTGCCTTTTTCACGGTCCGCCGCGAACGCGAGGCACGCGCGAACATCTTCCTCGGTCAGTTCGGAGAAGTCGGCCAGGACAGCGGCGACGCTCATGCCGGAGGCGAGGTACTCGAGCACGTCGCCGACCGTGATGCGCAGGTCGCGGACGCAGGGTTGCCCGCTCCGTTTGCCCGGCGTGATCGTGATCAGGTGGCGGTATTCCATGGAATCGGCCTCCGGGCCTTCTACGCTACCAGGAAGAGCGCTGCTCGTGCAGAGCAGGAGAGCGGGTTCGAAGCCAACGATCCGCTCAGCGATAACCCGCGCGCTGCAAGTCCTCGTGGCCGGCTTCCTTGAGCACGCGTTCGCGCTCGGCGAGCTTCATGTCGCTGTCGATCATCATCGACACGAGTTGCGGCAGCGAGGTCTTCGCTGACCAACCGAGCAGGTCGCGCGCTTTCGACGCATCGCCTTCGAGGTGATCGACTTCGGCGGGCCTGAAGTAGCGCGCGTCGATCTCGACGTACTGCTTCCAATCCAGATCCAACGCGCCGAACGCTAGCCCTAAGAACTCGCGCAGTGAGTATGCGACGCCCGTCGCGACGCAGAAATCATCGGGTGAATCGTGTTGCAGCATACGCCACATCGCTTCGACGTAGTCGCCAGCGAAACCCCAGTCGCGCTTCGCATCGAGATTGCCGAGCGCCAGCTTGTTCTGCAGTCCCAGCTTGATGCGCGTCGCCGCACGCGTGATCTTGCGCGTCACGAAGGTCTCGCCGCGGCGCGGACTCTCGTGATTGAAGAGGATCCCGTTCGTCGCGAACAAGCCGTAGCTCTCGCGGTGATTGACGACTTGATAGTGCGCGTAGACCTTGGCGCACGCGTAGGGCGAGCGCGGTTGAAAGCGCGTCGCTTCACTCTGGCGCGGCTTCGCGGAACCAAACATCTCGGAAGAGCCGGCTTGATAGAAGCGCACACGCTTGCCGCCGTTCTTCTCGTAGCCGCGGATCGCTTCGAGCAAGCGGATCACGCCGACCGCCGTCACGTCGACCGTGTATTCGGGCTGATCGAAACTGACGCGCACGTGGCTTTGCGCACCCAAGTTGTAGAGCTCGTCCGGTTGGACTTCCTCGATCAAGTTGCGCATCGCGCCGGCGTCCGACAGATCGCCGTAGTGCATGTGGAAGCGCGGATTGCGATCGTCACCGAGGTGCAGATGCTCGATGCGATCCGTGTTGAAGAGCGACGAGCGCCGCACCATCCCGTGCACGTCGTAAGCCTGCGCGAGGAGGAATTCGGCCAGGTAGCTGCCGTCTTGTCCGGTGATGCCAGTGATGAGCGCGGTCTTCGGCATGGTCTTCGTCCTCGTGTGCGTTCGCTTCATCTGGTTCGGATCGAGAAGATCCGCCCGGAACTGAAGGGTGCACTTGCCGACGATAGAGAGCGCGGTTGCTTTTGCAAGAAAGGGCAGAAATCAGAGCCGTTTTTCGCGTTTTTCGGACGCGATCCAGGCCAGCGTTTCGGCGAGAGGAATCTGCGGCTCGAATCGAATCGCGCGGGCGAGCGCCGCCCGGCTGCCGACGAAAGGCAGGGGATTCTCCGTGGGAAAGTGCACTTCGCGCTCCACACCGAGCGCGCGCGCGAGTCCGGCGGCGAGCGTGGAGAGCGCGACACCGCGACCGCTGCACAAGTTGAATACCGATCCGCTCTCGACGTCGGCGGCGACGAGGTCGGCGAGTGCTCGCGCTCCTTCGCGCACGTCGAGGAAATCGCGCACGCCGTCGGCGCCTTTCATCACGACGGGACCCGCGCCGTGCGTGAGCGCCTCGATCAGATCGGGAACGAGCAGACCGTCGGGCATCGCACGTCCGATCTGATTGAACGAGCGCACGATCACGATCGACAGCTGTCTCGCCGATTCGTGCGCGATGCGTTCTACAGCGAGCTTCGAGTGTCCGTACGGACCGTTGGGGCTCAATGCGCGCGCTTCGACGAGCGGTTTGTCGTCACCTTGTGCTCCGTACACGTGGGCCGACGACATCACGATCACGCGCGCGCCGGGTGAGTGCTCGGCGAGCCAAGCGAGCGCGTGACGCGCGATGCCCACGTTGATCGCCGCCGCACGCTCGTCGAAGCGCGGTCCGGGCACGGCGACGCCGGCGAGCAGAACAGCTGCATCGAAGCGCCTCGCGAGAGTGGTCGGCAGACGCGCAAGAGCTTGGGCGTCGGAGAGATCGACGCTCACCTCGCGATGACTCGCGCCGATCGGCGTGCGACCGAAACCGACCACTTCGTGTCCGCGCGACACGAGTTCGACGCTCGAGTGACGACCGACGAAGCCCGTGGAACCGAGGATCAAGACGCGCATGAACTCGAACGGTGTACCAGCGCGCACGCGCGGACACTACTGCGCGGCTCTCACTTCGTCGCGGAGCGCTCGATTCGCCGACCGACGCTCATTTCGAGCGCTTCTTCGACGGCGTCGGCGTCGGCCGATCGACCGCGGGTAACACGATGCGCCACGCGAGGCGTCCGTTCGAGACGCGCGACAGTTCGACGCTGCCGCCTTGCCCGGCGACGATCGAACTCGCCGCCGACAGCGCGTTCGGACCCAGATCCGGCAGCACGCGGCGCAGTCCGTAAGGCTCCAAAATGCGCGCAGTCTCGATGCGATCGAGCGGGCCTGAGTTGAATTCGACGCGCACTTCGGCCGGGCCGCCGTCGCGAATCACTTGCGCGCGCACGAGATCGCCCTTCGCCGAGCACGCACCCGCGAGCCAGAAGAACGCATCGAAGGCCTGGCCGAGCAGCGCGCGATCCGAGCGCACGAAAACCGGCTCGCTCGAGCGGAATTGGCAGCGCGGCGTCGCTTCGGGGCGACTCGCGAGTTGCGCGACGAACACTTGCACCGTGTCGCCGAGATCGAAGACTTGATCGCCGCGCGCCGGAGGAGCTGCGACGTAACCGAGGGTGCGCGCGAACTGCATGAGCCGCGCAACTTCGCCGTCGAGTTGATCGACGTGTTCGCGCACTTCTTCGTGACTGTCGGGCTCGACCATGCGCAGGGCTTGAAGACCCAACTCGACGCGTTGCGCCGTGTCGGCGAGGTCGGCGATCTGCGCGCGCCACCACGGCGGGTGAACCGCGTTCGTGTCCGCTTTCGGCTCGCTCGTCGAGCTGTGCGACGGAATTTCAGGGTCGAAATCGGCGAAGTCGGGCTCGCTCGCCGAAGCGCGCTCTGTGCCTGAGTCCGGCGCGAAATTGGGCACGCTGTCGTCATCTTCGTCGTCGATACGCACGACGCTTTTCACGCCGCTGCGAGGCTCACCGGCGATCGGTGCGCGCACCAGGTCGGGTTCCGAGCGCTCGAGCAAAGCCTGGATCTCGTCGACTTCGTCGAAGGCCTTCGCCGCATCCAACTCGTCGTCGATCGGGTCGTGCTCGGGGACGAACCGGTGCGGTGCGTCGATCGCCGCAGCGCGCTCGGTCGACCTGATCACGTCGGGACGCGATCGCTCCAGCGACGCTTCCTCATGCAGCACTCGCTCGGTCCGAGTTCGTTCCGCGCGCGCCCGGTCCTGCACGCGCCGGCGGTCTTGATTCGGCAGAGATCCATCGACTCCCGCCATCGCGATCAGATCGTCGAGCAGCGGGGGCCAGGGCATCCACCGCGAACGCGGCAAGGCGAGCACGGTGCGCACGACGCGCGTGCCGGCATCGTGACCGACGAGCGCGACGCGCGAACGTCCGGACTCGCTCAAAAAACGCTTCAGGTAGCCGACGTCCTCGATCGGAATCAGGTCGGCGTCCAGCACGACTTCGATGTCGTCGGCCCCGGTCGCGTTCGCGGTCGAGGCGAGGTCGTCGATGTCACGGACGGCGACGCCTAGACCCGCCAGAACGAGCGACAGAGGTCGGAGCCGCTCGCCCGGGCCGATCCAGATCGACCGTGCGGCACGCCCACCTGCTCGTTCACCGTCGGGTCGTGTCATGGCCGCATCCTATCCCCCTGGAAAGAACCGACAAGACGGAAGCCGTCAGGAAGCCGCAATGTCGCGCGTGAGACTCGAAAAGGCGCGCGCAGGCGCGCGGCGAGGAATTGGCTTGGGTCGAATGCGGTTTCTGGGCGACCCTACTGCGCTCATCCTGCTCCCGAACATGAAGGAAACGGTCCAATCCAGCGCCCCTTCGTCGCCCGAAAGTGCCATCCGCATCTCCGTCGTCGTGCCCGTTTTCGACGAGGAAGCGAACCTGCCGATCCTGCACGAGGAGATCGTTGCCGCCCTGGATCCGCTGGGAGTCGCTTGGGAGGTGCTGTACGTCGACGATCGCTCGCTCGATCAAAGTCTAGTCGTGATGCTCGAGCTGTGGAAGAAGGACGGACGCGTGCGCGTCGTGAAATTCCGCGCGCGCTCCGGACAAACCGCGGCAATGGCGGCTGGGTTCGACCATGCGCGCGGTGAGATCGTCGTGACGCTCGACGGCGATCTGCAGAACGATCCGGCGGACATCCCGAAATTGGTCGCTGAGCTCGAGCGCGGCTTCGACGTCGTCGCCGGATGGCGCAAGTCGCGGCAAGACGGGTTCGTCCTGCGCAAGCTGCCTTCGAAGATCGCGAACCGTTTGATCGCGTGGGTGACGGGTGTGCAGATCCACGATACCGGTTGCACGCTCAAAGCGTTTCGGCGCGAGGTCGTGAAGAACTTGCCGATCTACGCGGAACAGCATCGTTTCCTGCCGGCGATGTCGGCCGGCGGTGGTGCGCGCGTGAGCGAGATGGTCGTCAATCACAGGCCGCGTCGCTTCGGTCGCAGCAAATACGGCATCGGACGAGCGACACGCGTGCTCCTCGATCTGTTGTCGATCAAGATGATCAGTTCGTTCTCGCACCGTCCGTTGCAGTACTTCGCTTTGTTGACGGCGCCGTTCGTTCTCGGACTGTTCGGCTACATGATCTCGCTCGCCGTCGCCAAGGCACCGATCGACTTCGACACGGAATGGGGGCGGATCGCGCTCGTCCTGTTCATGTTGCTCTTCATGTTGTGCGCTTACTTCGTGATGCTCGGACTGCTCGCTGAACTCGTCGTGAAGGCGAGCGGCATGCACCAACCGCGTCACACACGCGTGCTCGTGTCCGGCCCGAGGAGCGGCGTATGAAAGCGGACGAGATCGACAGCGCCACGCCGCAACCGGAAGAGACTCCGGTAGACCGTACGCACAACCCGCGCAGTCAGCCGACCGGGGAGAACGAAGCAGATCCCTACGCGGCGCAAAGAGCCGAAAAACAGGCTCGTAAGCGCGCACAAGCTGCCGCAGCCGCCGGCCAGTCGAAGGAGGACGACGAATCAGCGCCGACTGCGGAAGAACTGCCGAAGCCGAAGAAACAGAAAAGCCCGAAGGTCGTCGCGCGCGTCGATGTCGCAGCACCCGAACTCGATCCGGCGCGTGACATCGAGGTCACGATCATCGTTCCGATCCAGACCGGCGACGGACGCGTGCGCGATGTCGTCGAAGCACTCGGCTCGGAGCTCGAGCGCCTCGGGCGCAATTGGGAATGCATACTCGTCTTCGACGGCGTGCGCGGTCCAGCGTGGGAGGATGCGCACCGACTGGCGCGCGAGAAACCGGGGCGCGTGCATCCGATTGCGTTTCAGCAACCAGCTGGCGAATCGACGTGCTTGACGGCAGCGTTCGAACGCGCGCGCGGATCGATCATCGTGACGTCGCCACAGTACGTGCAAGTCGATCCGTTCGAGTTGTCGCGCATGCTCGCGCTCGTCGACGGTGGCGCCGATTTCGTTTCACCGTGGCGTCACCCGCGCATCGATCCGTACTTGAACCGCATTCAATCGGCGCTGTTCAACTGGGTGATGCGGCGCATCATGCACGCTCCGTTCCACGATCTGAATTGCTACTTCCGCGTATTCCGTCGCGGCGTGCTCGAGGACGTCGCGATCTACGGCGATCAATATCGCTTCCTACCGGCTATCGCATTGCGGCAAGGATTCAAGGTCGTCGAGCTGAAGGTTCGACACCTGAAGGAATGGGGCGGCAAGGGATTCTTCGGACTCGGCGTGTACGCGCGGCGCTTCCTCGACATCCTCGGCGTCGTCTTCCTGTCCAAGTTCACGCTGAAGCCGTTGCGCTTCTTCGGAACGCTGGGCGGGATCTGCGCGCTGATCGGCGGAGCGGTGTGTCTGTCGCGTGTGGCCTCGAAGTGGATACTCGAGACGGAAGGTGCCTTGCTCGGGCCGATCTTCATGCTGGGAGCGCTGCTCTTCGTGCTCGGCGTGCAGATCATCGGGTTCGGCCTCGTCGGCGAGATCATCATCTACACGCAAGCGCGCAACTTGCGCGAGTACCGCATCGAACGCATCTGGGAATCGGGACCGAAGAAGCATGACGACGACCCAGATCGAACCGCTGCTGTCGAGCCTCTCGATCCCTCTCGTACGACCGGCGGCGATGGTGGAAGTTCGTAGATTCGAAGCGCACAGCGATGCAGCGCGCGACGAGTTCGTGCGCGGTTCGGCGAGTGCGAGCGTCTTCCATCTGTCCGGCTGGAGACGCGCGGTCGAGCGCGTGTTCGGTCACGATGCACGCGATCTGATCGCGTGGCGCGAAAACAAGATCGTAGGCGTTTTGCCCCTGTTTTCGTGCAGTTCGCCCTTCGGCAAGCGGCACCTGATCTCGACCCCGTACGGTGTCTACGGCGGACCGGTCGGGACGGATCGCGAAGTCGAGAAAGCGCTCGCCGATGCCGCAGTCGCGATGGCGAAGGCCGACGGCGTCGGTCGCCTGGAGCTGCGCTGTTTCCAAGATCCCGGTCTCGCGCTCGAGCCGTCGTCGCTCTACGCGACGTTCATCCAACCGCTGCCGCCGACTGCGGAAGAAGTGTGGACGCGCATGCCGAAGCGCGCGCGCGCCGAGGTACGCAAAGCGATCGAGAAACACTCGCTCGTGCTCACTCAGGGCGATTGGTATCTCGACGATCTGTTCGAGATGTTCCACCACTCGAAGAAGGGCCTCGGTTCGCCAGGCTTGCCGAAGAAGTGGTTCCAAGCGCTGACGCAAGAGCTCGGGGATGCAGCGGTGATCCACCTCGCGCGCACGCCCGAAAAACCGATCGCAGCGACGATGTCGTTCCTCTTCCGCGACACGATCTACTTCTATTACGTCGGCACGATCCTGGACGCGAACAAGAACTTCAACGCGACGAACTACTTGGTGACACGCTTGCAGGAGTGGGCCGTCGAGCGCGGTTACAAGCACTTCGATCTAGGCCGCAGTCGCGTGGATTCGGGTCCGTACGAGTTCAAGAAAAACCAAGGCTTCGAGCCGACGCCGCTCCACTATCGCTACGCACTCGTGAAGAGTGCGACGCTCCCGACCTTCAATCCGAGCAATCCCAAGACCGAAAAGTTCCGCAACACGTGGTCGAAGCTGCCGACGTGGGTGACGAAGCCGATGTCGTCCGCGTTGATGCGCTATCTGCCCTGACGCGGGTCTCGAACGTGCGCGAGAACGCCGCGCTCAATCCGCGCCATCGATCTGCGTGAGCGAGAGAATCCGCCGCGTTGCCGCCGTGATGTCGGGCTCGAACCACTCGGGGGGGCGACCCTCGCCCTTCATTCGCGCGAACTCTTCCACACCCTTGCCGGTCGCGACGAGAATTCCGCGCACCCCGGCCGCCCGTCCTGCATCCAGATCGCGCGCCATGTCGCCGACGCACCACGAGCCGGCCAAGTCGATGTTCATCTCGCGCGCGGCTTGCAGCACGAGGCCGGGTTTCGGTTTGCGACAGTCGCACACCACTCGGTACTGGCCGACGCCTGCGGTCGGATGGTGAGGGCAGTAGTAGATCGCGTCCAAGCGCTCGCCCTGCGCCTCCAAGAGACGTTGCAACTGTTCATGGATGTCGGCCAAGCCTTCTTCCGTGATCATCCCGCGCGCGACCGCGCTCTGGTTCGAGTACATCACGACCAGAAAACCGGCCTGATGCAGAGCGCGAAGCGCTTCACCGGCTCCGTCGACGAGCTCGAGCGCGCCGGGATGCCGGATCCACTCGCCTTCCTTCGTGATCGTTCCGTCGCGGTCGACGAACACGGCGCGGCGCATGCGCGCGCTCATCGATTCGGACGCGCGCTCGCTGCTGCGGCTTTGCTCGCGGCATCCGCAGTGCGATCGAGCCGCACGTGAATGCGACCCGGCGACGCGGTTGCGCGATACTTCACCGGCACGAAGAAGTCGCGGAAGTTCAGGAACAGCGGGAAATCGAAGGTCGAATACCCGGCGCTCATCTCGCGCCAGAGCAGCGCATACACCTCGTGATCGGGGGTGATGAAGCGCGTCTCCGTCACGTATCCGGGCAGCGCGATGTCGATGCGCCGATCGTCCTCGGCATCGACCTCCAACTGGCACGGCGTGACGAAACCCGAGTCGCGTCGATCGATCGACACGGTCGCTCCCGGCGGATCGCTGGCCACGACGATGCCGCTCGGACGGCTGAAGAGCACGCAGCCAGGCGTGACGATCGCCGTCGCGAATGCCGCGACCACAGGGAAACGAATTCTCATGAGCGGATTGTCGAAGGTGTCGAAGGGGATGGCAAGGAGAGTCTGTTGCCTTCATCGACCGGCTGTGGAACCTTGGCTTTAGTGTCAGAGGCCAGAACCACGCTCGCAATGCTCGAATCGGACGCTTCTTCCCGGCCGCGGGTCGCGCGCTACATCTTCGCCCTGGCGCTCGTTGTCGCGCTCGTGCGCTTCGTGCGCTTGTCGCACTGGAGTCTGTGGCTCGACGAAGCACTGACGTGGACCGATTGGCACATCGGGCTCGAAGGCGGCGAGATTCACAATCCGGCCGGCTACGCGTTGATCGCCTGGGCCGTGAAAATGTGTGGCGGTGTCCCCGACGAGTTCGCACTGCGCATCCTGCCGGCGACCGTCGGATTCCTGTGCGTGCCGCTGACTTGGTTCGCCTTTCGACGCTTCGCAGGTGAACTGCGCGCGTCGTGTACGGCCCTCTTGCTCGCGGCGAGTTCGTGGCACGTGTACTGGTCGCAGAACGCGCGCTTCTACACGCTCGCGCAAGCTTGCACGTTGATCGGAACAGGCCTGTTGTTGTCGGCCTATCTGCGCGGCTCGACGGTCCGCGCGTTCCTGGGTCTCGCGACCATCGCAGCCGGAGCGGCGTTTCACCCATCCGTCGTGTTCTTGTTGCCAGCGGTCGTCTTGGCGCCGTTCGTCATGCGCGCACTCGGCGTCCCCCTCGCGGATCCGGCACGACGCGTCGCCAAACACTGCTTGTTTGCCGGCGTCTTGGCCGCGCTCGTCGGCGCGAAGTGGGCCTACGACGCCTGGAGAACGTACGTTATCCAAAAGGGCATTCAGGCCGACGCTGCCGATTCGAGCGCCGAGGTCTGGGCGTCGGTCGGTCACTATTTGAAGACGACGGGGTTCTTCGTCACGCCGCTCGTGTTTACCGGCGTGCTGTGCGGCGTGTGGTTCGCGTGGAAGCGGCGCGAGCGCGAGGGCCTGTTCGTCGCGATCGTCGTGATACTGTGCCTCGCTGCCGCCCTGGTCGCCGCCTTGATCGTGAAGGTCGCCGCGCAGTACGTGTTCTTCCTCCTGCCGTGGATCTTGTTGCTCGCCTGCACGCCGCTTGCGCGCGATCGCGCGACGCCTGAGCCACGCCTCGGCGGCGCTGTGAGCTTCGCCTTCGTCACGCTCTTGCTGCTGCCGACGCTGGTCACCACCGGGCTCTACATGACCGTTCGTCGCGGCGAGCGCCCGCAATGGCGGGACGCCTACGACTTCGTGTGGAACGAGCGCCGCGACGGCGATCTCGTGCTCGGGATGCATGCGACGGTAGGCGAGTACTACTTGTCCCCACGTGCAACGGACTTGCGCTTCCCGATTCAGGTCGGATGGCTCGACTGGTTCCACACCTTCGACGCGAAGACCTGGTCGAAGTATCCACGGCGCGCGTGGTTCGTCGTCAATCCGGAAGAGTTCTACGACTGGAAGCCCGACGAGGCGGCGGCGTTCCAGCGCATGTTGCGCGAGGAGTGTCGACTCGTGAAGGCGTATCCGCTGTACGTCGAGAGTCGCGACTTGTCGGTGTGGGTGTACTTGCGCGGTGGATGACGGGGCCGCGGACCCTGCGCGGGTGGCGACGCACTCGACGCAGCGAACGCGATGAGCACAGACTCAGCTGTTGTCGCGTCCTTGGAATTCGCCGTCGACCGTACTGATCTTGATCTGATCACCCGCAACCACGTGCAACGGCACCTTGACCTTCATCCCGGTCTCGACGATCGCTTCCTTCTTCACGTTCGTCGCAGTGTTGCCTTTCACCGCGTGCTCGGCTTCGATCACTTTCAGGGTGACGCTCGAAGGCAGCTCGACACCGAGCGCCAGCGCTTCGTGAAACGTGACGTCGACCACGGTGTTCTCACGCACGAAGCCCATCTTGTCGGCGACGATCTCCGCGCTCAGCGGAAATTGCTCGTACGTCTCCTGATCCATGAACACGTAGTCGCCGTTCTGTTCCTTGTAGAGGTACTCGCACTTCTTCTTGTCGAGGTACGCGACCTCGAAGGAATCAGCGCTCGACAAGCGCATCGGCGTCACCGTGCCCGTCATCACGTCCTTCACTTTCAGGTGGATGACCGCGCGCAAGTTGCCCGGCGTGTGGTGGTGGTACTCCGTGATCAGGAGCAGTTTGCCGCGCTCACCGATGATGACGGTGCCTTTGCGCAATTCGGTTGCCTTGACGGCCATGACGAGATCTTTCGTTCGAAACTGGGTGCGCGCAGAGAATAGAGGCCGGTCGTCGAAATCGCCACGCGCGATCGGTCAGAACTGCTTGCGCCTCGTTTACCCAGAACTGCTTGCGCCTCGTCTACTCAAAATTGTTTCCGCTGGCTCGAAGAAGGGATCGAGAGGCTCTTGCGATATTTGGTGACGGTGCGCCGCGCGATCTTGACGTGGTCTTCGGCCTCGAGCTTCGCTGCCAACTCCTCGTCCGACAGCGGGCTCTTCCCGTCCTCGCCCGCGATCAATTCGGCGATGCGTTGCTTGAGGCTCGTCTGACTCTGCACCTCGCCCGATTCGGATTGCGTGCCACCGATGAAGAAGAATTTGAGCGGGAAGATGCCGCGCGGCGTCTGTGCGTACTTGCCCGACACGGCGCGCGACACCGTCGAAATGTGCACGCTGACTTCGTCGGCGACCTCTTGCATGCGCAACGGTCTCAAGCCTTGCACGCCGCGATCGAGGAAAGTCGATTGGCGCGTGAAGATCACGTTCGCGATGCGCTCGAGCGTCGACTGGCGTTGTTGCAGCGCGTCGAGGAACCACTTGGCGTTCTCGATGCGCGTCTTGACCCACTCGCGCACGCCGTCGCCCTTCTGCGCGTTCTTCAGGAATTCGCGGTAGGCCATCGACAAACGCAGACGCGGTGTGGTCGTACGATCGAGCCGCACTTCGTACTCGCCGTCGATCTCTTCGACGATCACGTCGGGCACGATCACGTCGGCGCGCACTTCGCCGAATCCGGCACCGGGATTCGGCTCGAGCGTCTTCAGCGCTTCGAGCGCTTCTTTGATCTCCTCGAGCGTCTTGCCCGTCGTCTTCGCGATGCGCGGCAAGCGATTCTCGCGCACGTCGTCGAGATGCTCGTTGACGATCTTCGTGAGCAATCCGTCGGGCTCGTACCCGAGCGCGTCGAGCTGCAGCACGAGGCATTCCTTTAAGTCGTGCGCGCCGAGCGCGGGGTGGCTGATCGTGCGGATCTCGTTCAGGATCGACGCCAATTCTGCGGCGGTCACGGGCGTCTCGCCGGGACCGATCAGCGGCTCTTCGCCCGGTTCTTCCGGGCGCATGCAGTCGAGCGCGATTTCTTCGAGCGGGCTGGCTAGGAAGCCGCGCTCGTCGAGTGAGTACAGCAAGTATTCGGCGAGCGCGCGCCGACGTTCGTCGAAGTCGAGGATGGCGAGTTCGTCGATCAGCACCTCGGCGAGGTTTTTGTCGACGTCGGGCGTGTTCGCCATCGCCTCCATCTTCTTGTCGCCGTCCTCCGAGCTACCGGTACGCGACGAACGCCCGTCGCCGAAGTCGCGTTCGTAGCGCTCGAACTCTTCGAGGATGTTCTCGACACCCGCTTCCTCGCGCTTTTCTTCCTTCGACAAGAGTGCAGCCGGTGCTTCCGCACTCGTCGCGTCCAGCGCAGCATTCTCAGGCGTTTCGCCGGCTTCGGTCACTCCGTCTTCGAGCTCGAGGAACGGATTCTCGACCAGCTCCTGCTGGATGCGCGCTTCCAGATCCAGCGCGGCCATCTGCAAGATCTGCATCGCCTGGATCATCTGCGGCGACTGCAGCATGCGCTGCTCGAGTCGTGCGGATTGATGGAGGCCGAGTCTCAAGTGTTGCGTATCCGAGGGGGACGAAGAAGACGACGCGTCGCGGACCGGCGAGTGCCGACGTAAACAGTATAAGAGCAGGAGAGCGATCGCGGACGCGTTCCGAATCCGAAAAACCGAACCTCAGCGTCGATCGACACGCACGGTCGCGACACCCGGACCCGTACCGGAGAGATCGAGCTTTGCACTCGTTCCCATTGCGACGCGAACCGCCCCCGACGATACAGATCGTGCGAGGGTTTGCAGGCGCCCGATCTGTGCACTTTCGCGCGCAATTTCTACAATCGGACCGCTCCAGGCCGTCGACAACGACACATCGAGCGCGCTGTCTGCCGCGATGAATTCGAAGCACGCGCCGTCGAACACGTTCTCGACGATCGGTGCCGGCATCCAGATCTGCGGCGCGACCTCGAGGCGATATTCGACGAGCAGAGGACGCTCACTGCCCGACACGAAGCGCGCGTTCGCTCCTGTCGCGACCGGAAACTTCGCGGACAACGGTCCCATGCCGACGGAGACGTCGGATTGCGAGAGACGCGCGGCTTCGAGTCCCGCGACGAGAGCGCGGACCTCTGCCAGAGCGAGCGCGTCCGAGCGCGGCACGAGCAACAGTCGATCGCTCCAGTAGAGAGAAGCGCGGCCGGTGCGTGGGCTCGGACCGCGAGCCGCCTCGACCAGAGACGCGATCGCCGAGGCCGGGATCGATGCGGCGCGCATGTCGCTCGGCAGCGTTCGCTTGCCGCTGAAAAGGCGCGGTTCGACGCGCTCGTTCGCTCCGTGGAGCCCGGCCGACGTGAACGCCAAATCGATGACTGCATAGCCGCTTCCGTCGCTGCGCGCACTCGCATCGTCGCGCGTCGTCGTCGCGGCGATCTCGAGCTTCCACTCCGAGGTCGCGCCACCCGTGCCGCGGACGTCGACTTGCAGGTGGCCGTCTCGTCCCACGACACCCGCGAATTCGACCTGCGTCCAGGCGACGCGCGGTTGCTGCAAAACGCCCAGATCAGCCGTGTCGGGATCGAACTCGGTGACCGCAGTCACTTCGGCGACGTCGAAGAAGCCTTGCAAGAAAACACGCTCGCCGCCCGCGACACGACTGGCCGTGAGATGCAGCCCGCGGCCATGGTGCACGCGGCCCATGACGGGTTCACTCTGACCGCTTTCGGCTGCGACTTGCACGCTGAAGCCAGCGACGAAGGACAGGATCTCGCGCGTGCCGAAGAAGGTGAGTGCTCCGGATGGCACGCGGCGCTCGAAACGCAGGGGAGTCGCACCGGTGCTCGGCGGCGACGGCGTGAGCGTCACGACGAGGTCGACGTCCAGCATGCGCGCGGCGGCTTCGAACTCGCTCGCGAGTGCGCTCGCGGCGGCCACGACGGATTTCTCACCGCGCACGAGGGCGCCGCCTTCGAAGCGCTGCACTTCGAGTCGCCCGCCGTTCGCGCGTGCCTCGTCCTCGGCCATCTGCAAGAACGTCGCGTAGGGGAAAAGAGCGCTCGGAGCTTCACGCGGATTCGCCGCGTCGCCGCGCGAGAGTTCGACGTGCGCACCCGATGCGAGCACGGGCGGTATCCGCGTTTCCAATCCGACGCGACACAAGGTCGGCGGCGGGAGCGGTGTCCATTCCTCGAGGGATGCGAACGCGGCTGTGACGGCAAAGAAGAGTGCGTGCATCGTGGTTCCGATTCCGAGGGGGGGGGCGGAGGCTCGCGATCAGAATAGTCGCTCGCGGGCGAGCGGACTACGCGCAGCAGCAGCGGCCGCTCGTCGATCGAGATTCAGAGGCAGGCACCGACGCAGTTCGCGCCCGGCCTCGCTGCTCGCGTGACGCCGCCCCGGAGATCCGCTACAAGGTGTCGCGAAAGTCGTCGCGAAAGCCAGAGATCGATCCGCATGCCCGAAGCCGCAGAACCAACGCGCGAGGAAGGCCGCAGCCTGTACTCCGTCGCGCAGATCCAACACGTTTTGCGCGTCGAATTCGGGCGCGCACAGCGCTACGGCTATCCGCTCGTCTGCTTCATGGTCGCTATCGATCCACTCGGGGTGGTGCGTGACGAGCACGGTTACGACGCCAAGGAAACGCTGTTCGGCGCCGTGGTGGGTCTGCTCGAAAATGCGACGCGTACGAGCGACTTCATCGGACGCACGGCCGACGATCGCTTGCTGGCCGTGCTGCCTCACACGGGAATCGAAGGCGCTCGGCTGTTGGCGCAGCGCCTCTTAAAAGAAGCGGGCGCACTGTCGTTGGGCGGTGAACTGAGAAGCACGAAAACGAGCCTCAGCATCGGCGCGGTCTCGAATGAGCACGAGGGCCTCGTCTACCACGATGCGCTCTACACGGCGACCGAGAACGCGCTCGCTGACGCGGTGGCGGCCGGCGGTGGGCGGCTCGTCGAGGGTCGGCCGTAAGGCGCGACCGATCGCGATGCGCATCCTGCTCTCCGAGGACGAAGTCACGATCCAAGTGACGCTCGGAGACGCGCTGACTGCGGCCGGTCACCACGTGATCGCTGCGAGCGACACGACGAGTGCGTTGCGCGCCCTCGAGGAGCAGCGACCGGAACTCGTCGTCACCGACATGCGCATGCCCGGTGCCGGAGGAATGGCCGTGTTGCAGCGCTCGGTCGAGCTCGATCGCACGCGGCCCGTCATCGTGATCACAGGCTACGCGTCGATCGATTCCGCAGTCGAAGCGATGCGACTCGGCGCTTCGAACTACGTGCAGAAGCCGTTTCGCAACGAAGCGATCCTCAACATGATCGAGACGTTCGCGCGCGTGCGCGACCTCGAGAACGAGAACAAGGATCTGCGCGCTCGCCTGGCTCACGATCTGTCGTTCGAAGGCGTCGTCGGCGCATCACCGGCGATGCTGAAGGTGTTCGAGCGCGTGCGGACTGTCGCTGTCACGGACGCGACGATTTTGATCCAAGGCGAGAGCGGCACGGGCAAGGAGCGCATCGCACGTGCGATCCACGAGTTGTCGTCGCGCAAGGCGGGTCCTTTCGTCGCGATCTCGTGCGCAGCGCTGCCCGAGACGCTACTCGAAGCCGAATTGTTCGGGCACGAGAAGGGGGCCTTCACCGACGCGCGCAAAGAACGCCGCGGGCGTTTCGAACTCGCGCACGGTGGAACGCTGTTCCTCGACGACATCGACGACATGCCGCTCGCCGTTCAAGTGAAGTTGTTGCGCGTGTTGCAGGAGCGCAATTTCGAACGCTTGGGCGGCGAAGAGACCCGCGATGTCGACATCCGCGTCGTCGCGGCAACCAAGGTTTCGCTGCGCGATCACGTGCGTGAGGGCAAGTTCCGCGAGGACTTGTTCTACCGCGTGCACGTCGTGCCCGTGATGCTGCCGCCGCTGCGCGAGCGCCAAGGCGACGTGCCGTTGCTCGTTCGAGCATTGATCGAACGCCACGGTCGTGGTCGCAAGTACACGGTGTCGCGCTCGACGCTCGCGTTGCTGGAGCGCTCGCCGTGGAAAGGCAACGTGCGCGAGCTCGAAAACGCCGTGCAACGCGCGATCGCTCTCGCGGGTGCGAACACCGAACTCGCTCAAGAGGACTTGTTGCCGGTCGATCCCCGCTGGCGCGGTGCCGTGGAAGTGTCCGACGAAGTGCGCCCGTTGCGAGAAGTGATGCGCGCCTTCGAGATCGCGCATCTGAAACGCGCGCTCGAAGAGACCGGCGGGCATCGCACGCAAACGGCCGACATGCTCGGTATCTCGCGCAAGGTTTTATGGGAAAAACTGCGCGATTTCGGCATCGATGCGCCCGGCGAAGGCGGCGAATCGTGAGCGCGGAACGTACGGTGCCCAACCATGTCGCACGCGAAGAGTGAGATCGAGTTCACGTCCACGACGCGCATCATCGCGGACTTGCATCTCGACACCAACGACGCAACGTGCGTCGAGCCGTTTGTGCGCTGGCTCGGCGAACAGAACGCTCTCTCACGCCTCGTGATCCTCGGCGACTTGTTCGACGTGTGGGTTGGACCAGCGCAGGCGCGTACCGTCGCCGCACCGCGCGTGCTCGACGCGCTGAGAGCGTGTTCCGAGCGCGGCATCGCGATCGAACTCGTGCCGGGCAACCGCGATTTCCTACTCGATCGCTCGTTCGAGGAACGCACGGGAGCGCGCTTGCACGAGGAAGGCTTCGTCGCGGTCGCGAACGGACGACGCTTCTTGTTCGTGCACGGCGACACGCTGTGCACGAAGGACTCCGGCTACTTGCGCTTGCGGCGCGTGCTGCGCTCGCGCGCCGTGTCGTGGATCGCACCGCGCGTGCCGCTGGCCGTCGGTTCGAGCATCGCGCGCAAGTTGCGCCGTGAATCCGTTCGCGCACTGTCACTGAAGTTGCCTGACGAAAAATCGATCCAACGCGACGCCGTCGTCGCCGCGGCGCGCGAGGAGCGGTGCGAGACGCTCGTCTGCGGTCACGCGCACGCGTTCCGCGACGAAACACTTGCCGGCGGAACGCGCTTCGTCGTGCTCGGCGCCTTCGGAGGCTCGTCCGACGTGCTCGATATCGACGCGCGCGGCGAGTTCCACATGAGCACCTCGCGCGGATGACTCGCACTCGGCTCACGACCTCGAACGCAGAGCCGCGCGACGCCGGAGCACGCGGCGATCGCCGCCTTCCACCTCACAGGCGGGAAATCGCGCTCGACTCACCCACGCGATCGACCCGGGCACGTCGGATCGCCGGTGCTGCAATTCCTCTGGATTGAAACGCATCGCACCCGCGCGCCGTCCGCTAGGATGAACAGGAACGTGCCCGCAGCAAAACGCCTGGAACAAGAGCCGAAACGCGTGAGGATCATCGCCATCGACGGCCCTGCCGCCGCCGGAAAAAGCACCGTCGCGAAGATCGTGGCGGAAGAAGTCGGCCTGACTTTCCTCGACACGGGCGCCATGTATCGCGCGGTGACGCTGCTCGCACTCGAGCGTGGCATCGATCCGCTCGACGAAGAAGCGTGCGCGAAAGTGGCGCGTGCGCTGCGGCTCACATTCGACTCGCGCGGCGCGATTCAGATCGACGGGCGCGCGGGCGAGCCGGCGATTCGCAGCGACGCCGTGACGCGCGCGGTCAGCCCGGTGTCCGCGCATTCCGCCGTGCGCGCAGCCGTCGTCCCGATGCAGCGCATCGAAGCCGAGAAGCGCGGCGGCATCGTCGCCGAAGGGCGCGACATCGGGTCGGTTGTTTTTCCCGACGCAGATTTCAAGTTCTACCTCGACGCGTCGAGCGAAGAGCGCGCTCGTCGGCGTGTGCTCGAGATCGGCACACCGGAACGTTTCGACGAAATCCACGCTGCGATCCGCCATCGCGATCACCTCGATTCGACGCGCAAGGATTCGCCGTTGACGGTCGCCAAGGACGCACTCGTCATTCGCACCGACGGACTCGATGCAGCGAAAGTGGCCGAGCGCATGTTGGCCGCGATGCGCGGAACGTCCGCTCGTCGATGAGGAGGGCGTGCCGATGAAGAGCGACACTCCGAGCGTCGCGGAGAAGACGAACGAAGCGTCCGAGCCCGTGCTCGTCACCAAGACGGTCGTCTACCGCTTGTGCAGTTTCGGCTCGCGCACGTACTGCCGCATCTGGCATCGCCTACGTGTGGAAGGGCTCGAAAACCTGCCGAAAACAGGTGGTGCCGTGCTGGCGTGCAACCACCAGAGCTTTCTCGACATCTTGATCCTGGGCGCTTACGTGCCGCGTCACACCGCGTTCGTCGCGCGCGACACGTTGGCGAATTGGCGTTGGCTCGCGTACGTGATGCGCGAGTGCGGCACCGTGCTCGTCAAACGCGGCTCGAGCGATCGCAAGGCGTTGCGCGGGATGGCCGAGCATCTCGAACTCGGGGATTGTGTCGCGATTTTTCCGGAAGGGACGCGCTCGCTCGACGGACGCCTCGGTGAGATGAAGGGCGGCGCGTTGCTCGCCGCGCGCATGGCGAAAGTGCCGATCGTTCCGCTCGGAATTCGTGGTGCGCACGAAGCGTGGCCGAAGGGGAGGTCGATCCCGTTTCCGAAGAAGATTGGACTCAGATTCGGCGAGCCGGTCGATTCGGCGCGTGATGATGCGCAGGAGTTGGTGGCAGCGAGAATTCGCGCGATGATCGGGGACGGGACCTACGAGTCGGTGCCCGAGACTTGACCCGCACACTTTCGAAGACGCACCGATGGAGCGACTCCGGCCGAGCGGCATTGTGCCACTTGGCCGGAGTCGTTCAGTTCACGGGGATGTGGGCCTCGACCGGAGCGGACGCGTCGGGGAGATCCGGCGCAACCACGGACTCCGCAACGAGCTGATGAAGCGACTCCGGCCGAGCGGCATAGTGCCACTCGGCCGGAGTCGTTCAGTTCACGGGGATGTGGGCCCTGACCGGAGCGGACGCGTCGGGGAGATGTGGCGCAAGCACGGACTCCGCAACGAGCTGATGAAGCGACTCCGGCCGAGCGGCATAGTGCCACTTGGCCGGAGTCGTTCAGTTCACGGGGATGTGGGCCTCGACCGGAGCGGACGCGTGGGGGAGATGTGGCGCAAGCACGGACTCCGCAACAAGCTGATGAAGCGACTCCGGCCGAGCGGCATTGTGCCACCCGGCCGGAGTCGTTCAGTTCACGGGGATGTGGGCCTTGACCGGAGCGGACGCGTCGGGGAGATCCGGCGCGACCACGGACTCCGCAACGAGCTGATGAAGCGACTCCGGCCGAGCGGCATTGTGCCACTCGGCCGGAGTCGTTCAGTTCACGGGGATGTGGGCCTTGACCGGAGCGGACGCGTGGGGGAGATGTGGCGCAAGCACGGACTCCGCAACAAGCTGATGAAGCGACTCCGGCCGAGCGGCATTGTGCCACTCGGCCGGAGTCGTTCAGTTCACGGGGATGTGGGCCTTGACCGGAGCGGACGCGTCGGGGAGATCCGGCGCGACCACGGACCGGCACAGAATCCTCTGCTGGCTGGTGACGGCGAATTCGCCGTCACGGACCCCACTGCAACGTGATTCCCTGCGTCAAATTGAACGTACTCGGCGTGCAGAAGGCGATCGCGTCGCGATACCAGCACTGGTAGTGCTTGATGTCGCCGTTCAGCGCCGAGCCTCCGATGTGAATCTGATTCGGAGTCAAACCACCGGGGTACGAGGCTGTGCCCGCGACCGGGAACACGACACCCAGGCGCAAGATTCCGACCGACGCGCACAACATGCCATCCCCGAACGAGATCGGCGATGCGCCCACTCCGTTGGATTGGAAGAACAAGCCCGGACCGGTGATGTTCGTCGCCGTCAGGACCAGCGTGTCCGTCGCGATCGAAGCTCCCGCACTTCCCGTCGCGGCCAAGTGGCCTCCCGCCGCGAAGCCGGAGTTCGCACAACCGTTGCCGGCTGCGCCGAGGTTGCCGCAGCCGAGGCACGCGCCGACGACGCTGCCATCGCAGAACGATGTGAAGGGCGTGCCCTCGAAGCGAATCTGGAATCCGTTGATCGTCGTGTACGTCGCGACGATCGTGATCGAGATCGTGATCGACCCACCGGCCGGAACCGTGATGCGGTGCTTCGTGTAGGTGATGCCGAGCGTCTGCGCGCCGGGCCAAAGTCCTCCACAGTTTTGCGGGGGATCGATCACGCCGCACGCCACCTGGTCGATGAACGCAGCTCCGTCCGGAGCCCATGCGTACGAATAAACGGTGTAGTCACCGGCAGCCAAGTTCGAGAACATCCACGTCGGGTTCGCTCCGCCGTCCTGGTAGTCGTCCATCAACGCCTGGTCGTCGCCCGTCGTGCCCGCATTGTTGAAGGTGCCGTCGAACTGCGTTCCCGAGACGAGCGTCAACGTCGCGGGGATGGGTGCTCCAGCGAGATCGACGAGCGGTTGCGGCGTGGCGAGGAGCGACGACGTGATGTCGTTCCACGCGCCGGCCTGAGTGGCTGCGCCGGCGTAGGTATTCGTGGGAGGGGTCCCGACGAGCCCAACATCCACGTTGATGCTCTGAGCTCCCGAGGAGGTTGCCAGCGCGACCAAGAAAGTGGTCGTGAGAAGACTGCGCATGTGCATGAGGACTCCGAAAGTGCAAAAGAAACGTGAGGTCTGAAGGGGGAGCGAGGGGGACGGACCTCTTGTCCTCTCTCGCGGCAAACGGGCAGGCGTCGATCCGAACTGCGTTCGGGCGTAACGTCTGACTTACCTATGCCACACAATGTTCAGCGGTTTGTGTGGAGAAATCTGGAGGAGTATTCAGACCGGTCGGTGATAGCGGGAGCGGGCGATCGACCGTGGGGATGGACACAGGCCAGCGCACAGCCGGCCTGCGCAGAAGCTGCTCAGAGAGTTTCGAGCCCCAGCGAGCGCGGGATAGTGGCCCGCTTCGCTGTTGATTCGTATGTCGAGAAAATCACGCACGAACCGCAACCGCCGGCAAATCCATTCGTCTTGATCCTTGGGGCTCGTATCGCGCCCCGGAAAGGCTCAAGCCCAATGGATCT
>Ga0163146_10001890_pt1 | contig 29316 bp, 21 predicted proteins | sample OliLakLV19MP7G1_FD_148648 | JGI IMG/M metagenome (GOLD analysis project Ga0163146, IMG submission 148648) | Freshwater microbial mat bacterial communities from Lake Vanda, McMurdo Dry Valleys, Antarctica - Oligotrophic Lake LV.19.MP7.G1 | ecosystem: Environmental > Aquatic > Freshwater > Lake >...
CATATCAAATAAATAAGTTCTATTTAAAAGGATATATAGATAGACTCAAACAGATAAAATGAAAAGTATAGATAAATCTACTCCAACTAATCCTACGTCTCTTAGTCCATATTCTCAAATTTGTAGTGTTTCACAAAATATGAATTTGTTTTTGAGAAACTACCAAAATATTTTATGCAAGCTTAAAATCGTATAGATGCACAGTCAAAATATTTATACTCTGTTTTAAAATTTGAAAATTCCTGGATGAAAAATACTTTAACACACGAAAGTTTTAACGGAATACCGACGCAAACGATTTAAAATAAGCCCACAAATTTATGGCTAAGTTTCCTTTTTACCGACAGTTTGATACAATGGACTGCGGACCTACCTGCCTGCGCATGATTGCTCATCATTACGGCAAAATATATTCGCAAGATTTTTTAAGAGATAAAACAAGTATTAGTCGCAATGGCGTGTCTATCGCAGGTATTGCAGAGGCAGCGGAAGTGATTGGTTTGCAGTCACTGTCTATTGCTGCCACTTTTGATGTGTTGGCAACGGAAATGCCCCTACCTTGTATCGCTCACTGGAAACAGCGACATTTTGTTATAGTAACGGAAGTTAAGTTAAAGAAATCGTTTTGGTCTAAATTTATCAGAAACAAAACAGAAGAATGGGACGTACACATAGCTGACCCAGCACATGGGCTGCTTACTTATTCAAAAGATGAATTTCTGCGCGGTTGGGTAAATAAGAAGAAGTATGATGCTAAAAAAGATGAAGGAATTCTGCTGGCATTAGAGCCTACCCCCGAATTCTTCCAATTAGAAGTTTCTGATGAGCTGAAAACTTCAAAAAGAAAATTGAGTTACTTATTAGCTTATTTTTCACCTTACAAAAAAATTATCACGCAATTATTGATAGGTCTGGTAGTCAGCAGTTTAATACAATTGGCTTTTCCTTTTTTGATGCAATCTACCATTGATTATGGTGTAAACTTTCAGAACATTAGTTTTATTTACTTGATTTTAATAGCACAATTAACATTGTTTTTATCTGATATAACAGTACAAATAATAAGAGGATGGCTTTTGCTGCATATTACGAGTCGTATTCGGATTAGACTATTGACCCATTTTTTGGCTAAGTTAATGAATTTGTCCATTGGTTTTTTTGATACAAAGAATGAAGGCGATATTATGCAGCATATTCAGGATAATTCGCGTATTGAAGATTTCTTATCTAATGCTACTTTAAACACCTTATTTTCATTTTTCAATCTTATCATTTTTGGCGGTATTCTTGCTTATTTTAATACAACTGTATTTTTGATTTTCTTGGTAGCGGCTTGTATTCAGGTGGTTTGGACCCTTATTTTTCTTAAAAAACGAGCTGAAATTGATTACAAACGGTTTGACCAAGCAGCAGGTAATCAAAGCAGTACGATACAACTCATAAGAGGTATGCAAGAAATACGATTGAACGGTTCTGAAAAAAGGCGGCGTTGGGAATGGGAATCTATTCAAATTAGACTTTTTAAGATTTCGATAAAAGGGTTAGCGTTGGCACAAACTCAAAATACAGGCGGTGCTTTTTTGAATGAATTAAAAAATATTCTCATTACCTTTTTTACTGCCAAATCAGTTATTGAAGGACAAATGTCACTTGGTACGATGTTGTCTATCCAATACATCATAGGGCAGTTGAATCTGCCTATATCTAATTTTATTTCATTTGTACAAATTACTCAAGATGCTAAAATTAGTCTTGATAGGTTGAATGAAATTTATGATAAAGAAGACGAAGAACCTTTACACGAATCGCTCATAAAAGAATTGCCTAATGATAAAAGTATTTATATTCGCAACCTTAGTTTTCGATATGGCAGCAGAGAATCTGCTTTAGTTCTAGATAATGTGTCTTTAGATATTCCTGCAGGTAAAACAACTGCCATTGTAGGGGCGAGTGGCAGTGGCAAAACAACTTTAATAAAATTGTTGCTAAAATTTCACAATCCGACCGAAGGAGGTATTTATGTGGGTAAAACGCCTTTAAGGAGCATTAGTGCACGCTTTTGGCGTTCAGAATGTGGCTGTGTAATGCAAGAAGGATACATATTTGCGGATTCAATCGTCCGAAATATAACAGAATCAGATTCAGAAGGGGCAGTTGATAAAAATAAATTGATTTATGCCAGTAATGTAGCACACCTAACAGAGTGGATAGAATCTATTCCAACAGGTTATAATACACGCATCGGTTCAAGTGGTATGGGTATAAGCGGTGGGCAAAAGCAAAGGGTTTTTATAGCTCGTGCTGTTTACAAAAATCCCGAATACTTATTCTTAGATGAAGCTACAAGTGCCTTAGATGCTAATAATGAAAAAGGGATTATGGAAAAATTAGAGCCTTTTTTTAAAAGTAAAACAGTTGTTATAGTAGCGCACAGATTGAGCACGGTTAAAAATGCGGATCATATTATAGTGCTTGATAAAGGATGCATCGTAGAACAAGGTACGCATTATGAATTAGTAAATAAACACAATGTTTACTACGAACTTGTGAAAAATCAATTAGAATTAGGTAATTAAAACGTAATATTATTATGGATAATTCCCCAATTATTGAAAATAATGAGCATCATTCTATCAACAATGGACCCCTACTTGAAGATATAGAACTATATGGCGAGCAAGTACGAGAAGTACTCAATCGTCCTCCTCATTGGCTTACATTAACAGGGTCAAGTTTAGTTTTTGGTTTTGTAATCTTGCTAACTTTATTATCTTATATTGTCAAATATCCAGATGTATTAAATGGACGTATAACAATTACTTCTGAAGTACCAGCCATTGGATTGGTTTCTAAAACAAATGGAAGAATTCAGAAACTATTTGTAAGCGACAATGACCAAGTTGTAAGAGGTCAAAAATTGGCCTTAATAGAAAATACTGCCAATAGTGCCGAAATAGAAGCACTATGGGAATTTTTAAAAATAATGGACCCACAATTTGAAAATAACGATCCATTTTCTTTTCCTAGCTACCTTAATTTGGGAGATATACAAAATGTCTATTCCACCTTTGTGAGGGGGTATGAAGCATTAAAATTTTTCAAAAATACGGATGTAAAAGAAAAACAACTGCTTTCTTATAATAAACAATTACTTGATTTTCAACAACTTTTGAAGCAATATGCGATACAGAAAGAGAATCTTAATAATGAACTCCATTTACTTAGCCGAGATGTTGAAAGAAATACAATTTTATTTAAAGAAGGTGTCATATCCTCAAAAGAATTAGAAGATAAGCAGAGAGAATTATTGCGCCTCAAGCGGCAGTTAGATGATATAGGTATTGCGGAAGCGAATACTCAAATTTTGATAAGCAACGTTGAAAGAAACATTAGTGAACTACAAGCACGAGAGAATCAAACAAGTGATGACTTAAAAATTTATGCTTTTGAGTCTTATCAAAATTTAATGAATAGGATTTCGGAATGGGAACAAACTAATATTTTGAAAGCCCCCATTGATGGAAGAATATCTTATTTCAGTTTTTGGAGTGAAAATCAATATGTAAAACAAGGGGATGATATTTTTACTATTATTCCTAATAATCAAAGTAAAACAATTGGAAAGGTTCTACTACCTATACAAAATACAGGTAAACTCAAGGTAGGACAAAGGGCTATTATCAAACTAGACAACTATCCTTACACTGAATTTGGTGTTTTAGAAGGTAGGGTACAAAAAATATCTTCTATACCCAAACAAAATAATTATGCTGTAGAAATAGAGTTTGCCGATACACTTACGACTTCAACAGGAACGCTCATAAGTTCAAAAAATGAGATACAAGGTAATATCAATATTGTTACTGAAGATTTACGCTTAATTGAGCGTATTTTTTATCAGTTAAGAAAATTGTTTTTGCAATAAAAATTTTCTTCTTACTGCCCAACTTGTGAGCCAAATCTTACCTTTCTTTATTTTCCCCATCGTAACAAAGATAAAACCTCCCCTTCCTTTTGTGCCCGTATTTAAAATTGCTTATCTTGGAAACGTTGTTCAACTCTGATTTACCAAGAAAGCAAAACCCATAGTCATGACCCAAAAAATAAGCATCATCGGCTTTCGTACCCAGTAATCCAAGCAACAAAAGTGATAAGGATACTACGGATAATGGAGAAAATGAAAATAAAAATAATAATCGGTAAAGATCGGTAAAAGTCGGCAAAGATCGGTAAAAGTCGGCAAAGATCGGTAATGCGTTTTTATTTTCTTTTGAAAGAGCTTAAATTGGGGAATGTAAATTGCGCGATTTGCACGAAACCAATTATTTAATTTTTTCAAAAACCATTTTTACGAAAAAGTTTATTTTTTTTGTTCGTATTTTTTCTAGGATTGATGACCTTTGGTCAGGCAAATGCTATGAATGCAACTCCGATAAGCGAAAAATTAGAGATAGTTACATATCCTGATTGCGGCTGCGGAACATCAATAACAGAAGACGAAGTTACTTGCACCGCCAAACTAACATACAGTTCAGATGGCTCTTTTACTATTACAATAGAATGTACTGTTACAATAAAGTAAAATACATACTTCACTTTAAATGTTAGTTTAATTGCGATATCGAAGTTGGTAATACATGAAGAATTACTTTGTGTATTACCCTTTTTTCTTGTCTAAATACTTTTTAAGTTTTGAATAAATATAAAGTATTATTTAACTCGCCAAAATTAAATTTGTATGTGGAAGTTATTAGTTATTTTTTTTATAATCTGCTTTGACTTAGGGAGTGCACAAAACTGCTATAAAATTACCTACTCTTCTAATGATAAGATTCACCAAAATTCTATATTAAAAGTAAGTAATTCAGAAAGCAGTTATGAATTAACGTACAAAATAAGTGATAATGATAATCAAGTTAAGAAGCAAAAACCTACTAATTCCTTAACGGGTACTATTATTCCATTTGAAATATTGTATAACAAACAATCTAATGACGAGTACTATTTTGAGGGAGCAATTAAAGACGGAGACAGGGCATTTTACACTGAAAAGAAAAATGCAGCTAAATGGTCTCTTACGGATGAGTACAAAGAGGTACTTGGCTACCCATGCAGAAAAGCAGTGCGACAAAATACTACGCACAAGATTGTAGCATGGTTTACGAATACAATTGGAGTAATTGGCGGACCCCTAAGGGTTCAGGGGTTGCCGGGATTGGTGTTGGAATATGGATATAAGCGATTAGAAGCTGACAAATTTGAATTACATCTTACCCCAGTAATAATAGAAAAAATATCTGAAAGTGCCATCCAAAGACCTTCACCCAAAGCTGTTCAAATGAGTTTTGATGATTATCTCACAGAGCAGTTGTATTTTTATGACAAAGGAATGTACAGAATGCTTAAGTCAGCGGATACTAAAAATTTCAATTATGCTGATTCTCCCGAAAATTAAAAGAGGCATTTTTAATTTTTACAATAATTTGGATACCTATCACCAAAGGATTTTTACAAACGAAATTTTGAAGTACTTACAAATTAAAGCGTTTAGCATTGGCATTTTCCTTTTTTTTATTGGAACACAAGATATTAATAGTCAAACCCTTCTAAAGGGGGTTGTCAGAGACCAAATGGATGTAACGCTTCCCTCCGCTACGGTAGAATTACGTACACTTAGTGATTCTCTAGTAGCTTATTATATCACAAATCAAAATGGGCAATATATTCTTAATGTTCATAAGATAGGTAATTATAAACTAAAAGCCAGCTTTGTTGGGTATAAGATGTACGAGGTATTTGTGTATGTGTTGAGCAATGCTAACGATACAACTGAACACAACATTATTTTAGAGTCCAATACAACTACGCTAAAAGAAGTAGAAGTAGTAGCAAGGAGAAAAGCAATTATAATTACTAATGATTCTATCATTTATAACCCTAGTAGCTTTACACAGGTGCAAGATAAGTCACTCACCCAAGTTTTAGAGCGACTACCCGGTGTAAAGGTAAAAGAAGGCAAAATTTATGTAAATAATGAACCCATAGATGAACTGTTAATAAATGGCAAAAATGTAAGCGACAATCAAACGGCACTTACTCAGAGTATTGACCCAGTCGTTGTAAGTGGAATTAAGTTTAAAAAAATAAAAGACGATATATTTGGAGGGAGCAAAAATATACTAGATATAACGTTAGAAGAAAACTTAAATACTAACTTGTTTGGAAAGCTCGACGCAGGGATGAGCCTAAATAATGATAAGATACTACCCGATGGTTTTGTAAACGCATTTTCTTTGAAGAAGAAACTTAGGGTTCACTTTCTGGAAACATATGATAAAATTGGATTAAATAATATTAGTGATGAAAACTTAAAATTATTTGATGAGGAAACATTTGAAAAGAGATATGACCTGCAGTCGAGTTACAGCGTAGATAAATTTGGAGCGCAAGGGGCAGATTTGCCAAGATTTGCAGCACATGAAAAAAATAGTGGTGGATTCGCAACTGTGTTTGAGCCTAATAATAAATTAGAAATCCGTAGTAATTTATATCATGGATTTAAAAAAGAAACGGGTATAAACGCGTTCATTCAAGACTATATTGGTGTGGATAGAAGAAATATGGAAGACCAAATCGAAACCTTGGATAACAAATTTTTGAAAGCCCAATTCCATTCTAAGTATGTATGGAGTGATAGCACTAAAGCGACTGTTAAATTCTTTTACAAGCGTTCTTCTACGCACAGAGAACTTAACAATAAATGGAGCGCTTCAAATATTGATACTTTATCATTTGATTATAGAGATAATCAAGAAAATAATTATTGGATACCTAGTTTTACCTTTAATCATCGCTGGAAAAAATATGGTTTGGATGTTGCTTCAAAAGGAGAGTGGCTGCGGCGAGGCGAATCCCAAAAAACATTAAAAATATCTGAACCAATAGACTATCCATTATTGAAGGGGATATTTGCCTATGATAAAATCCATCTATCTCAAAATCAAATTGTGAATGCACTAAAGCTGAGTTCTTCCGCCACATTCAGTCTTTTTGATTCTATCAATGTATTCAGAGTAGGGTTCGCGCATTATTACAGCACAAACACTATTTTACAAGGAACATTTGATGCTCAACACAATAAAATATATAACGATTTTTTTAAAAATGATAAATATATTTTATCATATGATGTGTATGCTCCGTTTGTCTCTTTTAATTACCGCTACAAAAAAATGGATGTCAGCATGTCGCTAAAACGCCACTATTACGACTGGCATGATGTGCGCTTTAAAACCAAGATTTTCAATGAGTGGAATAGCAAAATTCAATATCAATATGGTATGTTCAGGGTCATTACCATTAAATACGAACTACTTCCTGAGATACCCACTACTTTTGAAATAATGGATGAATATCGCTTGATTTACTGGAACCAGTATGCGATTGGTAGTAGTCAACTGAATGTTGTTCCTGCTGCGGTATTCAGTGCGGCTATTCTCCATACCATACCGCAGAGTGGTATTACTTTACTTGGTATATATATAAGTGGAACTTCAAAAAATAATGATACCTACGATTTTACTCAAAATCCATTTTATAATATCAAACAAGAAAATCAACTTCGTTCAAATTACGAAATATTTCAGGTAGAACCGTCCTTGCCTATCGGAGGTAATCTGTCATTAGATTTTGGCTACTATTATCAAAAAAATAACAGCGAAAACTTAATCAAAGATATCGGTATTTACAAATTTTCTTTGAACAGGCATGAGGCTTCCATGAAACTCTCCTCCTTATTTGTTAAACAAGTATTCAACTTTAATACAAGTTTTAATTATTTACTAGAAAAATATAGCACCTCTTTGAATCAATCAAACTTGACATCACAAATAATAAAGTACAATATCAACCTTCGCACTGCTTTTTTTAATAAGAAAGTTACCTTGGATTTGAACTGGTCAAAATTTTTGACTTTGAAAGGTATTGCCAATAATGTGGATAATATAAACTTCGAAATAATTTGGCATCCAAAGAAAAGTAATACTTCATTCGGTTATTCAATCAATAATGCTTTAAACATTTCTAAGAATAGATTTTATAATTATTATGAATGGGGAAATTCAGAAACGTCAAACAGCGTTTTTGGAATGTTTCAAAGGCTACAAGTATTGATGAAGCTCTACTAATACCGTTAGCTAAAAAGCTGGACAGTAAGTAGACTGCCTCAAATATTTAGAAAAGGAATAAAAATTAGTAAATTAAAATCAACTTACTTTTATCCTGTGTTCCTATTTTGGGTCCAATTGTAGGGCTTCTCTCTTTCCTTCATTTTACCCATCGTAACAACGATAAAATCTCCCCTTCCTTTTGTGACCTTATTTAAAATTGCTTATCTTGTAAACGTTGTTCAACACTACTATACAAAAGAAACAAAACCCATAGCCATGACCCAAAAAAATAATCATCAACGGCTTTCGTACTCAGCAATCCAAGCAACAGAAGTAATATGGATACTACGGATAATGGAGAGAATGAAAATAAAAAATAATAATCGGTAATAATCGGAAATGTATTTTTATTTTATTTTGAAAGAGATTAAATTGGGGAATGTAAATTGCGCGATTTGCACGAAACCAATTTTTTAATTTTTTCAAGTTGTTTAAAGTTTATTTTTTACTTTAAATAACTTCAAAGCTTAATCTTATTATTATGAAGCAAAAACTATTATTAACAGCTTACGTTTCTATCATTATTTTAATCGGAATTGCTTGCAGCCGTCAAGAAATAACGACAGATATCGAAACTTCGGTGCTTTCTGATGCGCAGTTGGAGAAAATAACTGCTGCCAATCAAATTGGTCTGCGTCACAACCAAGCACTAGACTATTTAGCTTCCCATTGTGATTTATTTACCGTAACTAATGAACAAAAATTTCAGATTATTTCGGATTTCTTTGTTTCAATTTCAAACACAGATAAGCAAAAAACGGAGTGGATGGAGGCTAAAAAGCGAGGATGTTCAGATTGTAATTTTACTTATAATAGCATATCCGAGTGGGTCAATGCAAACAAAAGTAAACTTTCAGAAATTGAAATTGGGTACATTCTCCAAATGGAAAAGGCTTTAGATATTTACAATAGTGATGGGATTGAAAAACTCATAGATGCACTACAGGTTTTAGAGAAAACGATGGTGACTGATGCTAAATTAACTCACCCAAGTATGCTTCTTGGTACATCAGCCATTTTACGTCACAGCATTCAATATTGGCATGATGCTTATTCCAATCCTAAGCATCTTTACTATGATGTGGTAAATCACGATGTTGTTCCTAGAAATATTTGCACCTACTGTCTAAGGGTGGCTATTGTTGACGCTTTTGCTTATTCAGATTGTTTATCTAATGGACACTTTGGTACTTGGGAAGTAGCAAATAACGTCTGCACAGGTCAAGGGGCTTATAGTTCTGCTATACACTATTAGATTAGACCATATTTCATTAATGGATTAGAGTAGTGTGTCAGAAAATACAGACTGCTCTAATTTATTTATATCTACACAAAAATCATTTTACAATGAAAGTCTTATTTTTTGTAATGATCTTCTCTATTATATATTTTGTTCCAAAACTACCCGCCCAAAATGCAAATTTTGAGGGGGTTATTAAATACATTCCGTTGAATCCAGCGGGTGTTGCAGGAGATACGCTGATCATATATTTTGGTAAGCAAAAAATTCGGACAACGAGAATGGGCACATTGGCGGAAAAATTTGGTGGCGTGACGGAGGAAATTACTGATTTTGCGACAGCGCCGAATCAAACTTTTGTGTATTATGGTGCAAGGAAAGAGCAACAGGTCATTCAGAGTACGAAGAGTGGTATTGACTCGGTGGTAACTTATTCGGATTCCAATAAAGTCATCCTCGGTTTTAATTGTGTCAAGTCGGATATATTTTTTGGGACAAGCGCGTACATGGGTACGCACCGAATAGTTGATGTGGTTTGGTCAGCACCACGTCTGCCGTATTTAGCACCGTCCACTGCCTTTACATCTCCTTGGCATCCTGATAATTCTTCTGGGGGTATCCCGCTACTATACATGCGAATGGTCTACTCGGAACTGATGGATGGCTCCCAACGTGTCACATCTACTAATATGATTGCTTGTGAGGTAATAGCTCGTTCGCTACCCGATAGCATTTTTATCATTCCTTAGTGTCTTCCGAAAACAATTGCCAATTTTCAAAAATGGTATGGCGAATAAAACCATGCCTCCGTTAAATATCTCAACAAGAGTATGCTTCTGCAAAAAACCTCGCTCTCTTTTCCCTATGCTCACCGCAACTTGACTTCTCATTTCTAACTTTCCTTCATTTTGCCATCACAACAACAATAAAATCTCCCCTTCCTTTTGTGCCCGTATTTAAAATTGCTTATCTTGGAAACGTTGTTCAACTCTGATTTACCAAGAAAGCAAAACCCATAGACATGACCCAAAAAAATAATCATAACGGCTTTCGTACCTATTACATTAATCCAAGCAACAAAAGTGATAAGGATACTACGGATAATGGAGAAAATGAAAATAAAAATAATAATCGGTAAAGATCGGTAAAAGTCGGCAAAGATCGGTAATGCGTTTTTATTTTCTTTTGAAAGAGCTTAAATTGGGGAATGTAAATTGCGCGATTTGCACGAAACCAATTATTTAATCTTTCAAAAACCATTTTTTATGAAAAAGTTTATTTTTTGTATTGTTCCTGTTTATAGGATTAAGCGTACAAGGCTTTGCGTCCACAGAAATACAACAGATTGATGTGGTTAAATACAACAAAGAAAGTCTAAATACATTGCCAATCAGTGATTTGAAAGTATTTGCTGATAAAATTGAAATAAAGAATACTATCACAGAACAGGAAAACACGACTTTGTATCAAAATGAAGAGGAATTATTTGGATGTTGGCTCACTACGCTTCATTGCTCTTGCGCTAGCATAAATACGCAGTGGTGTAATCAGGGGTTTCATGGTAGTATGATGCAATGGTATGATAATATTTGTGGACAGGCTTGTGGCTGATGAATAAGTCAAAATCAAATTAGCAAGCAACCCTGCAAAAACTAAAATAGAATGAGCAGAGTTGCTTTTATCTAAAGTAAAACTATTTCTTTTCCATATTAAATGATTTTCAATGAAAAGAATTATTCTGCTATTTCTTTTTATCTTGAAGGGTTTTTTATTTAATGCCCAGAGTGTAGCTGACTATACGATTTATTACAATTTTAAATGTGTTTCGGATACGATTGAGAATGAATTTTTTACTCCAGAGGAGTTTATTCTTTACAGAGTCGGTCACGAGTCAAGGTTTGTATCAAGTGGGCGATATTACAATGATTCAACCACTGTTGTATTCGAGAAAACTCATCCTCAACCAATGTTCAATTCGCAAGAGGAAGTTCAAAAATATATAGATTTGATTGCGGAAAAAAGAGACCGAAAAAATATACAATCCGATTATAGAATTACTAAAAACTTCGAGACAAGCAATTTTACTTCTTTACTCATCTTTTCACTACCTATTCAGTACCAGGAAGAAACAATGAATTTTTTATGGGAGATTACAAATGAAACGGACACCATACTCGGGCTACCCTGCATTAAAGCATTTACAAATTACGGCGGGCGGCACTACTTTGCCTGGTTTACTTTAGCAGTTCCTATCAACGACGGTCCTTATGTGTTTCAGGGCTTACCGGGTTTAATCTTGAAAGTAATCGATGATAGAGGATGGTATAATTTTGTGGTAACGAATATCATAACTGAAAAAACAAACCGGTATTGGAACCCGGAATTTATGAATAAATTCAGTCAAAAAATAGATCGAAAAACATTTGTGAGTAAAATGACAGAACTCAAACGTAATCCACAAATGCCAGCAGAGGTGTTGAACTTTTCGGAGGAAGCAAGGCTGAAAAGGAAAAAAGCTTATGAAAAGCGATTTGACTTCTTAATAGAGCAAAATTGATGAGATATCATGAGTCTTTCTTTTATATTTTCACTTAAATTTAGCTATACTCAGAAAATATCAAAAATAGTGATATAAGATAAGCGGGATATTTTAACCATTAGTATCCAGCGTTACTTTCAAATATTTTAAAATGAAAAAAACTGCTTTATTTTGGGTTTTTCTTTTACAGAGTTATTTATTCAATGCCCAAAGCACCGCCGAATATACGGTTTACTACCATTTTATATCCACTTCAGATACAATTAGTAACACGTTCTTTCGCCCACAAGAATTTATGTTGTATCAAGTGGGACAAGAATCTCGGTTTATAATGGATGTGGATTATTACAATGATTCTGTAGGAGCTATTTTTAAAAAGGATCATCCTCAACCGACATTCAACTCGCAGGAAGACGGACAAAGATATTTGAATCTTTTTACAAGTACGGTGAAAACTAAATCGGGACCTTTAAACTACAAAATCAGCAAGAATTTTGAAACGGGTCTTTTTATTTCGGTTTATCCGTTTTCGCTACCTACCCAATACCTCGAAGAACCCATGCCTTCCGAGTGGGAAATACTTCCTGAGCAGGATACGATTCTTGGGTTTCCGTGCGGGAAAGCAAGCACGCATTACGGCGGGCGGCACTATTTTGCTTGGTTTACCTTAGCCGTGCCGATTAATGACGGTCCCTACGTTTTTCAAGGCTTACCGGGTTTAATCTTGAAAGTGACGGATGATAAAGGCTGGTACAATTTTATGGCAACGAATATTATAACGGAGAAAACAAACCGATATTGGAATCCTGAGTTCATGAATAAATTCAGTCAAAAAATAGACCGAAAAACATTTGTAAATAAAATGTTGAAGCAAAAAAATGACCCCCACCAATTCCGGGAATATTGGATTTTTCGGAAGCGGACAGACTCGAACTCAAAGAGCGTTATGCAAAACGGTTTGACCTGCTGCTGGAGCAATACTAATGTGCAGATATGCCAATTTGCTGATGTGCTAATCATCACATCAATTTAAAATGATTTTTTAATAAAAAGAGCTATATTTAAATCAGAATCATAATTTATAGATGAAAAAAGTGCGGGTATTTTATGCGCGGTTGCTGCCGGTTTTTATGCTGGCAGCGCAAGTGCTGTATGCCCAGCCGCTACTAAAAGGCGTCGTAACGGATGAACAGGGTAATCCCGTGGTATCGGCTAATATTGTATTGCGACAACATGAGAATCAACCCATCCTTGCTTTTGGTATAACCAACGGACAAGGATTTTTTTCGGTAAAAATTCCTCCAAATCTGGACTCTGTATTTGTAATAATTACGCACCTTTCTTATGCAACAAAAAAGTTTTACGCGCAAAATGCTACTTTTTCGCTCGAAATTGTACTATCCGCACAAGAATATAAATTACCGGAGTTAGTTGTAAAATCCGACCCTGTCACTCGCCGCGGCGATACTTTGATTTTTGATGTCAACGCGTATCGAAAAGATTCCGACCAAAACATTGAAGAAGTACTCCGAAACATTCCGGGCATTACCGTAGGAAACGGTGGACAAATAAAATATAATGGCTTGGATATTTCCAAATTTTACATCGAGGGCTTGGATATGTTGGAGGGCAGGTACAGAATAGCCACTCGAAATCTTAGCATTGACGCCATTAGAGATATAGAAGTGATTGAGCATCATCAACCTATGAGAGTATTGGATTCGTTGGTACGCCCTGATAATGCGGCTATCAACCTGCGGCTCAAATCCAATATTGCCATTACCGGCTCGCTGCGCGGTGGAGTAGGTGCACTGCCTGCGCTTTATTTGGGAGGAGGAGATATTTTTGGGTTCACTAAAAAGCAGCAGTTTAATGTATTGGCATCTACTAATAATATTGGTGACAATCAAAGTAATAACTTTCAGAATCTTTATATTGATTTTGCAAATATAGAACCGGAGCTTATTAATATTAATCAGGTTCTACCGCCTTTTTTAATCCGAGAAAATTACTATCTTGATAATCAAGAACTTGCCGGAGGATATAATTATCTTAAAAAGGTATCAAAATATACGGAATTGAAATGGCAAGGGTTTGCTAGCAAAGACCGGATACGGAATATTGGCACTAGAACATTACAATATAAAGATGGCGAAAGAGAGGTTGTATTTGAAGAAATACTAAATGCTTCCGAACAGCCGCTGGATTTTAATAATCGCGTCATTTTTGAGCTGAATGCAAAGCAGTTATTTTTTCGTGCGGATGCGAACGCGGAATTAAATATCACAAAATCAATAGCGGACAATCAGGTAAATGGAATCTTTTTTCCCGAGAAATTACAAAAATACAGCCTCAACAGCTTTGCTAAACTTACGGCAATTGTAAAAAATAATAATAAGGCATATCAAATCAATTCTGATATTGAATATAAAACGACGGACTACGACCTAAACTTGATGCCAGTTGACATTTTTACTCCTACTTATCCCGCTACGCGCTTTGAGGAGGCTTTACAAACCGCAAGGCAAAAAAAATTCCTCATTAATACTTATTCCAATTTATTTTTTAAAACGCAACATATTAATGGACAAGTAAACCTGGGTGTTAATTATAATCATATCACATTAAATACCGATATTTTAACTCGAAGTGATACAACGGAAAATGAATCCTTAGGGCAGGCATTCCAAAATCAAAATAGCATCAGCGAGTTAACTCCCTATATCAATCAAACGTACCGGAAAGAAAAAAAGAATACCACCTGGACCTTGAGCATTCCTTTGTCTGCTGCTCTGTTTAATCTAAACAATCAAATAGACCAAAGTCTAAATTCCTTCAACATCCTCGTCGCCAAACCAAAGCTCGAATATAACCTAAAAACGTTGAAAGGTAATAATTGGAATGCTGCTTATTCCTTTCATCATGATTACGACCGCTTCCAGACGCTTTTTTATGAAGGTTATATTATCCGGTATAATAGAAATCTATCAACGTCCATTTTCGATATTAATCGGTATAATAAACAAGAATTTTACACGCGATTTTCCGCTCAAAACCTTGAAAAAGGGAGCCACTACGCTTTGACAGCGACGCTATCCGAAACGACTTACGATTTTGTAAATAACAATAATTTTACTTCACTCGGATTGGCTACTAATATAACAAAAGTTAAAAACACGGAAAGAAGATTAACCTTGCAGGGAAATGCCTCTGGACAAATTGCAAATAATTTCAATGTTGATGTACACGCTCAATACAGCCTTTCTAAAAGACCAAGTATCTTGAATGGAAAAAGTTTAAATATTCAAAATCATTTTTTTACAATTGACCCGAAGGTTTATTACACGTTTACGCAAAGTATATTAAGCTTCAAACCAGGCTTTCAGCTATTTTCAAATAGCTTTTCCGATTATCCTACTTTTCAAGTAAATGCGGAGCTGGTCTACTTTGTAAAACTCAACACTGTCGGTTCATTTAGAATAAGTTATCAGGAATACCTGACTGCTGTCGGCGAAAAAAAGGTGTGGAATGAATTCTTTACAATTGAATATAAGCATGCACTCAAAAAACTAAATGCTGATATACTGCTGAATATAAACAACTTAACTAATAATACCCATTACATTACCTTCACTCAAAATACTTTTTCAGAAGATTTCAGTTATTATAGATTGCGACCCCGGCAAATTGTATTTAGCTTTATCAAGAAGTTTTAAAAAATGTATTTAACGAGTTGCTTTAAAAGCTTAATGGGTTGATACGTTATTGCTTGCATTTTCTTTTTCCTTCATTTTGCCATCGTAACAATGATAAAATGTGAAGCATAAAAAACAAACGCCCTTATTTTAAAGTTATGTATCTTGGAAACGTTGTTCAACGCTAATTACCAAGAAAGCAAAACCCATAGTCATGACCCAAAAAATAAGCATCATGGGCTTTCGCACGCGCAAGGAAGTAGCGACGATTGTCAAGCTCTCCGACAAAAGCCTGTACAATTTGCTCTCCTCCGAAAAATTTAAAGACCAAATACCCAAAGGGGAGCAGCTCTCTCCAGCGCATCAAGTGCTAATTTTTGAGCATTTTGGCATTCCAAATGCGTTTGACTACTCAGAACCCGGTAATCCAAGCAACAAAAGTGATGTGGATACTACGGATAGTGGCGATAATGAAACTGAAAAATAATAATCGGTAAAGATCGGTAATGCGTTTTTATTTTCTTTTGAAAGGGCTTAAATTGGGGAATGTAAGTAATCGAGCAGAATTAAACGACATTTTTATTTTAGAATAATTAATTGATTTTTAATGTTTTGCGAACTGCCAACTGCTTACTGTAAACTGCCTACTTACTTAAATTGCGCGATTTGCACGAAATCAATTTTTTAATCTTTCAAAAACTGAATTTATGAAAAAGTTTATTTTATCTCTTGCTATTGTAGCGGGGTTTAGCTCTGCTTATGCTGTAACTGGAGTAGTTCCAAAAACTACAACAATTAAGAGCGATATATATTATACATATTGTATGTGTTTGGATAATGGTTCTTGTGCTTGTGGAGTTGGAGAAACAGTCGCTGATGCAGTACTTTCAGTTGTGCTGCGCCTTCAATAAAATTTAGTTTTACATACTATAGTATTTTAAGGACTGTTCTAAATGAAGTATTTAGAAGAGTCTTTAATTATCTTGAACAATAATTATATACAAACATAATATGAAATATCGTTTATTAATCTATTTTTTAATATCATCTAAACTAATTGGTTGGTCGCAACCTGTTTCAGGGATAATTACTTACAAGCAACTTGCTAATTATGACAGGTTTGACACTGTAAAAATGTATTTCAATCAAGAAAACTCTTTTTATGTATCAAACAGAGGAGAAAAACAGAAAATCAATAAATTAGCGAACGGCGAAATCCTAAATACAAGCGATCCAAAAATATTTGCTGAACAAACTGCAAATCATAAAATGATTTATAGATATTTTATTGACGAAGAAGGTGATATTGTTTATAAAAATTGGGGAAAGAATAAACTGATATTTCGATTGGTATTAGAACATGAACCAATCATCGTAGAAGAACCGGAATTGCCAAAATTGGAATGGATATTAGGCAATGAATTTAAGAAGATAGGCAATTTTAATTGTCAGATGGCTCAGACTCAATTCAGAGGCAGAAAATATATTGCATGGTTTACTCCTGAAATCCCTGTACCCACTGGACCTTGGAAGCTACATGGGTTGCCCGGACTTATTTTGGAGGCTTATGATGAAACGGAAACTTTTCGGTATTTTTTTCAATCCATTGAAATGCCTTTAAAAAATACGGAAGAATTGACAAAACTGCCTAAAAAAGGTGACAGAGTTCCATTTGCAGCCTATATGCAAACCGTAAAAGATAGAAAAGAAGATCGTGATAGAAGAGCAGCTTCGAAAGCAGCACAACGCGGCACGCAGCTAACTTTTTACCTTGATCCTAACTATAAAGAACAAGAAATATACTAAAAAAAATTATGCGATTTACAGAGCAGGGTTTGCGTTGCTGCTTTTCGGGGTGCTTTTGCGCAGGTGACTGTGCGCGGCATGGTTATGGATAGCCCTTGCCTTTTATTTTCTGATACGGTGGCATTCCTTACACGTTTGACTACGCAGAACCCAGTAATCCAAGCAACAAAAGCGATATGGATACTACGGATAATGGAGAGAATGAAAATAAAAATAATAATCGGTAAAGATCGGTAAAGATCGGTAAAGATCGGTAAAGATCGGTAAAGATCGGTAAAGATCGGTAAAGATCGGTAAAGATCGGCAAAGATCGGTAATGCGTTTTTATTTTCTTTTGAAAGGGCTTAAATTGGGGAATGTAAATTGCGCGATTTGCACGAAATCAATTTTTTAATCTTTCAAAAACCATTTTTATGAAAAAGTTTATTTTGTCTTGTATTTTGGTCTTATCAGTAGTTTTTCTTTCTGCTACGACAGCAGTAGAAAAGCCCGTTTCAACGTTATCAACAGATGATACCTGTCTGATATGTATGAATACTCCAGGCGGCAATCAACTCTGTGGTTATGGAGAAACTTGTATGCAGGCATTAGATGCATTGATTGCTATGCAAAAATAGAAAATCATTATTATCATTGTAGAGCCTCTTTATTTGGGGGCTCTCTTTATTTAAATATAATTAATATGAGATTAACTTATTTACTTTTCATTTTTTGTATTTATACTGTATATTCAAATGCTCAAAAAACGAATGGATTTGTAATTTATCGCTTCATTTCCAATTATTCTTTTCCTGTTGAACAACCAGCTTATCTGCAATTTAAGTCACAGGAGTCGGTTTTTGTGCATAGTCAAGGTAAAGAGGGAATGATATCAAAGACTTCTGATGGTAAAGACTGGGATAAAAAAACGTTTGAGAGTGAAATTGGAGGCTGGTATCAAGATGAAATGGGTGCTGTTGTTTATAAAAATTTTACTAATAAGAAAATGATTGTGCGAGAATTTTTTGAGAGAACTGCTTTTTTAGCAGAGGAGCCAAAAATGCCTCAACTAAATTGGAAATTAACAAGCAAAAAGCGAAAAATTGGGTTGTTTGAATGCCAAAAAGCGACTTGTTCTTTTCGTGGCAGAAATTATGAAGCCTGGTTTACAACGGAAATTCCCATTCAGGATGGTCCTTGGAAGTTGCAAGGGCTACCTGGACTTATCTTGGAAGCTTATGATGAAACGAAAGAAGTACAATTTCTTTTTAAATCTGTTCAAGTCCCCGCTCCTAATCCAACTAATTTTAAAATCGAACCATCTACCACTGGCAGGCAGGTAGATTTTGAGACTTATAAACGTGCTGATGACATTGCATTTGAAGAGGAGAAAAAAAGGATAACATCTAAGAGCCTTGGAAGAGGAACAAGCGTAACTATTACAAAAGGGACTAAAAAACACAAAATAGAACTAGAGTATGAAAAGTAGTACACTTTTCATATTTTTTTTACTTTTTATATGCAGCACTATGCTCTGCAAAGGGCAAGTTATTGTCAAAGGCACAGTGTTAGATAGTCTCCTACAGCCGCTTTCCTATGCGAATGTGTATGCGCAGGAAGCCGATAATACAGCAATTATTGCCTTCGCGGCAACGGATGAGCAGGGTCGTTTTACACTGGATGTCCCGTCGGCAAAGTCCATCATCATCAAAGCATCTTTGCTGGGTTATGCTACCAAGGAACGCTTTTTGAAGGCGGGTGAAACCATTCCGGAGACGATTCGATTTGTATTACCGCAACAGACTTTCGAGCTGAAAGAAGCCGTCATCACTGCCAGCGGAAGTGTAATAGAAAAACCCGATACGGTCACGTTTCGGGCAGATGCGTATCGAGACTCTACCGAGCGTAATCTGGAAGAGCTTTTAGTAAAATTGCCAGGTGTAAGTGTGGATGAAAATACAGGAACCATCAGCGTGAGAGGGCAGCCCATTAAAAAAATACTGATAGAAGGCGATGACCTGACGGGGCGCAACTATCAGTTGATTTCAAAAAACCTAAATGCAGAAGTAATAGACAAAATTCAAATCATTGATAAATTTGACGAGAATAGGTTATTGCGGGGATTGCGTCGCTCAGATGATAAAGTGATTAATATCACCTTGAAAGAAGATAAAAAGAAGTTATTATTTGGCAATGCCGTTGTTAGTTTGGGCAATGATAGCCGCACGAATAATTCGCTTAACTTATTTAGCTTTTATAATAAATTTAAAGTACTCACTTTTGGAAATTTTAATACCATCGGTCAAAAAAGTGATGCAGACCGCATGGCAGGTAATGATTTTGGCGAAGATACCGAAGCCCAACGACAGAGCGCGCTACTTAAAAACGATAATAATTCATTTATCAACATAGACCGTGCGCCTGATGTGGATATCGGAACGCAAAATACCCGCTTCAATCGTGCCGCCCTTTTATCTTCTCTTTTTGCTGTGCGACCTACGGAAAACGTAAGTCTAAAAGCAGGTATCACCTTTGCCAATGACCGCCAGCGGATGTTCATTGATAATGAGTGGCGTTATCGCCTCACCGATTCCATCTTTACTTTGTCAGAACAAAATGAGTGGCTGCGCCGACCAGAAGTGTGGCAAGGTAGGCTCGAGACGCTTTGGGATGTGTCGGCTACTTCGTCTTTGCGCTACTTTACACAAATACAAAACACCACCGTAAAAGACGAGGCACTGACTATTTCTAATCAAAATAATGTAAATAATCAATTAAATAATAATAATTTTTTCTGGCAACATATTTTGGATTACACGATAAGATTGAATGACCATCATGCACTGTTATTAAATGCTTCCTACATAAAAAATAATAGTGTGCAAGATTTTGGATTTACACAAACCCAAACTCGATTATTACCTTTCTCTCCGCAAACATTTTCTACGTTAGCGCAGCACATTGAAAATCCCATGCAGTTTTGGTCTGCAAACGCACAACTATTACATTCCAAAAATGGAAGAAAAATTTCTTTTAATACAGGTTTTGTACAGAAAGAACAACTATTACAATCCGCCCTAAATTTGACCGATACACTCAATGAAGCATTACCCATTCCTGCTGTTTTTAAAAATGATGAGACATTTGTACAAACGAATTATTATGGCAATATCAATACTTCCCTTCGTCGAGGTAGCACTGACTTTTTCATGGATTTATCAGGAGGTTATTTCAAATTAAAACGTAGCCAAGCATTTTTATTACAAGAAAATACGAAAGCTAATTTTTACATTTTACCAGTAGTTGGCTTCAAACGCGAGAAAAATAAAAATGCTATTTTTGGTACTTATGCTTATAACATTGCATTACCACAACTCGCAGATTTATCCACGGGCTACACGGTTACAGATTATCGCACCCTCCAGCGCGGCAATTCCCTTTTTATTCCTGCTAATAGCCACACTACTATTCTGAACCTCACCCAAGGGGAGTTTTCCGATGATTTTATGTTTTACACCAATATCATAGGCACTATTACCAATAAGGGCTATAGAAATGATTGGAATATCAACACCGATTTTAATATTATTGATAAAGTAGAAAATCAATTTCAAAATAAAAACTTAATCTGGTCAGCCGGTTTTGAATATTATAGTTCGGCACTATACGCGCGCTTCAAGTTTCGTCCGCGAGTAGCATTCTCTACTTTTCAAAATACCTTGAATAATGGAGCGCTGCGCAACGCTAATAGCGTTACTAATACCTTGGATTTTACCGTAAGGTCAGCATTTTTGAAATGGTTTAACTATCATTTGGGAACAACCTTGACTTTTTCAAACGTAAATACCTCAGTTGGAGACGTAAACACCGTTGCTCGCAACCAATCGATTGGTTCTTTTTTAGATTTTTACTTTCAGTTTTCCAAACGATTCTCAGCAAGGTTAGAAAATGAGTTTTTTTATTTCAAACAATCTGCTGCTTTAGCTCAGGATTATACTTTTTTTAATGCTTCTGCTCGGTATGAGTTGATACCTGCTAAATTGTCCCTTTCACTCACCGCCCGCAACCTTTCCAACAATCGCACTTTTATCAATTCATTTGTCACCGATTTATCTACCAATATCAACCAAGTAAGACTTCTACCACGCTACATTTTGGTGGAAGTTAATTTTAGGTTTTAATTCTTCCAAAAGTTTGCTTCTACCTTTCCTTCATTTTGCCATCGTAACAACGATAAAATCTCCCCCTTCCCTTTGTCTAATGCTTGATACAAAATTTGGTATTTTGTCACTTTCCTATTCAAATTGAACGCGTATGAAAAACACCTCTATTCTCAGCATTGTACTTATTTTTCTAGGTATCAGCCTTTTCGGGCAAAAGAAAACGGCGATTACCACAACTCCCACGACAAACAAATTTGAATCCACTTTATACGAAGGTGTCAAGTGGCGCTCGGTCGGTCCCTTTCGTGGCGGTCGCGCGGGTACAGTCGTTGGCGTTCCGGGCAATCTTAAGCTCTACTACATGGGCACGGCGGGCGGCGGCGTGTGGTGCACGAAGGACGCGGGCACGACGTGGGATTGTATTTCGGACGGCTATTTTGGCGGCTCTATCGGCGCGGTGGAAGTTTCGCAGAGCGACCCCAATGTGATTTACGTGGGCGAGGGCGAGCAAACCGTGCGTGGAAACGTCTCTTCCGGCTGGGGCTTGTGGCGCTCCACCGATGCCGGTAAAACCTGGAAGCATATCGGTTTGAAAGAATCGGAACACATCGGGCGCATTCGGGTACACCCGAAAAATCCAGATTTGGTGTACGTGGCTGCGATGGGCAATCTTTGGAAACCCAACGATATGCGTGGCGTGTATCGCTCGAAAGATGGTGGGAAAAATTGGGAACGCATCTTATTTGAAAGTGATAAAGCCGGAGCGGTGGATATTATTTTAGACCCGAACAATCCGCGCATCATCTACGCCAGCACTTGGGAAATCAAGCGCAATGGTTATCGGATGGATAGCGGTGGTCCGGGCAGTCACCTTTGGAAAAGTACGGACAGTGGGGACACCTGGGTAAAATTGACGAATAATCTTGGTTTGCCCAAAGGCGTGTGGGGCATTGTTGGCATTGCCGTTTCACCAGTCAATTCAGAGCGTATTTGGGCGATTATTGAACACGAAGAAGGCGGCGTGTTCCGGTCAGATGATGGAGGCGGCACTTGGCAACGCACCAGTGACAATCGCAATTTGCGGCAACGCGCGTGGTACTATTCCAGAATTTATGCCGATACGAAGAATGAAGATATGGTCTATGTTTGCAACGTTGACTTTTTCCGTTCCAAGGATGGCGGCAAAACCTTTGAAGAAATTGATACGCCGCACGGCGACCACCATGATTTGTGGATTGCACCTGAGGATAACCAACGCATGGCAGTTGCGGATGACGGCGGCGCACAAGTCAGCAACGATGCGGGGGAAAACTGGAGCACTTATTACAATCAACCCACTGCACAATTCTACCGCGTCACTACCGACAATGATTTTCCGTATCGAATTTTAGGCGCACAACAGGACAATAGCACTGTGCGCATTCGGCACCGTTCGGCGAGTGCGACGATTACCGAGCGCGACTGGGAACCTTCGGCAGGTGGCGAAAGTGCACATTTAGCACCCGACCCCAACAATCCGGACATCGTTTACGCGGGAACGTACAAGGGCTACATGAGTCGCGTTGACCACAAGACCGGACAGGAGCGTTCCACCAATGTGTGGCCCGAAAACCCCGCCGGTTCTGGCGCAGAGGTGATGAAATATCGGTTCAATTGGAATTATCCGGTCTTCTTTAGTCCGCACAATCCGAAGAAATTATATGCTGGTTCTAATTATCTCCATGTGACGACCAACGAAGGGCAAAGCTGGCAGGTCATCAGCTCGGATTTGACGCGCAACGACCCGGAAACCATCAAGTCTTCGGGTGGACTGATTACACAGGATAATACGGGGGTGGAATATTATGCCAATTTGTTTGCCGTGACTGAATCCGCGCAGGAAGCGGGTGTGATTTGGGCTGGCTCGGATGATGGCTTGCTACATGTCACGCGCGATGGTGGTAAGACTTGGCAAAACGTGACTCCGCCGAATTCGCCTAAGTTGAATATGATGAATTGCATTGACGTGAATCCTTTTGTGAAAGGCGGTGCGTATGTGGCAGCTACGTATTATAAGTTTGGCGATTACACCCCTTATTTGTACAAAACCACCGATTACGGAAAAACGTGGACGGTTATCACCGCAGGGATTGATAAAAACCATTACACGCGCGCTATTCGGGCTGACCCGAAGCGGCAAGGTTTGCTCTACGCCGGTACCGAGTGGGGAATGTATATTTCTTTTGATGATGGTAAAAATTGGCAGCCATTTCAATTGAATTTGCCGATTACTTCGATTGCCGATTTGCACATTCGGGACAACAGTCTCATCGCGGCGACGCACGGGCGCAGTTTCTGGATGATTGATGACCTTACGCCATTCCAGCAAATGGATGCGGAGATTGCCCAGCGCGATTTTTATTTATTCAAATCCAAACCTTCGTACCGCATGGCGCAGGAAAATGGCGGTCGGGCTTCTAAAACCAATGGTGAAAATCATCCGAATGGCGTGCTATTCCACTATTTTGTAAAAAACCTGGATGAAAAAGCCGACGTGAAGCTGGAAATTATGGAAATGAACGATGATTTGATTCAAACCTATTCTAATAAACTCAAAGGCAAGCAACTGTTAGATGTGAAGAAAGGTGGCAATCGCTTTGTGTGGGATATGCGCTGTCCGGGCTTCAAAGATTTTCCGGGAATGGTGTTGTATTCCTCGCCGAACGTCGGTCCGAAAGCCGTGCCAGGTATGTACAAAGCGCGTTTGACGGTGAACGGACAAAGTATTGTGCAAGAATTTGAAATTGTGAAAGACCCGCGCCTGCCGAATACGCCTGAGGATTATAAAAAGCAATTTGATTATCTCATCGGTGTGCGAGACAAAGTAAGCGAAGCCCATCAGACGATTCTCGACATCCGCGACGTGCGAAAAGATTTGACTTACGTGAAAGAAAAATTGTCTAAAAACCCCGATTATGTGGAGATTATAAAATCCATTGATGAGTTGGATAAAAAAATGACGGTGATTGAAAATAACATTCACCAGACGAAAAATAAGAGTAATCAGGATGCGATTAATTATGGCATTCGAGTGAATAACCGGCTGGCGTTTTTGCTTGCTGACCAACAATTGGGTGATTACCCGCCGACCGACCAAGCCGAGGAATTTCGCAAGGAAGCCACCGAAGAGTTGAATCAGGAGTTGAAAAGTATTAATACCTTGCTGGATACGGAGTTGGATAAAATTAATCAAAGTTTGCAACAGAAGAATATTCCGATTATTGCGAAGAAGGGGAAGAAGACTTCGTCGTGATTTTTTTAACACGGAGTTTTTTGACTGGCTAACATTTTTTTTCACCACTAAGCCCACTTAGAACACTAAGTTTTTGTTATTACCGTCGTCCTCTTTACCACCCGGTCACGTTAGCGGGAGGATGCGTTAAAAAACTATCAGAAGGGCAAAGAACGCTTAGTAAACTTGGTGTGCTTAGTGGTGAAAAAAAAATGTAATAAGGGCAAAAGCGGCGCACTTGGTAGTGAAAAAATGTAATAAGTGAAATTTAAAAATCCATTATAGTATGAAAAAACACAACATTCTCATCACTTTACTTATCCTCGGATTGCTCGGTACGCAGTCTCTTGCCATTGCACAAAAATCGAAGAAAACGCCCGTCAGTGCAGCCGATGCGCGGCTTGCCACTTTGAAAAAGGAAGTCGTGCAGAAAATTGACAACAACGCAAAGATGGCGCAAGTCATGGTGGACAAGGTTTTCAGCTTCGCGGAATTGGGCTTTCAGGAAACCGAGACATCTAAATACTTGACCGATATTTTGAAGAAAAATGGTTTTACCATTGAGTACGGTATTTCTGGCGTACCCACAGCTTGGTGGGCAAAATGGGGCAATGGCAGTCCAGTCATCGCACTCGGCAGCGATTTGGATTGCATTCCCAAAGCATCGCAGAAGCCCGGCGTGGCGTATCACGACCCGATTGTGGACGGTGCGCCCGGTCACGGCGAAGGGCACAATGCCGGTAATCCGTTGAATATTATATCGGCATTGGCGGTGAAAGAAATTATGGAGCGGGAGAAGATTCCCGGAACGCTCATTTTGTGGCCCGGTGTGGCAGAGGAATTGGTTGGAACGAAAGCCTATTTCACGCGCGATGGTTATTTTGACAAAGTGGATATGTGTATTTTTACACACGTTTCTAACAATCTTGGCGTGTCTTACGGGCAGGCTTGGGGTACGGGTTTAGTGTCGGTGGAGTATGAATTTGAAGGCGAAGCAGCACACGCGGCGGGTGCGCCCTGGCGGGGCAGAAGTGCGCTGGATGCAGTGGAATTGATGAGTGTGGGTTGGCAATATCAGCGCGAGCATTTAGACCCTTTGCAGCGTTCGCATCATGTGATTAAAAATGGCGGTGACCAGCCCAACGTGGTGCCTTCCAAAGCCAGTATTTGGTTTTATTTCCGTCATGTGGATTATCCGCGCATCATGGAATTGTACGAAAAAGGCAATCGCATTGCCGATGGAGCGGCGATGATGACGGGTACGACGGTAAAGCGCAAAGTGTTGGGTTCCGCATGGCCTCGGCATTTCAATAAAGTCATTGCCGAAAAAATGTATGACAATATCAAGCAAGTCGGCTTGCCCGAGTGGAGCGAGGAAGATCAAATGCTCGCAAGAGCGATTCAAAAAGAAGTAAAAGCGCCGAATGATACCATTGGCTTGGCGGTGAAATTAGATACTTTAGGGTTGCCAATTAAAAATCCAGTGAGCGGCGGCTCGGATGATATCGGGGACATTTCATGGAAATTGCCGACGGTGACGCTGGGTTTTCCTTCCAATATTCCGGGTTTGCCGGGGCATCACTGGGCAAATGCAGTGGCAATGGCGACTCCGATTGCACACAAGGGCGTGGTCGCTGGCGCGAAGGCAGAAGCGATGACGCTGCTGGATTTCTTTTTGAATCCTAAATTAGTAGCAGATGCTAAAGAATACTTCCGCACCGAACAGGGCATGAAACAAAAATATACACCAATGGTGAGCGAAACGGACAAACCTGCTATTTATTTGAATACCGAGATTATGGAAGAATTCCGTCCGCGGTTGCAAAAGTTTTATTATGATGAAACGAAATACGGCAGTTATTTAGAACAGTTGGGGATAAAATATCCAACGGTGCGGGTGACGAGTAGCGGCGGTACGAATGGAGGTAAGAAGTAATTCAGTTGTGTTCGGGTGTTCAAGTGTTCTTGTGTTCATGTAACGCTCGCACTTGAACGCACAAAACACGTTAGGATGTGTTCGGGCGTTCAAGTGTTCATGTAACGCTCGCCCTTGAATGCACAAAACACGTTAGGATGTGTTCAGGTGTTCATGTAACGCTCGCACTTGAACGCACAAAACACGCTAGGATGTGTTCGAGTGTTCGGGTGTTCGTATAAGCGGACATGAACACTCGAACACACAAACACATGAACACAACCAATGAGAAAAATTGCGATTTCCGATATTCACGGGTGTAATGATACCTTTCAGCGCTTGTTGGAAAAACTGGCGCTTGTGTCGGGGGATGAGTTGTATTTGTTAGGCGATTACATTGACCGAGGAGCGGATAGTAAAGGCGTGCTGGACACGATTTTTTTATTGCAACAACAGGGATTGTCGGTGCAATGTCTGAAAGGAAATCATGAACAAATGATACTGGATGCAGTGGATGGGATAGATGATGAATTGATGGACTTGTGGTTGGATAATGGCGGTATTGCTACGTTAGAGAGTTTTGTGGTAAATGGCAAACCAAATGTTGCCGACGAATATTTTACCTTTTTAGAAAATTTGGACTTGTATTTTGAAGTGGATGAATATATTTTAGTACATGCTGGGTTCAATTTTAAAATACCCTTGCCATTTGCGGATGGAGATGCTATGTTGTGGATTCGGGATTGGTATCACAATTTGAATCGCAATTGGCTGGGCGACCGCATCATTGTACACGGACACACGCCGATGCGCAAGGACGAGATTCGAGAACAATTTAAAAACTTGGATAACCTGCCGATTTTGGATATTGATGGTGGCTGTGTGCATAAGGGAAAGCGACGTGGCGTGGGGTATTTGTGTGCGTTTGATATGACGAATCGGGAATTGTATTTTCAGGATAATATTGAAAATTGATAGGTTTTCAAGACGGGACAGGTTTTCGAAAACCTGTCCCGTCTTGGCAATTATTTTTACTAATTTCGTGCCGAATTAAAAAACAACCTCGTGTCAACAATCTATACCGACATCCTCGCCCACCTGCGCGCGCAAGCCCTTGAAGCGGGCGATATCATGCGCCACTTTTTTCGCAATCCTGACTGCAAAGTGTATATCAAACCAGATGGTTCCAAAGTAACCGATGCGGATTTGACCATTTCTACGATGATTCAAAAGCGTTCGGCGGCAGCATTTCCAGATATTTTATTGTACAGTGAAGAGACGAATCCAAAACCTAAAATTGAAGCGGGTAAAAATTATTTTATCATTGATGAATTGGATGGCACGGCGTACTTTGCCGATGGCGTGACGGGTTTTGCACATTTAGCAGCTTATCATGATGCGACGGAAGGTTTTGCGATTGGTGTAATGTATTATCCATTGGAAGATATTTTATTATATGCTGTGAAAGGGCAGGGCGCTTTTATGGAAAGAAGTGGCGAGAAAATGCAACTGCAACCACCACCTGAGAAATCTTGGGAGGAACTTCGGTTTCATCATCCGTTGCGGTATTTGGGAGATAAATATAAGGTGTTGTTTGATAAAATGAAGGTGAACGAAAGTCGTATTTTTTATCCGGCTGGCATTTTGCGCACGATAGAAATGGTGGAAGGGAAGCTCGAAGCGGCGGTTTTATTGTATCCTTATATTTCACCCTGGGATTTAGCGGCAGAGAAAGCTTTTCTTTCCGAATTGGGTTTTATGTATTCTTTTTTGGATGGCTCGACGGTTACTTTTAGTGATACGCGGAATAATAATAATTTGGGGTATCTTATTTGTCCGAAGGCACATCAAGAACGCTTAATTGTAGAAGTCTCCAAGCACTTACCTTAATCTTTAGTCGAAAAACCCCAACCATTTGTCTTATTTCTATTCTTAAATGTTGTATTTATACAACAAATAGCCCTATCTTTACAATATGGAAACGCGAAAAATATATAATCGAATTGCGTTGCTGCGGCAGGAGCGCGAGGTGTCGCGTAAGGATTTGTCGGAGGCTTTGGGTGTAAATTTTCAGACGATAGGCTACTTGGAGCGCGGCGAGTATAATCCCAGTTTGGATTTAGCTTTTAAAATCAGTGCCTTTTTCAATCTACCGATTGACTTTATTTTTTCAACGGAGCCATTTAAACCGATGAGTGAGGAATTATTAAATAAAAAATCATAAACAATGACCAGAACGATTTCAAAACCGAAAAGAAGAGCCGCTGTTTTAATCAGTTATGCCAGTTTTTTAATCGTAGCTATCCTGTTGTCTGGTGATGTAAAATTACCCATTTTTATACACATTCCATTATTATTACTCAGCGCTATTACATTGATTTACAGCTTATATTATTTGTATAATGATACACAGCTTTGGCACTTCGGCAATGCGCCAGATGCGCAACTCGACGAGCGGCAAGTGCAAGTGCGCAATCGCG
>Ga0163146_10001900_pt1 | contig 29236 bp, 32 predicted proteins | sample OliLakLV19MP7G1_FD_148648 | JGI IMG/M metagenome (GOLD analysis project Ga0163146, IMG submission 148648) | Freshwater microbial mat bacterial communities from Lake Vanda, McMurdo Dry Valleys, Antarctica - Oligotrophic Lake LV.19.MP7.G1 | ecosystem: Environmental > Aquatic > Freshwater > Lake >...
TCGCGGGCTTTAGTCCGCCTATTCCATAGCCACACTTATTTCCGCAGACAAGTGGTAAATAGCTACAAAAATTGTTTAATTGATAGGCGGTAGATGACAAACGGTGAAGGGTAAACAGCCCGTCCACCGTCTACCTTACAACCAGTTCTATAAAAATTGGTCGCTATTTAGTGTCCGTCTTTAGAGTCCGATAGCTGCGTTATGGTTTGCCCCAAAATCGGTCATTTACGCGAGTAAACTCCCGTTTTTGGGGCAAAACATGCCTTGCTCCCGAACTCTAAAGTCCAGACACGGGACTAAATGGACGGACACTATTTAGCATAGAGCTGTTGGAATAAGTTTGATGATACAGGAAGCGGACTGAAGCCCGCGAAACAAAGCAGCGCACCCCCTACGCCTCGTCAACACTTTGTTTCGCGGGCTTTAGTCCGCCTATTCCATAGCCACACTTATTTCCGCAGACAAGTGGTAAATAGCTACAAAAATTGTTTAATTGATAGGCGGTAGATGACAAACGGTGAAGGGTAAACAGCCCGTCCACTGTCCATCGTCTACCGTACAACCGAGTTCATCATGACCGCTACAATTTCAAAACTCGAATCCCTCGTCGCCACCAAAATGGCCTACATCAACGGCAAAGCGTATGAAATGCGCGCCGGCGAAACCATCCTGGCTTTCCTGAAGCGTCATTTGGGGGAAAATGCGGTGCCAACGCTGTGCGATGCACCCAACTTAGAGCCTTTCGGTGCTTGCCGGGTTTGCAGCGTGGACATTGCCCGGCAAGGGAACGGCGGTCTGAAAACCGTGGCTTCCTGCCATACGCCCATTGAAGAAGGGCTGATGATTTATCCGGATTCGGAAAGCGTGCTGAAATTGCGGCGCAACATCATCGAACTGGTGCTAACCGACCACCCGCTCGACTGTCTGACTTGCGAAGTGAATGGCAATTGCCAGTTGCAGGACGTGGCTGCGCAGGTCGGCATTCGCAAAGTGCGGTATCCGGAAGGCAAAAACCACCTCGACCGCAAAAAAGACCTCAGCCACCCGTACATGACCTCCGACCTGTCGAAGTGCATCATGTGCTATCGCTGCGTTCGCGCCTGCGACGAAGTGCAGGGCCAGTTGGTGCTCAGCGTGGCTGGCCGCGGCTTCGACAGCACCATCATCAAAGGCATGAACGAGTCGTTTTTTGGCTCGGATTGCGTGTCGTGTGGCGCTTGTGCGCAGGCCTGCCCCACTTCCGCCATTTCCGACGTGTACCAATCCAAAGCCGTGACGGCCCAGGAGGAAGTGCGCACCGTTTGCACCTATTGCGGCGTGGGCTGCAACCTGGCGGTGAAAGTTTCGAGCGACAAGGTGATGAGCATCCAGGCACCATTCGACGCGGAGGTCAATTCCGGCCACACCTGCCTCAAAGGACGCTACGCTTTTGCATTTTACAAACACCCGGATCGCCTCCGGCACCCGCTCATCAAGCGCAACGGGCAGTTTGAACAAGCCACGTGGGAGGAAACTTACGACTATATTTATGAAAAACTGAACGGCATCAAGCAGGAAAACGGCCCGGATTTTATTGCCGGCATTTCTTCGGCGCGTTGCACCAACGAAGAAAATTACCTGATGCAGAAGTTCATCCGCGCGGTGATCGGCACCAACAATATTGACGGGTGCGCCCGCGTTTGCCACTCGCCCACGGCCCTTGGCATGCAGCGGACGTTCGGAACCGGCGCCGCCACCAATTCCATCGCCGATGTGAAACTCACCGATTGCATGCTGATCATCGGTGCCAATCCGACCGAAGCGCACCCCGTCACCGGTGCCAAGCTCAAGCAGCAGGCCATGAAAGGCAAAACGCTGATCGTACTGGATCCGCGCAAAACGGAAATCGCCCGCTACGCCGACCACTACCTGCAATTGCGACCCGGCACCAACGTGGCGGTGCTGAACATGATGCTGTACTACATCATGCAGGAAGGCTTGGAGGACGCGGATTTCATCGCCAGCCGCACGGAAGGGTACGAAGATTTTAGAAAAAATGTTCTGGAACTCAATATTGACGAACTCGAAGCGGTTTCCGGCGTGCCACGCGAACAGGCGCGCGAAGCGGCCATCGCTTACGCAAAAGCGCCGTTGGCCATGTCGTTCCACGGCCTCGGCGTCACGGAACACTACCAGGGCACCTACGCGGTGATGCTGATCGCCGACCTCGCCATGATCACCGGCAATATCGGCAAACCCGGTTGCGGCGTGAATCCCCTGCGCGGCCAAAACAACGTGCAGGGCATGGCCGATATGGGTGTGCAACCCTACCAGGCGGCAGGTTATTTCGACGTGACCAAACCGGAAATTGCGCAAAAATTTACCGATTTTTATGGCAGACCCGTTTCTGACAAAGTGGGCTTCACCATCCCCGAAATGTACGACTCGGCGCTAGAAGGCAAACTCAAAGCGCTGTGGATCGTTGGGGAAGACGTGGTGCAATCCGACCCGAATTCCCAAAAAGTGATTCGGGCCCTGGAAGCGTTGGATTTTTTAGTGGTGCAAGAATTGTTCATGACCGAAACGTCCAAATTGGCCGACGTCATCCTGCCGGGCGCGTCTTTCCTCGAAAAAGAAGGTACGTTCACCAACGGCGAACGCCGCATCCAGCGCGTCAACCGGGTGGTGGAACCCATCGGCGACTGCAAACCCGACGGCCAGATCCTCGTGGAAATGATGAACCGCTTCGGCTACCCGCAAGCGCCCTACACCGCCAAAGGCATGTTGGAAGAAATTTCCGCCATCGTGCCGTTTTTCGCCGGCGTGCGCTGGGATGAACTCGGCACGCAGGGCAAACAATGGCCCGTTGCCCCCGACGGCAAAGACACGCAAATCCTGCATGTAGACACCTTCAAACGCGGCAAAGGAAAGTTTGTCTTCCGCGATTTTGTGGAAACGCCCGAACTCGACCACATCGCCGAATACCCGTACATCATCACCACCAACCGGGTGCTCGAACACTACAACAGCGGCACCATGACCCGCCGCACCGGCAACGTGCTGATCGTCACCGAAGATCTGCTGCTCATCAACCCCGTAGACGCCCGCGACAACGGCATCGAAGAGGGCGATATGGTGCGCCTGATCTCCCCGCGCGGCGAAGTGCCCAGCAAGGCTCATATCACCGATGAGGTCAAGCCGGGTATTTTGAGCACCACGTTCCATTTTCCGGAGTTGTTGGTGAATAATATTACTTCGGATGTGCATGATACTATTGCGCAATGCCCGGAGTATAAGGTGGTGGTGGTGCGGTTGGAGAAGGTGTGAGGGGTGATCATCCTGACCGCGGTCGGGACGGCTGACGGAACGCGACGGATTGCAAATCCGGCGAGCAGGGTTGATATATCATTGGAGGGGAAGGGTTGATTCGAGCGGGTCTGGTGCCAGCTTTTCTGCTACAACTTACCTTTCTATTACCATTGTTAGGAATTCATCAGAAGAAACTACGGGTACTTTAGGAAAAGGAATACTTTTCAGTATCTTAAAATGCGCGTCATCTGTCACTATAAAATTAGCGCTGCCTGCAATGGCACAGTCTACGAACTTGTCGTCATCCGGATCATGAGTGATGAGGTTCCAATAGTAATACTTAACCACGAAGGTACATTAGGCAGGAGTTCGAGGCCACCGAGTACGTTTTGGGCGACCTCCAAGCCAAGGTAATCGCTTAGGATTTCATCATATTCCAGCAGGATGTCGCTGGTGACTAGCATCTCGAAGTCGCCTTGACGCAGGCTTTCCCAGATTGGATAATAGCGGCTTCGGCGAGATATAATAACTGCCAGAACATTGGTATCCAGAACGACCGTCATGGCTTATTTTTGATGGATATAAGGCGTACGGCGATGCTGAGCGAGGATTTCCTCTTCAGTCAACCCTTTTTCATCCCATACCTGATCGGCGAGATCAGAGGCCTTGTCCATAAAGTATTTCGCCAATAAGCGCTTGATTTCCAATAAATCTTGTTCAGAAACACGACGAGCATACAACTTCAGCAACTCCAATTGCAAGTCGTTAAAGGGTTGTGGTATGGACTGTGTTGTCATGCGTGCAATTTTATGCGAAATTACGACTATTTGCGTTGATTTGCAAGCCTTGCTGCTACCCCGTCCGCCTTTTCAAAAAGGCCTCCACCACATTGCGTGCCAGCCGCAGTTCTTCTCCCTGCGCACCGACATCCACAACCAATTCATCGCCAGTTTCGCCGTCGTCACCTTCAAAGCGTTCGATCCAGAAGCTAAAATCGGAATCAGTTTCGTGGATGATGCGGACGCGCTCGCCGGCAATTTGCACCCAAAGCAGGGGATTGCCGCCGGGGTCGTTTTGGAGAACGGTAAAGTCAAGCACAATGGCTTTTATGAATTCGATCCAGTTGTGGTAATTGGTGCCCATGCTGTGGAAATTTAACCTAAAATAATGCGTCATTCTGTAAACCCCTGTTTTAATTGGTGTAACAATTGCACATTGTCTGCTACTGTATTGTCAAAATATTCAATCATGATAGCCGCCATTTTACTACTTGCCAAATCATGGGTATTGCCATCCAATATGCCGTTGATCCTGGCAAAGAGTTTTTCATTCCGCTTTGCTATTTTTCGCATTTCCCGCCCCATTACCCTGGCCGCTATATGTTTCAGGTCAGCATCTTCATCGCCAAATAAGTCGTAGTGATTTTCCCAGATCACTTCATCGTACATATCAAAAAAGTGATTCAGTATATCGCTGATATCCTTAATGTCATCCCTTCTTACTTCGGGCCGGTCATCCCAAGCGATCATTTTTAACAATACAATACCAGGCAGGGTGCAAAACTTGAACTGGTGTTTCCCTTCCAGGTTTAGCTCTGGCAAGCCTTCTTCATATACTTCGGCGAACCCATGCAACCTGATATTGGTTAAACCCGATCCACTCAATAAGACTTGGCCATCCGCTTCTTCGATGGTGCCAAAAGGCAATAAATCCACTTCGAACCTGTTTTTCCACAACAGCACAAAAGCATTTTCTTTTATTGGCTGAAATTCTTCCTGCGCTGTCAAATAAGTTTTTAGGGCTACATAAGTTTCTTTGACGTTGACCAGAACGGCAAAGTCAATATCTCCGGTGGTTCTTCTTGGAGTAATGTTGTTGATGCCATGCATCCATACATCCCTTGCTACGGCGCCGACTAAGTAAAAATCAATGCCGAACTTTTCAAAGCCCCGTTCCAGAGCAGATAGCAACTCCGTTATTTCAGGTTGCTGTCTGAGCTGTTCGTAGTTTATTTTGTAGGAATGCATCGTAAATTTTTTGGGCTGTTTCTAAACACCTTCTATCGTTGGTATTGATTAAATCGGCGTATGCCAGCAAGGGAGGCACAACGTTTCGATGCTCCTCAAGATCATTGTATTGCCAGAACTTTTTGTAAATTTTTACATTGCCCTTCTCATCCGGAATCAACCGGTAATTTTTAATGAGTTCGTTTCTTGTTTCAGTGGTGTACAGCGTGAGTTCGGCCGGGCGCAGGTAGTTGGTGTAGATATCGCCCGCCGGCTCTCCGCTCCACCAGGTTTTGCCATTTTGAAGCGACAAGTTTTTCCAGTTTATAAAATCAGCTTCTTTCAAAAAGCGGAACGTCCCGATTCTTAAAGAGGGCTTCAATTTAATATCATAGGCCATTGCCCATTTTTTTATCAACATTTCCTTATCCTGGAGGCTGTACTGCTTTTTTGTAAGCGGTAATAACAGGCCCTCCTGCTTCAGGCCTTGCAAAATATTCGTTATATTACCAATCGCAGTGCCGGTATAGTTAGCAATTTGACGGTATGGCTTGTTCAGCCATGTTTCGTCTAATAAAAACTCAAATACGACTTTAAGCCCTGTTTTGGTAAACGCCCGACCTTCTTTTTTTACTTCGATAACTAAAGGCTTATTGGCCTCTATCCACACAAAAATTTGTTCATGTTTTAAATAAATATTGCCGTTAGCCTCCAGGTATGCAATGTTGAGGTGTCTGAATTGTTCTTTAGTTTTTGGGAGCAGTCGGGCAGCGACCAACAAAAAGGAAGGGTCTTGCCGGCTAAGATTGATGATTTGCTGAAGCTGGTGGCTTTGCAATTCTTTTGTGATTTTTATGTTAAATTTAAGCTTTTGATTATCAATAGTTAATTCAATATTTCCGTCTAATTCTGTAGAAGAAGGTCGGCTCCATTTTCCTTTAATGAGTGCATGCGTTTGCAGCGTTTCAAGAGCTGTATGTACAATTTCTTCTTGTTGCATGTTCATTTAAATTTTATGCACACAAATATGTGAATATCTTTTTTTTGTGAACAAATTTAAGTAATAATTTTGGATTTCCATGCTTGTAACTATCCAGCCGCCCCTAAATACTTATGATTTCCGACCTCGGAGAGGTCAAAGGTTTGTAGAAATGCATCGGGTTGACCTTAATTCCCGACCTCGGAGAGGTCGAACGTTTGTTTCAACGCTATTTTCTGCAAACCTTCGACCTCTCCGAGGTCGGGAAAACATTGAAATGCTACATTTCTACAAACCGCTGACCTCTCCGAGGTCGTATGGCAAAAAGCATTTCAAAGCGGCTGGATAGTTACGAAATACACTTATCCGGAAACTTTCGATAGAATATCCCAACCGCTCCCGCAGGATGTTCCCAACGTATACAACAAGTTCGTTATCCCGCATTTATTAAAACACGTCCTTTGCTCGCGCCGATTTGCAATCCGTCGCGTTCCGTCTTGCGTCGCCACCGCGATGAGGGGCGTTCGCAGTTGGCATCCAACCACCGCCTCAATTGGTCTGATGTATAATGGGAAAGCAAATGCCCCATCCATAACTACTTCCTTATAAACCGATTGCGGCAAAAATAACCTGGCCATATATTTTAGGCAATAGCCACAAGTGGCCAATGACGGCAAGGTTAGGAACGTGCAGGTATGCCTTTGCTATTTTTTTGTCCCACCAACCGGATTTCCTCTCGGCCTTTTGCTGTGTTATTCAAAATACCGGTCTATATATTCATCTTCAATTGCCTTTGCTTTCGCTCTCCCTTGGATATTCCTGAGTAGGACCATCCCGATATACGGGACAAAGCCGACTGCCGGATTTAGAACATTAACCTGACTGCGTATTCTTTTGGAAAGTCCGTCTTTCCCGATGGGGTCATCCGTAATGCCGTATTTGAATACATTGTTCTCAACCGTATCCCTGATTTCATAAAGGTGATGCGGGTTTGGGTTCTGGAGGGAGTTGCCGTGGTCGCTCATTGGTACTTCTTAAAAAGTAATCGTATCCCCACCCATGTGGGTTAAATCCAGTCTCAAAAATGTGCTTGGGAAGGTAATCGAATTCCTTGCCGGTCTTGCGAAACCAGGCACGTTCGGGGAGATCCAGCAATGCTTCAAAGGATAAGTCTTTAGGGAAGGCGGCAGGATTTTTCAACACTTCTTCAAAATAGGCGCGGCCATTTGCAACAACGCAACAACGACCATAGAGGAACAAATCCGATGAAATACCTTCGTCATCTGAAGTGGAATGCCGGGCATAATCCCTTCCGTCTAAAAGATACAATTTTTCGGAAAGCAAGTCGTAAAAACTGAGGATGGAAGGCGCTGTCAACCCGGAAAGATACCGGACAGCCGGCTCAATAACCGCGTCGTCATTCCCTTCTTTTGTCCAATCCAGCAGCGCAATCACCTCCCAAAAGTGGTCTTCGTTCATGACCTCCTCTTCAGGCAATCCCGCTTCCGTAATGAGCTGCATTTGCGCATTCGGGTACTTTTCCTGCAAATCTTTGACTACGGTCGGATTCAACGAGCGCAGCGGTATTTTTATGGCGGTTTGCATGATGCTGATTTTGGGAACTACGTTTACTAAACTTTGAAAGTTTAGGAAACGTCATCCCAGCACTGAAAATCCGTCACTAAATAAACACTTGACTTTATGACGTACTACCACGGCACGAAAGCTGATCTGAAGACAGGGGACTTCATAGAAATTGCCTTTAACTCAAACTACGGAAAAAGGAAGAAGGCAAAATATATTTATCTGACAGCCGTCCTGGATGCTGCTATCTGGGGTGCAGAACTTGCCCTGGGCTCCCCTTCAATAGTCTTCTATAACTGAAGGTTCGAGACTTTTCCAAATACCAGTGAATTAAGTAATTTACCCGCTCATGCCGGATGTTCCCAACTTGTCCAACTTGCCCAACATGGCTGCTTTCTGACAGATGTAGGTACCTACCCAAAAATCCCTACTCAACAAACATCAACTCCAAATGCGCCAGCCCGATCGCCTCTACATCCTGCGGCAAAGGGAAGTGGTTTTTTATTGGGCAAATCACGAAATGCCGTTTTGTTTGCAGGTCTTGCCTGGAGATATGGAACCCTTTTGAGAGCGCAGGGTGGGTACTGAATTTGATTTCCGCCATGATTTCCGGCGTCCCGCCCCGCGCAAGGACTAAATCTGCTTCCGCCCCGGCATGGGTTCGATAAAAATACATGTCGTAGCCGGAAGGCATCTGGGCCGCTACCTGATTAACCACGTACGTTTCCCAGGAGTTGCCGAGGTTTGGGTGCCCCAGCAAAGCTTGCCAGGTTGGGATAGAAAGGAGATAATGCAGAATTCCGGTGTCCCGGAGATAAATTTTGGGTGTTTTAACCAAGCGTTTAGGCACGTTCGGAATAAAAGGATAAACTGAACGAATCAGAAAAGCCGCTTCGAATAGCCTCAGGTATTTTAGAAGGGTTTGCGCATGCAGGGCAAGTGATGTGGAAAGTTTTTCCCGGTTCGACAAGCCGCCGCTCAAGTGTGCGAGCATCGTCCAGAGTTGGCCCAGTTGAACGGGATCTGCCGAAATGCCGAGCTGCGGCAAATCGCGTTCGAGATAAGTTCGGACAAAGTTTTTTCGCCAGTCAACACTAAATGCGTCGTCGGGGGCAAGCAAAGATCCAGGGAATCCGCCTCTGAGCCAGTGCGTTTCCAAAGGCACTTCAACTGCAATCTCTTCCCAAGACAATGGCATCAATTCTACATAAGCAATCCGCCCCGCCAATGTTTCAGACGATTGTCGCATCAATTCGGGAGCGGCAGAACCAAGCAAAATGAAACGTGCCGGCTCTCGCTGGCGGTCAACCAACACCCGGAGCACCGGAAACAGGTTGGGAAGGCGCTGCACTTCGTCAATGACGACCGTATGGTCAGCGTAGCGCTCCAGAAACAGCATGGGTTGCTGTAGACTGGCAAGGTGCTCCGGATCTTCCAGGTCAAGAAACAGTACAGGTTTCTCCCATTGCTTCGTGACCATCTGAGCAAGTGTTGTTTTCCCGACTTGGCGCGGACCGATGATCCCGACTACCGGAAAAAAACGGGCTAAGCGAGTGACTTCAGCAGCAAGGTGGCGTGGGAATAACTTAAACATTACCTTGAAAATTAGTGATTGTATTCATGAATTTTCAAGGTGAAGATACGACTTGTAGCCTAATAATCAAATGGCATATCATAATGAACCTTATCAATATGAATAAAATCATACTATTAGACATTTTTACTTTGGGAACTACGTTTACTAAACTTTCAAAGTTTAGTAAACGTCACCCCAGCACTGAAAATCCGTCACTAAATTGACACTTGACTTTATGACGTACTACCACGGCACGAAAGCCGATCTTAAGGCAGGTGACTTCATAGAAATTGCCTTTAACTCAAACTACGGAAAAAGGAAGAAGGCAAAATATATTTATCTGACAGCCACCCTGGATGCTGCTATCTGGGGTGCAGAACTTGCCCTGGGCGAAGGGCGGGAAAGAATATATATCGTAGAGCCAACAGGCCCGATTGAGGACGACCCTAATTTAACGGACAAAAAATTCCCGGGTAATCCAACAAAGTCGTACCGCTCGCTGTATTCATTCAGGGTCATTGGTGAGGTTACAGATTGGCAAGGGCATACCCCCGAGCAACTCAAAGCCATGAAAGATCACCTTGAACAACTTGAGCGACTGGGGATTGAGGCCATAGAGGACTGAATCAACCATAAAGTCTAACAGATGACACCAACTTTTTTTAAAAATCAATCAGAATTCAGGGCGTGGCTGGCTGAAAACCACAAAAAAGAAACCGAACTGCTGGTTGGTTTTTACAAAACAGGCAGTGGAAAACTAAACATGACCTGGTCGCAATCGGTGGACGAAGCGCTTTGTTTTGGATGGATAGACGGCGTTCGCAGATCAATTGACAAAGACAGCTATTGCATCCGCTTTACCCCGCGAAAACCGACCAGCATCTGGAGCGCCGTGAACATTCAGAAAGTTGAAGATTTGACAAAAAACGGGTTGATGCAGCAGGCAGGACTTGAAGCGTTTAGCCGCCGAAAAGCAGAAAAATCAGGGATTTATAGTTTTGAGATGGAGGCTAAAAAATTAGAAGACCATCTTGAACATCAATTTAAAGCCAATGAAGCAGCCTGGCTTTTTTTTACAACACAAGCGCCCTCCTATCAGAAGACCATCATTCATTGGATTATGGCCGCCAAACAGGAAGCGACAAAACTTGCCCGGCTTGACAAAGCGATTGCGGCAAGTGAACATCAAAAGCGGCTTTAGATAGTGGCTGTTTTTAGAGTCCGATAGCTGCGTTATGCTTGGCTCAGATTAAGAGCTTGTTCTGGAATTCCGAACAAACTCTAAAAGGCAGGAACGCTCACCACCAATGCTCAAAGATCATCCTTTTTCATAAAAAATCAAAAGGCGAGGTGGTTTTTTGAATGCCGTTGCGATGCTGGAAGACTTTATTCAAAGGTTTTGATCAGGCAAGCATTTTTGTTCATTTTCACCGAAAGTTAATCCAACCTCTAACAAGTCGCAATAGCAATTCCTGCAAACTTGCCCCACGCACCCACATTCTCCCAAAACTCCTTACTTTTGCTCCTCTTTTTAACCAACACCGACCACGACGATGGAATTCATCACCGCGCTCATTGATTTTGTACTGCACATTGACGATCACTTAGTCGAGATTGTCAGCAATTATCAGTCTTGGACTTACCTAATTCTGTTCCTCATCATTTTTGCGGAAACGGGGCTGGTGGTCACCCCGATTTTGCCGGGGGATTCGCTGCTCTTTGCGGCGGGTGCCATCATCGCCAAGCCGGACAGTGGCCTCAGCATCTTGCTGATGTGCCTGTTGCTGATCGCAGCGGCCATTCTGGGCGATTTAGTCAATTACCACATCGGAAAATACATCGGGCCGAAAGCCTTTAGCGGGCGCTACCGGCTCCTAAAGGTCGAGTACCTGAACAAAACCCAGCAGTTCTACGAAAAATACGGCGGAAAAACCATCATCTACGCGCGGTTCGTGCCCATCATCCGCACCTTTGCGCCATTTGTGGCGGGCATCGGCACCATGAGCTACGCCCGTTTTGCCACCTATAACGTGGTAGGTGGGATTGCCTGGGTGACCAGTTTCCTGTTCCTCGGCTACTTTTTCGGCGCATTGCCCATCGTCAAAGACAACTTCACTTACGTCATCTTCGGCATCATTTTGGTTTCCATCCTGCCGCCTTTTATTGAGTTGCTCCGGGAACGGAGGAAGGGAAAGGGGCAAGTAGGCAAGTAGGCAAGTGGGCAAGCTTGCCAATTGGCTCTTTGCCAACTTGCCTCTTTAATTATTGGGGTTCAAGAATCGTTCGGCAATCTGTAAAGGCCGAAACACATAGCGTTTTTTGACATGGTGCCCGCCGCTGCGGTGCAGGATGTCCTGGAGGGTGGCCAGCACAGTAAGCAGGTATTTTCCTTTGTTGAGCATGACGCACTCGGCTTGGGCGGCGCGGACGGCATCGGTCACTTCCGAGCGGGTGGCAATCCCGCTTTTGTTCAGGGTGTCCAGCACTTGCGTTGCCCAGATCACCGGGACGTGCGCAGCTTCGCAAAGCCAAAGGATTTCTTCCTGTATTTCGCTCAGGCGTTCAAACCCGATTTCCACCGCGAGGTCGCCGCGCGCAATCATCACCCCAAACACTGGTTCTGCCATGCCCTGCAATAACAAAGCGGGCAGGTTTTGTACCGCCTCGAAGGTCTCGATTTTGAGCACGAGCGGCAATTTGTTGGCACCGCTTTTTTGTATTAACTCCTGTAATTCAGCTACGTCTGCCGCTGACCGCACGAAGGAAAACCCCAAGAGGTCGGCGTGTGCCTGTGCGAAGGGCAATACAGATTTATCAAAATCGGTGAGACAGCCCACGGTTAGTTCGGTATCCGGAAAATTAATCCCTTTTTCAGGTTTAATGCGGGGTTTGGCGGCTGAAATCCGGATCATCCGCAAAGTGGCTATTTGCTCGCCCGGGGTTTCGACGACGGCTTCAAACAACCCGTCGTCGAATAGCACCCGGTCGCCGGCGCGTAAATCTTTCACTACCCCGGGAAGCGTGCAGCCCAGCACTTTTTCCTTTTTGTTAAATGCAGCTTCGGCTTCTGCTAAATAGAATTGTTGTTTTTCGAGTAGTTTTACCCGGCCTTCTTCTTTGCCTTTGCCGAGCAATGTGGTACGGATTTTCGGCCCGGCTAAGTCCATGTAAATTTTGCAGAGCCGCCCGGTTGCGCGTGCGGCTTTGTGCACATTGGCCATCATCTTCTGCCATACTGTAGGGCTGTCATGGGCGCAGTTGATCCGGGCAATATTCATTCCGGCTTTTAGCAGCGCTTTCACAGCGGCATAATCGTCGGCCAGCCCTTTGTCAAACGTCACCATCAGGTACGGAATGATCGGGTTTTTCTTATCGCCAAACAACGCGGCGGCGCGCCGGTGCAACAACTGTGTCCCAAGACCAAAAGTAATCTCTTTGTTTTTTTTAGGAAGGTTTGCCCCCAAGCGCTGCAAAACAGCCTGCAACTGCCGCAAAATATGGCTTTCGGAACTTGCCAGAGAAGAAAGTCCGGCTTCGTGCAATTCGTCTTGCATGGGTCGGAGATCCTCGCGCCGAAGCGCGAGGTAATGAATCAGGTTGGTGGCACTTTGCTTTTGCCACGGATGCACCTGCACAATGATTTTCCTCGCCTTTTTTTCCGCGAGGATCAGGTTTTGGTACAGCCGCTCAACGGCGACCCGCAAATGGACGAGTGAATGTTTCATAGTTGCACCCAGTTATTGAACCAGCATCGTAAATACGGATAACAATGCGATCTTTTTCATAGGTATTTTCTTGCAAAGATCGCTGTGTACGATGGTGAGAACGATGAGAAAGGTCAGGGGAGTACTTGACTTTCATCACGCTGCCTGCCTGCTATTGCTTCACCAAGCTGCCATAGGGTTAGATTTCAAATTTCAGTTCACTCAGGGCCTCAATACGGCTAATTTCCCAATGCTCCGAAACCCTTCAGCCAACACCTCCACCACATATACGCCTTCTGGCAAACCAGCCAAAGACAATTGGTGTCGGTTGGCGCCTGGAATGCCGTCAACCAGCACGGATTTCACGATTCGTCCGGTTGCATCCTGCATTTGTATAGTCACTTTGGCGTCAGTCTCCAGGTCAAAGACGACCTGCGCTTCCACGTAAGCCGGATTTGGGAAAATACGCAGGTGCTCGGGTGCCGGGGAAAGGAGATTGCCAAAAGCTTGGGGGGGATCCGTTAGGTTCATCGTTGAATTGAACGGGCAGGTTGCATCCCAACTCCAGTTCACAAAATCCTGCGCAAACACATTGGCTCGCAACTTTCGATGGATTCCGCCGGATTACCATAACCGTCTGAGTCGGCATCGGAAAAATACATTGCCGAGGCCAAACCGTTGAACAGATAAGCAGCTGTATTATTGCTTAAATTAGCGTCGTAAATAACCGTCCCCGAAGCCATCAACTGGCTTTCCCCGGGATTAGATAAATCAATACCCGTAAAGGACAGAATTTCTCCATAGCCCGGATAAAGCGTATACGAATTTTGATATGAACCATAAGTGCCGCTGTTTGCGCCGGTAACCTTTAGGGAAACGGAGGCTTCGCCGGGGAAAACGGTGGCTGGTCCGTGGTTAATGATCCAAACATCCACTGATGCATTGTTGCCCGGATCACAGGCACCGGAAACAGCATAAAAACTGTATATGGCCAAATCGGGTTTCGGCGTAGAGATACAAATATCGAACAGGGTTGAAGGCGAAAAATTAGAGCCAACACGTACGTAATAGGTTGAGCCCGGCGTAAAAAACTCGTAAGTAACCGGCGCGTATGTTTGAAAACAACCCAAACTGTTTAGTTGATCGCAGTCGCCCGAAAACAGCTCGAAATGGCTAAGGTTTGGGGCATAATTCGTTTTAATATTATCAATGCTGACAATGTGCATTGAATTCGTGGCTACAAATTTATACCAGACGTCTGAAAGAAATTCACATTCGGATGTAATCTCGGTAGTTAAGGTCTTGGTCACTAATCCAGTGACGGATATTTCGCAATTGGCTGGCCAGGCAGTCAGGGTAACGGCATCCACACAGTCTTCATTGGTTGGCAAAGGTATGGTCAATATGCAAAGGTCGAAGTTTACGGCTGTTTGTAGCGTACTCCATACCCGGACATAATAAGTTGTTCCGGGAGACAAGCCAACCTCTACGATATGCCATGAATTCCACCCGGAAAATTGGATCGGTTGCAATCCATCACAAGTGCCCTCGTATAATTCCATGGCGAGGTAGTCGTCTCCAAAAAGACGAACTATATTTTGCAATTCGATCAGGTAGGCATTGCTGCTTGCCGTGAACTGATACCACAGGCTTGTGCCCGCCAAACAGTTAAAATAAGACCAGTCAAGCAATCCCGCTGTGCTGCCGCTAACCGGAGTCCCACATTCGAGGTCTGGATTTGGCGTAATCGTTTCGGCAAAAAAACAGTCGCTGTTGGCCGGCGGCGGCGGCGGAGTACGAATACACAAAGTGAAGTCGTACCCATCTTCGAACCAACTGAAAACACGGATATAATAGGTCTCGCCGATACTAAGACTGCTCCAATTTATCAATGCGCCAAGGCCATCATCCGTACAGGTCAAAACACTCAAATTATCGCAATCACTCACATCATATAGCGAGATTCCCAAAACACCTATACTCCCCAAAGCAGCGCCGTTGCCCTTCAGTTCAATCAAATGGGTTGCGGCTGTAGCGGTAAATTGATACCATACGTCATGAGCATTGTAATAGCCGTTGCATGCAGGCATGGATTGGGTCGCGCCAATAGTGGAACCTTGATAAATCAGATCACAATCAACACCGTTGTTAGCTTGAATTGGGATGGCTTGAGCACATTCGTCGTTCGCAGGCGGTTCGGGTATGGCGCGCAGACAAAGGTTGAATTCGAGGTAGTTGTACGGAGAGGCAGCCAGCCGGATAAAATACGTTGTTCCGGGAGTTAGGTTGTATAGCGTTTGAGGAATCCCGGAATGGCCGTAAGGGTACATCTTACATGGAACAACCGTGTTCAGCGTATTGCAGTCGCCTTCGTAAATTTCCAAACTGAATTCAAATCCAAAGCAGCAGTTACCGCCATTGCCACTGATATCCAAACGGACCGACGGGCTTGTAGCGTCGAACTGAAACCAGATGTCGTTTGCACCCACACCCTGGCAACCCGGCTCGGATTGCGTTGCGCCGAAGCTCGACGCGGGCGTATTCAACTCACAAAGGAAATCGGTATTGATCCCCACAGGAATCGCGCCGGCGCATTCGTCGTTTGGTGGCGCAGGTAATAGGTATTGCCCGGAGTAAACCCATCCTGCGTGGATACGCCGGGGTGGCTCTCCTGAAATTGTTCACAGCGTATCGAACTGAGGTTGTCACAATCGCCGGAAAAAAATTCGTAACCCCATTCGCCCGCACCAAAGCTGATCACGCCCGGATTAAATTGGTAGCTGGTGGTGGTCGCCGTGAATTGATACCAGATGTCATTGGACAAACTGCCGTTGCAGTCCGGGAGTGATTGCGTGGCACCATCCGTTGAACCCGAGAACGTGACGGAGCAATTGAGTTCTGTATCAATGGGCAAGGGGAGGGCATTGTCGCATTCGTCATGATCTACCTGGGCAGAAACAGATAAAGTAGCCAACAAAAGCCCCGCTACGAGCAGGCATTTGGTTGAAAATCGGATTGACTTTTGCATAAACTGGGTTAATAAAAGAATTGGGAAAATAGATGACCGGAATGCAATTACTTTTTTCAGAAAAGCCAAAGGGAAAGAAAGTTGAAAAAGGGGGGTGTTGCTAATGTTTGTTCATTACAAAGACAAATATATCCAGGCTATTTTAAGATTATCCGGATTACTGATATTCGGTCGGAATTTGGTGATATTCGGTTATAAGCCTTCGGGTTTGTTCGGTTTTTTACGAACAAGCCCAAAAGCGCAGACTTTAGAGCTTGTTGCGGATTTCCCCAACAAGCTCTAAAGGAGCATCCTGTTTATAAGAAGTCAGCAAGAAAGAATTTGTGACAAACCGGAATAAAAATTACTACCCCCTGATTCGGGCGGAGCTTCTGTAATTTCGAAATGATAACGGAATTGCCCCGCTACTGCCCAATCTCAAACAAGAGCCACCCGTCAGGATCCACCACCGGCTTGTCCTTTTTGCCCAGCTTTATGGTGATGCCTTCAGCGGGTATTTGTATGCGCTGTCTTTTGCCGTCAATTTCTACTTCTACCGGCATTGGAAACGGCATTTCGCCAACCGGCGATTCCCACCGCAGTTTAAGCGTTTCGTTTTCAATTTTGGAATAGAGCTTCGGAAGGGCAGCTTGCCGCAAATACACTTCGAAAAACCAGTCAAGTTGCATACCCGATTCCGCTTTGCAAATGCTCAAAAAATCGTCGGTGGTGGCAAAGCGGGCTTGACGCCCGTCCGTTATTTTTTCCATAGCCGGATCGGGGTAAGCCATGCGGCGCAGCGCCCGGAAGAAAGCATCTTCGCCAATTAGGAAACGCAGCGTGTGCAAAACCCAGGCACCTTTGACGTAGATGGGCGCCTTATAAATCTCCTTGCTGGTTTTTGAAGCGCGGGGCGCTACGGGCAGGGTATTGCTAAACCGGCGCATGCTCTGCATGTACTCGCGGTAGCGTTCTTTGCCATGCAGTTGTTCGACGTAGAGGGGTTGCATATACGAACCAAAGCCTTCGTGCAGCCACATGTCGCGCCAGTCGGAATTGGTCACTAAATTACCCCACCATTCGTGGGCCAGTTCGTGTTGATGCAGCGCATCAAAGCCCCAGTCTTTGCCCCTGGTCATGGAGGTGTTGCTGAAATTTGCGCCATACGCGATGATGCTCTGGTGCTCCATACCAAGGTGCGGGGTTTGCGCCACCCCGTATTTGTCAGCCCGAAACGGGTATGGGCCTATGAATTTTTCAAAAAACCGCAGGTGTTCGAGTATTTCGGGGAAAAGTTTTTGACCCTTTTCGTAATCTTCCGGCAGTACGTAAAACACAACCGGGTATTGTCCGCCTGCAACACAGTCCATCGTTCCTTCGATGGTTCGGTAGGGCGCAATATTCAGCGCCACATTGTAAACATTGATCGGATTGGAGATGAACCAATGGTAGGTCGTGGTGCCGTCCGCGTGTTTTTCGGTCTTGCGCAGGCGCCCGTTGCACGCCGCCACCAAAGGATCGGGAACGCGAACCTGCAAGGCCATGGAATCGGGTTCGTCCGACACGTGGTCTTTCACAGGCCACCAAATATCCGCGCCTTCGCCCTGACAGGAAGTGGCGATCCAATGTGCGCCAGTAGTAGTTTTTGACCAGTCAAAGCCGCCATCCCAGGGCGCGCGCGGGGCCGGGCGCGGTTTGCCACTGTAAGCGACCTCGGTCGTTATTTTTTGTCCCGGCTGCTGCGTTGCGCCGAGGTCAATCCACAATTTGCTCCCTTCTCGCCGAAAAGGCCGTAGCTCGCGTTTACCCGATTCAGAAAAGCGCCAGGCACCATTCACTGCCAGCAAGGTGTCCAAATCAAGTACCAGCCAGTACATGGGTTGCACGACTTTTGCTTCTGCCCGCAACAGCCCTTCGATGCGCTGCTCATCGGGAAATACCTGTACGCGCAGGTCATAAAAAGTGACATCGTAGGCGGCCTGTTCGGGCATCAATTCGCCGCCGCTGTCGTAAACTGTGGTTTGCGCGGGCAGCTGTGGCCCCCACATGCAGGCAATAGCCAGGAGGAAGATGATTTTTGTTGATTTCATGGTGTGCTTTTGAATGTGGAGAAGGTCTGCTTTTGCCATGGCGAATTCGTTTGTTTGAAAGGTCAAGATCGGTAAAAAATCGGTCTTTCAAACAATGCTACCAAAACTTCAATAAAACAAAGCGCCCCTTGGGTACTTCCTGAATTTTTAAGACACAATAAGGCATATTCCCATTATTTCATCCATTTTCTCCGAAACATGACTACCCAATTTGAGTCCTTCGCCGACCCGATCCGGATCGGCATGATTGTTCCCAGTTCCAATGTAACCATGGAAAAAGAACTTCCCAGCCTTTTTAAGGCACGGGAAGCTGCCATGCCCGAACGCTTCAGCTTCCATTCCAGCCGCGTTCGCATGAAGCAGGTAAATCCTCAGGAGTTGCTGGCAATGAATGCCCAGGCTGATCGCGCTGCTTTGGAATTAGCCGATGCAGACATTGATATTGCGCTGTATGCCTGTCTGGTGGCCATCATGGTGGAAGGGTCGGGTGCGCATCGGCGTTCGGAAGCCCGGCTTAGAAATACCCTTCAGGAAGCAGGTATTGTGGCACCTGTTTTGACCAGTGCAGGGGCATTGGTGGAAACCTTGCAGGATATGAATGTCGGTCGGATTGGTATGATTGCCCCTTATCTGCCTGCCCTGACAGACAAAGTATGCCACTACCTGAATCAGGAAGGCGTCGAGGTTGTTTCAGCACAGTCGCTAAGTGTGGCAGACAATGCCGCTGTGGGTAGGTTGAATCCTGAAAACTTGCTCCTGCTGCTCGATCACATTCCCCATAGCGTAGATGCTATTGTGCTTTCCGCCTGTGTGCAAATGCCTTCTCTGTCCGTTTTAGCGGAAGCAGAAAAACGAACCGGTATACGGATAATTACAGCCGCTTCGGCCACCGCATTTCAAGCACTGAAAAGATTAGGACTCCAGCCGGGAATTCAACAATATGGCGCTTTACTGAAAGGTTTATCCCTCCCGGAATTGGCATTTTCTACCACAAATTAAAACCTAAAAGAATGAAATTGCGCGAATTATCCATCCTTGACCAACAAGCCATTCCGGCCGCTTTAGAAGCATTGCACTCCAAAGAGGCCGTCGTGCTGCTACAAATGCCTGCGGTATTTGTACTCCTGGCACCCGCAACTCAAAAAGGCGTTGAAGCCCTCAACCAGACTAAATTGCGATTGCCCCAAAAGAATTACGGTACCGCAATTGGCGATATTCAAAAATTTCATGCCCTTGCAAAACCTGGCTCATTGCCTACTGAACTGGATAACCCAGAAGATTTAGAGCTGCTGACGGGCGCTTTTATCCGGTTTGCCGTTGGACGACCAGACTTCAACTCGGCAGCCGTTCGTGTCGGCACGCACCAGGGCGTGTTGGTGGAAGGGCCGCACCGCGATTTGTTTAAAGCGGTAGAGCAGAGCTTTGCCCTGCAAGCAGATCGGGCGCTCTTTTGCGGACACGCTTTTTCAGCGCCTCTTTGCACCAGCGCCAATTTGAGCGGCGATCTACTGGGATCTATTACTGATTGGGATCGAGCCTATCGCTTTGCGAACCAGCGCCAGTTGTCCTTAGTCATTCGTTGTGAACCGACTCAGGAAAATAGTGGTTCCTATCCTATTTTCTACTTTCAGGGAGACAGGGCTACCATTGAACGGCATGACCCGGGGGAAGAAGCAATCAAAAGGCGTTTGCCGGAAAGGTTGTTTGCCGGAAGCCGGGAGACGACCTTAATTGGGTGTTGAAAGCCTTAATTCAGACGCGCCTGCCTGTCCTCCTCTGCACCAGGGTTTCCAAAATCCGGACTGGGATTCTCCGCTTTGAATTTTGCAAACCGGGCGGCTTCTTCTGCTTGCAGTTGCTGAAGGATCTCCAGCGACTGCGGGCTGGCCGATACGTAATCGTTCAGTTCCTCAGTCAGGTGCATTTTGCCCGCTTCTTTGTCTTCTGACCAGCATATATTTTGCCCACTCTTACACCAGGGCCGCTGAAAACAACCAGGGCAATATCCGGAGCAGCCATCAAAAGACCAGCTGCCAAAGCCGTCGGATTCGTACAATTCAAACTCTTCTCCGAGTTCCTCGTACAGAAAAGCGTACACTAACCGGGCAGGGATCCCGTCATTGAGATCAATGCCGTAGCCTGCTCGTTTAAGGGTTTGCTCCAGGCGTTCGAGTTCGGATTCGATCTCTTCGTCGTTGATTTCAGCCGGTTTCCGGAACACAGTGTTTTGAGGCAGTTGCGCTGACAGTTTTTTGCGCACCGGCTCGCCCTGCATCCATAATTCAAACCGATACCAGTCGCTTTCGGGAGAGATGCCCGGAAAGATGGGCGGGAAACGATAATTTCCCGCAATGACCTCCATTGTCGCTTTACTGCCGCAGCGTTGATATTCGTGGACAAAATCGAGGAGGCTTTTCAGTCGCCGGTTTTCCATATCCAGGTCCAGCGGCGCGAATTCCATCACCGCTTCTAAATCAAGGTCAAGGCGTTTAAATTCTCGCCTGTAGTCGAGGTTTTGCTGATATGGGAGGAGGTCTTCTTTTGCCATGGTCAACCAATTTTTTTCAAGAGGTTGTAAAGTTAACGTTATTGTTTTGTAATTCAAAATTATAAAATTTTTTATTTATATTTTGATTCATATGGGAGGCTACTCAACAAGACCTTTTACGGAGGAGAGGCCAAATTGAAACCTAAAAATTGGCTTGGTGCCTTCCAAATGCTTATTCTTGAGCTGGAAAAGCAACAATACAGCAAAAAGATGGTCGTGCTTTTGGACGAACTCCCGTGGTTCGACTCGCGGAAATCTGGTTTTTTGCATGCACTCGGATTTTTTTGGAACAGTTGGTGCGCTAACCAAAATATTGTAGTTGTAATTTGCGGTTCGGCGGCCTCTTGGATGATCGAGCATGTGGTGAATGATCGGGGAGGTTTACACAACCGCATCACGCGCCGGGTAGACCTGCAACCCTTCAATTTGTATGAAACCGAAAAGTACCTGCAAAGCCGCAATATCCGGCTCGACCACTATCAGATATTACAAATCTATATGGTCTTCGGAGGTATTCCGCACTACCTGAAAGAGATCCTCCCGGGTAAAAGTGCCACCGAAAACATCGGTGCCGGTTTTTTTACGCCGGGCAATACCCTGAGCAATGAATTTCAAAACCTTTATCCTGCGCTATTTGAAAATGCCGCCAACCACAGCGCGGTCATCCGGGCACGCTCTCAAAAATGGAAAGGTATGTCCCGCAAGGAAATATTGGAAACCGCCGGACTACCCAACAGTGGCAACACCTCCGTGGTGTTACAGGAACTACATTACTCGGGGTTCATCTCACCGTATTATCCTTATGGCAAAGTCAAAAGGGAGGTGTTGTACCGGCTGACCGATGAATACTCTTTATTCTATCTCAATTTTATTGAAAACAGCGCATGGCAAGGCAAAGACTGGTGGCAAGAATTTATCCAGACAGCAGGCTACAAGAGTTGGTGCGGCTACGCTTTTGAAAACATTTGCCTCAAGCACCTGTCCCAAATAAAAAAAGCGCTCGGCATTTCTGGCATTTATGCGGAAGCATCTGCATTTTCATTTCCGGGCAGCAAGTACGAAAAAGGTTTTCAAATTGATTTAGTACTTGACCGAAAGGATCAAACCATCAACCTTTTTGAATTCAAATTCTATAACGCACTCCTGCCGCTTGACAAATCCGATGCCGCTGTACTGCGCGAAAGAATCGAAACTTTCCGCAGGGTCACCAAAACAAAAAAGCATATTTTCCTTTCTTTTCTCACCACTTTTGGCGTGAAACCCAACGAAAATAGCCTTGGGTTGGTAGATAACAATTTGGAGGCAGGTGTACTTTTTGAACCTTAGCGCTTGTATAGGATATGTGACAAACCCGGATAAAAATTCTTTGCCAGGATTTTTGTTTTCAATAGTCTGTCTCTCCGGAATCACGGTCAAACCAAGCCCAAGTAGCAATCAATGCCAGCAAAAAAAATGTTTTTCCAATCAAATCCCTTATTTTTGTAGGATCAAACAGACATTGCTATGACAACTCAGGAGTTAAGAATAACGATTCACGAATTGGTCAATAAGACCGAAGATCAGGATGTGCTGCAAGGCATTTACTTGTTGCTCAATAAACTGCTTGCCGCAGAAGATGATGACATTGTGGGATATGAGGCAGACGGGACGCCCATCACCTCAGATGAATTTATCCGCTCCATCATTGAAGCGGACGAAGACATCGAAAAAGGCAACATCATCTCCCTACAAGCCATGAAGGCTAAATATGGGGCTTCATGAGTATTTCTATTGTTTTCTCCCGACGCTTTGACCGGGATTTAGGCGAAGTATTGCGCTATCTTCGAAAAGAAGTCTCTGATACCGCAGCTAATAAAATCCGCGACAGGGTTTTTCAGTCTATCGAAACACTTTATGAAAATCCGGAACGTTACCCTCCCGAACCTCGGCTTGCTCACTTGGGTAACTATCGGGTTATTCAACTTCGAAAAGCGCCGTATAAGATTTTCTACCGCGTGACCGAAACCCAAATTCGAGTCGAGCGAATATTTCATTCCAAAAGAGATTTCAACCGAGTTTTTCGCCGGTTTAAGTTTTGAAAGGTCTACGCTTTCACTCCCCAAATTTCAACAAAAACTCCGGATTAATCGCCTTAAAAGAAACCCGTTCGCCTTCAAACCGCTGTTCTTTTAAAGGCCGAATAACAATGCCTTCCGCCCACACTTCCGGCGAAACAACAGATCGTCGGGTCGCCATTGCCACTAAGGCCGGAATATCGTTCAGCAAGGCGAAGTTTTCGTCCAATACCGGCACTCCGGGAAGGTCGAGTTGTTTGAGTGCATTTTGCAAATCCGCAAAATCAAGGTACGCATAGCGGTCAATATCAAACAGGTTAAAGAACCGTGCCGTTTGCCCACGCAGGCGCAGTTTGTTGCCGTTAACGCCTTCCCCGATGAGTTCGCCCTGAAGGGCAAAATTGCCGCCAAGTGCGCGCAGTTTTTGCTCCACGCCGAGGTCGCGCGCCACTTTCCAAAGCGTATTGTTGGAGTCTTCTAATAATTCGAGGTTCCGGCTGCAAACGCCAAATTCGCCATAGCGGAGGTAGTACGTTACCGAAGAACCGTCTAACTTTTCAGCGACGTAGCACGGCGTGCCCACTAATGCATCCAACAGGTGCTGCAAAACCTGCACCCGGGTTTCGTCCGTTTTTGGCATAAACGATGGGAATCCACCTTTAACAAGTCCGGCCAGCGAAGCCGGAACCGGCATTTCCCATTTCACAACGCCTAAGATTTCCGTGACGTCGCTGTCTTCCACGATGGGCGTGCCTTCCGGCAAAACGCTGAGCGGAAAACAAATGCCCTGCGAAATTTGCCCGCGCAACCGAATGGTTTTGATGCGCATGCCGCGTGGTTTGAGAAACTCAAACTCGGGCTTGTCGGGCAGGATGCTGTCAATTTCGCAATACACGCAAAGGTCGCCGACCTGGAATTCGCCTTTTTTTACGACCAATTGCCACCCTAAAACGGCGGCGGTTTCGATGGCATCCGCCCCTTCAATCGGAGCCAATGCACGGATTTTTTGAATGGACGCTAATTTTCTCAAAGGAATGAGTTGAAATGATGATGTTGGAATGCCTCAACCGGTGGAAGGAGGTTAAAGTTCCGAAATTCAACCATTTTAGCCTCCCGGCGTTTCTTAATTTTATGAAAGAACTCAAAGAAATGACCGCCCTGATCACCGGGGGCAGCAAAGGCATTGGCTACGGCATCGCTGCAAGTTTGCTGAAAGAAGGCGTAAATGTGGCCATCACCAGCCGCAACCAGGAAGCTGCGGACGCCGCAGCCCGGGAACTCTCCAAAACAGGCTCTGGTAAGGTCATCGCCATCGCCGCCGATGTCCGCGATTTTGAGGCGCTGAAAAATGCAGTGTCCAAAACCCTCGAAACTTTTGGTCGGCTCGACGTTCTCGTCGCCAATGCGGGTGTTGGCCACTTCGCCTCCATCACGGAAATGACTCCGGAACAATGGCATGAAACCATTGATACTAACCTTACCGGGGTATTTTACAGCCTCAAGGCATCGGTAGATGCGCTGATCAATGCCAAGGGCTATTTCATCAGTATCGCCAGCTTAGCGGGCACGAATTTTTTTCCAACGGCTTCAGCTTATAACGCGAGTAAATTTGGTCTGGTAGGCTTCACCCAGGCGGTCATGCTCGACCTGCGGGATGCGGGCATCAAATGTTCCACGATCATGCCGGGTTCTGTCGCTTCCCATTTCAACAACCACGAGCCGAATGCCGACGATGCCTGGAAAATACAGCCCGAAGACCTGGGGCAGATGGTGGTGGACTTGCTCCGGATGAATCCGCGGACATTGCCGAGTAAAATTGAGGTAAGGCCGAGCCAGGTGGCTAAGAAGTAGGGGGTGTTAGTATTTATTTTCCACACCTTGTCTCTTAGGTGTTTTACTTCACTGTCTTTGTGTGGCTAAATATCTTTTGCGAAATCAATCATATCTAATTTAATGATTTCCCAATGTTTATTTCTTAAACAAATCGGGTCAAAATCTTCGTCAGCGCTCGTAAAACGGGAGAGGTTGGCTTTAACCACCTCTTGATCGTGAGTATAAGGGTAACATTTTTCGTGTAAAGCAAGCATTTCTTGAATTGAGTAATCATTCATCAATTCATGGATATCCCAGAAATCTTTTTTCCTGCCGCTCCTTGCAATGACGTCCATTTTCATAGCAATAATTTCTTCTAAAGTTGCCAATCGAATGCCGTCAATCCATTGAATATCCTGTATAAAATCATCGGTATAATATAAATCTAACTTAGGAACGCCGAAATAATAACTTCCCGATTTGGGCGGTGGCTTTTGGCTACGCCGAACTTGCGTTTCCCACCGGACTTCCCGCAATTGCTTTCAGTCGGCGCAATTGCCTTCGTCGGTCACGTAGCTTTGGCTACGCTCCCTTCTTGCGCCTTGTCTGCTGGAAAAATCCCCACGCCGAAAACGCGAACTTATTATTGCGATTTTCCTTAATACAATTGTTTTTGTCTTCACCAATATAGTAGGGCTTCCCCAAGCCAACTACCTTGTAATTGCTTGTGTCAACATAGGGGTAAGTAACGCGTAAAAAATGATCAATAGCTTCAAAATCAATCAAACCATAAAGGGCATCTGTAACAAATCTAGGTCAACCGATACCCGATGCCCTCTGTATAAGCTCAGTGCGGTGCCTCCAACTAACCTGAAATCGTCAAATGTGTGAGATGCCATGAGCGTTTTCAAGATACTCAATAGCTGTAGGGTAACTACATTGGTATACAGCTTTTCATCCATTATCGAGTAGCATTTCATCAATGGTTTCCACTCCATAAAAGCGCGTAATTTCTTCTTTCTCAATGTCATTACCCCGCTCAAACACTCTTTTAACAACCGCTTTTTTTTGTTTTTGCCAATTAACACTTTCCATTTTGGTGTCCCAGAATAAAACGGGTCTCAGTTTGGCCAAATCCGGATGTTCTGCGTTTTGCTTTTGCTTCTCCTGCTCAATATCATAATATACCTGCAGCACCATAAAATAGCCTTCATCAAGTCCAAGTGCTTTTTCAATTTTTAAAGCAAGCGCAGTATTCATATTCCGCTTGCCTTTGGTAATGGCACCCAATGTTTGTGGAAACTCTTGTATAGAAAGTGCAAACCGGCCTTTGCGCAATTGCCGTTGTACCCGATCTTCCTCTATAAGCTGTATAAAATACAATCCTACTGGCAGGGCTGAAATATTTACTGCCTGATTTAAGGGCGGTACCGGTGTTCGTGATCCATAGCCGGTCAAGCGTTAGCACACGGCCACCGGAATTGATGATGAATGAACCAACCAGGTTTTCAGTGCCGTTGGGTTATCCGTGATGACATCGTCGAAGGTGCCGCCGTAGGCATTATCAACATCAATCAGTTGGAAGGAGCGTTCGTTGTAATTGCCCTGCCAGTTAGAGGCGCAATCCTTGAATTGCACAGACACATAAGCAATTGTGCCGGCGCCCCAATTGACATGGTTAATGCTTGCGTAATCTGATGTGTTGTATATCAGCGGATCACAAAGTCCGTTCGGATCCGCATAGTAGATTTGCTCTGAGCCAGTCCACCAACGGGCCGCCAATCCCCTTACGTAGAAGGTATTGGAACTCAGCCGGGCATAAGTCGTCGCATTGACTTCGAGATACGCATATTGGCACAAACCCTCTGTCGGCAGAATAAAAGGTTGCTGGGCGATTAATTCAATACGCAGTCCGATGCTCAAAAAAGAACAGGAATACCAATATTAATTAGTTTTCTCATAACTTTTAGATTACCCCTTTACACATATTGCGGGGGTGAAACCCAAAGGCAATATTTTTTTTCATTTACTGATTTGGGGTTGTGTAAAGAGGCAAAAGGCAAGTTGCAATATGCAATTTTGTTTCGCAACGCTTCATGTTTACGGAAACAAACAGAACGACCTCGCAAAATTATTTGATTTTGCGAAATTATTGCCTTTTGCTTTTTGCACCTTGCACCTTATTACACAACCCCGGTTCACAAAAAACTATTGCAACGAAGTACAAATTAAAGCAATCATTGCTTTACAAACCGTTCAATGCCTACAACCCTACCTTCCTCAACGACCTCCAAAAAGTACAACCCCGCAGGCAGCATTTCTGCCTCCAGTGTCTGCCGCGCACTGCCAGCTTCTGCAATTTTTTCCAGCAAAACCTGCCCCGTAAGGCCGATGATGCGGAAGCGCATGCCTGTGGTGGCAGCTTGCGGCAGATCGAGGGTAAAGGCACCGGAGTTAGGGTTGGGGTAGAGGCGGATAAACTGCTTTTGGCTTGGGTTGTTCGTTGCCGTTACAAGTGTTCCGTCGAAGCAGAAATTATCTAATTGCACATGAGAGTAGGTATCTTCCCCTCCTTGACTGCTGACAAGCGCATTTGTGACGAATATGCCGGGCTGTATCCAAACGCCGTTGCTGAAAGTGTCGCAAGTATCCAGGCCGTCCCAATCAGCCAGATTGTAGGGCACTTGAATTTCGACCCATGAAGAATCCTCTAAAACGGAAAGAGGTATTGAGAAAAACGACCGATTTGCTGTTGGGTTTACTGCAGTATGCGTACCAATGATTCGATCGCAGGGCAGATTCTCATGGGGGTCGCCGCATGGACATGCTCTTGCCCGTAGGGAAATCATACCCTCGCCTTTTTCCATGCACATCGGTTCTGTTTGAGTCAAAATGCCGGAGGTATCGAAATTTCCGGAAAGATGTATCGTCCATGCGTCGAAACTTCCCATTTCGCCTTCCACTACGACAGGCTCACCAGATGCGGCTGTCCAGCCCGTAGACATGCCTCCTGAAAGCAACCCACCTCCAACTGCCCCCAGATTGAAAGCAGGGTTGGGGAAGTCTGAGGCTGTGCAGTCGGAAATAATCAAACAGGTGATGGTAACGGTTTGAGATTTTGTGACCACCCCACAGATGCTGCCATCCGACCTTCTTCTCGTCACTACCATGACTACTGTGTAGGTGCCGGGGCCGTTGAAGGTATGACAAATTGCATTGTTGCCGATGCTGCTGCCAATCAGTGGTCCGTTCGCTGTATTGAGGTGCCATTCTACAGATTCGCAATCGCTTAAAGCAACCGGCACAAAGCAGGCCTTACAAGAAATCGGATATTTCACAACGGCAAAACTCTGGTTCACGGCAGCGCTCAGTGCCTCAATATTGCAGGGGCAGGGTTCGGGACAGTCCACTTTGAATCTGACGATGCAGGGGCAGTCCTGCAAACCGCAATGCCCGGTCAGCCGAAGCTCATAGGAGCCAGGTATAGCGTACCAAGCGGGCAAAATATTGATGCCGAAATACGGATTGGCAGTAGTGCTGTTCGATGCGACAGGGGTAATGGTGTTGGGCAATCTGTAAAGTTCCCAAGTCACCTGGGCGGTCGGCGGACAGTTGGGGCCAGCACATTGGAAGACGCCGGTAAACTGCATACTCTGGCCGGGTGCCGGACAACCTACGCTTACTTCCGTTGCATCGCAGAAAACCGGCGTAACCTGTACGTTTCTGGTTAATGGGAAGAACAAAGCAGAGAAGGTACCGCAATAGCAACCCGGGCATTCCACAGTAATCGTGTTACAAACCAATTTTTCAAAACAGATCATCCCGTTGGTATCCCGCTCGATGGCTAAGTAACAAATCGTGTAAGTGCCGCCGCCCGTATATGTGTGCATGGGCATGCTGCCGGGCGGGAAAGGCCCTTGTTGAACTTGGTTATTCGGATAATCCCAGTCTATCCACTCAATATAATCACAGGGAGGCAGATTACCAACGCTCAGGGTCGCTTTGCACAGGTTATTATCCGCGCTGACGGTGACGTTGTTTTCGAGCCTGTCGCAGAAGGCGTCGAAGTCATCACAACAAGAACAGTCCTCTTGTAGCCACGTCACCTTACAGACACAGGTGTCCTGACCATCCAAGGAAATGGTGAACAAATTAAGACAGTAGAGGCCGGGGTCGGCAATCGAATCTTTCTGAAAAACAAACGACGTGAAGTTGGTCGTAATTCCGCCCAGGGTGGAAAGATCGGGCTTGACCAGCTCCCAGAAGACCTCGGTTTCTTGGCAAGGCTCACCGGTTACAAGGTCGGCAAACCCAAAATAACCGGAAACGCTGACAACCTCAACCGGGCAAGAGAAGGATGGGATAAAGCCCACGTGCTGGTCACAAGTCACGCTATATTGATCACTACCGTGATACAGGGTCAGATCGGATTTACACTCGCAACACGGCTCGATAAACAAATTGTAAATACTGGAGGTGTCACTGCATCCCTGGTAGGTCACCACAATGTAAATATTGTTGAAACCATAGACCAGGGGAGGAACGACATTACCCGTAAGATTCAACGTCAGGCCATTAAAAAACGGGG
>Ga0163146_10001904_pt1 | contig 29197 bp, 27 predicted proteins | sample OliLakLV19MP7G1_FD_148648 | JGI IMG/M metagenome (GOLD analysis project Ga0163146, IMG submission 148648) | Freshwater microbial mat bacterial communities from Lake Vanda, McMurdo Dry Valleys, Antarctica - Oligotrophic Lake LV.19.MP7.G1 | ecosystem: Environmental > Aquatic > Freshwater > Lake >...
CTCGAGCTTGGCGGGCAGCCGAACCGCGACGAGATCATCGGCCACCTGCGCGATCGCTACGTGCTGTAGCCGGGCCGACGCGCGGCACCGGTCGGCGCGAAGTATGCTTGCGTCGAGTTCATGCCGGACGAACGCAGCAGCCTGGCCGCCGACCTGATGCTCCGCTTCGCGGAGCGCTTCTCGTCGACCGGCGCCGCTCGCGATCGCGCACCAGCTCTCGCTAGGGCGCACTGAGCGGAGGCCGCGTCGTGCGGCTCCGAGAGCCGGTACGGCGCGGCGCTCCGCTCAGCGCGACGTCGGCTAAGGCACCGTCACGGTGAGCGACGCCCCCTGGTTCGACGGGTTCGGATCGTAGACCGGGCTCGACACCGTCGCATCGACGGTGATCAGCGCACCGGGGGCCGGGACCAGGCTGATCGTGCGCGTCTTGCGACCCGGGCGGCGGCCGCTGCCCACGCGGCCGGTCGAGCACACGATGGCGTCGGCCGTGCCAGTGCAGGTGCGCGGCAACTTCAGGCCGTCGAACGGCCCGCCGGAGATCGCGGCCGAGATGGTCGCTTCGGTCACGGCCGACGGGCCGGAGTTGCTGACGCGCAGAGCGATGCGCAGCCGGCGTCCGGCGCGCGGCGCTGCCTTCGGTACGCCCACGCTCACGCCGAGATCGGCGATCGTCGTCTCGAGGCAGTCGACGACGCCGTTGCCGTTCACGTCGGTGTCCTCGACGGCGCAGCCGCAGGCGCCCGGATCCGTCTTGGCGGGATCGTCGGGGCACAGATCGACGGTCACGTTCACGTCGAACGTGCCGGTGACAACGCCGCCCGCCGAATCGCTGGCCTGGATCTCGAAGGAGAACGCTCCCGCCTGCGTCGGTGTGCCGGACAGCACGCCGGTGACGGGATCGACCTGCAGACCGTCGGGCTCGGCGCCGCCGGTGACCTGCACGGTGTGCGGGGGGAGGCCGCCGATCACGAGCGGCGTCGCGGGATAGGCGATGCCCACCTCACCGTCGGGGAGCGCGTTGTCGACCGCCGCGAGGTCGACGTCGACCGCGACGTTCTGCGCGCCGACGAAGTCGCCGATGTCGGAGCAGCCGTCGACCGGCGCCTCGGCCGGTACCGGGCTGTCGTCGTTGACGCAGGGCTGCGCCTCGTTGTTCTCCGGATCGCGCGGACCGTTGTAGGTGTAGAACTCGTAGCGCCGGATCACCGAGCGCTTGCCCGCGTCGAGCGGATCCTCCTTGACGTCCGCGTCCTCCTGCTCACCCTCGGCGTTGCCGGGCTTCGACTGGATGAGCTTCCACTCGGTCTCGATCTCGGTCTCGTCCGGGACGACTCCACCGGCGATCCCGAGCAGCAGCTTGTTCAGAGATCCTGGTCGCTCTCGACCTTGAACACCTTGAGCCACTGTGGCTCGCCGTACCGCGCGTGGTTCTCCTCCTCGATCGGCTCGACCTCCGCGCGCACGTTGACGCCGCCACCTGCCTGCGGGATCACGTTCCACACCGGCACCGGCAGATTGACGGTCTCCGGCACCACGCTGAACGTGCTGGCGGCACTGGAGGGCTGCGCCGCGACCAGCCAGCGATACGTCGTGCGCGTCGGACTGGCGCTCAGGCTGACGCCGTAGTGCTCGCAGCCGCTGCGCGCGTAGTTGCCGACGGCGCCGCCGGAGAAGCAGTCGTGCCCGCCAGGGGTCACGCCGCCCGGCGCCACCGGAGTTGCCTCCCACTGCACGCCGTTCCAGTGCCGGTAGCGCACGACCACCCGCGGGTGCGCGGGATCGACGGTCGTGTCGAGGACCTCGGGCGAGCCGTAGCGGATGCAGCTGCCGCCGAAGGTGTACGGGGCGTCCGACGGGTGGACGTCCTCGAGCTCGATCTCGAAGCCGTGGCACTCGTGACCGGTATCGTTGACCACGTCGAAGTTGCTGAGCGTGCCGAAGCTGCTCGCGAAGGCCGCGGTTGCAGTCACGACCAGGATGGCCGTTGCTGCCCACGACAGGATGATCGATCGTCCTCGTCTCATTGCGTCCGTCCCCCCGTTTGCGTGCGATTCTGTCCCGCTGCGCCGACCGGTGACGCGCGGTGCAAGGTCGAGCTCGTCGCTGGTGATCGGGTTGCAGTAAACCGACGGTGGCAGGCCGTCGGAGAGGATCACCTAGAAGGTCGCCTCGTCGCCGACGCCGATGCTGAGTCCGCCGGCGATGACGCCGGCGCGCTCGCGACGCCCGCATGGGGCAGCGGGAAACACGTTGTGGATCGTGAGCCTGCCCGCCGTCGGCGCCGAGATCTCGGAGACCTGTGCGACCGCGCTGTTGAAGGACCACGAGAACGCGATGCCCCTCGCGCGTCCTGAAGAGACGCGACCGCCCCAGCGGGTACTGGTCGCGTGCGAAGTCCTCCTCGCGCGTCCACGTGAGCTTGACCGGCCGCCCGATCGCCTTCGCGGTCTGGGTCGCCTGGCTGATGAAGTCCTGCTCGATCTTGCGGCCGAGCCCGCCGCCGAGGAACGTCGTGTGGAGCGTCACCTGGTCAGCGGCGAGCCCGGTGATCGTCGTGCCGACCGCGATCGCCTGACCCTGCGTCGGCGCCCAGATCTCGCAGCCGTCGGCGGTGAGGCGCACCGTGCAGTTCGGCACCTCCATCATGGCGTGCGCGAGGTAGGGCAGGGTGTAGGTGCGCTCGAGCACCGGAACGTCCGCATCGTCGAGCGTGGCGGCGGCATCACCCACGCTCTCCGTGACGGCGGCGGGCCCGGTGTCGAGCATCTCGCGCGCCTGCTGGATCAGCGCCGCGCTGTCGATCGCGGCCGACGACGGCGGGACGTTCCAGCTCGCCTCGAGCCGTGCCGCGGCGCGGATCGCGTACCAGGTGTTCTCGGCGACGACCGCCACGGCGCTGACCATGCCCGCGACCTCGGGCCGCGTCCGGTCCCCGGGATCACGGTAAGCGGGACGACCGCGAGCGCGCCCTTCGGTACGCATGGCGTGGCCGCGAGCGTCCCGCCGAGCGTCGGGCAGTGCTTGACGACCGCGTAGACCATGTCGGGCACGCGCACGTCGATCCCGTACACTGCGCTGCCGTCCACCTTGGCGGGGACGTCGACGCGCTTCACCAGCCGGCCGATGAGACGCAGGGAGGCGTCGGAGACGAGCGGCGGATCCTGCGGCACGGGCATCGTCGCCGCGAGCGCGGCGAGCTCGCCGTAGCCGAGGGTGCGACCGTCGGCCGTGTTGACCACCGTGCCCCTCGTCGCCTGGCACGCGGTCGTGGGGACGTCCCACGTTTGCGCCGCTGCGGCGATCGGCATCTCGCGCGCGGTCGCGCCCGCCTTGCGGAGCGTCGCGTAGTAGCCGCGGATGCTCGAGCTGCCGCCGGTCAGCTGGATGTGGAACAGCGGGTTGCTGAACGCGGGGTCGGCGGGAGCGTGCTCGGCGCGAACCTTCTTCCACTCCACCATCAGATCCTCGGCGATGATCTGCGCGAGTCCGGACATCGCGCCCTGACCCATCTCCGCGCTGCCGACGAGGATCGTAACGACGCCGTTCGGTGCGATGCGGATCCACGTCCCGACCTGCGCCGCGTCACTCGGCAGCCCCGCGGCCTCGGTGGCGCGCGTGGTGCCGTCGACGCGGAAGAACAGCACGAAGGCGCCGGCCGCGGACGAGATCAGGAACTTCCGCCGGCTGACGCCCGAGGTCTTCGGTGCACTGGAGCGTTCATTGCCGCACCCCCTACTTCAGGGTGCCGAGCGCCTTGCGGATGCGCTCGTATGTTCCGCAGACGCACAGGTTGTGCAGCTCGTCGGCGATCTCGCGTCCTGGCGCGCCCTCGCGGCGCTTCGCCTCCGCGGCCATGATCATGCCCGACTGGCAGTAGCCGCACTGCGGCACCTGCTGCTTGATCCACGCCTTCTGGATCGGGTTCGAGCGGTTCGGCGATAGCCCTTCGATGGTCGTGACTTTACGGCCCGACGCCTCCTTGACCTCGTAGACGCAGCTGTACTCGCGCTGGCCGTTGACCAGCACCGTGCACGCACCGCAGAGCTCACGGCCACAGCCGTACTTCGTCCCGGTGAGGCCGAGGACGTCGCGCAGCACCCACAGCAGCAGCATCTCCGGATCGACGTCGACCTGATGGACTTCCCCGTTCACGTTCAGTGAGATCATCGCATCCCCCTCGAGCGAGACGTGCTTCTGCCGCTCAGGGCTGGCGCGGCAGCAAACCGGGGACCATCGGTCGTGCCGGGGCGCGCGCGAGGCTCGCTCGCAAGCGCGGGGGGAGATGCCCGCGCGAGTGCCGGAGGGGGCGCACGCGCAGCCGACTGACTCGTCGCCCGGCAGGCGACGCTCGCGCCCGACGCGGCGTCTGCGATCACGCTGACCTTCGCTCGGCCTCGGCTGGGTGGCCGGGGCGACCGCGGCGACCCTGCTGGTCTCGTCGTCGGTCGCCGAGGCCGCCACGCGCTACTTCGGCGCCTCCCCGGCGGCGGCCTGGCTCGCGGGCGTGCTCGCGCCGCAGCTGTACGCCGCGCCGTACTTCGCGGCGTTCGCGGCGCTGGCGCGCGCGATCGTGCGGCGCCGGACGGGCCCCGTTCTCGCGCGGGCGCAAGACGGTGTCGCGACGGTGCTGGTCGCGGACGGCCCCGCGCTCGACGCGATCACCACCTGCACGCGCGTCGGCGACCTGTTCGCGTGGCTGTGCGTCGCGCTCGCACTGGCGTCGGCGGCGCTGCCCGGACGGAGGTCGTCGGCAGGCAGCTAAGGGGCCGCGATCGGCGACGCCGCCGCCGTGTTGTTGCCCTCGTCGCTCTCGGCCACGACGCCGGTTGCGTCCGCGACCACGATTACGAACTTGCCGATCGCGCTGGTGCCGGCGTCGAGCAGGATCGTTCCGAGGTTCTTCGTCCGCTCCTTGCCCGGACGCACCTTCGGCAGGCTGCGCTCGCGCAGGAGCACGTCGGCGGCATCGAGGGTGGCGTCGCTGGACAGGTAGAACCGCACGCGCGACGCGGCGGCGATCTGGTCGCCGGAGTTGCGGATCACCGCGCGCCCGGACCGCAGCCTGCAGCGGGTCGCGGTGCAGAACTGCGACGGAGCGGTCTTCCAGGCGGCGGTGAGGTCGGGCCTGGACGGCGGCGGCGCGGTCACGGACATGCGGACGGTGCCGAGGTTCGAGTCGGTCGAGCCGTCCCAGGCGGCGAACGTGAACTGGTCGCTGCCCGCGTAGGCTGGCTCGGGATCGTACGTCGCGACGTTGCCGGCGAGGCCTGCGGTGCCGTGCGCCGGCTGTGAGACGATGCGCAGCACGAGCGCGTTGCTGTCGGCGTCGCTCGCCGCGAGCGCGATCTGCACCGGAGCGCCGCTGCTCGAGGCCGTCGCGTCGCTCACGACCGCGGCGCGGTTCGGGTTCACGTCGTCGCTGTGCGGGCCCCGGTGGCAGCCGTAGCAGCCGAACTGGAACCCGCGCCAAACGTTCTTCGTGCCGACCTTCTCGCCGCTGAGCACGCGATCCGCCTGCGCGCGCGACAGGACGGTGCCGCGGTCGTCGGCGCCGTGACACGAGCGGCACTGCGCGAGCACCGCGGAGCCGCCGTGCTCGACGACGTCGTGGTGCCGCTGCACCCAGACCTGTCCGACGGGGTGCATGCCGTGCGGGCCGCCGCTGACCGTCGACGGCACGGACGGGTGGCAGCTCGTGCACTCGGCGAGCGCGCCGGCGTGACCCTGCAGCGCGATGCTCTGCAGGTTGTCGTTCTCGTGCGAGGCCGGGAACTCGGCGTGCGTGGAGCCGTGGCAGCTCTCGCACTTGAGCCCGCCGTGTCCGGTCGAGAAGCGGTAGAGGTCGGTGCCCGGGGCCGGCGTGTTCTCGTTCGTCGCGAAGGTGCGGTCCGCTGGTTGTCGGCGGGCACCGGATGCGTCCAGCGCCGAGGTGAAGCGGATCTGCCCCGCGTTGTTCGTCGCAGTGCCGCTGTGGCAGTTCTGGCACGACGGCTCGTCGAGCCAGCCGGTGCGGGCGGGATCACCGACGGCGCTCATCGAGCCGTGGCAGCTCTGGCACTGCATCGCGAGCGAGCCGTCGCTCGCGACCGCGCTACCCATCGCGCCGCGCAGGCAGCGCGTGACGGAGCCCGGATGGCAGCGGTAGCAGGCGGATCGGTTCCCGGAGTGATCGAGCGTCATGCCGTTCTGGGGATCGGTGACGGACGCGTGCAGGCCGTGGATGGCGCTCGTCAGCGCCGAGACGCCGGCCTGGCCGCTGCCCGGCAGAGCCTCGGACAGGTGGCAGCTCGCGCACAGGATCGCGGTGCCCCCGAGCGCGGTCCGCTCGAGACCTGCGGGATCGTAGGTCGCGGCTGCGAGTGCCGGCCCGAACAGCGGGTCGTTGGCCTGCCGCTCGTCGTGCAGGCGCAGGATGCTGAGCCGCAGCGCGCGCTCCGGGTCGGGGTCGTCGGACCAGCCCTCCGAGGGCTTCGCCGCGGGTCCAGACTTCGCGGAGTGGCAGGTGCTGCAGTCCATCTCGTCGGACACCGGCAGTACGATGTCGGTGCTTGCGAGCAGCGCTCCCGTGGCGTCGCGCGCCTCGAGGCGCATCATCGGGTAGTAGTTCTTGCGGCCCTGGTCGTCGTACGGCGTGATCGGGATGCCCTCCGCGACGAACCAGTGCTGCGTCGCGTCCCACGCCATGGTGCGCGGCGTGTTGGCGGCGCCGGGCATCGCGAAGCCGGCGAGTCCGGCGTCGACGGGCAGCGTCGCGCCGAACAGCTCGTCGACGTGCATCCAGAAGTTCGTCTTGTTCAGCGAGGTGGTGTTGATCGCGCCGGTTGGGTCGGCGATTGCGCGGTACGTCACCGTGATTCCGTCCGCGGCGGGATCGTCGATCAACTCGCCGGTGGGGCTCACGAGCTGCGCGTGGATCGTGTTGTACGGCGGCAGCAGCGACAGCACCGAGTAGTCGCCGTCCATGCAGTGCATGCCGAGGTTGTTCCAGCCGATCAGCGTGTATCGCGCGGCGAGCGCGGGGCTCGCTGTCAAGAACACGGCGGCCACGGCGAGGGCGAACGCCAGGAAGGATGCGGGTGAAATCACGCGCAGGGGGAAACGCACCGCCCCGGATCTCTCCGCGTTCCCATGGGTGCGAACGATTCTTCCCGGCTGTGGCATGCGAATCCCCTCCCGTTTATGGCTGCCGCGCTACGGATTGCGTGGAGCCGGCGCAGAAACCTGCGTCGTTCCATGCCCCCGAGGCATCGGACGACGCAGCCCCTCTTCTCGACCGACCCGCTCGCGCGGCTCCATTGAGCAACCCGCTTGCCGTACTTTGCGGGCGTTCGAAGGGACCGTGTCGGGTGGGCGCGACGGCCGATCATCGCGCGTTGCACCGCGGCTTTTGCTGTCTACCTCGCGACCCCGTCCACCCTGGCGGCTGACCAGAGGCAACGCTGCATCAGCCCCGGTCAAGTCGTAGCGCGGTCTTCCGAGCGTGCCACCTGGGTACGTCGGGCCGGCTGCTAGTGAGCCTCTGGGGCCGCGCCATGACGAGCAATCTGCCATGTGAGGCATTCTCCTCTTCGTACCGAGCGCAAGCACGATCGCCGCGGGGCTCCGTCTCGCGCGCGCGACACCCGGTCGAGCGCCGCGGTGCTCTGGGTCGCGAGCGCGATCTCCTCGTACTGCCCCGGTGGAACACCGTGGCCGGCGACACGGTCGCACAGCTCTCGGACCTCGACTACCGGCCGACCGGCGCTTGCCGCGCCCGATCCTGTCGAGCCCGCGCTGCGCGCGCTCGCCCGGCCATGGGAGACCTCGCTCGACATGTTCGTTGCGGGTCTGCTAGGCGAGGGGCTGCTCTCGACTCGTACGATCGGCGCGCTGATCGAGGCGGTGCAGGCCGCGGGCTGGCCCGTGCATCCGTTCTGGGCGGTCGCGGTGGACCTCGAGAGCGGGCGGCGCGTCGCCTTCGGCCGCGACGACGCGCCCGCCACCGACGTTGCGATCCCGGTGAACCTGATGCGCGAGCGCGAGCGGCCCCTGGTTGCGCAGCGCGCGCTGGAGACGACGATCGCCGGGCTCGAGACGCGCGCGGACTGGCTGCCGGCGCTGCTCCTGCTGCGCGAGGCCGCCGAAGCGTTCGCGCGCCGCGCCGGAGGAGATCGATGAGCAGCGAAGGGGCGAGCAGGGCATCGGAGCCGCTGAGCGGCGAGGACCTGGGCTTCTGGTGGGGCGACCAGCCCCGGCAGCGCACGACCATGGCGATGCTGCTGCTGCTCGACCACCGGCCGACCTCCGCAGGTATCCGCGCTGCGGTCGCTCGCGCCGTCGCAGCCGTCCCGCGCCTCCGCCAGCGCGTCGTCGACGCTCCCTTCGGCCTCGCCAAGCCACGCTGGGAGGACGACCCCACCTTCGACCTCGACTTCCACGTCCGGCGCTACGCGCTGTCGCACGCCGACGGCTCGCCGCAGCACGCGACCCTCGACGATCTGTTCCGGACCATCGGACCGATCTACGAGCGCCCGTTCGACCGCACGCGCCCGCTCTGGGAGCTGATCGAGTTCGACGGACCGGGGGACGGGGCGGCGATCTTCTTCCGCCTGCACCACGGCGTCGCCGACGGGGTCGGCGGCAACGCGATCCTCGCGGCGCTCACCGACGGCTCGCCGGACGAGGCGCCCGCGCCGGCGTGCGACCCGGCGCCGCCCGGCGCCTGGCAGGAGCCCGGCTTCGTGGCAAGGCTCGGCGAGGCGGTGCGGCACCGCGTCGAGGAGGCGCTCGAGCGCGGTCGCGCCGTCGCGCGGGTCGGCTGGACCGCGGCGACGCGCCCGTCGTGGTGGCTCCGCGCGGCGCGCGTCGGGCGCGCGCTGGTGCGCGACCTCACGCTCACCGCAGACTCGCCGCTGCGCGAGTTCGGCCGCTCGCGCCACCTGCGCGGCTTCGACCTGCCGTTCGCGCCGCTGCGCCGGGCCAAGGCTGCGCTCGGCGGCCAGATGATCGACCTGATGCTCGCCGCCGTCGCGGGCGCCATGGGAACGTGGCACCAGAGCCACGGCCATGCGGCGGCGAGCGAAGTCCTGACGCTGGTGCCGATCAACCTGCGGCCGTGGTCGGAGCAGGGCATCGTCGCCGGCACCGGCAACCGCGCGACCGGCGTGATGGTGAAGCTGCCGCTCGGCATCCGCGATCCGCTCGCGCGCTTCCGCGAGATCCACGCGCGCATGGCCGAGCGCAAGGCGAGCCCGGCGCTGGAACTGCTGCCCGATCTCGCCGAGGCGCTGGTGCTGCTGCCGCGGCCGCTGGTGCGCGCGCTGTCGCTGGTCGGGAGCCAGACGGTACAGCTGATCGTGACCAACATCCCCGGCATCATGGTGCCGCGCTACGCCGCCGGCGCGCGGATCGTCGCGGGCTACCCGTTTGCGCCGCTCGCGCCGCAGTGCCCGGTGAGCATCGCGCTCTACGGCTACGACGGCCGTCTCTGGATCGGCATCGACGCGGACGGCACGGCGATGCCCGACGTCGAGGCGTTCGCGGCCGAGCTGCGTAGCTCGTTCGAAGAGATCGTCGAGGCCGCGCTGCGGCGCACGCGACGGGCGTAGATCGCGCCCGGGGAGGGATTCCGATGAGGACCGTCGTCGAGCCGACCAGGTCGCAGAAGGGCACCGTCAGCTGGCGGCGCTCCCGATCCGATGGCGCCGAGCTTTGTGAGCGTCTCAGAAACGCCGGGCATGACGGGCTGGACCAGATGGTGAATTCGGACAGATCGCCTCGGGTACTCTCGGGTACTGATGATACCGCTGATACCGCGTTTGATCGTCGTCAACGGCGAGCGGATCGCCAGCCGAGCCGCGGGCGAGGGGCCGGTGGTGCTCCTCGTGCACGGAATCGCCGGTAGCCCGTGGACGTGGAGTCACGTCAGGCCGGCGCTCGCCAAGCGGTTCATGGTTATGGCGCCGGCACGTCCCTCGTTCGCGTGAGCAAGCGACGCGCCCGACGCGCAAGACCGTGCGGCAAACCGGAGGGGCATTCCCCCCGCCCTGCAGCTCCTTGCAGGCTCGGGCCACGCGATTCCTCGCGTCCCGCTTGCAATGCGCCATTGCGAGCCGATCGCCGCTATCTCGTCGGAGCGCGACTCGCGGTCACCAGCACCTACTCGGGGCAGTACAACATGAGCGGGCAGTACGTCTCGAGCGAGGGCTATCTGTTCCGCAACCTGATCATCACCTTTCCGAGCCCGGTGTCGGCGTTCGGCTTCAAGATGGGCCTCACCTCGCAGCCGTGGGACATCGAGGCCTACGACGCGGCCGGCAACGTCGTCGAGACGGTCTCGGTGCTGGCGATCCGCGGCAGCAGCGCGGGTGACTTCCACGGCATCGCGTCCGCGACGCCGATCGCGCAGGCGATCCTGGTGATCGGGCTGCCGCTGCAGCCGGGCGCGCAGTGGGCCGCCTTCGACGATCTGCGCTTCTCCGCGATCGGAGGCGCGGCCACGGTGGCGCTCAGCGTCGAGCGCGCGGGCAATGGCTTGGGCTCCGTGGTCAGCGATCCCGCAGGCATCGACTGCGGCGCCGCCTGCACCGCGTCCTTCGCCACCGGCACGGCCGTCGGACTCGCGGCGACGCCGGATGCGGGGTCGTACTTCGGCGGCTGGGGCGGCGCCTGCAGCGGCACCGCGAGCAGCGCTGCGATCGTGCTCGGCGCCGACGAGACCTGCAGCGCCGCCTTCCACTTGCTCGCGGAGAGCGCGGACCTCGCCGTGTCGGCGGTGCTCGGGACGAGCGTACCGCGCGTCGGGCGCAGGGTCGGCTTCTCGGTCACGGTCGCGAACGGTGGGCCGGCCACCGCGCGGGCGACCGTCCTCACCGCGACCCTGACCGGCGTCGTGGCCGCGACCTCGGGCACCATCACGGCACCGAGCGGCTGCACGGTGTCGGGCACGAGCGTGAGCTGCGCGCTCGGCAACCTGCGCCGGGGCGCGCGGGTGCGGCGCACGATCCAGGTCGTGCCGGACGCGCCCGGCACGATCGGGCTGAGCGCCAGCGCGAGCAGCGCCACACCCGAATCGAACGCGGCGAACTCGTCCGCGACCGCCGCGGCCAGCGTCCGCTGAAGCTCCCGCCCGGGCCCGCAGCGCTGGGAATGGCGCGCACCTGAAGTTCGCGAGCGCGCGTACGGCGGAGGCTTTTCCCACGGGTGCGAGCACCACCCGCGGCACGCGCGGCGAGCTCCCGCTTGGCGCCGAAACGCGCAGCCAGCGTACCCGCTGCCAGCACTGCGCCGGCAGCGGGTACGCTGCGGAGCATCCTTGAGACCGCGGGCCATCGTTACAAAGCTTTCTTGACCCGGACACCGGCATCGGGTTTTCCGGCACGCGCTCGCGGTCGGACTGGCGGCGCAAGCTGCGCGCAAGCTCTTGCACGATCGGGCGTGTGGCGCGCGCACCCCGCAACGGCCTGTGCGGTCCGTCGATCACGACGGCGATGGCACTGTTGTTGCACTCGCGGGCCTGCGGCGCGCGACACGAAGCACGGTACCGCGAGGGAGAATCCGAGATGAAAGACGACGGTATCGTTTCCTGTTCCCGTACGACGTCCCGCCGCAGGCTGCAGCGCTTGGTCGCAGTGCTCGTCGCGGCGGTCGTGGAACTCGCGGCCTTGACCGCGTCGCCACGCGCCGCTCGCGCGGCGAGCCCGTGCGACGCGGCGACGCACCCGAGCCAGTGCGCCTGGCTCGACTCGATGTCGCTACCGCCGTTCGTGTACGACGCGATCCTCGCCAAGGGTGGCGTCCTCGGTGCGGGCAACGTGCTCGTGCTGGGCTCGGGCGACCCGCTCGATCCAGACAGCGAGATCAGCAACGACGTCGGCCAGCCCGGCTGCGGGGCGAACCCCGACGGCTGGGAAACGTACGACTGCGTGCTGCTGGACGCCTACGTACCGCCGCAGGACGGCCTCGTGCTGGCGCTCTCCTCGGAGTGGTTCGAGTGGTACCAGACGATCTTCACCGACTGGATGACGATCTCCAGCGCCGGCGTGCCGACGGTCGACGTCTCGATCAACAGCTGGATCAACAACAAGGTCGACGTCATTCCCTACGGCCCGATGGACACCGGCGTGGTGATCCTGACGAGCCTCGCGGCGTCGAAGATGGTGAGCTTCCGCGTCGCGGACTCGGGCGACCACATCTACGACACCGCGATCGTCGTGGTCCCGGCGACGTGGTTCGCGGGCGTCAGCGCCGGCAACGGCGACACCACGCTGCTGTGCGGTGACGGCGTCCTCGAGCCCGGCGAGGAATGCGACGACGGCAACACGATCACCGACGATGGCTGCTCGTCGCTCTGTCTCGGCACACAGCTGCCGCCGGGCTCGCCGCCGCCGCCCACGGCATGCGGCAACCTGCTCTACGCGTGGCCGAACGGCACGACGTCGCCGTACACCTGCGGCAACGACACGTGTGGCGGTTACCGCTGCGTCACCAGCAACACCATCAGCCCGGCGTGCTTCACCGCCGACCAGTGCGCGACCTCGTGCACGGGATCGTGCGTCGACATCCAGACCGCGGCGCTCGACTGCAGCACGATGTGCACGGTTCAGCCGCCCGCGACCCAGCCGCCGCCGCCACCGCCGGTGACCTGCGGCACGCTGACCTTCTCGTGGCCCGACGGCACGAGCACGCCCTACGCGTGCGCCGACAGCTGCACGGGGCAGCGCTGCGTGACCGGTACGACGATCAGCCCGACCTGCAACGATCCGGGAGCCTGTGACGCCACGACCTGCCCCGACGGCACGTGTGTCGACACGCCGACCGCGGACTGCGGCGCGCTGTGCGCGCTCGGCGACGTCCTGGCCACCTGCACGCCGGCGGAGCTGAACCAGACCCGCCCCGCGGCCAACCAGAAGGGCCCCTGCCTCGGCAACGTCGAGATCTGCAACAGCTCGGGTGTCTGGGAGCTCACCGACGCGTCCTTTCAGAAGGACGACGAGCGTTGCAACAGCCTCGACGACGACTGCAACGGTGTGGTGGACGACATGTTCGTCACCTGCGGTGACCCGGGCCTCTGCCAGAACACGGTCAACACCTGCGATCCGGCGAACCCGACGGTGCCGGTGGTCTGCAACACGCTGTCGCCGCCGTCGCCGGTCGAGATCTGCAACGACGGCCTCGACAACGACTGCGACGGTGCCGCCGACGACGGCTGCGAGTGCGGTGACGACGAGTGCATGCCCGGCGAGACGTACGTGACGTGCCCGGCCGACTGCCCGGCGCCCGCGAACGGCACGCCGTGCGACGACGGCGACCTCTGCACCAGCGGCGACAGCTGGCAGGCCGGCGTCTGCACCCCTGGCGCGCCGGTCACCTGTGACGCGCCCGGCAACGCGTGCTTGACAGCGGGCTCGTGCGATCCCGCGACCGGCTGCAGCGCCACCAAGGTGGACTGCAACGACGCGGACCCGTGCACCATCGATTCGTGCGATCCGGCGACCGGCTGCGCGCACGCGGCCGATCCCGCGTGCGTCCCGGCCGACGCCGACAACGACGGCTACCCGAGCATTGCCGCCGGCGGCACTGACTGCGACGACAGCAACGGCGCCGTGCACCCGGGCGCGGCCGAGATCTGCAACGGGATCGACGACGACTGCGACGGTGTCGTCGACCCCGACGCAGACGCGGACGGCACCTGCGACGCGAGCGACGGTTGCCCCGCCGATCCGGCGAAGATCGCGCCCGGCGCGTGCGGCTGCGGCGTGTCGGACGCCGACTCCGACGGCGACGGCGTCGCCGACTGCCAGGATCACGGCCAGGACCTCGCCGTGACGACCATCCGGCCCCCGGGCGCGGTCACCTTGACGGCGAAGAAGCCGGTGCAGGTGAAGCCGGTGACCGTCAAGATCCAGAACCGTGGTCCGGCGACCGAGACCATCGCCGACGCGACCGCGCTGGCGGGGCTCGTCCACCTGACGGCGTCCTCGCTCGGCACGACATGCACGGCTCCGATCCCGGTGTTGGTGCCGCCCGCGGCGAAGAAGTTCCCGATCACGCTCAGGTCGAAGGCCATGCTCGGCGTGCGCTTCGACGTCACCTTCGACTGCGCCCACGACCCGGCGAAGACGACGAGCAAGAGCCCGGGCCACGACGACTTTCGCTTCACCGCCACGGTGACCCGGAGCGCGCTCGACGGCCTGCCCGACACGCACGCTGCAGACGACGTCTGCCCGCGCAGCGTGGCCGCGCCCTACGTCGTCGACCCGAATCCGGACGGCAAGCTCCGCGACAAGGGTTGCGGTGACAAGAAGGCCGACGGCACGTTCGGTCTCGACGAGACCACCGACGTCGTCGTGAAGCCGTAGGGAGTGCGGAAGCGGCCCTTGCCGGCGCGCCGCTCCGATCGCGTCGCGCCTGGCTCGCAAACCTGAGATCGATGCGTGAACGTTGATGCATCACAGGGCCTGACCTCGGCCGAGGCGCGTCGGCGCCTCGAACAGGACGGACCCAACGAATTGCCCGCCTCGCACCAGCGCGGGGCACTCGGCGTGCTGCGCGACGTCGTGCTGGAACCCATGTTCCTGCTGCTGGTGGCTTGCGGGGCGATCTATCTCGCGCTGGGCGATCGCCACGAAGCGCTGATGCTGCTCGGCTTCGTGCTGGTCGTCGTCGCCATCACCTATGTCCAGAAGCGTCGCAGCGAACGGTCGCTGGAGGCGCTGCGGGACCTTTCGAGTCCGCGCGCACTCGTGGTCCGCGACGGGGAGGCCATACGCATTGCCGGACGCGAGCTCGTTGTTGATGACGCCGTACTGCTGGCCGAAGGTGATCGCGTACCCGCGGACCTGCGCCTGGTGGAGGCATCGAACCTGTTGATCGACGAGTCGCTCTTGACGGGTGAATCGGCGCCGGTGCTCAAGCTGACGGATCGCCCGCAGGGCGGCAACGGCACGGATCCTCGCGCTCAGGCCTTCTCGGGCACGCTGGTGACGCAGGGCACGGGCCGAGGCGTGGTGCAGGCCACCGGCGAGCGCAGTGCGCTCGGCCGCATCGGCGCGTCGCTGCAGGCGATCTCGACCGAGAACACGCCGGTGCAGCGAGAAACGAAGCGCGTCGTGACCTGGGTTGCTGTCGTAGGACTGATCCTGGCTGCCGGCCTCGCCGTGGCGTGGGGAGTGGTACGGGGCGACTGGCTGCATGGCCTGCTGGCCGGCCTCACGCTGGCCATGGCCATCCTGCCGGAGGAGTTGCCGGTCGTGCTGACGATCTTCCTGGGGCTCGGTGCCTGGCGACTGGCGCGCGAGAAGGTCCTCACGCGCAGCATGCCGGCGGTAGAACTGCTGGGCGCCACGACGGTGTTGTGCGTCGACAAGACCGGTACGCTGACCATGAACCGCATGGCGGTACGCAGACTCTGGGTCGCCGGCGTGGCGCACGACGTGGATGGCGATGCTCCAGCGGGCCTGGCGCACGCATTCCACCCGGTGCTCGAATACGCCGTGCTGGCGAGCCACCGCCGCGCCTTCGACCCGATGGAGTCCGCCATCGCCGAGGCCGGGCAGCGGCAGTTGGCCGGCACCGAGCATCTGCACGCGAACTGGGACCTGGTCGACGACTACCCCTTGTCGCGCGAACTGCTGGCGATGTCGCGTGTCTGGCAGTCGCCCGATCGCAAGGACCGACTGGTCGCCGCCAAGGGCGCACCGGAAGCGATCGTGGACCTGTGCCACCTGGCTCCGGAACGGCACGAGCCCATCGCGCGGCAGGTCGAGGCGATGGCCGGAGAAGGCTTGCGCGTCCTGGCGGTGGCGCGCGCCGTTTTCCCGTCTGGCAGCCTGCCGGCGGAGCAGCACGATTTCGACTTCGAGTTCATTGGACTGGTCGGCCTCGAGGACCCGGTGCGACCTGACGTCCCCGCCGCGATCGCCGAGTGCCGAGCCGCGGGCATCCGGGTCGTGATGATCACCGGCGACCATCCCCAGACGGCCCTGTCCATCGCCCGGCAGGCGGGGTTGGTGGCCGATGGGCGATACCTGACCGGGCCTCAGCTCGACAGCTGGGACGAGGCCGCGCTCTCGGATCGCCTGACCGAGACGGATGTCTTCTGCCGTGTCCGGCCCGAGCAGAAGCTGCGGCTGGTGCAGGCGTTGCGGGCGCGCGGTGAGATCGTGGCCATGACCGGTGACGGCGTCAACGACGCGCCGGCGCTCAAGGCGGCCCACATCGGTGTCGCGATGGGCGCGCGCGGAACCGACGTCGCTCGCGAGGCGGCCGCGCTGGTGCTGTTGAACGACGACTTCGCGTCGCTGGTCACCGCCGTGCGCTACGGCCGGCGCGTGTTCGCCAACCTGCGCAAAGCCATCGCCTTCGTCGTGGCGGTGCATCTGCCGATCGTCGGCCTGTCGATCGTGCCCCTGCTGCTCGGCTGGCCGATGGTGCTGATGCCGGTGCACATCCTGTTCCTGCAGCTGATCATCGACCCGGCCTGTTCGATCGTGTTCGAAGCCGAGCCCCTCGAGGCCGGCGCGATGCGGTCTCCGCCGCGGCGCCCGGACGCCCGCCTGTTCGACGGGCAGGTGATGCTGCGCGGCATCGTTCAGGGCATCGGACTGTTCGGCTTCGTGCTGCTTGCCTATCTGCAGGCTCGGTCGGTATCGCTCTCCGACGAGACGGCGCGCGCGCTGGCGTTCTCGGTTCTCATCGTGAGCAACCTCGCACTCATCCACGTCAACCGGACGTGGGCGCGGCGAACTGAGTTGCCCCGCCCCTGGAACTCCGCCTTCGGCTGGATCTCGGTCGCCACCTGCCTGCTGCTGGCCGTGACCCTGCTGGTACCCGCCATCGGCAGACTCTTCGCCTTCGCCACGCCGTCGCCGACACTCATGCTGACGGGCGCCGCGCTTTGCGTGGGCTCGCTCCTGTGGTTCCAGGCCGTCAAATGGGTGGGGGCCCTTCGCGAGCGCTGAGCCTGGCCCACAGCCTCAGGTCATGTGCCGCAGCGGAAGATCGGCAGCGTCTACTCGCTGCGCAAGCGCAAGCTGATCCGGCGCGGTCATCCCGCCACGCTGCTGCGCTGGCATGAAGGGCTGGCCTGGCTGGGATCGCTGCTGGTGCTGGTGCACGCCGGAGTCCACGACAACGCATGCGCCAGCAGGGTCTCACTGACGAGGATCTGGAAGATCGCCTGTACTGGGACAGCCTGACCTTCGACGTGGTCGAGCAGTGGCGCGTGGTCCACTTCCCGATCGCGCTGGCCTTCGCCGTGCTCGCGACGGCGCACATCGTGGCACCAGGCGCCGTGCGAGACGTGCCACACGAACAACGACCACGGCTGCTACACCTGCTACGGTAGCCACGAGCACTCGCTGGCCTCGGTGCGCGCGGAACACCTCGAGGAAGGCATCCGAAATTTCGAGAACTGCGTGGAGTGCCATCGCGACCCGCGGGTCGAACCCGAGGAGCAAGGGTCGCGCGAGCGAGGTGGGAAGGAACGGGACTGAAGCGGGGGACGGATGGATCGACCCCCGGCGCCGTCATCCTGCCGCGCGAGCTGCGCGATGGACCACGATCCAGTCGGATCGAGAGCCCATCAGCCAGCGTGAGCGGCAACACCATGCCGATGCAGCCGTACCCGCCAGCTCGGCACGACGCTCTCGATCGTCGTCGACCAGTTCAACTCGCTGAGCAGCTTCGCGGCAGTCGTCGAGCGTCTCGGCACGTACCTGGAAGCGGGCGAACGCCGGCCGGCGCCGGCGGCCGCTGGACCAGCCATGCTGCCGGCCGAGGCCGCCCGGATCGAGACCGTCCATGGCCCGCTCCTCACCGTCGAAGCGCTCACCATCGACACCCCCGATCACCACAAGACCCTCGTCCGCGATCTCTCGTTCGAGCTCGGCGCGCACGAGCGCCTGCTGATCGTCGGCGAGAGCGGGGTCGGCAAGACGTCGCTCCTGCGTGCGATCGCGGGGCTGTGGCGAACGGGCAGCGGCCGGATCTGCCGCCCGCCGCTCGCCGAGATCCTGTTCCTGCCGCAGCGGCCGTACATGGTGCTGGGCTCGCTGCGCCTGCAGCTCAGCTACCCGCGGATGGTGGACGTGGGCGACGAAGAGATCCTGTCGGTGCTCCGGCGCGTCGGTCTTGCCGACCTCCCCGCGCAGGTCGGCGGGCTCGACGCGGAGCCCAGGTGGAAGGACCTGCTCTCGCTCGGCGAGCAGCAGAAGATCGCCTTCGCGCGGCGGCTGCTCGACGCCCCGGCCTGGGTCTTCCTCGACGAGGCGACGAGTGCGCTCGATCCCGCCAGCGAGACGCTGCTCTACCAGCAGATCGCCGCGGCGAACATCGCCGTGGTGAGCGTTCGCACTCGCGTGGGGTTGCTCGAGTTCCACGACGTGATGCTCGAGCTGCTCGGCGGCGGCGAGTGGCGGATCAGCAGGCTCGCGCCTTCCGCACTCGAGCGCGGCTGACCGCCGCTCGGGCTCCGGTCGTCAGCCCAGCGCGATGCGGACGCGGTGCACGCCCGCGTCGTCGCCCCGAGCTTTCGCCGTCAACCCCGAGTGTCGACCTCGCCAAGCTGATGGCGGCGCGGCTGATCCGGGTTCAGCAGCAGGGGCGACACCGCTACTTCCAGATCGCGGACGCGACGGTGGCCGATCTCGTCGAGAAGCTCTGCGTGCTCGCGTATGCCACGACCACCTGGCCGGAGAACTGGGTGTCCGGCTCTTCGAAAGCCTCATCGAGCAGGACTTGCTCGCGCTCGAACCGGGTGGCATCGCGATGACGGCGGCGGGAGAGAAAGCGTTCGGAGACTTCGGCGTCGATCTCGCCGCACTGAGGGCGACGCGCCGGGTCGCGGTCGGGCTGCGCGACGGCATCGTGAAGCACACTGCTGCGTTCCCGCCCGGCGCGCCGGTGCCGACCGGTACGCCAACACTTGCGTGTACCCGTCGAACGATGGATGGGGGTGCATGGACGAGAAGGGGCGCGCCATCGCCGACCTGCGCGATATTGAACCCGGCGCAACGAGCGTCCTCGACGTCGAGATCCCGTACCTCTTCTATCGCGGCGACGAGCCGCCGACCGTTGCGACGCCGACCGGCACGTGGACCGATCCGGTCGACGCCGCACGGAGGCTCGCGGCGAGCGTCGACGCGATCGCGTCGTGGGCGCGCGCGACGTCGCTCGATCTCCGCGACGTTGGTGTACGGCACCCGGTGTTCGGCGTGCTCGACGGGATGCAGTGGCTGCTGTTCGCGACCGCGCACGTGGAGCGTCATCGTGCGCAGGCGATCGGCGTGCGGTGGGCCAGGATCTCGACGGCTGCGACTTCTCCCGAGCGAGGTCGGTCCGCCACGCGAGATCGTGGATGAAGCTGTTCGACAGGAGCCAGGCCAAGCACCTCGAGAACCGGGCGCTGCTGCTGTTGCTGCTGGCGGTGACCCTGGTGCTGGGCTGGATCCTGCTGCCCTTCTTCGGCGCGATCCTGTGGGGAGTGATCATCGCGCTTCTGTTCGCGCCGATGCATCGGCGCCTGCTCGTCTGGCTTCGTGGCCGGCGCACGCTGGCGGCGCTGCTGACGATGCTGGTGGTTCTCGCGATCGTCATCGTCCCCTTCGTGCTTCTCACCGCCGCGCTCGCACGCGAGGCGGCTGGCGTCTATCAGAATCTGCAGTCGGGCGAGTTGCAGCCGGGGCTGTTCTTCCGCCGCCTCTTCGAGGCCCTGCCCGACTCGGCAAAGGCCCTGCTCGACCACTTCGGCCTCGTCGACCTGGAGACGCTGCAGCAGCGTCTCACCAGCCTGCTGGCGCAGGCCAGCCAGTTCATCGCTACCCAGGCGCTGAGCATCGGGCAGAACACCCTGGACCTGGTGGTCGGCGTCGTCGTCACGCTGTACCTGACATTCTTCCTGATTCGCGACGGCGACGAGCTGGCGCGCGCCGCGAAGCGCGCGATCCCGCTGGCGGCCGAGCACAAGCAGGAGCTGTTCGGCAAGTTCGCCACCGTGATCCGCGCCACCGTCAAGGGGAACCTGCTGGTGGCAGCCATCCAGGGCATGCTCGGCAGCCTGGCGTTCTGGCTTCTGGGCGTCAGGGGGGCCCTGCTCTGGGGGGTTCTGATGGCCTTCCTGTCGCTGCTGCCGGCCGTGGGCGCCGCCCTCGTCTGGCTGCCCGTGGCGATCTATTTCTTTCTCGCCGGTGAGGTGTGGCAGGGCGTCGCGCTGGTGGCCTGGGGCGTGCTCGTGGTCGGTCTCGTCGACAACGTGCTGCGGCCGGTGCTGGTGGGCAAGGATGTTCTTCGCGGTGTGGCACATCTTCACCGCGGTGCGGAACCCGCCCACGACCTAGAACCGTGACCCGAGGCGCGCTGCGTCGACCGGCTCATCCTGCGAACAGCAGGTGCACGGCGCCAGCCCAGGCCGCCAGCGCGACCAGGATCAACCCCGGGATCACGCGCACGGCGAAGGAGCTCCGTCCGCTGGTCTGGGCGAAGATCATCTTGCTGATCGTGTTGGTCGAGAGCCCCGCAAGGATGGGAATGACGGTATCTGCCGCCGCCATCTTCCCCGATGCCACGAGCGACGCGATCGAGATGGCGGCCGAATGCGTGTCGACGAAACCCGCGGCGCCGGCGGCCAGGATCACGCCGGCCTCGCCGAACCACTCCCGGAGCGCCGCAGACGCGACGAGGATCGCGGACAGAGTCATGGCAAACTTCAAGGCCGTCGCGAGGCTGAAGGCCTGTCCGGACTGCGACTGCTCCTCGACCTCCTGCCGGAGAGCGCGCAGGGTGAACACCGCTCCATAGACGGCAGCAGCCGTGCCCGCGCAGAGCAGCGGGATCGACAGCGCGCGAACCGTACTCACGCTGGTGGCCGCGAGAACCGTGGCCATCTGCACGATCGTGGCGAGCGTCGACAGGACCGCGCCCGCGACCGCTGCCGGCAGAACGCTCGGCGTCCTGACCGCGCGCGCACCCATCGCGCCGATCGTCGCGATGCTGGAGATGAAGCCCGCTGCGAGGCCTGCGATCGGCAGCCCGAAACGCGCCCCGAGCGCGCGAACGGCGACGTAGCCGGCCGCACTGATGGCCATGACGAGAATGACGATGATCCAGATCGCGTGCGGGTTGAGCGCGCCGAACGGTCCCATCGCCCGATTCGGCAGCAGCGGCAGCACGACGAGCGTGGCGCCCGCAAAGATCAAGGCGTCCCGGCCTTCCCCTTCGGTGAGCACCGAGCGTACGAAGTGGTGCAACGGAGCGCGAGCGGCGAGGAGAGTCGCCACGGCGACGGCGAGACCGGCCGCCAGCGCCGGCTGCCGCACCGAGAGCCCGCCGAGGAGCACCGTCAAGATCAGCGTGATCTCCGTCGTCAGCCCGGGGTCGTCGCCGCGGGATCGCCAGTAGGCGAGAGCGGTCAGGACGGTCACGCCGGCCGTCAGCACTGCCAGCATGATCTCGCCACCGACGATGAAGCTGATCGCCCCCGCCAGCGACGCGACGGAGAACGTTCGCAATCCCGCCGGGGAGCGCGATGGTCCCTCGCCTTTGCGGCGCTCCCGCTCGGCACCGATCAACAGGCCGATCCCGAGTGCCGTGGCAAGGTTCAGGATCACGGGATCGAAGATGAGCCTGTCCTCCCCGGTTCAGCCGATACGGCCAACCGTGGCCCACCCCGACACCCCGCGTCCACGAAGCTCGCGGACGGATGGGCCGGACGAAACCTCATGATCGAGGATAGGTCCGATGCCACGGCAGCAGCAACCCCGAGGCGGTGATCCTGCAACCCGCATCGTCCGGTGCTTGACGGGCTCGACCTCCGCGGCGTCGCGCTCAGCGCAGGGGCGTCTTCCGGACGATGCACAGCAGGCGCTCGCGCAGCTCGTCGCGCGACGCCTTCCTCCCGCCCGCGATCCAGTGCGCGAGATGTCTGGTCAGCCAATACGATTGGCCAAGTTCACAACGTGATGTAGCGCAACCCGAGGGGCTTGCTCGTGCCACTCTGGACTATGCGCGCAGTGTCACCGCCCAATTGCAATCAGCTCGTCCGGGGCACGACGAGCAGGATCCCGCCAGCCACGATCGCGCCCACGCCAGCCCAGACGGGCACATTGACCGTCTCCTTGTCCTTCACCGACAGCTCCAACGAGCCTATTGTCGCCTCGTGAGTCTCCTTCGTGTAGCTGAAGCTGCCGTACGCCAAGCCAAGAATACCGATCGCAATCAGCACGATCGAGGCACGGCATCAATGGAGACGCTCAGGTGAGCGCATCCTTGACCTTGTCGACGGCCTTCTCGACCTTCTGCTTGATGTTTCCGACGACTTGGTCGGTCTTACCCTCCCGCTTGAGCTTCTTGTCGCCGGACAGAGCCCCGGCGGCTTCCTTCACCCGTCCCTTAAGTTCATCAGACTTGCCGCTTGCCATTGGTCGATCCTCCTATTTTTCAGTGGGCGTCTGACTCGTGTTTCGCCCTTTTGGAGAGTCCGCGGCCAGCTGGACGTAGCACGCCCGATCGTCGGGTGAGAGTAACGGCGACAGCTCGCGACGCCGCTCCCGGCGGGCCCTCGTAGTCCGTCCATATTCTCCCGCGACCCGTCTGGGTTTGGGCTGTCGGCGGCGGGGGCGACACGTTTTGCCGTCGGCTGCTCCCCGCCTCCGGCTGGGCCGGCCTGCGAAGCTGCGTTGCCCCTCCGGTTCCCGGAGCCAGGTGCACATCCGCCGTAACGGATCGACCGACCCGCCCGATCGCCGTCACGCGGCCGCCGTCCGCCGCACGGCCTTCCGCCCAGCCACTGGGCGTGCCGCAAGGGCGCAAGGGCACGATCCATCGGGGACCCGCATGGCTTGGGATGGACTGTCGATTATCTTTCAGCGATACAGCTGAAATATGATCGACAAGCTGCGCGCGCGACGTCAACGGGTCGTCCAAAAGCTGCCGCCCATCGAAGAAGTCCTGCGCGGCAGCATCCTCGAACGCGCGGTTCGCTGTGGTCAGCCAAATTGCCGTTGTGCATCCGGCGAGCTGCACGCAGCCACGGTCTTCACCGTCAGTTTCCCGGGGGGGCGCACCGAGCAGATTTCGCTGCCCCCCGCAGTCTTGCCGACCGTTCGCGCTTGGGTGGCCAATTATCGGCGGTGGTGGGAGATCATCGAAAAGATCTCGGCCATCAACCGAGATCTGCTGCGCGCGCAGCGCCACGAAGCCAAGGAGCGCCCGCCACGGCGCCAGAGCAAACGCCGCTCTCCTTCGTAGGCCTCGCGACGCATCGCAGAGCGCGCTGCCCATCAGGGGCCGCAAGCAACGTCGTGGGCCCACGGTTGGCGGTTGCGGGGAGGAGGGGAAGACGATGGGAGTCAACACGTGCGGGGCCGAGGTCTTGCTGATCGCGCTCTTGTCCAGCCTGACGCTCTTGCGTCCGACGTTGACGCGCCCCGGCTTCGCCAATTTCCTGGTCCTGTTCGCCGGGTGGATCCAGACCACCGGACTGCACGCCGTCACCGAGACCCTGGTGGCCACCGATGTTGCGCGCCGACGCCACCATGAGCGCTTCCATCGCTTCTACTCGCGCGGCACTTGGACTCCCGATCGATGGGGGAAGATCCTGTTTCTCGCCGCGCTGCGCCTGGTCCCCGAGGCGGAACCGATTCGGGTGGTCCTCGACGATACGTTGGCCGCCAAAAAGGGCCCCGGCGTCTTCGGCATCGCCAGTCATCTCGATGCCGTGCGCTCGACACGCATCCGCCGTGTCTTCACCTTCGGTCACTGCTGGGTCATGCTGGGCGTGTTGGTGCCCGTCCCGTTCTCCCAGCGGCGGTGGGCGCTGCCCGTGCTCTTTCGCCTCTACCGCAGCAAGAAGGCCGCCGCCAAAGAGCAAGAGACTCCTGCGAGCAAGAAAAGACCGTACCGGAAGAAGACCACCCTCGGACGCGAGATGCTCGATCTCGTGATTGACTGGGCCAAGGGCCGACGCATCGAGCTATGCGCCGACTCGGCCTACTGCAACGACACCGTCGCCCATGATCTGCCCGAATCCGTGGTGCTTGTGGGCGCAATGCGACCGGACGCCGTACTCACCGCACCTGCCCCGGAGCGCGTCGGGAAACAACGCTCCGGCCGGCCTCGCAAACGCGGCGCAACCCTCCCCAAACCACAGTCCCTTGCCAAGGATTCCACCACTCCCTGGCAACCTCTCGAGATCATTCTCTACGGCCAGTCATGCAACCTGCTCTTCAAGGAGTGCGTGGCCCAGTGGTATCGACCGTGCGGTAGTCGGCTGCTCAGAATCATCATCGTGCAGGTCGATCGTGGCGCGATCGGTCTGCGGGTCTTCTTCTCCACCGATCCCAGCATGTCGGTCACCGCTATTCTCCAGGGCTACGCCAACCGCTGGTCGATTGAAGTCTGCTTCCGCGACCTCAAGCAACTCCTGGGATTCGCCGACTCCTCCGCCCGCACCCAGAACGCCGTCGAACGTACCGCGCCGTTTGTCGGCTACTGCTACACGCTCCTGGTCCTCTGGTTCGTTCAGTCCGCGTACCCGAGCAAGTCGACCGTCATCCCAATTCGCCCCTGGTACCCCCACAAGCGCGGCGTTGCCTTCGCAGACATACTGCGCACCGCACAGCGCGTCCTGGCTCCCGTCGACATTCTTGATCCCGGCTGGAATCTCGACAACTTGCAAATATCACCGTCCACGCCCGACCTGCCCCGGCAAAGCCGCGCGCGATGCGCCTCATAAGGGCGAAACACGAGTCTGAAGCAACAACGATGCCCCGACTGGCATCCGCCATGCGCAGCATCTCGAGACGTTTCTCGAACTCAGGGTTCCCACGACCGAGAATCGCAATCGGCGGCCTTGGTCAGTCGCTGGAAGGACCCTTGGGCAGCCGCGGATGACGCGCAGAGGCGGGTCACTGCGGCACCCAACAGTTTGCCCGGTACACCGTAACTTGAGAGGCGGAGTGCATGGCGGGCACACGCGGGACCACGCGGCAGGGACAGTTCGAAGGTTTCTGGGGCAGACCGCTTCCCGAGCTGCTGGCGGCCCTGCAGACAACTCCCGTCGGCCTGACGTCGAACGAAGCGCCGCGGCGGCTCCGTCTCTACGGTCCCAACGCGCTCGTGCAGGAGTCGCGCTTTCAGGCCTTGATCGGGTTCCTCCGCTTCTTCGCCAATCCCCTCGTCCTCGTGCTTCTCGTGGCCAGCGTGATCTCCATCGCGCTGAGCGATCGGGTCGGCGGGCTGATCATCATTGCGATGGTCCTGCTGAGCGAATTGCTGAACTTCTTCATGGACTCGTCGTGTTCGTCATCCGGACCGCGGGCAACCCCTTCAAGAGCGGGCCCGGCTGGCCGCTGCTGGCGGCCGTGCTGAGCGTGGTGACCGCCGCGATCGCGCTACCGTATGGCCCGCGGCGAGATCCGCTGGGGTTCACCCCGTTGCCGCTAGCGCTCTTGGGGACGATTCGCGCTTCTGACCGTCACGTACCTCGCGCTCGTTCAAGTGGTGAAGACCTGGTTCTATCGAAGACACGCGCTGCTCTGACCAACGGCATGGCTGGGACTCGTGCGCGCTCGGCGCCGACTCCGCCCATCGATGCTCGCACGGGGCCTCGCGGGCGCATCAAACCGAGAACACGCGGACGAAGACGAGCATCGTAGGGCGGGGTTCGGTTGGACCGAGATAGCTACCTGCAATGGGCGGCACCGTCTCCGGATGGCGGGCGACGGCAACCTCGATGTGCGCGCTCCCCATTACGACGCCAGCCGTGGGGTCGAAACCCTTCCAGCCCGGTCCTGGGAGGTACACCTCCACCCACGCGTGGGTCGAGCCGGCGCCGGCTTCGCTCGCATAGCTCGTGTGGTATCCGCTGACGAAGCGACTCGCGAGTCCCATATGGCGGCAGGCGTCCAGGAAGAGGGCGGCGAAGTCGCGACAAGAGCCGATTCCGCGCGACAGCGTCTGCGCTGGAGACTGCACGCCCGGCTCCTCGCGTGCCTGGTAGCGGAAGTCTTGGCAGATGGCGCGGTTGAGCTGGTCGAGCAGGACGAACGTCTCGACCTTGCGCGACCCCAACGAAAGCCCCTGCAACCAACGATCGACGAGCGCGCGGTCATCTGGCCACGCCATCGAGAGCAGCGGCGCCAGATCGGCACCTTCCTCCGGGCGGTACGTGAAGGGATGAACGGCCGCATGGTCCTCGATGAGGAAATCAAGTGGTTCCTCGTCGTAGTGCTCGATGACCACCTAGCTCGCGACGCGGAGCGACGCGGCGGACGCCGTGAAACTCGCTACCGCCACGGAGTTGTCGAACGCGTCGCGCTGCCAGCGGATGCGGTGCGCAGGCGAGATCTCGAGCATCGAGGACGCGATGCGCAGGCCGTGAATCTCGCGCGGCCGCAGCAGCAGGCGGTGCGGGAGGGGCGTCACCTCCGAGCCGAAGTGATATTCCGTCAAATGGTCGATCTGTAGTCTACGCACGCGCGCTGCCGCCCGACGGCGCAGAGCGAAGCGATGCTGCGCCGGAACTCCTTGGTAGGTTTCGCTGCGGTGAGCGTTGTGGACGAGGCCCGAGGCGTTCGAGGCCACGTCGTCGAGCGTGAACTCGCCCGCGACGCCGTGATCTTCTCGATCGCGCGCTCGAGCGACATCACCTTGCGCTCCCGGGTCCAGCGCCGAAGGAAGGAGGACGTGAAGGCGTTGGTGGGTCAGAGCGTCAGGTGGCAGTCGCATCGGAGCGAAGCCAATTCCGAGTGGCGCGAATGGGAGACTCGAGGAACGCCGCCAGACGCCAGCGTGACGAGCGCAACTCTGGGCACGACCTGTGCATCGCCGCGGAAAGATGCGGAAGAGCATCGACTGCGAGCAGAAATCCGCTGAGCCGGCCGAGGGCCACGCAACCACGCGAGGTGAGGGTTGGGACCTGCCGAAGCACATGCGAACGAGGACGTGAGTGCTGGCGGCCACAGAGCCGCGGCTGATCCGTCCGTATCGCGATCTGGCAATGCTCGAGGCACAACGGGCGCTCTCGCGCACCCTCCAGCGCACCGCGCTCGTCGGCTTCGGCATGGTGATGGGAACCGGAGCGTGGTTCGCAGCGGCGGCATGGTTCGTTCTGCTGATTTCCCCCGACGCGAATCTCACCCTGCACCTCGCTGCGTTCGCGTTGCTGAATGCGGCGGTCGCGGTTGGGCTCGTCGCTGCTCGACGTGTCCAGCGTGACAAGGGAGCCATGAAAGGACCTCGCGTCATTCGCGCGAAGGGAAGCAGCCATGGACGAGACCGACTTCGCCGAACAGCGTGAGGAGCTCCCGCAAAGGATCGAGCGGGACGAGGAAGGAGTCCGTGTCGCGATGCACGAGCTCACGCGTGCGGTCGGAGTCAAGCTCGACGTCCGCGTGTACAAAGGAGAGAGAGCCATGTCGCCGAGGACAGCAAGGAAACCTTCGAAGGCGGTGAAAGCGCCTCGTCGGGCGCATAAAGCAATGACGCGCGAGGCGCGGAGCGCGTATGCCGAGATCGAGCAAGCTGTCAAGCACTTGGAGAAATCGATCGGTGAGATCCAGCAGGGCGTGCGCAAGGCGGAGCGGAAGTTCGAGGCCGAAGCGCGCGCGCGGATTCGCACGTTGCGCAAGGATGCGCGTGCCCAATTGACCCGTTCTGAAAGCGAAGCAGCGCGAGGCTGCCGGCGCCTTGAAGCGCGTGTCCGCAGCCGCCGGCGGTTCGTGGTCGGACATCAAGCACACGGTCGACTCGGTTCTCGTGGATGTCCGTGCGGCCGCCGCCGCAGCCGTCAAGCGCTTTCGTGCCGCACTGGGCTGAGATTCGTGCGTTCGGTGTGGCCGTCACGACGGCGAGGGCAAGGTCTGACGAGCCGCTCGTCTTGCGATGATGTTGCTTGGCGCGGTCGATCAACAGTCCGGCTAAGAAGGCGCGTCACGAACGCGCCGGGCAGGCGTCACGGCGTTCCCTCACTCGACCGCAGAAAGCTTGCCTTCAAGGCCCGGGCGCGATACCCGGGCTCGGAGACGAGGATGGGGCCCCATTCATCGGGGAATGTCGAACTAGGGCGAATTTGACAGGGCCGTTCCAGATCAGACAAAGAAGTTCGATCTGGCCCGCTCGCGGGAAATCAGAGAGGAGTGCGCAATGAATATCTTGGTTCTGCTGATTGTCCTTCTGTTGCTGTTCGGTGGAGGCGGTTTCTACGTCGGTGGCCCGTATGTGGGGGGTAGCCTTGGCGGACTCATCCTCCTCGTACTGATTGTCATGTTGTTGACAGGTAGACTGGGGGGGAGGAATTGAGTACGGTGCAAGGTTTGCCGGCCGCGACAGTCGGCTCGCGCGTGCCGGGGACGTGCTGCCAACTGAGGCGCCGTTGAGCGCCTATCCGCCGCCGGCGGTTCGTGGCCGTACATCAAGCACATGGTCGACTTCGCGTGCACGTCCATGCCAAGGAACTTCACGGTCCCCTCCTTTCGGGTCGAGCATCGAAGCCGGCTCGACCGGTTGCAACACACATGGACCCGGGCCCAAGGGCTCGAGGCCGTCAAGCGCATCGTGAACGCGCAACGTATGTCGGCTCGAAGAGGAGAGGGCCGATTCGCTCTCCGTCAAGAGCATCTCGGCCCATCACGGCATCTATCCGCGGATGCCGCCGGCTTCCACATCGGTACGCAGTCGTCATCGACCAGGCAATGATACTGTTGCCCTGTTTCACCGGACCGTGGGTTCGGCTTCGTGGAGGCGTTCGTCTCGCGGAACCGTCGCGAGCCGCAGGTGTATGTCGACGTCGCCCGCGTGCTCGGCCGCGAGCGCGGTCTCGATGCCGCGCAGCAGGGCGTCCGGGGTTGAGCGAGATGCTGTCGATGCCGCGCTCGACCAGGAAGCGCATGAACTCGGGATAGTCGGTGGGCGCCTGGCCGCAGATGCCGATCTTGCGACCCGCGCGATGCGCCTCCTCGATCACCGAGCCGACCATCGACAGCACCGCGGGATCGCGCTCGTCGAACACCGGCGCGACCAGCTCGGAGTCGCGGTCGACGCCGAGGCAGCACGTTCGACGGGATCTCGCACACGACGTAGACCGCGAGGCCGTTCGCGCCGCGGCGCAGGCCCTCGTGCGCCATCGCGGCGAGCGCGCGCCGCGCTCAGCCACTCCGACAGTCCGACTTCGGTCTTGACGTCGGCTGCGCAGGCCTCGGCGAGGATCGCCGCCGTCTCGACG
>Ga0163146_10001936_pt1 | contig 28937 bp, 31 predicted proteins | sample OliLakLV19MP7G1_FD_148648 | JGI IMG/M metagenome (GOLD analysis project Ga0163146, IMG submission 148648) | Freshwater microbial mat bacterial communities from Lake Vanda, McMurdo Dry Valleys, Antarctica - Oligotrophic Lake LV.19.MP7.G1 | ecosystem: Environmental > Aquatic > Freshwater > Lake >...
TAGAGCGATCTATCGGACGGAAATTCACCATGGATACACTCTCGGCATCATAAAACGAGACACACTTATGACAATAACATCATCGTATCGTTCCGCTTACTCCGATCATTTCAGCCAGCTAAGTCCGCCAGGCTGCTAGGCCGTGGCGTCTTCACTCCCGGCATGAACTCCGATTCGCGCAGGACCTGGCTGGAAGTCGCGCTCAATGGCCCGTGGACACGCAAGCGCCAGCCGCGCATTCCGGTGACGGTGAGCGATATTGTCGAGGAGGGGGTGGCTTGCGTAAAAGCGGGAGCCGCCATCGTGCATGTCCACGCCTACGACGAAGCGACCGGCCGCCAGACCGAAAGCCCGGATGTCTATGTACGGATCATCGAAGGCATCCGCAGCCAGGTCGATGCGATCGTCTATCCGACCATTCCCACCACCGGCCTCGAGGGGCAGGCCGGCGGACTGTCGCCAGAGCGGCGGTTCGCCCATGTTGAAGAACTGGCCCGGCTCGGACTGATCGAATGGATGGCCATCGATCCCGGTTCCGTCAATTTCTCCCTCTATGACGACTTGCGCGAAGACCGGCCCGGCTTCGTTTATCTGAATTCCGAGCAGGAAATCCGCAACGGGCTGGCGCTGGCCCGGCGTTACGCGCTGCATCCCAGCTATGCCATTTATGAACCCGGCTTTGCCCGGCTCGGGGCGACGCTGCACTGGCGCGAGAGCTGTCCAGCGCCCGTCTATCGATTCATGTTCAGCAGCGGCTATACCTTCAGTTTTCCGCCCGAGGACTACGGGCTTACTGCATACCTGAAGCTGCTCGACCAGGTCGCGCCGGGCGCGCAGTGGATGGTGGCCGGCTTGCAGGTGGACGTGATGCCGCTGATCGCCCGCGCCGTTGCCGAAGGCGGGCACGTGCGAGTCGGTCTCGAGGATGCGGTGCACGGTTGCGGGTTGTCCAATGTGCAACTGGTCGAACAGGCCGCAAAAATTATTCTGACCTGCGGCGGCGAGCTGGCGACCGCCCCGGAAGTGCGCGCGGACCTTACGCCAGAAGAGCAGATCGCCTGAGTCCACCCACGCCAGCATTGGCCTCGCAGGGAAACCGGTTTCCGCGAACCATGCTGGCGCCACGACCGGCGGCAAGACCATGAGTACGACTCGCGAATGCTGGCCGGCGCTGGCACATCGCCAGTTCCTGGAGGGCGAATAAGGTGCGGAACAGGCATTCCCCTCGGCTATAATTTCGGTCTATTCAATTTCCGGTTTCGCGAGGTTGGCATGACGGCAAGAATCGGCATCACCATGGGCGATCCGTCGGGCATCGGCCCGGAGATCATCGTCAAGACGCTGGCGCAGATGGATCCGCAGACCCGTTCGGCGTCCGCGGTCGTCGGCAACCTGGACATCCTGAAGCGTGCCGACAAGCTGCTCGGTACGGGCCTGAAGTACGTGGACGGTCTCGACGCGAAGAACGGCGAAGTGCCGGTGGTCAATGTCGTCACCAAAGATCAGGACAAGATCGAGGATGGCAAGGTGTCTCCGGCGGGCGGCGAGGCGGCGTACCGGTATGTCGAGGCAGCAGTAAAACTGGCCCTGGCCGGGAAGATCACGGTGATCGTAACCGCGCCGCTCAACAAGGCGGCCATGCATTCCGCCGGCCATCACTACGACGGCCATACCGAACTTCTCGCGGAGCTGACCGGTGCCAAATCTTCCTTCATGCTGCTGGCCGGGGACAAGCTCAATGCCATCCACGTCACCACGCATACTTCGCTGAAAGATGCCGCGGTGAAGCCGAGCATCGAGCGCGTGATCGCGACCATCCGCGCCGGGCATGAGCACTTTCGCCTGCTGGGCCTCGACAAGCCGCGCATCGCCGTTGCCGGCCTCAATCCGCATTGCGGAGAGGGCGGAATCTTCGGCACCGAGGAAATCGACAGGATCCAGCCCGCCGTCGAAGCGGCGCGCAAGGAAGGCATCGACGTGAAAGGCCCGATTTCCGGCGACACGGTGTTCTACCGTGCGCTCAAGGGCGAGTTCGACCTGGTGGTGGCGCAGTACCACGACCAGGGCCATATCCCGACCAAGCTGATTGCCTTCGACGAAACGGTGAATGTGAGCCTCGGGCTGCCGATCCGCCGTACCTCGGTGGATCATGGCACGGCGCATGACATCGCCTGGACCGGCAAGGCCAACAACGTCAACATGCAGGCGGCCATCGCTTACGCGCGCAAGATGGCCGATCGCATTGCTGCATGAACAGCGGGCCGTATACACAACAGAGACACAGAGGCACAGAGTAATTCAACGGTGTAAGAGACTTACACATAACCTGTCTTTCGACGACGGCCAACGTGAATCTGAGCCTTGCTTCGGGATTTTATTTGTCGCTGTTCTCCGTGTCTCCTCGTACCTGTGGTGGATTGAATTGCGGGTATTGATCGTTGCCGATGACCTGACCGGGGCGATGGACAGCGCCGGCCCGTTCGCCGCGGCCGGCGTGGAAACCTGGGTGGTTGCGGCGCCGATGCAATGCGATCCGGCATCGCTGCGATCGGCCTCCGTCGTCTCGGTCAACACCGACAGCCGCCATCTGCCGGCGGCGCGGGCGGTGGAAAAAGTGCGCGAGACCGTCCTCCACCTCGGCGCTGGCAATTTCCAGATCGTCGTCAAGAAGATCGATTCCACGCTGCGCGGCAATGTGGTGGCAGAGACCCTCGCGCTGCTGGACGCGACAGGGCGCTCCGATGCTGTCGTTGCCCCGGCGTTTCCCGCCCAGGGACGCACCGTTGCAGGCGGCGTCGTCTACGTCAACGGAACGCCGCTGACGCAGACAGGATTCGCCAGAGATGCCCTGTCGCCGCCGCCGCTGGCGCCTTTGCACCAGGTATTCGCGCAGGCAAGAGCGGGTATCCAGGCCAGGTCCGTTGCGGCGGCGGATGCATTCGAGGGCGACGGGACCCGGGTCTGGATTGTCGATGCCGCCGTCGATGCCGATCTCGTAACTATGGTCGACACGATTCGTCCGCGCCTGGGTTCGTTGCTTCTGGCCGGTTCGGCCGGGCTGACCCAGGCGCTGGCGCGCGCATGTTTCGGTGCTGCCGGCACAACCGCCGGAGCGATCCGTGTGCAAGGAACAATCGTATTCGCGGTCGGTTCCCGCGCTGCGCAAAGCGCCGAGCAGGTCGAGGCTCTGGAGGCTGAACCGGACACACGGGTGCTGCGCATGCCCAACGGCCGTTGGTTGAACGGCAACATTCCCGGCGCGCGAAACCTTGTTCTCAGGGCAGCGGCCGACGACGCGGGACGTGAGGGTGATGCCGAACAGGTCGCGGCGGACATGGCCCGGCATGCGATCGACGTGGTGCGGCGCACGGGCGCCGAAGCGCTGGTCGCGACCGGTGGCGACACCGCCATTGCCATCCTGACCGCCAGCGGTAACCCGGCGCTGCAGGTGCTAGGCGAACTGATGCCGGGGATTCCCTACGCGCGCATCCGCCTGGATGACAGCCCATTGTGGCTGGTGACCAAGGCCGGCGGTTTCGGCGGGCGTGAGACGTTCCGCGATCTCGCGGAAAAGCTGCGCGGCGGCTGACGGGTCAAGGGGAAACACATGCGATTGTTGAAATGGCTGATGCTGGCGGTGATGGTGGTGCCAGCGAGCATCGGCGCGGCGTGTGCCGACGGTAGCAAGGTGGTCATGGGGCAGATCAACATCTCTTTCTATGCCGTGACCGCCGGTGTGGTGCAGGAGGTGCTGGAGCGCCGGGGCCATCAGGTGGAAACGAAGAGCGGAAGCCATGGCCAGATGTTCCCGCTGCTGGACAAGGGCGAAATCGATCTGCTGGTGGCGGCCTGGCTGCCGAGCGCGCATGCCGAATACTGGGAAAAATATGGCGGCAGTGCCACGCAGCTTGCCACGCTGTACACGGATGCGCAGTTGTACTGGGCGGTGCCTTCGTACGTGCCGATGAGCGAAGTGGCTGCTGTCGCCGATCTCGGAAAACCCGATGTTGCGCAGAGAATGGTCAGAACCATCCGTGCGACCGCGCCGGATTCCGGCCTGACAATCGGTTCGCGCATGATCATGGCGGCTTATCGCCTGGAAGAGGCCGGCTACGAACTACTGCCGGGCAAGCGGGAAGAGTGGGTGGCGCACCTGCAAGACAACGTCGCGGCACAACGCTGGTTCGTGATGCCGTTCTTCCGGCCGAACTACCTTAATCTCGGCGCCGACATGCGCATGCTGGACGAACCGCAGAAACTGCTGGGCGAACCCAGCGATGGCAAGCTTGTTGCACGCAAGGATTTCGTGTCACGGGCACCGGAGCGGACGCTGAAGGCGTTGTCGCGGATCAGCATCGGGCTGGACGGAGTCGCGGAAATGGACCGCATGGTCAACATCGAAAAAATGTCCGCCCGCGATGCGGCTCGCACCTGGATGGAGCAAAATCGCGACGCCGTCAATGCCTGGTTTGAAGATTAGCCCACTACCGTGAACTCGATAAAGAACTTCCTGAACCCGGCAAGCATCGCGGTGGTTGGCGCGGGAGAACGGCCGACCAGCTCCGGTGGCGCGGTGCTGCGCAACTTGCAGCGCTCCGGGTATCGCGGTCGAATTGTTCCCGTCAATCCCAAGGGCGGCGAAATCCAGGGCATGAAGGTAGCCACTTCACTGAAGGAACTGGAGCAGCCTGTCGACCTCGTCACCATCCTGGTGCGGCCGGACAGTATCGTCGACGTCGTCAACGAAGCGGCGCAGACCGGACATCGCAATATCCTGGTGCTGCCGGGAGGTTTCGCCGAAGCAGGCGAGGCCGGACGCGCGCGCGATGCGCAACTGCGCAAGATCGCCGAGGAACGCCATCTTGTCATCGGCGGCCCGAATTGCGCCGGCGTCATCAACCTGCTCGATGCCGGTTCACCGTTCGCCGCGACATTTTTCCGCGATATGCCCCTCGGCGGTGGAGTGGCGCTCATTTCCCAGTCCGGCGCCATCATCGAGGAAGCGATCGATGCCAGCCACCGGATGCGCATCCCGCTGGGCGCCGTGGTGTCGGTCGGCAACAGCATGCACCTGGGCGTGATCGAGTACCTGCGGGAATTCGGGCAGGACGACAATTGCAAGGCTGTTCTGCTTTATGTCGAATCGCTCAACGAGGCGCCGCGCTTTGCACAGGCCGTTCGGGAGGTAACGCGCCGCAAACCGGTGGTCGCCCTGATCGGCGGACGCACCGCCGCCGGACGCGAAGCTGCATTCCGGCATACTGGTTCGCGGCCCGCCGACAACGCTGCCATGGAGGATTTCTGCCAGGGTAATGGCGTCGTGCGCGTTAAAAGCCTGCGGCGCCTGCTGCTTGCCGGCAAGGCCTTCGGTGCCTTCCCGCAGGGAATCGGCAGCAGGGTGCTAATCCTGTCCAACTCCGGAGGACCGGGCGTGCTCGCTGCGGACCAGGCGCTGGACGAAGGCCTTTCCCTGCCAGGCCTTCCGGCTGCGATGGCGGACAAACTGCGCGCCGTACTTCCGCAGGAAGCCTCGGTAGCGAATCCGATCGACCTGCTCGCCGATGCGCGCGAGGACCGCTTTGCCGCGGCGCTCGATGCCGCGATCGAATCGGGCGACGGGGAATTCGACGCGATACTGATGATCCATATCGTGCCGTTCATGGTGGATGCGGATCCCGTGGTTGCTGCGCTTGCCGAGCGTTGCCGCAACGCCAGGGTTCCCGTGATGCATTCGATGATGGGAACGCTGGACCGCCGCGCCGAATGGTTCGCCCAGATGGAGCAGGCAGGGGTGCCGGTGTTCAACGATACCGAGGAGATGTGTGTGGCGGCCGGCCTTCTCGCGCGGCACCGTGAACTCAACATGCCGGTGGCGAAGAAGACGTGAACATGAAGCTCTACGGGTTTTTCCGCAGCTCCGCATCCTATCGCGTCCGCATTGCCCTGAACCTCAAGGGCCTCGACTATGGGCAGGCCAGCATCCGGCTTGGCGGGGGAGAGCAGTATCAGCCGGATTTCTCCGCGGTTAGTCCGCAGAACCTGGTGCCGGTGCTGGAGCATGACGGGCTGCGGTTGTACCAGTCACCCGCCATCATCGAATACCTCGAAGAAGTGTATCCAGAACCGCCACTGTTACCGAAGGATCCGGCCGGGCGCAGCCGCGTGCGATCGCTGGCGCTGATCAGCGCTTGCGAAATTCATCCGCTGAACAACACCCGAGTGCTGACCTATCTCACCGAGACCCTGAAGCTTACCGAGGAACAGAAGACCGGTTGGTACCGCCACTGGATCACCATCGGTTTCGCAGCACTGGAAAAGCGGCTCGCCCGCGAGAAAGAGACCGGGAAGTTCTGCCATGGCGACATGCCGGGCTTCGCCGACATCTGCCTGGTGCCGCAAGTCGCGAATGCCACGCGTTTCAAGGTGGACCTGTCGGGGTTTCCCACGATCCTGCGGATCAACGACGGCTGCCTGGCGCTGGAACCCTTCAGGAAGGCGATGCCGGCGAATCAGCCGGATGCGGAATGAGGGGCGAGGGGCGAGGGATGAGGGGCGAGGGTAAAGTGAAGCGCGTGCTATGCTCGGCGCACAACGACAAGAGGATCTGACAAAGATGAGAAGCAGGCTCTTTGTGATTTCGATTTTGCTGGTACTGGGTACGTCGGCGCTTAATGCGGACGAAACGCCGAAAGTGCACAAGCAGGGTGGATCAACCTATGTCAGCGGTGGCAGCGCGGAAGCGGACCGCAAGGCGCTGTTCATGCTTGCGCCGAAGTTTCCGATTCAACTGATATTCCAGGTCGCGGGCGAGGTCGAGGGCGTCCGCGGGGTCAAGGTCACGTTGCGTGACCAGTACGGCGAGTCCATGCTCGAGGCGGTATCGGAAGGTCCTTACTTCTACATCAATCCGCCGTCCGGCGGCCGCTTCACCATCGATGCCGAACTCAACGGCGAGAAGCGGAGCCAGACAAAGGATCTGGTGGGGCGTCGCTACCTGATCCTCGAATACAAGTTCGCCGAAAAGTAAGCCGTGCCCATCGATCTGATCGCCAAGCCTGTCATCGACGCGCTGATGCGCGCCCTGGACAAGGCGCGCGATGCCAGCCTCAAGAAGGATGCGCGCAAGGCAGTCGCGGAAGCCATCAGTGAACTGATCCGTCTCCATCCCGACCTGGGAAAAGCCGAAGCCAGAATCGCGGTCGCCAAGGCAGCCGGCATCTTCGACCAGGATCTGTTCACCGCCGAACGCATGCTGAAGAAAGTGAAAAGGTCCGCGAAGAAAGCGAAGCCAACGAAGCGCATGCCGGCTTCGCGACGGGTCCGGAAAAAATCCTCGGGCAAGCCGGGCACGAAGGGGGGCAAATGAAAGTCACGTCAAGGATCGAACCTGCGGGCCGGAGGACATTCCTCGCAGGGCTTGCCGCCGCACCCTTGCTTGGCGCATTCGCCGCACGCGCGCAAAGCCGCCCGCTGGTCTCCCATCCGGATGGCGGTTTTCGCTTTCTGCCGGGAAGCCCGGTATTCGCCAGCGGCGCTGTCGCTGAACCCGGTTTCGCGATTGTCCATGCGCTGCTCTCGCGATGGCTGCCGCTTGAGCAGGGCTACGAACTCGTAGAGCGCCATCTGCAAACCCTGGGCCGTCCGCTGCAGGCGTTGTGCGGCATGCAGTTGCGCCTGCCCCGGCAACTGAGCATCGAGGAGTTCATCGCATTCAATGCGCCTTATATCGCCCGCCTTGAGCGCTGGGACGTGGTGCAGGACAAAGCGAATCCGGTGTCCCGGACCAATGTATCGCCTGCGGCGGAAGCGCCGGGCGAGGCTTCCCTGCACGCCTTCACTTACACGATCCCGTATAGCGGCAGCGCGCGGACATTCACCATGTCGGGTATGACGGAACGGGGCTCCGGAGGAAGCATTGTCGCGCAGGGCGACGATTCGCCCGACGGCATGCAGCGCAAGCTTGCCCATGTGCTGGGCGCGGTGGGCGACCGTGTGGCGGAACTCGGATTCGGATGGCGCGATGCCACCCATGTCGAACTGTATTCGGGTGTCGAGATCCCGGGCGCGCTTGCGGCGCTGGCCGCAAGAGCCTCCGGCGCCCTGCCGCGAGGGGTGCGCTGGTATTACGGACGACCGCCGGTGACTGGTCTGGAAGTGGAACTGGAGGCGCGAGCCGTACTGCGCGAGGAAGTGGTCGGCGCCTGAGGCGTTTCGCGCCGGGGCGAGTATTGGGCTAGAATTGCAGCCTCTTGCGGTACTTCAAGCAGAACCCGCTTCCGATCAGGGTCCGATCAGGGAATATTCATGAATCAACCACTTAAATCACTTTTGCCAATGCTGCTAGTAGCCTGTACGTTCGGCGCGGGCATGGCCTCGGCTGCAGACACTGCTCCCAGCAACGGGCGGGAACGATTTTTTCTCAAGCGCCAGAACTGCCCCTGGACGGAGGAAATGGGAAAGGCGATCTACGAATGCGTGAAGCAGAATGACGGCTTCAACGCGCACTGGTGCCACAACGAGACGCTGGACCAGTTCTGTCCCACCGACGAGAATGCGGTTCCTCACCCCACTGGGGAATCCACTGGGGAAACCGAAAAGAAAAGCTGATCCCGTTCGGTCTCCTGAAAAAAAGCCGCGTCTCGCGGCTTTTTTCATGCCCGGCCCTACATGCGATAAAGCAGGGTCCTGATATCTTCGGGCTTGGGAAGCGATTTCGGCGAAAGCTTCAGATAGCGTATTCCCAGCGAGTGCAGGGTCTCCGCCTTGGCGCCATCGGCGGGCGCAGCCTCTGCTCCGATCACATCGATCGCGGCCACGATGGACATCCCGGCATTGCATACCAGGAGGCTGATCTCCGCATCCGCCAGCCGGACGTCAAGCTTGCCGGTGCATAACGACTGCAGGCGCACGTGGGCAAAGACATGGTGGTCCCGCAGGCCCGACCGGCAGACGTAATAGGCAAGTTTCGTTGCGCCCGACAGGAACGTATCCCGCCTGGCAGGCAGCACGGATTCCGTTCGCTCCCATGGTGTCGGGGCGGAAGCAATCGAGGCCGGCACCGCCGCGGCAGGCACGGGGCTGGCATCCTGTCTGAGGGAAACTTCGCCGCGCCGATAGGCTGCCACGAAAGCCTCGAGCGAATCTTTCTCGTTCTGGTTCCGCGACTTCTTCGCAGGCAGTCCGGGTTCCTCGCCGCTGGTCATGCTCTTGTGTCACTGGTACCAGATCACCAGCGCGATCGCTGCGATCATCCCGCCGACGATCAAGCCGAAGTAACTCATGTCCGGACGGCCTCCGGCCTGGCGGCGGGCACCAGTTGATAAAGCAGGCTCGATTCGCGGCTGTAGAAGCCTTCGGTATGGAAGGTTTCGGGGAACTTGTAGAACTCGTAGTCGAGGTGGTGGCAGACCTCGTGCAGCAGCGTGCGCAGGAAACTCTTGTAGGCGACGACGCGCTTGTGTTTCGCGGTCCGCATCCAGAGCTGGATTTTTGCGGGCTTGCCTTCTTCCTCCGGCAGATAGAGCCCGTGCAACTCGCCCCAGTCGTCGCTCGGGCGTACCGCGAGCACCTGGATGCGCAGCGCCGGCAGCTTCATTTGCGCGACGATGCCATCGGTGATCGTCTGCGAAAGCCGCTGCACGACACTGCGGTCTTCCGACTTGAGCGCCTCCACAAGCGCATCGGCCGACGGACGCAGGGGCAGAGGATCGGGCAGGCTGACCACGGTGATGGCGTCACTTTGCCGGTAGATGCTCTGGCGGCGGGCGGACAGGCGTTTGTAGTAGTCAAAGACCACACCTCACCACGACCCTCTCCCCCCGCCAGCGGGCGGAGAGCGAGTTAAGTGCGGAGACGTCACTGAGAGATACACGATTTGTACAGCCTGCAGCCGGAATTTTTTAGGTGTCAACAGAAGCCTGAACGCGACGTCCGATTAGGGATGGGTGCAGCACCCGGCACTCTCTCCACATCGTGGAGAGAGCGGGGGGTTAGGCTAGTCCAGATATCGTACTTTGCTGCCCATGGCGGCAGGATCCCAGAATTTCAGCTTGATGCCTTTCTTGACCTTGGCTTCGGCCTCGGCCTCGACTTTCTTCACATGTTCGAGGCGTTCCGCCACCGCCTGTGCCTGTGCCAAGGGCACGGCGACGACGCCATCGCGATCGCCAACGATGATATCCCCGGCCCCGATGGCCACTCCGCCGCAGGTGACGGTCGTGTTGATTTCCCCCGGACCGTTCTTGAAGGCGGAGTTGGGCTTGATGCCACGGGTGAATACCGGGATGCCGACCTTCAGCAGGCCGACCACATCGCGCACGAGGCCGTCGCAAACGATGGCGGAGACGCCGAGCTTCTTTGCCCACAATGCCCACAGGTCGCCGATGGTCGCCGCGGTGTCGTCGCCGGTGGTGGCGATGACGATCACGTCTCCTTTTTTCACGAAGTCGAGCACGGCCATTGCCGCGAGGTTGTCCATCGGGCCGCAATAGGCCGTGACCGCTGACCCGGAGAAGCGCATGTCAGGCGTCAGCGGCTTGATTTCCTGGTCGAGGCAGCCTTTGCCGTTGTACGCATCGGTGACGAAGCCGGTGGGCTGGTCCGCGAAGGCTTTCATCAGCGCCTTCGACGGGCGCTCGATGTTGCGACGGATGGTCAGGCTGACGGGATCCCCGATCATGGCTTGCTCCTTATGGTTGTTGTTGTGGTCAGTTCGTATTCTGCTGCGGCACCACGTCGAGCAGTTCGACGTCGAATACCAGCGCGGATTTGGGCGGCACGTCTTTCGGCGTGGGGTGCTTGAAACCGTCGTAACCGAGTTTCGGCGGTACGACGATGGTCCGTTTGCCCCCTACCTTCATGCCGCGCATGCCTTTTTCCACGCCGATGAGCGCGCGCTGGTAGCCGTAAACAAAAGTGGTGGGCCGGCCGCGTTCGCGCGAGTCTACGAATTGCCGGCCCTTGTGCTCCGGCGCCTGTTCGTCGTAGATCCAGCCGGTGAAATGCATGATCGCGAACCAGCCGCGATGGACTTCAGGGCCGTTGCCGATCGTCTGGTCGGTGATCCGGACATCGGCAGGCGTATCTTCAGCGGCTGCCGGTTGCATCCCGGCCAGTGTAATAACCAGCAGGGCGCCTGCCAGACGGGATGAAAAGGGGTTCATGGGTGTTCCTTCTGTTTGGCGGCGCCAAGCGCCAAGTGTATCCGGACAAGTGTATCCAAACCGGCGGGCGCTTACTTGTCGTCCGGTCCGGCGTCCTTGAACGGGCTGTGGTCGGCCAGTTCGTCGACGTAGTGTTCGATGCCGCGGTTTTCGCGCTGAAGGAACTGCGCCACGGCGTCGGAAAATTCGGGGCGCGCCAGCCAGTGCGCGGATGATGTGCGCACGGGCATCAACCCACGGGCCAGCTTGTGTTCGCCCTGGGCACCGCCTTCGAAGGCGGGGATTCGATTCGCGATGCAGAACTCGATGGCCTGGTAATAACAGACCTCGAAATGCAGCCCGGAGTGAAACTCGCGGGTGCCCCAGTAACGGCCGTACAGTGCTTCGCTGCCGAAAACGTTGAACGCGGATGCGATGGGTTCGCCGTCCCGAAAGGCAAGGATCAGCAGCAGGTTGTCCGGCATGGCCTGCGCCAGGCGCTCGAAAAAATCCAGGTTCAGGTAAGGCGTCGAATGATGCGCCCGGTAGGTGCGGTTGTAGCACTCCACGAAAAAACGCCAGTCGGCTGGCGCGGCCTCCGCGCCGCGCAGCCAGCGGAAGCTGATGCCCTCGTCCCGCAACCGCCGCCGTTCCTGGCGGATTTTCTTGCGCTTGTCGTGGTTCATGCGCGAGAGGAAGTCGTCGAAATCGGCGTATCCCTCGTTGCGCCAGTGGAACTGGACGGTCGAGCGCAGCATCATGCCGGCCGCGTGCAGCGTTTGCGCTTCCCCTTCGGTCGGAAACAGACAGTGCAGCGAGGATAGGTCGGCGTCGCGCGCGAACCCGAGTGCCGCCTGCGCCAGCGCTTCGCGGTGCCGGGGATCGCGGGCCAGCAGGCGTGACCCGGTGACGGGCGTGAACGGGATCGCGCACAGCAGCTTCGGATAGTAGGACAGCCCGTGGCGCTGGTAGGCGTCGGCCCAGGCCCAGTCGAAAACGTATTCCCCGTAGGAGTGGGTCTTCAGGTAGAGCGGCATCGCGGCCTGCAGAACGCCGTCATTCCACAAGCCGAGGTAGGACGGCGCCCAGCCGGTATCCGCGCACGCGGAGCCGCTTTCGTGCAGGGCGTGCAGGAATGCGTGGCAAAGCAGCGGGTGGCCGCCGGTCAGCGCATCCCATTCGGAGGCGGCGACTGGCGCCAGCGAGTCGAGAACGTGAATGCCGTTGCGCGTATTCATTGACCGGGAAACCGGATGATATAGTAGCAGGCATGCGCATAGCGATTGGCCAGATCAACTGCACCGTCGGCGATCTCTCCGGCAATTCCAGAAAAATCCTCGAGTACGCAGAACGCGCGAAGGCGGGGGGCGCCGATCTCCTGCTGACTCCCGAGCTTTCCCTGTGCGGCTATCCCCCGGAAGACCTGCTGCTGCGCGAGGATTTCTACGCCGCCTGCGAGCGCGCTCTCCTGGAACTGGTCCGGCAGGTGCGCGGCATCGGCATCGTGGTCGGGCATCCGGATCGCGCCGACGGCCGCCTGTACAACGCTGCCTCGGTGCTGCAGGACGGCCGCATAGCCGCCACCTACCATAAGCACGACCTGCCCAACTACACCGTTTTTGACGAAGAGCGCTATTTCGAATCCGGCGCCCGGCCCTGCGTTGTTGAAATCCGGGGAGTGCGTGTCGGTGTGAACATCTGCGAGGATGTCTGGGGCGCGGAGGGCGAGAGCATCGCCCGTGTTACGCCCAATGCGCAAGGCGTCAATGTCGGCATCAACATCTGCGCCGATGTCTGGGAGCCGGCAGCGCCGAAGCTGGCGCGCGCCGCCGGCGCGCAGGTGCTGCTGGTGCTGAATGCCTCGCCGTTCCACATCAACAAGCAGAAAAGCCGCTATGAAGTCGTCCGCGACCGTACCGCCGAGACCGGCATGGCGGTCGTATTCTGCAACATGGTAGGCGGCCAGGACGAACTGGTCTTCGACGGCGCATCCTTCGTCATGGATGCCGACGGCAAGCTTACGCACCAACTGCCGGCTTTCGAGGAGCAGCTCGCGTTCGTCGATGTCACCGATGGCAGGGTGCTTGCCGGAGCGGTCGTGCCGGAGTTGCCGACGGATGCCAGCATCTACCGGGCCCTGTGCCTCGGGGTGCGCGACTATCTCGGAAAGAATGGTTTTCCCGGAGCGCTGCTAGGATTGTCGGGCGGCATCGATTCCGCGCTAACGCTTTGTATCGCAGCCGATGCGCTCGGACCTGGCAACGTGCATGCCGTCATGATGCCCTCGCAGTTCACGGCGGACATCAGCATCGAGGATTCACGCGAGATGGTGAAGCGCCTCGGCGTGCGTTACAGCGAAATCGCGATCAAACCCATGTTCGACGCCTACATGAAGGCCCTGGCACCGGAATTCGGCGACAGACCCTTCGATGCAACGGAGGAGAACCTGCAGTCCCGGATCCGGGGCGCCTTGCTGATGGGCCTGTCGAACAAGTTCGGCTCCATTGTCCTCACCACCGGCAACAAGAGCGAAATGAGCACCGGCTACGCCACTTTATATGGCGACATGGCCGGTGGCTTTGCCGTGTTGAAGGACCTGACCAAAAAGTACGTGTACATGCTGTCACGCTACCGTAACAGCCTGTCGGCAGTGATTCCGGAGAGGGTGATCACCCGGCCGCCGAGCGCCGAGTTGCGGCCGGATCAGGTCGACCAGGACAGCCTGCCTCCCTACGACGTGCTGGATGCCATCGTCGAGCACTACGTCGAGGAGGATCGCAGCATCGCGGAAATTGTCGCAGCCGGTTACAAGCGGGAGGACGTAGAGAAAGTGGTGCGGCTGGTGCACATCAACGAATACAAGCGTCGCCAGGCCCCAGTCGGCATCCGCATCACCCGGCGCGGCTTTGGCAAGGACTGGCGCTATCCGATCACCAACAAGTACCGGGGTGGACTTTGACCGGCCCAACTACTTTCCGGATGTCCCGGCAGCCGTCTATACTTGTCACGGGAGCCAGACCTAACCGAAATGTTTCCTGGGAGCAGTCATGAAGAAGATCGAAGCGGTGGTGAAACCGTTCAAACTGGATGAAGTCCGCGAGGCGCTCTCGGACATTGGCGTGACGGGCCTGACGGTGACCGAAGTCAAGGGATTCGGCAGGCAGAAGGGCCATACCGAGCTCTATCGCGGGGCGGAATACGTGGTCGATTTCCTGCCGAAGGTCAAGGTGGAAGTGGTGGTTCCCGACAAGCTGACCGACCAGGCCATCGAGGCCATCGTCAAGGCGGCGCGCACCGGCAAGATTGGTGACGGCAAGATCTTTGTGACGACCGTGGAACAGGTCATCCGCATCCGCACCGGCGAGACCGACGAAGCAGCGGTCTAGATACGTGCTGAGTATTGCCCGACTTCGCTGGATACCGGGCATCGCCCATAAGTGCTGCGTGCTGGGAGAACACCCGCTGGGAGAACACCCGCTCGGATAACACCCCTGGCGCCGCCAGCCATGGGATTTATGTGGGCCGCCTTCGGGCGGCTCAAGTATTTTCGGACCTGGATTCTTTCTCAGCACCCCGTACTCAGCACTCAGTACTGGTTTTTCCCCTTCGCCTTGAGCAGCACCACCACCGCGCCGCCGCCTCCATCCTCCGGCCGGGCCTGAATGAAGGCCAGCACTTCGTCCCGTTGCGCCAGCCAGTTACCGACCTTGCGCTTGAGCACGGGCTCGCGGTTCTCCGAGCGCAATCCTTTGCCGTGGATCAGGCAGACGCAGCGATAGCCGTGCTTCAGGGACTGGGAAAGGAATTCGGCCAGCAGCCGACGTGCTTCGTCGCTGCGCAGGCCATGCAAATCGAGCTGGTCCTGGATCACCCAGTCGCCGCGCCGGAGCTTGCGCAGGATCGGGGTGGGCAGGCCGTTGCGCAGGAACACCAGCTCTTCGCCGGTCTCGCGGCCGATTTCCAGCGCGGTATTGTCGGAAAGACTGTCGGCCAGTACCAGTTCGTTGTCGCGCATCTGTTGCACGGGAACCGGGGCTGGAGGGGATTTGCGGAGGCTGGCCTTGCCGGGGTCCGGGATCGGCGCCACGCCCTTCAAGGCCTCCCGCAGCAATGCGGCCTCATCCGCGGTCTTTGCGGGTTCGGGCTCCGGTTTGGCAGGACGCTTGGGCATGGTGATCTAAGGCAACGAACCGCAAAGGCGCGAAGGCGCAAATAAAATCCGCAAAGAAAGTCAGGAAAACCTCACAAATACCCCAACTGGATACGTGACAGAGTTTTAGATCCTCCAGTGGTTCCTTGTTCTTCTTTGCGTTCCCTTTGCGCCTTCGCGACTTTGCGGTGAAGGGTTAACCAAGTTCTTCGAGATACTTCTCCGCATCCAGCGCCGCCATGCAGCCGGTGCCGGCGCTGGTGACAGCCTGGCGATAGACGTGATCCTGGACGTCGCCGGCGGCAAACACGCCGGGCACGCTGGTGGCGGTGGCATTTCCCTCATTCCCGCCGCGGGTCACGATGTAGCCGTTCACCATCTCGACCTGGTCCTGGAAGATCTGGGTATTCGGGGTGTGACCAATGGCGATGAATACGCCGGCCAGCGACAAATCGCGGGGACTGCCGCCTGCCGACGATTTGATGCGGATCCCGTTGACGCCTTTCTTGTCGCCCAGCACCTCGTCAAGGGTGTAATTCCACTCGAGCTTGACGTTCCCGTGCTTTGCCTTCTCCATGAGCCGGTCAATCAGGATCGCTTCCGCGCGGAACTTGTCGCGCCGGTGCACCACCGTCACGCTCCTGGCGATGTTGGACAGGTACAGGGCCTCTTCGACCGCCGTATTGCCGCCACCGATCACGGCCACGTCTTGTCCCTTATAGAAGAAGCCGTCGCAAGTGGCGCAAGCCGATACCCCCTTACCCATGAAGGCCTGTTCCGAAGGCAGGCCCAGGTATCTCGCCGAGGCGCCGGTGGCGATGATCAGCGCATCGCAGGTGTAAGTGCCCTGGTCGCCGATCAATTCCATTGGCTTGACGCCCAGCTTCACGGTATGGATATGGTCGAAAATAATCTCGGTGTTGAAGCGTTCGACGTGCTTCTGGAAACGTTCCATCAGTTCCGGACCCTGTACGCCCATCACATCGGCCGGCCAGTTATCCACTTCAGTAGTAGTGGTCAACTGCCCGCCCTGCACGATGCCGGTGATGAGCACCGGTTTCAGGTTGGCGCGCGCCGCGTAGAGGGCCGCCGTGTAGCCAGCCGGGCCGGAACCAAGAATAAGTAAACGATCGTGTCTGTTTGTGGTGCTCATGATGTTGGTTTTATGTGTGGGCAAGTGCAGGAAAATCAAACTGTAGCAGCGAGCGAAAGTTCATGTCCACGCAATGAAATTCGGCTTAGATCGCCGCCGTGGGCTGGGATATAATCCTTTGAAACTCAAAAGGTAATTTCTTGCGAACGCTGTCCGCTTCAAAATCCGCCCCGCAGAAGGAGCCGCGCAAACCTCTGCCGCCGAAGATCGCCGCGCTGTTGCGGGAATCCTGGTGGCTGCTCCTGGTCGGCGCGGCGCTATACGTTGTCCTCATCCTGGTCACCTACAGCAAGGCCGATCCCGGCTGGTCGCACCAGGCAACGGGTTCGCAGGTCGCCAATGCCGGGGGCAACGCCGGTGCCTGGATCGCGGACATCTTGCTGTATGTGTTCGGACTCTCCGCCTGGTGGTGGGTAGTTTTCCTGGTCGGCGCCGTGGTCTGGAGCTACCGGCGCATCGATGTTCCCCCGGAAACCGACCGCCGTTCGGTTGCGGTGGCCGGAAGCGGATTCCTGTTGCTCATTTTCGCCAGCAGCGCCATCGAGGCGTTACGGCTCTATTCGCTGCATGCCCAGCTTCCGCAGGCACCGGGCGGCGTGCTCGGCAGCGTCATCAGCGGACTGTTCGCCAAAGTTTTCGGCTTTACAGGCAGCACGCTGCTGCTGATGGTCCTGTGCGGCGTCGGGATCTCCCTGTTCACCGGCCTGTCCTGGGTCGCGTTCATCGAAAAACTCGGCGGGGCGATCGAGGACGGCTACCTGTTCCTGCGCGACCAGTGGCACACCCGCCAGGATCGCAAGGCTGGTGAGCAGGCGATCGAGGAGCGCGAGGAAATCGTCGGGGTCGAACGCAAGCGCTTCGAAGAGCACGAGCCGGTCCGCATCGAGCCCCCGCGCATCGAGATCCCGAAGTCGGATCGGGTCGGCAAGGAAAAGCAGAAGCCGCTGTTCGAGGACCTGCCGGACTCGCCGCTGCCGCCGTTGCACTTGCTTGACGAACCGCCAGTCGACATCGAACTCCTGTCCGCCGACACGCTGGAGTACACCTCGCGGCTGATAGAAAAGAAGCTTTCCGATTTCAACATTGAAGTGAATGTGGTCGCGGCACAGCCGGGGCCGGTCATCACCCGCTATGAGATCGAGCCCGCGGTCGGCGTGAAGGGCAGCCAGATCATCAACCTGGTGAAGGACCTTGCCCGCGCCCTGTCAGTGGTTAGCGTGCGCGTGGTGGAAACGATTCCGGGAAAATCGTGCATGGGGCTGGAAATCCCCAACCCGAAGCGGCAGACGGTTCGCCTGTCGGAAATCCTGTCGTCGAAAGTCTATGCGGAATTGGCATCGCCGCTGACCCTGGCGCTGGGTAAGGATATCGCGGGCAACGCGATCGTCGCCGACCTGGGCCGCATGCCGCACCTGCTGGTGGCCGGCACGACCGGCTCCGGAAAATCGGTCGGCATCAACGCGATGATCCTGTCGCTGTTGTACAAGGCGCCGCCAAAAGACGTGCGCCTCATCCTGGTCGATCCGAAAATGCTCGAGCTTTCGGTTTACGAGGGCATCCCCCACTTGCTCGCGCCGGTGGTCACGGACATGAAGCAGGCCGCGCATGCGCTCAACTGGTGTGTGGGTGAAATGGACCGGCGTTACAAGCTGATGTCCACCCTGGGCGTGCGTAACCTTTCCGGATTCAACCAGAAGGTCAGGGAAGCGGAGAAGGCCGGCAAACCGCTGACCAACCCCTTTACCCTCACCCCGGAGAATCCGGAACCCATCAAGGAATTACCGCTGATCGTCGTGGTCATAGACGAACTGGCCGACCTGATGATGGTCGTAGGCAAGAAGGTGGAGGAGTTGATCGCCCGCCTGGCACAGAAGGCGAGGGCGGCCGGCATTCACCTGATCCTGGCAACGCAGCGCCCTTCGGTGGACGTGATCACGGGCCTGATCAAGGCGAACATTCCGACGCGCATCGCTTTCCAGGTATCGAGCAAGGTGGATTCGCGGACCATTCTCGACCAGATGGGTGCGGAACAGCTTCTCGGGCAGGGCGACATGCTGTTCCTGCCGCCGGGCACCGGATATCCGCAGCGCGTCCACGGTGCGTTTGTGGCGGACCAGGAAGTGCACAAGGTCGTGGAATACCTGAAGTCGCGCGGCGAGCCGCAATACATCGAAGAAGTCCTGGAAGGCGGCGAGGCCGAGGCCGAGAACGGCGGCGGCAACGGCGAAACGGATGTGGAGGCCGATCCGCTCTACGACCAGGCCGTCGACATTGTGGTCAAGTCGCGGCGCGCGTCGATCTCCCTGGTGCAGCGGCACCTCCGGATTGGCTACAACCGCGCCGCGCGGCTGATCGAGCAGATGGAACGGGCGGGACTGGTTTCGAGCATGCAATCCAATGGCAACCGCGAAGTCCTCGCGCCCTCGCGCAGCGAGGCGTAAAGCCGGAAACAAGGAGGGGGTCATGCAGAACGTTTCCGCAGTTCTGGCATTGTTGTGCACAGCGATTCCGGCGGCGGCCGACGTCTACAAGTGGGTCGACCGCGAAGGCAGGGCGCACTACAGCGATACACCGCCCGCCAACGCCCCGTCACGACCGGTCGATCTTCCGAACATCGGCACCGTAAACCGGCCCGAGGTAAGCCCGGTAGTGGAACAGAAGCCGCTACCCGAGCCATCCCGTCAGGCGGCTGCAGCGCCCCAGGCGCCGGCTCCTGCGCCGGTTGCGACCGTTCGTGGCCTGCCATTCGACGTTTACATCATGCTGCGCAATGGCATGACCGAAGGCGAGTTGCTGCAGCGGGCCGGCTCGCCCGACTATGAATCGGCCGACGGGACGGTCGGCAGCGCGGTGATCACCGGGCGGCGTGGCGCCCGCGTGCAGTCCTTCAACAATCTCGAATTGAGGAAGCTCTACTACTACCCGACCCTGTCCGATCCTTTCACAACGGTCGTCACCCTCACCGGTGGCCTGATCTCCGACCTCCAGAGAACGAGGAAATTCTGATGGTATTTAGCTCCGCAATTCGCCAACTCCTGATCCTTGCAATTGGCACCAGTGTGCTGGCGACGCAACCCGCCCTGGCGGGGCCGATCGAAAAACTGCGTGCCTTCATCGAGCAGACGCGATCGGCGCGGGCGACGTTCACGCAAACGGTGACCGACTCCGGCGGCGAGATTGCGCAAAAGGCCAGCGGTACCGTGCAGTTCGAGCGGCCCGGGAAATTCCGCTGGACCTATGAAAAGCCGTACGAGCAACTGATCGTCGGCGACGGCAGCAAGCTGTGGATCTACGACAAGGACCTCAATCAGGTCACGGAACGCAAGCTCGACAAGGCGCTGGGGAGCAGTCCTGCCGCGTTGCTCGCGGGGTCGGACGACATCGACAAGTATTTCTCCCTGAATGCGCTGGGGATGAAAAAGCAGCTCGACTGGCTCGAAGCAAGGCCGCTGGACCAAGAGAGCCTGTTCGACAAGGTGCACATGGGTTTCCGCGGCAATGTACTGGAGGTCATGGAGCTTTACGACCACTTCGGTCAGAAAACGAGCATCAAGCTCTCCAAACTGCAGCGCAATCCCAAGTCGTCTCCCGACATGTACAAGTTCGCCGTGCCCGAAGGCGCGGATGTCGTAACGGAATAACGCCTAACCGCAAAGGCGCAAAGGCGCAAAGGGGACGCGAAGGAAGGCCAGGACGAAAAGAAAACTATGTTGACTGGCATTTGCCGGGTTCCTATCGATATTCTGCCCGCCATTACTCGTGTGCCATTTGAATGTCTTTCGCTTTCCTTTGCGGCATTTCTTCGCGTCTTTGCGCCTTTGCGGTGAAGGGGTACGCCTTTGACTGATCTGTTCGAATCCAGGCAGCCCGCGGCGCCGCTCGCGGAGTTGATGCGTCCGCAGAGCCTGGATGAGGTGGTCGGGCAGCAGCATCTGCTCGGCCCCGGAAAGCCCCTGCGGATTGCCTACGAATCCGGCAAGTTGCATTCGATGATCCTGTGGGGGCCGCCGGGTGTGGGCAAGACCACGCTGGCGCGGCTCATGGCAACAGCGTTCGATGCCGAGTTCATCGCGCTTTCCGCCGTGCTGTCGGGCATCAAGGACATTCGCGACGCGGTGGCGCGTGCCGAAAATTCGCTGCAACAATCCGGGCGGCGCACCCTTCTGTTCGTCGATGAAGTGCATCGCTTCAACAAGGCGCAGCAGGACGCCTTTCTGCCTTTTGTCGAGCAGGGTCTGGTGACTTTCATCGGCGCCACCACCGAGAATCCTTCCTTCGAGGTCAACGGCGCCTTGCTGTCGCGGGCGGCCGTGTATGTGCTCAAACCCCTGACCGAGGATGAACTGGCCACGTTGTTCGCCCGGGCAATGGCCGGAAGTTTTCCGGGGTTGCTGTTTCCCGACCAGACCCGGGATCTGGTGACCGGTGCGGCGGACGGGGATGCCCGCCGCCTGCTGAACATGGTCGAGACCCTGGGCAACGCGGCGGTCGCGTCGGAGGTCACTCAGATCGACGAAGCTTTCGTGCAGAACACCCTGGCGCAGAACATGCGCCGTTTCGACAAGGGCGGCGATGCGTTCCATGACCAGATTTCGGCCCTGCACAAATCCGTTCGCGGTTCTTCGCCCGATGCCGCCTTGTACTGGCTCACGCGCATGCTGGACGGCGGCGCGGATCCGCTCTACACGGGGCGGCGGCTGGTGCGCATGGCCATCGAGGACATCGGACTGGCGGACCCAAGGGCACTGCGCCTGGCGCTGGATGCCTGCGAAACCTATGAAAGGCTGGGGTCGCCGGAGGGGGAACTGGCATTGGCCCAAGCCGCCATCTATCTGGCATGCGCGCCGAAGTCGAATGCCGCATACGTTGCGTATAATGAAGCCCGCTCGTTCGTCCAGTCCGACAAGTCACGGTCGGTGCCGGAGCATCTCCGCAACGCTCCCACGAAACTGATGAAGGAACTCGGCTACGGCCGAACCTATCGTTATGCGCATGACGAGCCGGAAGCGTATGCGGCGGGGGAGCACTATCTGCCCGACGGAGTCGGGGATGTGCAGTTTTACAAGCCCACCCCGCGCGGCCTGGAAGCAAAGATTGCCGAGAAGCTCGCGCATCTGCGTGAGCTGGATCTGAAGGCAAAGAAAAAAGACTAAAGGCGTTGACGCAAAGGTTTCGCTTCAATACCCCCTTGAGGGGTGCGCAGAGGAAAAACAGAAAGGACGCAAAGGAAAGCGATGCTGGATGTTCAATTGCTACGCAAGGATTTAGACGCTGTCGCCAACCGATTGGGCAGCCGCAATGGTTATCGTCTCGACATTGAGACTTTTACTGAACTGGAAGAACAAAGAAAAGCCTTGCAGGCCGGCACCGAGTATCTTCAGTCGCAACGCAATGCACTATCGAAACAGATAGGAGAAGCAAAGAAGAAAGGCGATCAGGAGGTGGCCACCTCGCTGATGGCCCAGGTCAATGAATTTGCGGAGAGGTTGAAGAACGACCAGGAAAGACTGGTTCCGATCCTGAAATCGATCGATGACTTCCTGCTTACTGTTCCAAACCTGCCTCATCCTGGCGTGCTGGCCGGAAAATCCGCTGACGACAACGTCGAGGTCCGCAGGGTGAGCGAGCCGCGCAAGTTCGACTTTGCCCCCAAGGATCATGTCGATGTCGGGACCGGGCTGGGCATGCTGGATTTCGATACCGCGGCAAAGATCAGCGGCGCGCGCTTCACGCTGATGCAGGGACCGCTGGCGCGCCTGCATCGCGCACTTGCGCAATTCATGCTCGACGTGCACAGCGGCGAGCACGGCTACACCGAAGTGTACGTGCCCTATATGGTCAACGCGGACAGCATGCGCGGGACCGGGCAGTTGCCGAAGTTCGAGGAAGACCTGTTCTCGATACCCAAAGCCGACGGGGGAAAATTCTACCTGATTCCCACCGCCGAAGTTCCCGTCACCAACATCGTGCGGGATGAAGTTCTGGCCGCGGACAGGCTGCCCCTGAAGTTCGTCTGTCATTCGCCCTGCTTCCGTTCGGAAGCCGGATCTTACGGCAAGGACACACGCGGCATGATCCGCCAGCACCAGTTCGACAAGGTCGAACTGGTGCAAATCGTCCATCCTGACAAGTCCTACGAAGGCCTGGAGCAGTTGACCGCTCATGCCGAGGAAATCCTCAAGCGCCTTGAGCTGCCGTTCCGCACGGTCGCGCTATGCGCTGGCGACATGGGATTCTCGGCAGCCAAGACCTACGACATCGAGGTGTGGCTGCCGGGCCAGAATGCCTATCGCGAGATTTCCTCATGCAGCAACTTCGAGGCCTTCCAGGCGCGGCGCATGCAGGCGCGTTACAAGGGCGAGAAGGGAAAAAACGAACTGGTGCACACGCTCAATGGTTCCGGCCTGGCGGTCGGCCGAACCTTGGTTGCCATCCTGGAGAACTATCAGAATGCTGACGGCAGCGTGACTATTCCCGAAGTGCTGCGTCCCTATATGCGCGGTATGGACAGGATCAGCCGCGCCTGAGTCAGGTCAGGGCGCGACCACGCGCGCATCCAGGGTTCCCGCGTCCGAGAACAGCGGCCGGTGAGGATCCTCGTAGCGGACGAGGATGTCGTAGTAGTTGCGGATGTTCTCGGTCAGGACGACGGCCTCGCCGCCCCGGGCAAAGCCGCGCTTCACCGTAATGTAGTAATCCGATCGCGCCAGCAACGGCAGGGTGTTGCGCACGTCGATCCATGAATCTGCGTTCAGTCCGCGCCGTTGCGTCAGGATTCGCGCATCCTCAAGGTGTCCGTAGCCGACGTTGTACGATGCGAGCGCCATCCAGGTCCGGTCCGGTTCCGGGATGCGTTCCGGCAATGTGTCCTTGAGCATGCGCAGATAGCGGGCGCCGGCCAGGATATTCTGGTGCGGATCCAGTCGATCGCTGACGTTCATGCGGTCGGCGGTTTCCGACGTGAGCATCATCAGCCCGCGCACGCCGGTGGGGCTGGTGGCAAGCGGATTCCAGTGCGATTCCTGGAAGCCCAGTGCGGCGAGAAGCCTCCAGTCGATGCCAGTCAATTCCTGCGCTTCCTCAAATGCGCCGCGATACTGCGGCAACACGGTTGCCCGCCGCTGCAGGAACGCGGTGACATCGGCCTGGTCCAGTCGCTCGATATGCCCGTAGTAGCGATCGAGCAGCACGCGCAGCGCGCCGCTGCTGTTGATGCGGAGGAAGAAATCGCTGATCTGATTTACAAGCAGTGGGCTGGCGCCTTTAGGGAGTGCCCATGCAAGCGTTTCCGGTGTGCCGAGGTGGAAAGCACGCGCGATGTTCGGCAGGAAATTCTGCGCCAGATCGACCACGTTGGAGTCGGTCACTACATAGTCGTGCTCCCCGTCTGCAAGCTCGTCCAGGAGCGCGATGCCATCGCCGATGGGTATTTCATCCCAGCGCAATTGCGGGACGGACTCCCGTTCGATGCGCAATTGCTCGGCGCCGCTGGTGCCCGCCATGGCGGCAACGCGTTTGCCGACGAGATCCCGCACACTGCGCGGACGCGGCCGGTCCGTATTGTAGGCGACGACTTTCTGCACGGACTGGTATGCGGGGCCAAACAGGAAATCGCGCCGCCGTTCCTCGGTCGCGCTGAGGCCGGCCGCTGCAAAATGCGCGGTATTCCGGCTCAGGGCGGGCAAGATATCCGCAAAGTTGGAATACTCCACCAGGCGCAGCTTCATCCCGATGTCCTTAGCGAACATTTCCAGCAGGTCCTGCTCGATGCCGACGTACTTGCCGTCGGCCCCGAGGAATCGGGTGGAGGGGCTGTTGCGGACCAGTACCACCAGTTCATCGGTCAGGCCGAAAGGCAGGACAGGGCGCTGGATCAGCGTACCGGGATCGCAGGACGGGAGGATGATCAGCAGCGCCGCCGCAACCACCTTGTATGTGGAAAATGCACGGCGCTTGGCATGTGCCGCCGTCTCCGGCACCTGAACCCGGCGCGAAGCACGGCGTTTATTCGCAAAGGCGACCATCGGCTGGTAAAATATCATGAACGTCGGCAGTACAACTCCGGAGAGGTACCGAAGTGGCCATAACGGCGCTGACTCGAAATCAGATGGTCAGGGAGACCTGGCACGTGGGTTCGAATCCCACCCTCTCCGCCAAGTAGATCCCTAATGCATTGATATACAGATAGAAATTCTTCTAGCTTACGGCCTACCCACAAACCAACCCACAAGTTGGATTCCCGCCCCGTTGGATTGGCATGGTTTGACGGCTTTTGGCCGGTTTGATTCTCGCGCCATGAACCAGTTGAGGCACTCAATGCCGCATTCCGCCAGCTCGGCTGTCGAAGGATCGGCAATCTCTGTTGGTATTCCTGCGTCATCTTGGGGCACTCACCAGCTTTGTTATTGCGCGGCAAAGGGTTGCAATTCGTGCCCTTTGAGCGTTGGTAGATGACTTCCAATTGATGCAGGAACTGCGCCTATGAACTTGACCCCCTTCCGTGGACACCTCAACGTTGGTGCTGGAGGAGTCTGCAATGGCGAGCAAACAGAATCGTTATGCGCCGGAATTCCGGCGGAAAATAGTGGAACTGGTACGTGCGGGGCTTAAGCCTCGCGAGTTATCCCGGGAGTTTGGGTCCACGCCCTGGTCGATTGCGCTGTGGGTCAAGCAGGTAGCCCGAGATGCGGGTCGAGGCGATGGCGGGCTCACGAGCGAGGAACGCGGCCGGCAGCAGCTACAACGGCGCGAAGTACCTGGACGGCCGCAGGGAGATGATGACCAACTGGGCGAACTATCTCGACGCGCTGTGCGCCGGCGCCAACGTCACGGCGATTCGCAAGGCCGGATGAATCTTGAGCGCCAGTGTGACGATATGCCTTACCGGCCGATCAAACTCAATTTCTCTTCGATAGGAGCACCATGGATTTAACGTCCAAGAGAATGACCTTGCCCCTGTTTTCCGTATCCCATAGCCGAGCCTGTCATGCGGCTCGCTGCTTCTCTGTGAGCCAGTTCTGCTAGTACTGCATCGGACTGACATAGGCCAGGGTCGAATGCAGTCTGCGATGATTGTAGAAGGTCATCCAGTCGATCACCTCGTCCATCGCCGCCCTCCCGTCTCGAAGCGCCGGCCATGCAAACGCGCTACTTTCAGCGACCCCCACAGACTCTCGGTCGGCGCATTGTCCCAGCAGTCACCTTTTCGGCTCAGTTCACGATCGACTGGTTGTAGTCGTCCAGAAAATCCAGCACGGCATGCGCAGCCTTCCCAGTCATGCCGCGGTCCAAGGCCTTGAGTTCCTTTTCCAGTTTCTTCGCGCGATCGGCGGCGGTCGGGAACAACTCCAGGTACCCGGTCTGCCCGCCGTGCCGGGTGAAGTCTGCCCAGAGCTGCGACCATGGATCCTGTGCGGCCGACACCTTATACCGTTCAGCGCGCCAGATACCCCGCAGCATCCCAGGAATCCAGCTGATGATCTTCTCCCGATATGGAACAGCGCCTGGTGGATGTCGTCGATGTCCAAGTTCTTGACCGATTCCGCCAAACGGGCGGTCCATCGCGTTGAAGGTGATCGATCGATCCTTGCCGTTGAGCCGGAGCAGCAGAACATCAGGACGGTTCCGATACGCCGGGTCGGTGTAGTCGTACACCATGCCGGTCTGTGGATGGATGCCGCGCAGGCTGGGCGGCTTGTCGGCATTCCAGAAATCCGGATTCGGATGGGCCAGTACCGTGGCGTAGAGCCGCAAGCCGACATTGTTCTTTTCTGCCCGGGTCAGCGCAGCCTCCCGCTGGGCAAGACGTGGCCGAGGATGTTGGTGACTTTTTCCGTGGAACCGGTTGCCCGCTTGGAAGACGAGCCCCGGATCGAGTATCCCGTCCCAATCGAATGCGAAGCCTCCGGATGCGCCTCATCCCGATACAAGGGGACTTGGTTCGTTTCGGATCTGAAGCGCAGCGCGGTAGCATAACGAGCGTACCAGCCCTAGGCTGATCCCCGAAAAGCGGCAAACCCTTGGCCGCCTGGGCTGGTTCAATCTCGAGGGAGAGCGTGAAGGGACGCGCATGAGTGCAACCATCAAGGCGACAGCCCGAAATTCGACAAGTCCAGAATTGGACGGTGCCGTGGCGTCTTTCTTCGCTTGGTGGATCGCAAAGACCCGGAAGCAATTCAAAGAACGCGCTAAACGCCAGCCAACATTGGCCCAGTTGAAAGGGGAATATTCGGCCATAGGAATTGAGCAGTTTAGAGCTCCTTGGAAAAGCGTTTCAAAAGTGGTGGTGGAGGCGGTGGATGCGCAACTCCGTAAACCCCGTTCCCAGTGGGATTCTGATGACCATCGATTGGTAGAAACCGTGGTGGGCAGTGTTTTCGATAAGATGCGAGAAGATTTGGAACGTAAGAGAGGGCGACCCGCAAAACCGAAAACTACAAGATCACAGAGACCACTGGGAATAATGGCCCGGGCAATGGGGGAGATTGGGCAGGAACAGGTCGAGAGCCCACGCTCCCTTGAAAGAATACGCAGACAAAGTCTTCTGTTCTTCGCCGCCGGCGCGAAGCTAGGCATGACGATGGGCTCGGGAACTGTTGAGGAGGCGATACGGATAGCGCGGAGCGACAGAGTTAGCCCGAAAACAATGGGACTAGCACGCTCAAACGCAAAGGCCGCGCGAGAATTCATTGAACTTTACAAGCTGGATCGCAGTACGTCTGGTGCGTATGAAGCGTATCTCTCTCGCGAGACGAAGGCCATCGAACGAATCTTGCGGAAGAAACTCGAGGAATAATCGCTAGCTTGTCCCGCCCCCCCCTCTCTCAATCGGGGCCTATTCCGCATTTCAGTGCGTGCGGGAATTACCAAATATTCGTCAGATTTCTGTGCTTCCTCGGAATCCTCTGGTTTACTGAGAACGTGCGTGGACTTGTGCACAAACAGCGAGGAGCGACCCGATGGAAAATCAGACCAAGACACCGTTTTACATTCTTCGCCCAAGGAAGTTCTGGGAGCGACTTGGCTACGGGCGAAGCACTGGATATTCCCGTCAGAATAGGAATCTCCTTCCGCCGTTCCTTGAACTAGGCCCGAAGATGCGAGGTGCGCCGGACTATGAGGCCGACGCGATCAACGCCGCGGTGATCTCAGGTGCGTCTGAAGAAGAAATCATGCAACTTGTGGCGTGCCTGGTCGAAGCGCGCAAGCAGGCTATGAAGTTAGGCTCTGTCGAAAAGATCATGGAACTAGTCGGCTCCCTGGTCGAGAATCGCAAGCGAGCCAGGCAGATCGCCGCATGAGCGCAGTTGCACGCCTGTCTGCCGTCCCAATCGCGAACGACGACATTGTCGTCGACTACAGCGAACAGCATCCGCATGTTCCTGACGCGATATACGAAGCCACCTTCGTTCGACACAACACGGCGCTTGCGTTCGGTAATAGCCCGACGGTCTTTCTGTGGTTCAAACTCGTCACACCCGGGCCGAACTTCGAGACCGAGTTGTTCCGCGCCTACCGGGTCAAGGCCCTGATGGGACGCCCCAGCAAGACGGGCGGGCAATTCAAGCTCAGTCCAAATTCCCTGCTCTTCAAGGACCTCGGCGCGATCGCGGACTACAAGCTGAAGCCGTCCCGCGTGAGCCTGTCCATTCTGCGCAACTGCGTGCTTGAGGTAAGGACGAGAACAGTCCGGAAGGGATGGGACCAAAAGGAACTGCCAGATTGGCTTCAATACTCCGTGATCGACCAGATCATCGGGACAACCACGGGCACAAGAACTTGAACTTCAATCTGAACGTGAACGAGAACGTGCTTCTGAACTCGGGAAGCCGCGCCCATAAAGGCTTTGCGGGGGGTGCGGTGCAAACGGAGGATGGAAATAACAAGGCGGTGGCGCTCCCAAAAGCGCCGACCGCCGTATTGCATTGGGCCATCAGAGGAAACGCCTTGGCCCGATACCTGAGTGAGAGAGTGCGCCCAGGGATTGCCCAACTTGCTGGAAGGCCGGTGAGGCGGTTCCTGGGTTCTGAAAACGCTACCGGCATGGGGTATATGGCGCAAGCATCTGCCAATGCATGAAAATTCGCGCAAGTGCGCAGTAATGTCTGACATGACGCCCGTTGAAACGAGAAACATGACCGCAAGACAGTTGATGGCTGCTGCCGCCGAGGCCACCCTGCGCGGCGACGCTGATGCCGTTGACACGGCACAGGCCGCGCTATCTGCGCTCAAAGATGACCAGGCAAGGAAGCCGCATCGGACGCCGGCAATGGCAATGGTGAAGGCCGGCGTGGTACAGCCAGCGGAGATTCTCCCATGCTGATCATCGGTATCGACCCCGGCATCACCGGCGCGATCGCGGCTCTGGATCACACCGGCTTGCTGTCTGTGGACGACATCCCGACCATGGCTTGTGGTAAAGGCGGGAGCAGGCGCAAGCACCAGGTGAACGCCGCGGGGCTATCTGCGCTGCTCATGGACCGCTACCGCGGGG
>Ga0163146_10001942_pt1 | contig 28861 bp, 18 predicted proteins | sample OliLakLV19MP7G1_FD_148648 | JGI IMG/M metagenome (GOLD analysis project Ga0163146, IMG submission 148648) | Freshwater microbial mat bacterial communities from Lake Vanda, McMurdo Dry Valleys, Antarctica - Oligotrophic Lake LV.19.MP7.G1 | ecosystem: Environmental > Aquatic > Freshwater > Lake >...
AAATTATAGAGGTATTAATCCTGTAGAGGGAGACCCTCGCTTTTCCGAGATTGATCCCCTCCCAAAAAACTGGACAGTTGTAAAGTAGAGAATCTGGGCGGCTGATCACTTCCCGAATGCATTCGGGACGCTCTACGAACTGAGCCAATCCAACAAAAAAGCCCCCTTTTTCAAGATGAGGCTTTGTGGAGGATAACGGGATCCCTGTCTGCCGATAGGCAGGGAACCGATGACCTCTTGCATCTCCCTCATGCAATCCGAAATAGAGAAGCTCAAAGAGTACAAAGTGCCGCTGATCAACAGTGTGGTGACGGGGAAAATAAAAGTGTGAGGCCAAACCCATAACTTTGTCTGTGAATTATGGACAATCAAGCAAATAAAGGTGCCGGCATGAATTTGTCAAGGGTCATTTTTTGGGACACCAATTATAACGCCATTGACTGGGACAACAAGGCGCGGTATGTCATCGAGCGGGTGGTGATGTACGGTACCCTGTCCGATTGGAGGGCCATTCAAAAAAAATATGGAATGGATCGTATTCGCGACGAAATGCTCCAATCCCGCGACCTTGACGCCAAAACACTGAATTTTTTAAGTTGCATTTTTGACATTCCCAAAGAACAGTTCAGATGCTTCACGTACATACAATCGAACCCGGGACACTGGGTTTATTGAACAAAATAATGGCTGTGCCAGAGCTGGCAGACTTCAACCTAGCGGGAGGCACCGCGCTTGCGTTGCAAATTGGCCACCGGGTCTCGGTTGACCTCGATTTGTTTGGTGTGCGTCCGTTTGAAAAAGACGAAATCCTGGAATTAGTTGGCGGTTTAGGTGGCTGCCGCCCGATCCATCAAACAAAAAACATCCTGATTCTCAATATCGAAGGGGTGAAAGTAGATTTTGTCCACTACAAGTACCCACTGATTCGGGAAGTGAAAGTGGAAGCGGGCATCCGTTTAATAGACTTGCCCGACATAGGAGCCATGAAACTCGGCGCCATTACGGGGCGCGGGCGTAAAAGAGATTTTGTTGACTTGTATTTCCTGCTGCAATATTATACGCTTGAAGGGCTATTCGCCTTTTACAATCAAAAATACCCGGATGGCGCCGAATTTCTGGTGGCGAGAAGCCTAAGCTATTTCGATGATGCTGATGGAGATGAAGATTTGCAATTGTTCAAAAATGCAGATTGGACAACCGTAAAAAAAACAATAGCCCAAGAAGTAAAAAACTTGTTTAAATAATCCACCATGTCCAGCCAAACCAATGAACAGGCCCTCGAAACCACCAATAAAAAAGCCCCACCCTTTTCAAGACGAGGCTTTCGTGGAGGATAACGGGATCGAACCGATGACCTCTTGCATGCCATGCAAGCGCTCTACCAGCTGAGCTAATCCCCCTTTTAACCGCCGAAGCCTTGGCGAAGGAGGTTTTCTGCCGAAGCCTTGGCGAAGGAGGTTTTCCGCCGTAGCCTTGGCGAAGGAGGGTTTCTGCCGAAGCCTTGGCGAAGGAGGTTTTCCGCCGTAGCCTTGGCGAAGGAGGTTTTCCGCCGTAGCCTTGGCGAAGGCGGGCTATCGCCCGCCACCAATTACTTTGGTAGGTATCAATCAACCCGCCTTCGCCAAGGCTACGGCGGGTAAACGGGTGCAAATGTAAAACCCCACAACCCAAAACCACAAAATTTTCTCAAAAAACTAAAAATCCCCCAACACCGTCTCCGCCAATTGCCCCATAGCAAGGTCGAATTGCTCCTGATTGGGCGCTTTCCCATGCCACTTGTGCGTCCCCTGCATAAAATCAATTCCATAGCCCATTTCAGTTTTCATCAAAATAACCACGGGCTTGCCTTTTCCTGTACGGCGTTTAGCTTTGCGAAGCATAGCGATCACGGCTTCCAGGTCATTGCCATTTTCAAGAATCAAGACATCCCAGCCAAAGGCTTTCCATTTGGCTGGAAGGTTCCCAAGGTTCATGACCTCTCGTGTGGGGCCGTCAATTTGCTGGCCGTTCCAGTCTACGGTCACAATCAGGTTGTCTACTTTGAGGTGTGCTGCCGACATGATAGCTTCCCAGCATTGGCCTTCATCGAGTTCGCCGTCGCCGGTCAGACAAAATATCCAGCGATTGTCGCCATCCAGTTTTTTGGCAAGCGCCGCGCCGATGGAGGCCGAGATACCCTGTCCCAAAGAACCAGAAGCAATTCGGATCCCTGGTAGCCCCTCGTGTGTAGCTGGGTGGCCTTGTAAGCGCGAGTTGAGTTTGCGGAAGGTCTTTAGTTCGGACACTGGGAAATAGCCAGCGCGCGCCAACACCGAGTACCATACAGGCGATATGTGTCCATTGGAAAGGAAAAACATGTCCTGCCCATTGCCGTCCATTTTAAACGGTTTGGCCTTGTGTTTCAGCACCTTGCCATAAAGTGCTACGAAGTATTCAACACATCCGAGCGAGCCTCCAGGGTGTCCGCTTTGACAGTTGAATACCATGCGCACGATGTCACGCCGAGTTTGCACCGCTTGTTCTTTTAGTTTGGAATGATCAGCCATAATAGGGTAGTGACTAGTGGATTGGTGAAATGGTGATTGGTGATTGGTGACTGGTGGATTGGTTCGGGAGAGGAGGGCGTTTTAATTTGGCGGCAAAGGTAGAAACTTGCACCGTTCTGGAAATCCTTTAAACAAAGTCAAAGTGCCCCCGAATAAAAAAAGGCTGCCCCGCGAGATGCGGGACAGCCATTGCTATGCATGGTTAGGCTGCGATGTGCCAAATTTAGGTCCTTGGACTTCTAGACCTTGGACAATAGACCCTTGTGGTCCAATATCTAAGGAACGGTGTCAAAAGAATGGCATCAAATTGGGAAGTTATTTTGACACCGTTCCTAAGGTCTAATTTCCAACTTCTCAACTCCAGATATTTGGGATTACAAGCACCTGACCTACTTCAATCTCGTCAGGATCGCTGAGTTGATCGCGATTAGCGTCGAAGATCGCCTTGTATTTCATCATATCATCGAAGTAATGCTTGGAGATTTTGCTGAGGCTTTCACCTTTTGCTACGGTGTGCTTGGTGTAGTAGTCCGTATTTGCCACTTTTATATCGGCTACAATATCGGTAGGGCTTGCACCGCCAATGGCTTTGATAGCATCCCAAAGTTGGTCTTTTTGGTAGGTATCATCAGCGATGCCCCAAACGCGGAGCACACCATCAGTACCTTCTTCAATTTTCCCGTCGCGGATGCCGATTTTCTCGCCCAAAGCGAGTACGCTGGAGTATTTGTCTTTTGCTGCCATAATTTGATTGGAAATGTTAGTGTGGTGTACGATTTTTGCAAAATTGCGGGGTATAGACGAAACGTGCTATACAGGTCACTTTTAAGATGCTAAAGGTAAGGAGTTTTGAAAAAGAGGGTGGAGAATGGAGCAATTTTTCTCCGTTTTTTAATGAACCAATCGTGCGAGTGATTCGTGGCACGGCTCAAAGTCGTACCACGAATACCCTGTTACTCTTCCCTCAAAAACGCCGGCACCTGCATTGCCCGTCTTGCGGGCAAAAGTGCTGCGAAAAATCCTATGCCCAGCACTGTGAGCGTCACAGGCAAAAAATCCGATGCCCGCATGGCGATGGGATAGCTCTCCACCAAAAAACCTTCCGGAATAGTAACGATGCCCCAATTTTTTTGGACGATATAAAGCCCTATGGCGAGCACGAGGCCGATACCCATGCCTAACAGCGTGAGCAAAAATCCTTCAAGCAAAAAAATACGGTGAACCGTAGCGTCTGTAGCGCCCATGCTTTTGAGCGTACTGATGTCGCGTTGTTTGTCGAGCACAATCATCCACAACGCGCCTACCGTATTGAACGCCATGAGCAAAAGCATGAGGCTGGTAATGGCGAAGCCCATCCATTTTTCCAACTGCATCACTTTGAAAAAAGCCTCGTTTTGTTCGTAGCGGTCCTTCATCGTAAAGCCTTCGCCGAGCAAGACGCGGGCTTGGGCTTTTACCTCCGCTACATCGGCGCCTGGGCGACATTTAATCTCCAAAGCAGACACGGTATTCGGGGGTGCTTCCAGGAGATCACGCACAAATGCAAGATTGGTCAGGACGTATTCATTGTCAAATTCCTGCTGGATGGCAAAAGTGCCAATAGGAGTCGCGAGCCGGGTTTTAAAGGGTTTGTCAAGCACCCCAGTTTGTTGCTCAGGCATATACACCGTAATTGTAGCGAGGGGGTTGCTGACATTGACACTCAATTTGTTGCGTACGCCCGCGCCCAACACCAGGTAATTGCGCTCGCCCTCTTTCAATAAATATTGGCCCTCTCGAAGCGTAGTATCAGAGTCAATCCCGTTGACGCGAGCGAAAAGGGAATCAACCCCTTTCAGCACACCAAAGTCTTGTGAGCCATCATGCTCAAAAAAGGCGATCTCTTCCAAGGTCTCGCTTGCGATTTCTACGCCAGGCAATGCGCGGAGTTTTACCAAAACAAAACTGTCCACTTCAAAAGTTTTGCCTTTCGCAGGCGTTATTTTGAGTTCTGGATTGAAATGCCCGAACAGGTTGGAGAGCAAATCCTCAAACCCATTGAACACGGAGAGCACTAGGATGAGCGCAGCCGTTCCAATGGCCACACCCAACACGGAAATACCCGTAATAATATTGATGGCATTGGTGCTTCGCTTGGCAAAAAGATAGCGGCGGGAAATGAGGAGCGGAAGGTTCATGCTTAGCTAAGATATTGGGATATTGAGATATTATTGAAGGGGAAGTGTTTGTTTGAGTTTTTTCAGATAGATATTGATTTTATAATGCAAGGTTTGAAGTTTTTCGATTAAAAGATCATGTTCTGCTTGCGTCATCAATTTCCTGCGAACTGCTTTGGTCGCCCAAGTTTTGGTTTCGAGAAGTGAACCACGACTATAAATTGTGAATTGCCGTCGCTCCTTGAAAAAATATCGGCCATAGCCCTCAGCTATGTTACTGGCAATAGAATCAGCGGACCTAACTACTTGCGCACCCAATGTTTGTTTCCCAAACCAGTCCCAGGATTCTACCTTATACCAAACAATATCGCCAATTTCCATGGCCATTTGATAAATTTCAAGGTCGTCAATAGGGATAGAATCTTTCTTTTCCATAGTTTTCAAATGTTAAGGTTAAAAGTCCTCTTCAAAGTTAAATAAAATATCCCAATATCCCAATACCTCAATATCTCAATATCTCAATATCTCAATATCCCAATACCTCAATATCTAAATTCCTGAACAACCCGCTCTGCCGCCTCAGTTGCTGACATCCGTCCGGCGAGCACTTCGACTTCAAGTTCGGCAAGTTTTGCTTTTACGGCTGGGTGCTTGTAAAACATGGTTTTCAAGCCTGCTTCTATCGAATCTTCCAGCCAGTAGCGGGCTTGTTGGCGGCGGTTTTCGATTAAAAAACCGTTGCCCAATATATGGTTTTGGAACTCCAAAATCGCGTCCCAAAGTTCGGCGATCGCTGTGTTTTCTAGAGCGCTGCAAGCCATCACGCGGGGTTGCCAACCGCTGGGTTTCGCGGGCAAAAGATGGGTAGCGTTGAGGTAATGCCCTCGTGCTTGATTCGCCAGTTTGACACGATCGCCGTCGGCTTTGTTTACGACCAAAAAGTCGGCCAACTCCACTATACCGCGTTTGATTCCCTGCAACTCGTCGCCGGCGCCAGGTAGCAGCAGCAACAAAAACAAGTCTGTCATGCGCTCCGCCGCTATTTCCGACTGGCCCACACCGACCGTTTCGAGGAGGATCGTATCGAAACCTGCGGCCTCTACCAGTACAATGGCCTCGCGTGTTTTTCGGGCTACTCCGCCCAGCGAATCCCCTGATGGCGAAGGTCTTATGAATGCTTTTTCCGAAGTGGAAAGCCGCTCCATCCGCGTTTTATCGCCCAAAATACTGCCTCCGCTTACGGTGCTCGAAGGGTCAATAGCCAGCACAGCAGGGCGTTTGCCACATGCTATCAAGTGCATCCCCAAAGCCTCAATGAAGGTGCTTTTGCCTACGCCCGGGGCGCCTGTGACTGCTATTCTTAAAGACGGGAGCACGGGACCCAGTTCCTTCCCTCCAGCGACGGCGGGTAATAATTGGCCAATGATTTTACGTGCCATTGCTTGGTGATCTTCCCGCACGCTTTCTATGAGGGTGATAGCCTGGCCTAACAATACACGATCGGAAGCGAGAATGCCTTTTACAAATTGTTCGACAGTGGGAAGTGGACGGCGCATAGGGCAAAGGTAGGTGTTGACTTTTGACCCTTGGCTTTTGACCCTTGACTTTTGACCAGTATCCAAATTATCAAAGCAGTTAAACTTAATTAACCTTGAGTCAAATATGTTTTTAACATTCTTTCAAGTATATGACAATCAATGTTTTTGTATTTAACCAAAGCGCATCATCTCGCTCCAAGAAGGTTAAACTCTGTTAAGTATGCCAATCTCGGGATAGGCCCTATTGCAGCCTTGCAATTTGTAGTGAAACCTTGCAGCAAAATATTTAGATGTTATGAAAAAATACATGCTGCCTTTTCTGCTCATTGCCCTCTCACTTGGGGCTTGCCGCTCGCTCCGAGTGCGCGACTTTCATTCCAACAAAAGCCTTCCCACCCGCTTGCCAAATCTTGGCCTGCTTGTACACGAAAGGAGCTTTTTGGAGGCATTTGACCTCGCACTGATCCGTGATGTGGTGCGGACAAATGTGGTAAGCGGGCCTTACGCACCTGCGCCCTGGGTTGCATATGATGTGACTGATCAAGCGCTTCAAGACGCTTTTCATGTGCTGGGCAACGAACTTAACGACAACCTAAGCCAAGCTTCCAGTCCCAAATATGGCCATGCACGATTCAAATTGCTTTACTACAAACGCCGAAACTCAGGTTGGGGCTGGACAGTGGCAAGTGTTTCGACCTTGTTCTTGCCAAACCTGTTTGGGATGCCCGTCAGTACGCATCAAGCGGAACTGGAATTGCAAATGGAAATCGTAGATGCCGATGGCAATATGATAATACGCTACACCGCGCCGGGCGAAGGGAAGGCGCTGGTGGCGGCTTATCACGGGTACGACAGTTCTACCGCAACCAGGAAAGCCAACCTGCTCGCGCTTCATAGTGCCATGTTGAAGATCAAAAAGAAACTCGAATCAGATGTGCCTTCTCTAATAAGTCAATTGGAGGCAGTTGGAACCCTCCGCAAACAGGACGGCAAATAAACACGCACTACTTCCTCAGGAATCCACAGAACCATGAAAGCGCGCAGCGTCCGACATATATAAACCCGCTTTTCCGGTGCGCGGTGTGTCGGTGCGCTGCGATTTTATTTCAAGTAAAACGTCCCCACCATTTTTGTCCCGGCTCATTGCCACAAGCGGTTAAAAACACGAGGAATGGGAGGACTTGAAAGATTGCTTTTTTCATTTTGCCTTATTTCAAATTTGACCAAAGGTACACCGATTGCCTTGCTCCAAAAAGCAGCGCGGTTCACGAGGGATACCCGTGAACCGCGCTGTGTATGCTATTCGTCAGACGACTTTGAGCTGTCAGACAAAGTTATTCTACTACAATCATCTTTTTGGTCGCACTGTGCGTGGGTGTATCGAGTTGGTAGAACAAGATACCAGATTCCAACTCAGCGCGCTGGAGCGTGATGGTGTTGAAGCCTTTGACAAACTCGCCTTTCATCATTTTGACCATTTTGCCATCTGAGTTGCTGATGGTCAATGTTGCTTCAGCAGATTCGGGCAAGAAGAAGGAGATGTTCGTGAAGCCTTTGGCCGGATTTGGGGCGTTTTGTAGCAATTCAAACCCTGCTCCGCTGATTGTCGTCCCTGTTGGGGACTTGAAGCGGAGTGCTAGTTCCTTTTTCGTCACTTCACCATTTGCCAAGGCGTATCCTTCTGTGCGCGTAATGCTGTTACCAAGGCCGATCATCTGGCTCAATTGGCCAGCGCGCGTTGCGCGGAATCGGATGGCAAATTCAGCTGCGTCAGCATTTACGGAACCTGTGATTGCATTGGCGAAAGTGGCGAAGTTTTCTTTGCCCATATTGTCGCCCGGCAGTACTACAAGCACTTCCAAACCATTGAGGTCCATTGTGAATTGGTAGCCAGCCACTTTTTCAGAAGCTGTCATTTTTACTTCCACAATTTCTCCAGCCTTCACGTTGCGGTCGTCGGCATCGAAGTAAATGGTGCCAAGACTGCGCTCGTCGGCGCCTACAAGCGAATTAGGAACGACGGAGTTGTTCACGTCCCCGATTTTGACCCCTACAAAGTCCTCGTTGAGGTTCGCCATTTGCATATTCTGGACAGATTTTGTTTCTGGGAACAGCTCTTGGAATGGGTTGAGCAAGTTCGGGAAAGCATAATATTTGTCCACAAAACGCCAGGAGGTGTTGCTTGGCAATTCATTGTAAATGCCCAAGATGAGCTTGCGGAATTCTACAATGTCGAAGCTTGTGATACTCCCGCTTTTGTTTGCATCGGCAGCAATCATCTTGTAAGGGCTGTCAAAAGGTTCTATGCCCAAGATGTGCTTTGAAATCAGAACAAGATCGTAGGTGGTTACGCCATTGAGCGGGTTGTCGTCTTTTTCTGGTGCAACAACATAGTCAGAACCAACTGGCAATGCGTTGACAAACATAAAGTTGCCCAAATTATCGGTCAGGTCAGATACCGTCGGGGCAGGAGCTCCATTGGGCAAGGTGCCAAAGAGCACGACATTGGCTTCTTCCACGCCCTCATCCATTTCAGTCTTTAATGCGCCAGCTACGATGGGTATCTGGTTGCCGCTACAAGAGCCGAGGTTGTCTTGAACAATAAGGAAAGTTTCGCAGAAATCTGCGTTTTCATCAGCATCAATGGCCCAAAGTTCTATACACCGTGTGCCGAGTTCTGTGCAGTCGAAAGTTACCGAAGTAATTGGGTTGCCATTGCCATCAAACGGGAAGCCAGTACCGTCGCCGCATTTGCGCACACCAATCTTGATCTGACCGGTGGGAGTACAGTTGTCTTCCGTGTATTGCAAGAAGTCAGAAGCCCACAGCGTGATCATGCCGGTTGGCATAATGTTGACCGAGAGGCCGTTGAGGCAAACCACGGTTGGAGGTTTGCAATCTCTTACTGTGAAGGTGTATTCGTATTCCTTGTTGTTGCCGCAACCATCGGTAATAAACCACTTGATCTTGTGGGTACCGTGTGGCAGTTCTGGCACAACATAGCTGTTCTGTTGTTGCTGAGTATTCCAGCGTACGCAAGCTATTTTATTGTTGCCGTTCACTGTTTCCTGAATGGCAAAACCCCATTTCTGGTTGGCGGGAACGGGGCGTTCGTCGAACTGGCGCAACGTGCCGCCGGAGAAGTTCGGCGTGTTCAGGTTGTTATACCGAACGGTGTTCCAAGCTTCCCCAATTGGAGCAGCAATCCCTGTGTTCACGGAATTTACCACGGTTTCCATGATGCCGTCGCCATCAAGGTCGAGGAACAACAAGTACTCGATATTGATGTTCGCGCCGGAACATGCGTCCGTACCAGTGATGCATAGATCAGTTGGCTCCTCGCACAGGTCGTGGAGTTGCAGGCCGTTGTTCCACCAGTACATCTCGTTCCAAAGGAGTGAATTGTTGGGAGTCAGCCAGTTCTGGTTCGAACAGACGGGCACCACATAAGTACCCGTAGGTGCTTGTCCGTCAACGATTTTGATGATCTGTTTATATCGGTAGCAGTTCGCGTCTTTGTCCCAAAACTGGCAGAAATTCGTCGTTGTTGGATCAGTTGGATCAATCCTTACAACGGTTGGTGCCCAGGGAGCAAGGGTTCCGCAAGCGGAAACTGTGGGGCCGGGAAGATTAGTCGGGTGGTTCGAAATCGCGTTCGGATTCGGGTTTGGAACGTAGATGCAGGGCACATTCGGGTTATAGGTACACCAGTTGATGATTTGCCAGGTACGCTCGATTTTGTAACAAGCATCGGGCACTACTGTGAAGACTTCGTCTTGGAAAGAAACGCCCAACAACTCACAGTCCTTGCCGAAGAAGCTCGGCTCACCATAAATACCGGTTCCGTCGCACACCGTTACGATTGCATCGTTCGGGAATTTGATGAAATAATTTTGGTTATAGTTTACAAAGATGCGTTGCGTACACTGGCTGCTCTGCCCGTAGCAGTCGAACGCGCGAAAGGTCCGCGTGATCGTGCCCTTGTTGCACACCGTGTCAAACAGCGAGTAGTTGGCCGTATGTGTCAAGCCGATCTGACCTTGGTACACCAGGGAGGTGTCGAGGCAGCAATTGTCGGATACCTGCGCTTTACCGTAAGTCCAGAGGCTTGGGTCAAAGCTTTCGCAGTTTACCGTGACATTATTGGGTGGAAAACAAGTGGGTTTGATTTTATCTTCCACCAACACGAGTATCATACAATCGTTGGCATGCCATTCTTCAAAGTCAAGATCAACAGAGCCAGAAGGCACGGGGACATCGTACACCCTGAGAATAACTTGGATGGTATCGCCCACATCTTCGCAGCAGAATTTTACCTGGTCGTGAAACTGACTATTGTCTTGGCAGTCGTTAGAGTTCATCCGGCGAGCCTTGAAATTGACAGGGGAACAGTTGTCGTAAGAGCCATCGTCAAAAGTAGTGGCGTTCACAAATGCCATACCGTCTACGCTCAAACCGACCTTGGTAACCTGGTCGCAAGCCACGTTAGGCGGGGTGCTGTCTTCCACTGTTACATCAAACAAGCAAACGGTAGTGTTGCCGCAATCATCTTTGATAATGTACTTCACCGTGGTCACACCGATGCCGAGGTTATCAGCATATCCCAAAACAGCGAGTGTGTCGCGATCCCAAAGGTTGTTTCCAGGGAAGCTGGTGAAAGTGCCATAAATTGACTGCCAAATGCCGTTGTAATCCTGCCATTGGGCTTCGATGGAGGTAAGGCGTGAACAATTGTCCGTCACGATCACATCGGGGAGATTGAAATCAAGTTGACAATCATTGGGGTTGGTACCCACAGTCATGTCTTCAGGGCAATCTAGCTCAGGGCCTTGATTGTCCTCCACTTTGATGATTTGTATATGCGTCAGTGGATTCAAAGGTCCGGAAGGCAAACACCAGTCGTACACTGTCCATGTGCGGAGGATTTTGTAGGTGCCGTCACAAATATGCAGTACCAAATCGTTATAAGTAGCATTTAGCTCGCAAAAGGTGCCGTTGGGCCAAATCTCGAATTGAACGCCAAAATCCACTACATAAGGCACGCCCGTTGCGGAAGGGTTGGTGACGGGGTCTGTGCAGTCCACGGTGACATCAGCAGGGAAAAAAACATCCGCTCCGTGACGACGCTCGAAGTAGATATATTGATTGCAGGTAGCTGAGTTGCCGCTTTCGTCAACAACAGTCCATTTGCGAAGGACATACGCACTGATGTCAGTATTGCCGTTGATGCTGCCGCCACAGGGAAGGTCAAACCAATTGTCAATAAATGTCAGTGTGGTGGAAGTGCAATTTTCATCAACCAAGGGATAGGCCTCTGAAATATTGAGCACATCGAGCAAATAAGCTGGCGTGTAGTTTGTGATGGCACAGTTTAAGAAAACATCCTCGCATTCCAGCACTGGCGCTAGTTTGTCCTCTATATGCGCGTAGCCCCAGCAGCTATTGCCCGATATAAGGTCTCTCACGCGAACCTCAAGCGTGAGGTTGATATGTGCGGAGGTGACCACAAAATTGCCCGAGGCAGGAGTCCATGCGCCACTGATTTTTGCTTGTACTTGGAAATTCCCGTTCGGACAGCCATTGCCTTCCAATATCATGTCGGGCAAGAGTTCCAATTCGCAGTCTTCATCAAGAGAAATTTGCACCAGATCGTTGCAGATCATGTTGCACTGGGCGGTCGTGACATTGTTGGCCGAAAGCGACAAAGCCAATGCCATCGTCCATCCCATAAGATTAAAAAAGAGTGTAGAGTTCGCTTTATTCATGAGTAAAAAAAGATTAAGAGAAAGTGTAATCGTTTGAGTGTGCTTCTTTGAATCGAATGGTACCTTTTCAAAGGGTTCCCGCATAGCGCGACAAAGTTAGAAAAGGCGTAATGAGATCTGCAAACTTTTCCTTGGAAAGCTTGCAAACTGACATACATCGTTACAAAAACAATGCCCAACAAGAGACATTGGCTACTGCAAGAAGGTTAATTTAATGCAAAGATGTCTGGATGCCCAGAAAGCAAGGATGGAAGAACGTGGCAAACATACGATTTTGCCAATGGTTGCCAACAGTTTATTTAAACGCTGGGCGGATTAGACCAAATGATTTTCAAAAGCCATTTTAATGAGCGCCCCGGTGCTGTTTACCCCTAATTTGCGCATAATATTTTTGCGGTGCACACTGGCCGTTTGGTCGCTTATGAAAATGCGCTCGGAGATTTCTTTATTCGTCAGTGCTTGACCGATAAGTTTCATGATCTCCATTTCACGCCGAGTAAGGCCGCTTTTTTGGGCAAAACGAAGGTCCGGCGAAAGCGTGCTATGGTTGTTTTGCGATTCTGTTGGCATCAACCCCCGTCCGACGAAGGTGCGGCCTTCAGCCAATTCGCCAACCGCCAGCAAAAGTTCGTCTTGTGAGCCTGATTTGAGCATGTAACCATCGGCACCTGCTCTGAAAGCAGCCTGTATATGCGCTTGATCGCCCGAGCCGTTCAGGATGAGGATGCGGGTTTTTGCGCTGCTCTGCTTGACCGATGAAACGATTTTTAAAACTTCGGCATCAGGTAAATCAGGGTCGAGTAGGAAAAGGTCGGGTTGAGAGATGCCCAAGTATTCTGCAACTTGAAGCCCATTGCTCGCTACCCGATTTATATTGTAAGAAAAGCGTTCGTCGCCAGTGTTGGACAACATAGACCGAAGCCCCTCAACAAAAATGGGATTGTGGTCGGCGACAAGGATATCAAGATGGCGGAGCATAATGTGCTAGAGTATTTAAAGCACAGCCTGCAACTTTTATACCATAACAAAAACTTGTAAGGTCTGAGACACAATTCCTCAGCGCCCGTTGTAGAACCTCATTTTATAATCTGTTTTCACCCGCCCTTCCCGAATAGCTTCCATCCTGCGTTGAATGAGGCGTTTTTTGAGCGGTTTCAACCTTTCTGTAAAAAGTACGCCTTCGATATGGTCGTACTCGTGCTGGATGACCCGGGCGTTTATGCCCGAAAACTCCGCTTCGTGTTCTTGAAAATTTTCGTCCTGCCAACGGATGCGAATTCCTTCGGGCCGCTCCACGTCGCCACGAATATCGGGGATGCTCAGGCAGCCTTCTTCATAGGTCCAGGGCTTGCTCGATTCAGTCAGCATTTGAGCGTTGATGAACACTTGTTTGAAAGGGATGTCTGTTGGTGCCTCCGTGCCCGCTTTCCGATCCACCTGTTCGGTGTCAATCACAAAAAGCCGAATGCCGTGCCCAACTTGTGGTGCAGCGATGCCAACCCCATCAGCGTGGTACATGGTATCCCACATATTGGCGATAAGTTCTTGCAAATCAGGATATTCTGGGCCTATTTGGGCCGACACCTTTCTCAAGACAGGTTGCCCGTAGGCATAAACAGGTAGTAGCATTTTGCTGCTGTTGATTTGAGTTTTTGTTGATTTGGTTATTTGCAGAAACTGGTACTGGCAAATTAAAAAACCGCATTTACCAATAATTTTCCTCCATGTATTGCTCCAAAATGAGTGCTGCAGCAATTTTGTCTACCAGTGTTTTATCACGGCGTTTTTGTTTTTTAATACCGCTTTGGAGGATGATTTTTTTCGCATCGTTGGAGGTGTTTCGCTCGTCTTGGCGAACAACTTTTTTTTCCGGGAAAAGTTTTTGCAGCCGTTCGGCAAAAGCATCGGCCTGAGGGGCTATTTGGGCGGGGTTGCCATCCAGGTGGAGCGGAAGCCCTACTACAAAATGCTCTACTTCTTCCTGCGCGCAATAGTTTTGGAGAAAATCCAGCACCTCATGTGTGGGCACCGTAACAAGTGCGCTGGCGATGATTTTCAAGGGGTCGGTAACAGCGATGCCCGTGCGTTTTAATCCAAAATCTATTGCGAGAATGCGGCCCATAATCGGGGCAAAGGTAGGAAGAGTGGTTGGGATATTGAGAGATTGGGATATTGGGATATTGGGATATTGGGATATTTGGAGTACCATAATCCAAAATCGCCCCAATATCCCAATATCCCAATATCCCAACCACAATGCCTATTTTTGCAACACAATTTAATCTCTAACTCTTCATCCCATGTCCCGATTCATTACTTTCCTCTGCTCCTTTTTCTTCTTCGCCCCACTTTTTGCTCAAACCCCGCAAGACATCGTAGTGCCCCTGCAACTCTCAGCCGGGCTAAACCCGCCGGCAGTATTCCTTACTTGGGCCAACCCGCAACCTTCAGACATCATCCTGCGCCGCCGCGTGAAGGGTTCAGCGGGCAATACCTGGGTCGAACTTGTGAACACCACCAACACTTCTCTAAACGGCCATTTTGACAATGGTCTTGACGGAAATGAAACTTACGAATACGCTGTGGAACGAAAAACCGGCAATGTGACCGCCAATGGCTACGCATTCGCGAGTTTTTTCAGGCCAGCGGTGGACAATCGCGGGAAAATCCTCGTGTTCATTGATTCCACCACCGCCGATGCGTTGGGTGCCGATTTGATTTTCTTCAAAAACGACCTGCGTGGCGAAGGCTGGCAACCAGTGCCCTTTAAGACAGGCCCTTTCACCACCGTGCAGTGGGTGAAAAACCAAATTGTGTCCGCTTATAACGCCGACCCCACAAACGTGAAGGCCGTGCTACTCATGGGCAATGTCCCTATCCCATATTCGGGCAGCATGGCCTGGGATTCTAAAAGCGATCACACTGGCGCATGGCCTTGCGATGCATACTATGGGGATGTAAATGGCACTTGGACCGACAACTCGGTGAACATTCCGAACACAAGCCGTCTGGCTAACCGAAATGTGCCTGCTGATGGAAAATTTGACCAAAATATCCTGCCCTCTGCTGTTGAACTTCCAGTAGGAAGGCTCGATTTCCGCCGACTTTCTGCCGCCACTTTTGGCGCAGCCCAGGTAGAATTGCTGCGAAAATATTTATGGAAAAACCACCTCTGGCGCACCGGACAGTACAAAGTGCCCAATCTCGCACTGGTGGACGATCATCTTGGCTGGTCGGGCGGCGAGGCTTTTGCTGCCGATGGATACCGAAATGCGATTCCGCTGGTCGGAGAGTGGAATGTGACAACAGGTGAATTCCGCAATCCCCAACGCCACCTGTTGGGTTACGGCGCAGGCGCGAACGGCACCTATTCCAGTGCTGATGGTATCGGCACGGCAGATAATTTTGCGACAGACTCGATTCGGACCGTTTTTGCCAATTTATATGGCGATTATTTTGGCGATTGGGACTTTGAAACAAACCCATTGCTACCCGCTTTGTTGGCCTCTAAGGGAACTGTGCTCTCCGTTACTTGGGCAGGCCGTCCGCACTGGATGCAGCACGGACTGGCTTCGGGCGAAACAATTGGCTATTGCTTGAAAGAAACACAAAATGCGCAATACAACACCGCATACGGCGATTCCAACGGCGAAAGCGGGACGCATATCGCGCTGCTCGGCGACCCTACTTTGCGGGCAAAAGTTGTTCCACCTGCTGGCAATGTGACCGTCATTTCCAACTGTAACAAAGTCAACTTGCATTGGACCGCCTCGCCTGATTCGGAAGTGAATGCCTACCTGGTTTATCGCGCTTTCAGCCTCGACGGGCCATACCTAAGGGTGACCCCAGACTTGGTTTTTCAAACCTCTTGGGAAGACCTCTCGCCGGTGGCAGATACGTTGTATTACTCCGTTCGCGCGGTGAAATTGGAGGTGACACCGGGCGGGGGCGCATTTTATAATTCAAGCACAGGCGCACCAAAATCAGTCATTTTTGTACCTGGTACGGGACCGACAGCCATTGCATTGGGCGGGTTTTTGAATTGCAATGTGACTTCTCTGACCTTGGGAACGAATTTTACCCCTGTGAATAGTTCGGTGCAGTGGTACAAGCCCAATGGAGCCTTGCATAGTGGTTTTACGGCTACTGAGGGCGGTGTTTACACGGTAGTGGTTACCGCCCCAAATGGTTGTACCACAGCGGCTTACGCAACGGTTTACCTCGACACATTGTTGCCGCAAATAAATTTGCCAGGAAATATCTCCTACAACTGTGCCACCCCGGTGATTGGCTGGACCGTACCTGAAGCTCCCGCTAATATTCATTACTATTTCAATGGCGTGGAAGTGTTCACCGGACAGATACTCCCCTTGGAATCATCGTCCGTTTTTAGGGTTTCCTCCACGGCCAATGGTTGTTCCAAAGACTATAACATCACTGTGCAGCAGGATTTTACCCCGCCGGGCGCGTTCATTACACACAATGGGTTGTTGCTTGATTGTAGTCATCCTTTCGTTCAATTGTTCGGAAATTCCAACGCGCAAAATACGCTCTACAATTGGGCCAATTTCCTGGGATGGACGAGCACTTTGCAAAATCCAATGGTTACAGAACCTGGAACGTATTGCCTGACCGTGACGGGGCCAAATGGCTGTACTTCTACCAGTTGTGTGGACGTACTTGTTCAAAGCGGCATGGACTTTTCTGTGAATATATCCTTTGAGGGTAATCCATGCAGTCCTGAAGATAGAACACTGATTGCCAATGCCTCAGGAGGGCTTGAACCGTATGCGTATAATTGGTCAATAGGCAGTACAGGGCAGAGCGTACTGTTGTCCAATGGTTTCTCAGGCACGGTCACCGTATCGGTAACAGATGCGATGGACTGCGAAACGATCAGTATGATCATCGTGGCTCCAGGACTGGAAGTTTTGGCGCTCGCTGATGAAGAATCTGCGCCAGGCACTGCCGATGGATTCATTGATTTGTTGGTGCTGGGTGGACAAGCCCCCATCGCTTTTCTTTGGAGCAACGGCAGCACTACGGAGGATATTTTTGGATTGACGAACGGGACCTACACCGTTACTGTGACAAGCGGGAACGGGTGCAGCAATGTGCTAACGATTCAGCTCATAGCCGTCGGAGTAGAGGACATTTCTTCCAAGTTTGGTGTCCAAATCCTGCCAAATCCTGCTACAGATGAAGTGCGCATTTATCTGAAGAATAATACCTCCGAAAGCACACTCCTCCGTCTCTCAGATTTATCGGGAAGAAACATTGCAACCCAATCAGGCAGCCAATCGGCCTTCTTTTTTGACACTTCAGCGGTGCCCACCGGGTTGTATGTATTGTGGGTGGAGCGCGATGGAACTCGAGTGGCGTATCGAGTGGTGGTGGGGAGATGAATCCGCCTGCTTACATTTTGACCACACTTATAACCTTGCTTACACCTTGCTCATTTGCAACTTGGAGCAAATAAGTCCCCGATGGCAGTTTTCCCAAACCTTCCAAAACGGCGAATCCACTTGTCAAGACCTTTTTTTCCAAAATAGTTTTTCCGGAAAAATCGCTCAAGCGCAGGATGGTTTCTTCACTTTTGAACGGGCTTTTTTCCGGGAATTCTATCTTAAAAAAATCCTCAAAAGGGGTAGGCGATACCCGTACAAAAGATTTGTTTTCGCTATCTTGTGTGCCAACCAATGGCGACAAGGCGAAATTGAGCGAAGTAATGACCCCGCTCAGAAGCGATACATTGGTAACAAGCTGCGGCTGGTAGCCCGTCCGTTCTGCCCGAAGGGCATAGGAGCCTGTAGCTGCCGCGCCTGTTTTGTACCCCCCGTCCGCCCCCGTAGTGTCTGCATTGGGTGAATTCAGCACAAAAACCTTGGCATCGGCCAAGGGGGAACCCGTGGCAGCGTCCGTGACCAAACCCTCGATCCAGGCAGCGTGCGCGTAGGTAGGCTGATAGATAAAAAGACCCTCGTTTTTGGCCGTAGCAAAGACGATGCCCGAAGGCAGATATGGGTCGGCGTCCCAAACAAGCGAGGTGCCAAGTGAGTCCCAAGCGATCTCTATCAGGTTGTCGGGCTGCGAACCATCCACGATGGTCAACTGGCCCCGATAGCTGGGGCAAACCAGAAAATCGCCCGGCATTACGCGCACATTGTGTACTTCGCCGTCTGGTTTTTTGCTGGGTAAATATACATCGAGCAAACGGATATCGTCCAAATTGGAAACGTCAAAAGAACCAAGCGGAGCGCTGTTTTTTTCATCTGTGGTGTACAAAGTTTTGCTGTCAGCAGACAAGCCAGTGTTATGGTTGAAAGCACCAGGAGTAGGCTGTGTAGCAAGCAGTACAGGATTGGTCCTGTCCGAAATGTCCACCACCCCAAATTGACCTTGATAAATCTCACTCGTCCAGAGGGTATCACCCCGGATAAAGGCATCGTGGACGTAGTTCGCAGCGTATTTGCTCACAATATGTGGGTTCCAAGGGTCGGAGAGATCAGCGATGACTACGCCGCTTGTGATGCTAGCACCGCCGCAGATGTAGAGATAACCCGCTTCTGCTTGCAGGGCATGGCTTTTTACCACAAGGCTGTCGAAGAAGCCATCGCCGCGCCAAACCTTCCATTGGATACTATCGGGCAGATAGTTTAGGTTGACAATCGTGATGCCGCTTTGCTGGGCTTCCGAGCCGAAATAGGCATAACCTGCCCAGGTTTTTACCTCGCGCCAGTTGTTCGGCAAGCTCGGAACGGCAAACCGTTCCACGGGTTGGCTAGGGTCGTCCAAATCCACAATACTGAGTCCTGCACTGGTGCCGACGAGCGCCCATTCGCCGCCATCATTGTCCACATGGTGCCAGCATCCCGCCAATTTGATCGGATCATAAGAGAGGTGTCCGATGCGTAGGAGGTTTTGAGCCGAAAGGGACAGTACTGTAAGCGCGGCAAGAAAAGTCAGCGGAATTCGCAACATAATTTATTGATATTGAATGGTTACTGGGGTTTTTATCTCTAGGATTTGGCGCAGCGAATTTCAATTAATATGCTTAAAGTACCTAACGCTACGGCAATCAATAATTTCAATTCCCCGAAATCTCCACCTCTTCTTTAACCGCCTGTCGCCTGTCGCGCAGCACTGCGATGCCAGCGTTGAGTTCAAAGCCGATGAGCAGGATCAGGCAGTTCAATTGAATCCAGATCATCAGCACGATGAGCGTCCCGATGGAGCCATAAAGTTTGTTGTAACTGCCAAAATTGTCCACGTAAAAGGAAAATCCCCAAGAAGTGAGGATAGAAAGCAACATCGCGAGCGTAGCACCTGAATTGAAAAAAGGGATGGGCCGCCAGGTGGAAGAGCCAAAACGATAGATGGTGGAAAAGGTACTGTAGAACAACAAGAACACCGCCAGCCACCGGAGTGCCGAAACACCAATTTCAGTAAGGTAGTCTACCCTGAAGTATTCAAAAATATATCCGAGAATTGTATTTCCCATAATGATGAGGAGCATGGAGGCTACCAACACTAAGGCTACCAGAAACGTCAGTTGGATGGAAATCAGCCGTTTGCGCAAATCACCCCGCTGCTTGAAAGTCGTAGGGTAATCCTTTTCCAGGCCGCTCATCATGGACATCATGCCGTTGGATGAAAACCAAATGGTGAGCAAAAAACCGAACGACAACAGCCCCTCGCGTGGAATCGTGGCAATATTCTTGATGGTCTCGAAAATCATGTCGCCTGCGCTACCAGGCATGATCTGTTTGATGGAATCTTGTAGCGTTCCGAATAAGTCCATGCTTATTGGGAAATACGGCAACAGCGAAATCAACATGATAAGCCCAGGGAATATGGAAAGGAAAAAACTGAACGCCATACTGTTAGCCCGCGTTACGAGGGTATCTTCTTTGATTTCATCGTAAATGAACAGCACCAAATTGTACAATGGGATTCGGTTCAGCCCAGGCATAGAGTGCGTTTTTGTCCATTCCAAAAACCTCAACCACAAAGGGTGGTGGGTGAAATAATGGATTATACGAGGGATGAAATCGAGACGCTTCACGGGAGGGTAATTCGGAAATTGAGATATTGAGATATTGAGATATTTGGATATTGAGATATTTGGATATTGGCAGTCGGGAATTTGATTGAGATTGGTACCCCAATATCCCAATATCCTAATATCTCAATATCCAACTCTAGGGTCAAAGATAGAAATTTGCCAAAAACAAAACTCCCCGTGCTTCCCAAAACATGGGAGCGGGGGAGTTTCTTATCTATTCAGAAGACTGGTAAACTGTCTGCCGTCATTACTTGTTCTCCAGTTGCTCGCGCAATTCCCGCCGGGCCTGGTGTTTTCACCAAGCACAACCAACCAAGAGATCTAGGCTAAACGAAGCACTCCGCTGTGCACTTGTGAAAACACCAAACGCGGCGGGAGTAAGAGCGAAGTAAAGAATAATAAAATAAAGAAGCCAGCAGCGAACAATGCACTCGAGAAAATGCCGCCCAAAGCCAACCCGGAGCGGCACATTCGGGAGTACTCCCGCCCTAAAAAGCTGTTATCCAGAAAATAACCAGACGATGAATAAACACATCCTACTCACCATTCTCCTGCTTTTTGCGTCAAAAACACTCTTTTCGCAGTGCTTGTCTGGCCAGTATACCCATGGGCAACAAGGTGATTTTGAAAATTTTGATAGCCTGCAGAACGCATTGAACAATTTTGGTGTGTGTGGCCCGACCCGCATTTTGCTCTTGCCCGGGCGGCATGTAGGCGGCCTTGTTTTGTCGCAAGGAATGGGCATTGACTTGACGAAAAATCTTGAAATCGCCCCGTTTGATGGGCAAAAAGGAGCGGTTATTTGGCAAAAAGGCCGCTTTGAAGGAAACCTGATCAAGACCGGAGGATCCGCTCGGTTGTTTGATTTTGCTGCCTCCTGGTTCATCAATGTTTTTGATCACAATAACTACGACCTAGGCGCAGAGGGTGTTATTCCTATCTACCAGAGCCTGGCAAGCTGGCAAAACCTGACAGGTCTCGACCTGCATACAACGAATTTACCCATCAAATTTGAAACAGAAAATGACCTAAGCGGTCTTTCAGTTGACCTCCATCTAGCAGCGGACTCGCCGAATAAGCCTTTGACCATTCCCCTTTTTGACGCCGTAACGACCGATATAGATGGTCAAAACCGTTCGCTCACAGAACCGGCCATTGGCGCGGATGAACCGGGCAATTTGCCGCTTGCGGGAGCCGTATGGCCTGGAGATTGCGACGCAGAAAAGCAAGTATCGACACAAGATTGGCTCCAGCTGGGGGTCGCCGTCGGGCAAAATTTGGTCGGCCCGACCCGCAACGATCTGTCCATTTCCTGGTCACCCAAATACGCCCCCGACTGGCCAGATTCGATCCAACAGGTGAATGGGAAACACGCCGATTGTAACGGTGATGGTACCGTATCGGTGCTTGATACGGTCGAAATTGTTCAAAATTTTGGTGAGGCGCACTTTCTGACGGAGCCAAGCGTTGATCGCTCCGGGATAAATTTGACCATCGAACTGCCCGCTGGGCCCTACTTTCCGGGACAACAAATAGCGGCACCTGTGCTGCTCGGCGAGTCTCCGGAAGATTTTTACGGCTTGGCTTTCGGGGTGTCTTTTTCAGAAAACGCGATCACTCCGGGCAGTTTTTGGGTGGACTTCCAATCCTCCTGGCTCGGCCAGAATGGGGTAAACTTGATGGGTTTTTACAAAAAATACGCACACTGGGGGAGATTTCCAGTGGCGATGGTTAAAACAGACGGAGTAGCCGCTAACGGTTTTGGACAGGTTGCAGTACTTCATTTCAAAGTCGGCACGCCGGCTGATTCCTTGAAACTCACGCTGATAGATTGCAGTGGGATATTATCAGACGGGACAGAAAAGTCAATTGCGCCCGCCCAGATACAGTCGGTCAGCATCACGCTTTCGCAAAAACAAGCGATGGAAGATATAGGCCTCCATTTATGGCCGAATCCAAGTGATGGGCGGTTGTTTTTGGATATTCCGGGAAATACCGAATTACTTGAAATCGATATTTTCGACACACTGGGCCGCCTTATATTTTCCCAAAAAACAAGCAGCGAGCGGGTGAATATCAATATACAGAACTTTCCGCAAGGGATTTCCGTATCCAGGTTTTGGGCGAAACAGGAGCGACTTCGAGGTCCATTCTGTTGAAAAAATGAGCCGTACGGTGGCAACTGCGGCAGTGCAACAGTTATCTCTAATTATGAAAAACAACAAATAATGAAATCAGTCAAAATTTTAGCCATTGGCTTCATTTTTTTTCGGTGCATTGTGTGCGAATGCTCAAACTGAAAATAGCAAATCAGAAATTGAACAGATTAGGGAAACGCTTATGGATTATATTGAAGGGACAGCAAACGGCGAACCTGATAGGTTGAAAAGAGCATTTCATCCAAACTTTAATCTTTACACAGCAATAGCAAAAGCAGAAATTGTTATTCCAAATTGGCGAATTTTTACTGATTATTTTCTATTGCTAAAATATGAAGGTTCTTGGAAGATAATTCACAAAAGCTACACTTGGAGAGTATACCCAACGAAGGAATAAAAAAAGATAACACTGCATGGTCGCCTATGCTCCCCCAAACAGTTCAATATTTTGATATTTGGCGATTCTTTTTCACCCAATTTTCTTCATCGGGGAAGCGAAATGGAGGACAATCTTATCTTTGTCCTGCAAGTTACTCCATCCAAGCTTGTGATCGTTCCTTTACGCTTCCCTGACATGGTCTGAGGAGCACACAAAAACTGTTTTACCCATGAAGATTTTCACAACACTACTTGTTTGTTTTTTGCCATTTTTTAGTGCCTCACTTTTGGCAAAATCTATGCTCCCGACCTTCTCAGAACCTTTAGACACGCTGTTGTTTTCAAAAAATCTGATAGAAGAACACAACATCCCATCCCCGAATACCGAACCGGATTCTACGGCCGTTTCTGTAAAACCGCAAGATGTGGATTTCATTATACAGCCTGATTTTTGTGGCATGGGTCAGGGATCCATTGACCTGATTCCCGACCCTGCCACACAATGTCCCTGTAACTATTTATGGTCGAACGGCGCAGGCACGCAAGACATTTCTGGTCTTACAACCGGACAGTATAATGTAACCATTTTTGATGCCAACGGCGGTTGGTCAGTGGCGGTAGCTTTTGTGGGTGCAGGGTTTCCCCTTGAACCGACTGTAAATGGTGTAGTTACCGGGCAAACCCTCTGCAATGGCATAAGCAACGGAGCGATTGATTTGACAGTGACGGGGGTATTGCACTCTTATACCGTCGAATGGTCGAACGGGGCAACAACGGAAGATATTTCGGGCTTGGAGCCAGGAGACTATACGGTAACTGTTACCGTGGGGACTACTTGCTCTTCTGTAGAAACATTTTCAGTGCCCAACCTCACCAATGCACCCGAAATAACTTGGCCCGCCTTTGGACCGGATTATTGTGACGCAAATACGGGGACGGCAAGTATATGGGCTATGGGCGGAGTACCGCCTTATACATACGAATGGTCGAACGGCGGCACGACTGCTCTGATAACTGATCTTCCTGCGGGCGATTACACCATCACTGTAACGGGCGCCAATGGTTGTAGCAGTTTGTATACTGGCACGGTAAATCCTGATGTCATGTCGGTGGTCGTAGATAGTTGGGTAGTCGTCAATAATACCATTTGTAATGGCGCTAATGGGAGCATTACCATAAACGTCGTTCAGGGAGCAATTTGGCATCCCGCTCCTACTTTCTTGTGGTCTAATGGAGAAACCACACAAAATATAACCGCCCTTCCAAGCGAGACTTATATGGTAACAGTCACGGTATTAGGCACTTGTACGGACACAGAAGGCTTCTTTGTATATCAGGAACCGGTATTCCCTGATCTTTCGTTCGCCACCACGGCAGGCAGTTGCGGGTTCAGCAACGGAGCAATTAATTTAACCCCACTTCCTGGAGGGGTGCCCCCTTATACCTACCTGTGGTCAAACGGCGCTACAACCGAAGACCTGATGAACATTCCCGGAGGGACCTACGACGTGACGCTAAGTTCTGGCAATGGATGTAGCACGACTAGCTCAACCATCGTAGACGACAATCTGGCGGTATTTGGTTATACCGGGGCCGTGACTGACCAAACTGCCTGCGATACCATCAATGGGAGGATTGTCCTCTCGCTGTTCCCTGCCAACTTAGCCTTCCAATGGTCGAACGGCGCTACAACGAAAACTTTGTATCCAATCGCCTCGGGAGATTATACGGTTACCATCAGTGCTGGAGGAACCTGTACAGCAGTAGAAACCTACTTGGTTGCCGATGTCAGAGAATACCCCCAATTACCGGGACTGTTGGACACCAGTACTTGCGGTTTAGCCAATGGTGGCATTGATTTGCTCGTAACAGGAGGCGTTACACCGCTTACCTACCTCTGGTCAAATGGAGCGACGACCCAAGATCTTGCGGGAATCCTGGCAGACACCTTCTCTGTAACCGTAACCTCCGCAGTAGGATGTACGAACCAGAATACTTTCATCGTACCAAATTTCAACGACACTATTCGGATACAAGGAAATGTGATTGACAACTTTTCCTGTTTATCCCCTACCGGCACGATTGAGTTGAATGTCACACCGCTCGATACTTTGTACACTTATTTATGGTCGAGCGGACAAACTACCGACAGCCTGTTTAACCTGACTGGAGGTAATTATCTGGTAACGGTGACCTTAGGCGCCACTTGTATGGGGTTGGATACTTTTGCGGTAATCAACAATGCCTTGCCGCCTAACCTGGCCGCTTCCAGTACGGCTGCCAGTTGTAGTTTGAACAATGGGGCAGCAGACCTCAATGTAACAGGGGGCACCGCGCCGTTCACGTACCTCTGGTCCACCACCGACACGACTGAGGATCTCGCCAACTTGGCGCCAGGCACTTACACGGTTACGGTAACCGGGATGAATAGTTGCACAGCGGTGAATACTGTGAGTATTTTGAATAATGGTGTTGCCCTGAATATCAATGGAGTACCCCTTGGAAATACATCCTGCCTCAGCGCAAATGGTTCTATAGATATCGGGGTAAGCCCGTCAGGAACTTATTCCTACGACTGGTCGAATACGGCTACCACCGAAGATATAAACAACCTGGCCCCTGGCAGCTATACGGTAACTGTAAGCCTGGGTACTTGCTTGTCTTCCAGCACCTATGTGGTGGTGGAGGATGCCCTGCCGCCCAATCTTGCCGCTGCCGGGACTGCTTCAAACTGTAGTTTGAGCGACGGCGCTGCGGACCTCAGCGTGAACGGGGGAACCGGGCCGTTCACTTACCTCTGGTCCAATGCTGCAGTAACAGAAGACCTGAACGGTGTAGCGCCCGGTACTTATACCGTTACAGTTACGGGATCAAATGGTTGCACAGCGGAGCGTTCTGTGAATGTTTTGAACAACAACATCGTCCTGAATGTGAATGCTACCCCGGCCGGAAATAATTCTTGTACAACACCTGATGGCGCCTTGGATATCGCTGTAACACCTGCTGGCATGTATGCTTATGTATGGTCGAATGCAGCCATCACAGAAGACCTCAATAATCTCGATGCGGGCAATTACACAGTAACGGTCACGCTGGGCAGCTGCCAATCCACCGGAACTTTTGCAGTTGCGGACAACACCGTGACCCCGGTTCTTACACCAAACATTACCGCATCTATTTGTGCGGCCAGTGACGGCAGCATTGACTTGACGGTCAGCGGCGCAGCCGGCCCCCATGCCTATATCTGGTCAAATTTGGCAACCACGGAAGACCTTGCCGGCATCTTGGCTGGAAACTACATGGTCACAGTCACCGCTGCCAACGGCTGTACGGAGGAAGCGAACATTAACGTCCCAAACAACGCTAACACTTTCAGCCTCGCAGGCGCCCCCGTGCCCTTGACGGACTGTGCCACCAACAATGGGGCGGTAGACCTGAACATAACCCCATCCACTGGAGCATACACCTACGCCTGGTCAAATGCGGCTACGACTCAGGACCTCAACAGTCTTGCCCCCGGCACGTACACGGTTTCGGTTACGGAATCGGGCAGTTGTACAGCAACAGCCTCCTTTTTTGTTGTTGACCAGCGAACGAACCCCATTACCTCTCAATCTATTGTGCCCGAACTTTGCGGTCTTTCCGACGGGAGCATTGACTTAAACGTAAACGGCGGAACAAGTCCTTATGGCTATCTCTGGGGCGGCGGACAAGTCGTGGAAGACCTGCTTAACTTCCCCGCAGGGACATACACCGTCATTGTGACCGATGCCAATAACTGTACAGTTACGGCCAGTGCCACGATTCCAGGCAATTCCATTTCGTTTGGTCTGGGAGGTACCTCAAGTCCCAGTAATTCTTGTACACTCAATAATGGAAGCGTTGACCTGACGGTAGTCCCTGCTCCTCCGGGCTATACCTACGCCTGGGATAGCGGACAAACAACCGAAGACTTGTCCAGTCTCCCGGCAGGCACATACACTGTAACCGTCAGTGCGGGAGGCAACTGTACGAACACGGCAGTTTTCAACGTCATCAGCGATGTTCCAACACCCTTACTCTCTCAAATTATTTCGCTTGCTACTTGTGGTGATTCAACTGGAGGGATTGATCTGAGTGTTTCCGGAAGTCCTGCGCCGTACCAGTATATCTGGTCAAACGCAGTCACCGACGAGGATTTGAACGCGATCGCTGCCGGCACCTACTCAGTAACTGTGACAGCAGCGAATGGGTGTACTGCAGTGGATGATTTTGTAGTACAGGAAAATGTTATTGTTCCCGGCATCGCCAACACACTGACTCCTGCAACCTCTTGCGTCACCAACAACGGTGCTATTGATTTGACCATCACTCCGCCAGCAGGCGGACCTTACACCTTCAACTGGTCGAATGGCGCTATTACCGAAGACCTGCTGAATATCGCATCGGGAAGTTACACGGTAACGGTGAGTGCTGGTGGTAGTTGCACCAACACGGCAAACCTCACCGTCAACAGCAATACGGGAACGGTAACGCTGAGCGGTACGCCTACTTCCATCCTTTGTTTTGGCGGGAATAATGGTGCTATTGATTTGACGGTCAACACCGGAACGGCGCCGTTTACTTACAACTGGTCGCCGAGTATCCCAGGCAACCCGCAAGATCCAAGCGGACTTGTTTTAGGGACCTACTCCGTCACTGTTACAGACAATCAGGGCTGTAGCAGCACCTCAGTGTTCACGATCAGCCAACCCACCGCCGTACAGATTCAATGCGCTGTCACGGCTCTTGTGAGCGAACCGGGCGTTACGGATGGCGCTGGCTCGGTCAATATCGCCGGCGGTACAGGGCCTTATACAGTGAACTGGTCGCCAGGTAGTTCCCAAACGGCTGTTCCGCCGGGTAATTTCCCGATTATCAACCTGGGGGAGGCGAGTTACGCGGTAACTGTCACCGATGCTAACGGCTGCCCCTCCACCTGTGGTTTCACAGTCGGAGTGGCTGCGTGTGCCACTGCGGTGGGTACCATGAGTAACACTCTGCTCACTTTATGTGGCACCGGCTGTCTGACGGCTACTTACAACTCCAACGGTCAGGTTTTAAGCAGCGGCGATATGTTGCAATTTGTCCTTCACCAGGGCAACGGTGCAACCATCATGAATGAAATCGCCCGCTCTAATCAGCCGACCTTCTGTTTTGATCCCGGAACGATGACTTATGGCACCAGCTACTATGTCTCTGCATTGGCCGGGGGGACCGACCCTTCCGGGAATGTAGCCCTAAACGGCTTTTGCACGGTCAACTCGATGGGCACGCCTATTCAGTTCAATGAAATCCCGGTGGCTTCTGCGAACCTGCCTTCCCCGATCAATTGCCAGGATACACAAACCTCCCTTCTGGGAACTTCAAGTTTGAGCGGATCAAGTTATTTGTGGAGCACCAGCACCGGTTCCATTGTGGGCAACCCTGCCCAAGCGACGGTGACGGCTGCCGCGGCCGGGACGTACACACTGGTTGTGACGGCTAATGGCTGTTCAAACACGACGACCGTCGCCGTGACCGATATTTCCAATCAACCACAAGGGAATATCAGCTCCAATACCACGGTATTGGATTGCAGCATACAGTCCATTACGCTGAATGGCACAGTGACGGGTACGGCCAATGCCGCCACACTCCAGTGGCTCAACAATGGGAACATCCTGGGCAGTGGCAACACCCTCTCCGTGAATGGCCCCGGTCAATATGTTCTTGTCGTGTTAGACAATGTGACGTTCTGTTCCGGAACGGCCAACATAACGATTGCCCAAAACCTGAACTCTCCCACGCTTTCGGTGGCTATTCCGGGGCAGTTGACCTGCACTTCACCTTCGCAAACGCTTTCGGGAAGTTCTCCGACCGGAGGGGTTCAGTTCGCCTGGGCGACCATTAGTGGTCCTGACACCATCATCGTGGGCAACGGCGCAACGCTTTCGGTCAATACCGCTGGCACGTATTATTTGTTTGGGATAAACCCAGCCAATCAGTGTAGAAACGCCACTTCAGTAGTGGTCACCGCCAACCAGACACCACCTACTGCCGATGCAGGCAGTCCCTTCACCCTGGATTGTGCGGGCGAAACAGCTGCATTAAATGGCAGCGGTACGGGTGCCCCAAACCTGGGCTATCAATGGACGAGCGTTGACGGTCATTTTGTATCGGGAGCCAACAGCGCCAGCCCGGTCATTGACGAGGCAGGCACGTATTCTCTCGTGGTATCCAATCCAGCGAACGGT
>Ga0163146_10001949_pt1 | contig 28805 bp, 17 predicted proteins | sample OliLakLV19MP7G1_FD_148648 | JGI IMG/M metagenome (GOLD analysis project Ga0163146, IMG submission 148648) | Freshwater microbial mat bacterial communities from Lake Vanda, McMurdo Dry Valleys, Antarctica - Oligotrophic Lake LV.19.MP7.G1 | ecosystem: Environmental > Aquatic > Freshwater > Lake >...
TCCCCGTACCACCGAACTCTGTTCGGCGTATCTATCATTTCGGGTTTACCGGCATTGGGTTCCGATGGAACCGCTGTTCGCCCGTCCGTTTTTTGTGGTTACCAGAAGTAGCTCCGTGTTCTTTTTATTTCCCGGAGTCTTGCGGAAAGCTACAACAAGCACTAAGCGGGCAACGAAAAAGCCTTTACAAAACCACCACCTTCAAACCGCCACTGCGCCCGTCCGTCCGTTGCCAGCGCAGCCAATACACTCCTGCCACCAAAGTTTGTGAGTCAAAGTATTGATCCGCGCCGTTCATCAAAAACCGCTGCACCGGCCTGCCGTGGGCGTCCCAAATTGAAATCACCGTTTCATGAACCACCTCCCCGCTTTGCCGGATGCGCAGGCGCTTGCTGGCCTGAACCGGATTAGGTGAAACCTGCAATTCCCAGGTTTCATCCGGAGCAGCGGTTGCATTGACAAAACTGACTTCAAAATTTAGCAGGCGCTCGCAATCGTTTGCATCTAAAATCGCCACTTCATACAAACCTGGCAACAGGCCACTGAGCGAAGTAGTCGTGTCGCCGGTATTCCAAAAGAAGCGGTAAGGCGGCGTGCCGCCGGTGAACTGATCGAATACGATGCTGCCATCGGCGGCATTGAAGGCCGAGGCGTTGGTGGTAACAAAAGAGGCTTCGAGTGCCTCCGGTTCTGAAAGTTGTACAGAAACGGTATCGCTGCACCCCACCGCGTCGGTGACGCTGAAGTGGTAGTTTCCGGCGGGGAGATTTTCGTTGCCTTCGCCGGTTTGTCCGGTGGTCGTTTGCCAGGCGTAGTGGTAAGGCGCATTGCCGGTAAGGCTCATAAAAACACGGCCATTGTTGCCGCCGGGGCAGGAAATTGCAGCCACTGCCACCGAATCAATGCGGTAGGCGTACCGCTCGTAAGCGCCCATGTCTGCGAGGCTGTCTAAGATGCGTGGGTTGCCTTCCAAGTCGGTCAGGATAGTATCCAAGCCTTCATTGATGCCGGCATTGATGGCCGGCGAGCAGGCTGCAAGGCGAAAATCGCCGTTTAAAGTATCCAAAAAGGCAGGCCAGGTAGCAAATATATTGCCTTCCCCACAGGCAATGTCGCCGCCGGGCAGGGCGCAATCGGGTGCGCTGATGAGGTTGTGGTGGAGGGTGTAGTCGTGCAAAGAAGGATTGGCTAAGCTGTTGTTGTAAAAAAGCCGCCCGGGAATGGCCTCCGGCTCCCAGATGACGGAGTTGGCAATCTCCATGCGGTTGTAAAAAGTGGTGTAATTAAAATTACTGCCCCAGTTTTTGATGATGGGAAATGCTCCATTGTTGTAAAAGGTACAATTTCGGACGAGGCCGTCTGCTGCGCCGTTCACGCCGCTGAGAAGGGCGATGGTGCCGTCGTTGTTGGAAAAGAGGGTGTTGTGGACGGTTAACACACTCTTGAGTGGTTCCATATTTTGGCTGCTAAACGCGCTCATGTATATGCAAGCTGCTGCTCCGGATGACACCAGATTTTTATTAAAACAGCATTCGTTCACTACTATTTCAGTATTAGATCCACTATCTGTAGAAGCATAAATACTCGCTCCTGAATAAATGCTGTAATTTTCTAAAAACATGCATTGCTTTACAATGGCTTGGCAACGGTTTCCAGCGAAGTTATAAATAGCGATGGCTCCGCCAGAATCATTTAGTCCCCGATTTTTTTCAAAGCTTGTTTTTGATATTTGAAGAACGTGTTGGTTTATCTCATTCAAAGGGTAATATCCGGTATGGGCCATGAATAATGCACCTGCTGAACGTCCTTCATTTTCTTCAAAAGTGCAATCATCAATTATTGTGGCACTGCTTTCAAAAGAGGTTTCATAAAAAACAGCCCCACCGCTGGATATGGCCTTGTTTTTATAAAACCGAGTGTTGGATAAAATATTAGTATTTCCTGCATCAAAAAAATAAATCGCTCCACCTACTTGTGCAGAGCGGTTATAGCCAAAATTACAATTGCGGATCACAAAAGCCCGTTCCGGGTGGCTGATGCCTTTTTTATAAATCGCCCCACCCGCCGAAGGCGCCCGGTTGTACTCAAAAGTACAGTTTTCGAGGATGGGGTCAGCAGAACGCCCGTCTACGGTGCCATCGCAATACATAGCTCCTCCGTTTTTGCCTACATTATTGAGGAAGCGGCAGTTGCGGATGCGGGGATTGGCGTGCGGCAGCGTAGCAATAGTACCCACATACAGCCCGCCCCCTTTGTCCAAATGGCCGGAATAAGCCCCACCATCAGGGTGGATGGCCTGCCCGCGAGTAACCGTGAAGCCGTCTAAAACGGTGGTGCTGTCGGTGCCGAGCGTAAAAAGGACATGAAAACTGTTGTCGGTGCTGTCGCCGGACATGCCGATGTCGCCGCTGAGGATGGTTTCGTAAAGCGCAGGGTCGCGCTGGGCGATCAGGCATTCCGTGGCATTGAAACCACCAAGTATTACCACGCCGTTTTTGAGCAGGAAGCGTTTTTCACGGTCGGTGTCGTCGGTAGGGTAATAAGTGCCTTGCGCGACTAAGATGGTATCGCCGGCTTGGGCGATGGCAATGGCGTCCTGGAGGTCGCGAAAGGCATTTTGCCACGTTCTGCCATTGTTGGCTCCGGTAGCAGAAGCATGTACATAAAGGCGGCCATTGTCAAAGCAGGAAGCGTTGGCGACTCCCCAAAGTGCGCCGTTTATAGTTTTGAGGCAAGAAACCCAGTAGGTACTTTCACAAAATCCATCACAAAGACTGAAACAAATTCCTGAATAGAAAGGGTGTTCCACGCTACCAATTCCTTCAATCCACTGCATGCAATTAGAGGCCCCCACCGGATTGCCCGCAGCGCTAAAGCCCCATACCCACAAACGCCTTCGTGGTGTACAATCTATGGTTATCGTATCTTTTTGGTAAACATATACCGACGCTTCTTCAGTGCTGAATCCACCAAAGACTTGGCCACACAAAGCGGTATCGCCAACTTCAAGCGAAAAATCATACATCAGGTATTCCGGGTCGTTACAGGCAAGTGACGAGCGGAAAAACACCCTGTCTTCTGCTATGCGATAATACCCGGCGGTCCAGATATTGGAGGTTTGGCCATTTGCAGTTGTAAAGTACTGTTGCGCGACATTCCAGGTATGCCCGCACGCGAGGGTGTCCTGTGACACGAATGCAGTTGCCTGACCAGCGCCGTTCATGCCTTGTGTGTTTAGTTGCCATACTGGTTGGTCGGCAGCCGTGGGAAAAACGGTTTGTGCAGCAAGCGGAAGGTAAGGAGCAATAGCAATAATGAGGATGGTAGAGATGTGTTTCATGGCATTAAGTCTTTGAGATGATGGGAGCAGTTGACAATTAGCTGTCAACTGCTCCCATTAAAAAATTACTGGAGCTTGATGATGTTTACCGGTAAACGTTTCGCTTCCGGCAGTGATCACATAAGAGAGTGTTCCCTGTTGAAGGGAGCTTGTATTGTTGAAAACAATCGTTTGCTCGCCTGCGCCATAGCTACCCGATGTCGTCAGGTAGTTCCCGAACTGATCGAAGACCTGCGCGCTGACGGTAGCAGCTTCACCCAGGTCAACCTGAAAAGAAATGGAACTTCCGGTCGGGTTGGGGTAAACCTGTTCTAATTTGTGCCGGATGATGCCGGGAATCAGTTCAAGTTGGAGCGTCATAGGGACGACTTCTTCCTCCGTATCTAAAAAAATGCCTGCCAGCACATCGTCTTCTATTTCGATGACGCTGCCAATATCGCAAACCGCTTCGACGGCTTTGATGTTGATTTTGAACAATGTTTTCAAATTGTTTTCAAATTTGATTGGACCACCTTTTTCGTCTGTCCACAGCATTCTCAGTTCGCCTTCTGCTAATTGGTTAAAACCAAAATGGTCTAAGCTGAATGGCGCAACATCACCCTGGTTTACGCCAATGACCTCTATGGCATCTTTGTCAAAAGTAAGCCCCATCTGGTAAGCGTCAATATCGTCTGTAGTTCGCGCTTTTACCAAAACGGTTGCTGTTTGTCCGGGTTGAAGGCATGCGTGGGAGGTGGCCGAAAAAGCGTAGCCGTTGCCGCCTTCTGAAAGCAGACCGTCTACGTCGGCATTGAAATTTACATCCCCTGATTTGATGGCTCTGAACGACCAGGTTGGCGCGATGGTTACATCAGGATTGAGCAAATTCAGCTCAATGTCGTCTAAGTAACTTTTTCCAACAGGGCTATCGGCTGCACGGTAATGACGCGCACCGTCCGGTGCCTGCCAGACTGCCGTGAAAGGATCAAAATCGAGGAAAGGCTGAAAAGTAAACTGGCTGCCTAAGGAATGCTCCGGAAGGAAGCGCCAGGAAGGAACGTTGGCAAACTCTTCGTCTATCCCTAATATTATTCTGTTTACGAAAATTACATCGAATGTGGAAATTTTGCCATCGTTATTTACATCCGCTGCAATTTGGGCGTAAGGAATAGGAAGGGGCGTTATGTTTAGTATGTGTCTTCTAATCCAAATTACATCAGTTATATTCACCCCATTATTCGCCCGAAAAACAGGGTAAGTACCCTGGTTCAGGGAATTAACCAAAGCCGATTGCCCTGCACGAAAATTCACATCCTGCAAAAATGCGGGAGTGCATTGGCCGGACTTATAATGACCGATAGCATCTGTAAATTTGTAGCAATTCGTCGTATTAGCAATGTCAAATACATTCATTGCGGAGTGCTCCAATGGCGTAAGCTCAATCTGGTCTTCGATTTGCGCCACTTTGTTAACATAGCCACTTTCGGCTAACAGCACATTTACAGGTGGTTCAATTTCATCACAAACCGGCACATTCGTGTCAACTAAATGAGACACAGTGGAATTTGTTAATAAATAATTTAGCATGACCTGTAACTGCCTGGTCGTAAAATGATCAGATAAGCCGTAATAGGACATAAGTTTAGTGCCATCAGGATAATAACTGTATGGGATAGGTTGCCCATTTTTTAAAGGGACACAAGGGTTTATTCCACTACAATAAGTATAGACTGTGCCACCTGTGGTAAATGTTCCTAGTCCCGGGTCAACCGGCGTATCATTAATCCCATCGCCTGAATTATCGCCATTACAGGATAAACCGCACAAGCAGTCGAACGGCCAATCAGGATCAGGATTACAGGAGTTATCCGGCAAAGGGGTAATCCGATTTTGAAAAGTATGGAGAAGACTAAAATAATAGCCTAGCTCGTGTGCCATGAGTTCAGCATTACCTGGCGCCACCAGTGCAATGACTTCGCCCGTAACGCCAGGAGCATTATCCCATTCAAGGCCATCGGTAAGATAGATATTAATGGCATCATCGTCATGAGCAGCATTATATAAGGCTGTCAGAGATGCCGGTGTTTGCAAATCAGTGTTGTTAATATAAGTTACCTTACAAATGTAGAAAGACATCCCATTCGTAAACCAGGTATTAGCAGTTTCTATGTGCTCAAAAGCCTGATACAGAATATATTCATTAGTATAGCCTTCAAGCGGTTCTCCATTATCGCCATTGATGATATAGAGATGAATGGGTATCTCGCAGGTTACCGTAAATCCAGATGCTACGTTCATAGTACTGTTTCTCTGGTAAATTGCATTTAATTCTTCCGGTGTGGGTTCCGGTGTTCCGCATAGCCTTGGCATGTTCACAACGGGCTGACTCAAAAGTAAAAAAGGAGCAAAAAGCGCGAAAAAGAAGAGCGGGATGGCAAGTCGCCTAACATTGTACTTACACGTGTGTGTGTGTGTGCACACATTACCAAACATAAATAATGTTCTCATTAGATAACCTATTTTAAGAATGAAAAAATTAAGAATGAAAAAATCGGTTTGTCTAAAAGGGTAGTATAGTGGCTAAAGATAAGGAGGTTTTATTGTTGTAAAAAACTAAATTTTGCCTTTTGTCAGGTTTTTAACCTATTTATAGAACTGTCTTTGAGTAGGTAACGCTTTCAAACCTGTCGCCCTCCTACCATTTTTCCCATTTCTCCCCCACAAACTTGCCCAAACCTCCAAAACCCGCTACCTTCGGGAAGTTTTGAAAACAGATAGCACATCAACATGATCTCAAACTTCGCCGCCGCTCGCGCGAGGCTCTGCCTCGCGTGGTCGAATTTTCCTGCTGTCATCGTCCTGGCCAGCTTGTTTTTTGCCTTGCCAGCATTCGCACAAAACGAAAAGGCGGTCATCTCCGGCATCGTCAAAGACGCCGTTTCTGATGCGCCCGTAGAATTTGCTACGGTGTACCTCAAAGGCACCAGCACGGCAACGGAAACGGCTTCCAATGGCCGGTACCGAATTGAAATACCTGCAAACCAGGAGGTTGTGCTGGTGATTTCCCGCATTGGGTACAAAGAAATTTCTACTACCCTGGAACCTATGCCCGCCCGCAGTTCCCGGCAAATTGACGTGCCCCTGGTGCCCTCCGATTCAGACATCGAAGTGGAAGTGCGTGGCAGCAAAATCGAAGAAGGCGGCATGATCCGCGAAGACGTGACCCAGCTCAAGCTGCTGCCCAGCACTACCGGCAACTTGGAAAGCATGCTGCCCCACCTGGCGCTCGGAACCAGCAGCGGAACCGGGGGGGAATTGAGTTCCCAATACAATGTGCGCGGTGGCAACTACGACGAAAACCTCGTGTACGTCAACGATTTCGAGATCTATCGCCCACAACTCATCCGCGCCGGACAGCAGGAAGGGCTCACCTTTGCAAACGTTGACCTCATCCGCGACCTCTCGTTTTCGTCGGGGGGCTTTGAAGCGCGCTATGGAGACAAATTGTCTTCGGTACTTGACATCAAATACAAACGCCCCGACAGCCTGCGGGCTTCGGTCGCGGGCAGTTTTCTGGGCGGCTCCACCCATATCGAAGGCAGCTTCAAAGTAGGCAAAGACAGCTACAAGCGCCTGCGCTACCTCGTCGGAGCGCGCTATAAAACCACGCGCTACCTGCTCGGAACCTTAGACGTTTCCGGCGAATACATCCCCAATTTTTCCGATATTCAGGCATATCTAACGTACGACCTGAACCGCAACTGGCAGGTGGGGTTGATGGGCAATTACAACCGGAGCGTTTACAGCTTTGCCCCTGTCGAGCGCAATACGGCCCTGGGGCTGATCAATTTTGCGCTGCAATTGTTCAGCGTTTTTGAAGGCCAGGAAGTAGACGATTTTACCACCAGCATGGGCGGTTTGTCGCTGACGTATTTGCCGGATCGCGATCGCAACCCATTCTTTCTCAAATTTTTGGCTTCTGCTTTTCGCAGCGACGAAAACGAGCGCATAGACATCATTGGCCGCTACAGCCTGCGCCAGATTGAATCGAATATCGGCAGCGACAATTTCGGCGAGGTGTTGGCCGAACTCGGCACCGGCACCCAGCATCAATACGTGCGCAATTCCTTGGATATTGATATTGTGAACTTTGAGCACAAAGGCGGCCTCGAATTGCAGCAGGACAACAAAGACTTATCGGTGACCAGCAGCCATTTTTTGCAGTGGAGCGCCAAATTTCAGTCGGAAAACATCAACGACCGCATCAACGAGTGGGAACGGCTCGATTCAGCAGGGTATTCTCTACCTTACGACATCAACGCTGTGCAGTTGTACAACGTGCTGAAAACGCGCAACACGCTGTCTTCCAATCGTCTGACTGCCTATTTTCAGGACACCTACACCTGGCGCAAGGACGATGTGGCCGAATGGCGGGTTTCAGCGGGTGTCCGTGCTGCATATTGGGATTTGAACCAGGAATTCGTCATCTCCCCGCGCGCACAATTGCTCTACAAGCCTTTAAAATCTGAAAAAGACATTTCCTACCGATTGGCGGCAGGGTTATATTACCAAACCCCGTTTTACCGCGAGATGCGTGGCCCCGACGGGCAGGTGAATACCGATCTGCTGTCGCAAAAATCTGCGCATGTCGTCGGCGGCCTCACTTACGACTTCTACCTCGGCAAACGCAATCCCAAAAAGTTCCGACTCATCACGGAAGCTTATTACAAGCAGCTTTGGGATTTGGTCTCGTATGATGTTGAAAATGTGCGCATTCGGTACTCTGGCCAAAACGACGCCACGGGTTACGTGACCGGATTAGACATTCGCCTCAACGGCGAATTTGTGCCCGATGCCGAGTCGTGGATCAACCTCTCGTTTTTGCGCGCACGCGAAAAAATAACCGGCATTCAGCACCTACAGCGCGAAATCGGCCAGACAGAAGCGACTGAGGTCAAAGACGTGCCCCGGCCAACCGATCAAACCATGACGCTGTCTATGTTTTTCCAGGATTACCTGCCCAAAAACAAAAACTTCAAAATGCACATGATTTTTACGGTGGGAACGGGTCTGCCGTTTGGTTTGCAGGGTGGCAACCGCGTCTATCGCAATACGTACCGCTTTTCGCCTTATCACCGGGTGGACATCGGGTTTTCATTAGCCTTGTGGGACGAATCGCGCCGCGCCGCCAAGCCGCACCACCCGCTTCGGTTTACCCGGAATGCGTGGCTGAGCCTTGAGGTTTTCAACCTCATGCAAGTGCAAAACCAGGCGGGCAATACTTGGATTAAAACGGTGTTTAACCAGCAGTACGCCATTCCGAACTACCTGACTTCTCGGCGGATCAACCTGAGATTGAGGATGGACTTTTAACTGAAGTCCGGGGAATAAGACACGCCGGGCGGGACCGCCGCACGAGCGGCTACAGAAAGCATTACCCACGTCCCTTCAAATACCCCCTCACTACCGGCAACAGCCCTCCAACCCCTTCTTTCAAAGGCCGCAACACAAGAATGCCCAACTCCGCCTGCAATGCCCGCCGATGCGTTTCGGCAGCTTCGTCATCGAGGTTTTCTTCGTTGAGGGTGACGGCCAGCACTTTAGCGCCGTAGACAGCGATCAATGCCACTTCGCTTGCGACGGATGGAATCGGAATATCCGTATCGTCGTAGCAGCGGCGGCCCGGGGCGTGTTGGAGGATGACCCCTTTTACATCGCCGGATAACAAAAACTCGCTACCGCAGGGGCCGTTGGGGTTGCGCAGGGCCGACTGCCCTTCGATGAGGATGAGGTCGGGTTTGCTTTCGCGGTCGCAGGCCACGATGGCCCGTTCTATTTCGCCGCTGATGAAATCATTGATCGTGGTATCGAAAACGAAACCGTGCCGGTAGCCCTGCATCCAACCCGTTTGGCCAGTATAAATCATCTCTGCTGCGATGCCGTTTTCGCGGCACATTTCCATCAAAAAACGGCAAGTGGTGCGTTTGCCCAAAGCGCAATCGGTACCCAAAACTGCAATGCGCGGCGCTTTGACCGTAAAAATTTCGCCGATCCAGAATTTCAGTTCGCTGCGGGGGCGCGGTTTGCGCACATCAACGAGCTGCACCCCGAATTTTGCCGCCAAGGCGCTGAATTCAGCATCTTCACTGAGAAAAGTATGCAGGCCGCATACAATCGAAATGCCGTTTTCGACCGCATGCCGCAATTCCCCTCGGAAATCATCGGGCAGGATGCCGCCGTGCAGCGCCACACCAACCACACACCACTCGGGTCGCTCCTGTCCGCCAGCGAGGTAATCGGCTACCGAAGCGTAAACAGGAATACCTCTTGGACGGCCATCCATGACCGTGCCAGCGTCCTGTTCGGCAAAGCGGTAATCTATGACCGCACGCACCTCAAAGCGTTCAGTGCCGCGCAGCAGCCCGTGACAGGTTTTGGCCGTGGGCCCGTCGAGTAGTCCATGAGTGAGCACGATGGCGGTGGAGCGTTGCATGTGGTTTTGTTTTGTGAAACGATGTGCTTAAAAACAGATCTTACTTTCCAAAAATCTGCCCATTTTCATTTTCAAAAAATTCGAGCTTCAGGGTTTCTCCGTCGAATACGGCGTAGGAATTGTTGTGCATCCACTCACCGAGGTTAAGATACCGGCTTTTATTGTTTTTTAAAAGGCAGTCAAGGGGCAGGTGGCGGTGACCAAAAATGAAATAATCTGCCGGAACCGTATCGAGTTTTCGGTTGGCATATTGCAGGAGCCATTCGTTGGATGCGCCCAAAAAATGGCGTGCTTCCGGATTGGCGGCGCGGCTGCGGCCCGACCAAAAATTGGCCATGCCGAAGGCGAAATTGGGGTGTAAACGCGCAAAAAGCCACTGGCAAACCGGGTTGGCAAATACTTTTTTGATGAATTTGTAGCCGTAATCGCCGGGCCCCAGGCCGTCGCCATGACCGATGAAGAACGTTTTTCCGTGCAGTTCGCGCACAATGGGATGGCGGTAGGTTGGAATGCCCAATTCTTCTTCAAAATAGCGGAAAACCCACATGTCGTGGTTGCCGGTGAAAAAATAGATGGGCAGGCCCTGATCGCGCAATTCCGCCAATTTGCCCAACAGGCGCGTATACCCTTTGGGAACCACGGTGCGGTATTCAAACCAAAAATCGAAAACATCGCCTACTAAATAAAGGGCTTCGGCGTCTGGGGCAATCTGATTCAGCCAGCGCACGATCTGCCGTTCGCGCTCGGCGCTGCTAAGGCGTGCGTCGGTGCCGAGGTGGAAATCGGAAGCGAAGTAGATGCGTTTTTTTTCAGTGTTCATATCCTGGTATGCCGGACTGTCGGCGCCGTAAAGATAAATTATTGCGATTAGTTTCTGCTTGCAGACCATACATCGGCGCCGTTTATTAGATAATTTCTAAAAATTATGTTAAAAACCATGTGGCCAAACGGCCATTCCTGCGTCGCAAGTGCTTTGCCTGATGAATGGTTGTTTCAATGAATTTGCTCAGATATTTTATCTTTGGGCTGAAAAGTGAAAGGTTCGCCCGAGCGATTCTTGTCCCTTCAATAAGTATCCGAGTTAATCAACCACCTGAGCGCTTTGAAACAGCATTGTAATAAAGAGATGAAAGATTCCGAGGTGATTCACAGTTACCTCGAAACGCAGGCATCGTTGTGTTTTAGTCTATTGTATAGCCGATACGCCTCTAAAATATACAGTAAGTGTCTTTCTATGCTCCGCGATGAAGCCCTTGCACAGGATGCAACCCAGGAAATTTTCACGAAAATTTTTCTCAACCTCTCCACTTTTGGAGAGAAAGCGAAATTTTCAACATGGATCTACTCCATCACCTATAACTACTGTATTGACTTTATCCGGCGGAAAAAGAAGCAGGTCGCTTTGTTTACCGCTGAAATTGAAAAAGCGCCCGATCGCGCAGATGAAGTGCCTGATGAAGCCTTGCTTGAAATGGAAGTGATGCAATTGCGCACGGTGCTCGACCATCTTCCAGCCGGCGACCGGGCGGTATTGCTGATGAAATACCAGGACGATTTTTCGATCCGCGACATTGCCGAAGTTCTGGACAATTCGGAAAGCGCCATCAAGATGAAAATCATGAGGGCTAAAGAAAAAGCTCAACGAGTAAAGCGTGAACTATTTAAAGAAAGCATATGAACAACTTCAAGAGAATGCAGGAAGAAGATGAGACCCGCTATGAGGAGTCTCACGAACGGCGTGTCAAATCGGGCGTGGTCGGCACCTTGGGATTTCTGCGTTTTGTCGGGCAGTTGGTGGATATTTACCTGCCCAGGGTAGTAGATGTGTTCATCGCTACTGCCGGAGGCAACGTTAGTCATGGCTCAAAAAAGCACCATCCCGATCCTGCAACAAGCGGCCCGGATGCGGAGCGCAGCAATTTTGCCCCCGGCCCCGAACTGGATGACAACCCTGCCTGATGGCGCAGCAAACCCATTTGTACAACATCTAAAACCACCATAAACATGATTTTACTTTTCCAGGAGACTTCTGTCGCCAAAGTCCAATCAATTTGGGAAATCATCGCAGAGCAATCCAAGCAATTAGCCGCTATTGTTCCTAATTTGGCAGGCGCGCTGGCAGTCATCCTGATCGGTTGGTTGGTTGCCAAATTGGTCGCAAAAGGCGTTAAACGCATTCTACAAAAAAGCAAAGTTGATAAACTGGCAGATAAATTGAACGATATTGATTTGTTTTCCAAAGCCAATTTCAAAATTGTGCCCAGTACGCTGCTCTCTAAGTTGCTGTATTACCTCATCATGTTCATTGTGTTCATTGCAGCAACCGATGTGTTGGGCATGCAATCGGTGTCCGACCTGATGACCAATTTGCTGGCGTACATGCCGCACCTGTTGTCGGCGTTTTTTGTATTTATTGTGGGGGTATTGGTGGCCGATTTCATCAAAAACATCGTATTCACCACCTGCAATTCCTTAGCCATTCCAGCTGCGGGGCTTATTTCCAACATCGTTTTTTATTTTCTGTTTCTGAACGTGACGATGATTGCGCTGACGCAGGCCAAAATCAATACGGATTTTATCCAGGACAACCTGTCCATCATCCTCGGCGGTGTAGTCCTGGCTTTCGCCATTGGATACGGATTTGCTTCGCGCAATATTGTCGCCAGTTTCCTCTCTTCTTTTTACAACAAAGACAAAGTAAGACCCGGCGATATCATCGGAATTGGCGGCATCAAAGGCAAGGTGTTGGAAATGGACAATACCTCCATCATCCTGCAAACGAAAGACCGGAAAGTTGTGGTGCCGCTGAGCAAATTGGATTCGGAAACGTTTGAGATTTTTGAAGAATAAACCACTTATTTACTTTCAACAAAACGAACATGAAAAAATTACTTTACTTCCCGCTGTTGTCTCTGATTCTGATGGCAATTGCTGGAACCCTCTGCGCCCAGGACGCTCTTGGGGCTGCTCCCGCGCCGGCGGAAGAACCGCCTGTCTGGACGAAAGGTGCCGGCATTGGGATGGATTTTGCACAATTGCTTCAAATCAACCCGCGTCAGGGCGCTGGCCAAAACCGCCTCGGCCTGGGTGGCGCGATCAACATTTTTGGCAACTACCGCAAAGGCCGCGTTGCCTGGGACAACCTCGGATCCTGGCAGTTTGGGGTGCAGCGCCTGGGTTCGGGCGTCATTTCGCAAGGCTCGGATACGAAAATCCCTTTCCAGAAAGCCATTGACGAACTGCGGTTGAATTCTAAAATCGGCTACAAAATCACCGAAAATTCCAAGTTTTTCTATGCTGCTGACGCTTCTCTGCTGAGCCAGTTAACGCCGACCTATATCGGCACGGACGACTATCCCGGCAATTTTTTATCCGACATTTCCGGCACCAACGCAGCGCCGTTGTCGAAGCTGTTTTCGCCGGCAACCATCACCATTTCGGTAGGGATTGATTTCAAACCCACCAAAAATCTGTCGTTCTTCTATTCGCCACTGGGCGGGAAATTCATCATCGTTGCGGATGATGAAATTGCAGCCCGCGGGGTGCATGGCAATCCGATTACCAAAGACGCTGGCGGCAACATCGTTGGCTTTGAAAATACATCTTCTCAATTGGGGTCGTTACTGCGCATGAACTACACCGGCAAATACCTCGAAGATCGCTTCGCCTATACTTCCGCGCTGACGCTATTCTCCAACTACCTCCTGAAGCCGGAGAACGTGGATTTAGACTGGACTAACGAGTTGGCTTTCAGCATCTTCAAAGGTTTCCTGGTTGCGCTCACCGTCAATGTTTTTTACGACGACGACGTGCTGGTGCAAATTACCGACAACGATGCGCCTAATGGAGTGAATGGCCTTGGCAAACGCGTGAGTATTACCCAGCAATTGTTGCTGAAGTACGCGCTGGTGTTTTAAGCCAACACCTCCCCAGTCTCCACCCTTGGAGGAATCAATTTATACACCACTGGCGTCACAATGCGCGACAGCAAAGTAGAACTGATTAATCCTCCGATGATCACCCAGGCCAACGGCGTGTAAAGCGGGTTGTTTTCCAGCGCGATGGGCAACAACCCGCCGATCGCCGTCAATGAAGTTAGCACAATGGGCACAAAGCGGATTTCGCCGGCTTCCCGGATGGCCGCGTCGAGTTCGTAGCCCTGGCTGCGCAACTGGTTGGTGAAATCCACCAGCAGGATGGAGTTTTTGACTTCGATACCGACTAAGGCAATGAGACCCACCACCGCCACAAAAGAGAAGGTATTGCCGGTAATGAGCAAAGCCAGAATGGCACCGATGATGCCTAAGGGGATCACCGACAACACAATCAGGGTGCTTTTGAAGGTTCTAAATTCCAGTACCAACACGGCGATGAAGGCAAAAACCGTGACGATAATGATGCTGCCCATGCCGCCAAAAGATTGTTCCTGCGCTTCTATTTCACCCGCCGCCACGTAGCGGTAGCCATCCGGGAAAGGGAAGCGATCCAACTTTTCGATCATCGAAGTATTGATGGTCTGCGCCAGGTGGCCGGTCTTCACAAAAGAAGTGATGGTCACAAACCGTTGCTTGTCGTAATGGCGAATCACAGGCGGCGAGGTCTCAAACGCAATATCAGCCAGTTGCTTCAACGGAATCGCCTGCCCCTGCACGTTGTTCACATAAAGGTTGTCGAAAACCGACAAGTCGCTGTGTGTGCCTTTCGGAATGCTGACGTTGATCACATACTCGGTCCCCCCGTCGTCATTGAAACTGCCCAATTGCAGCCCTGCGATCGCTAAACGCACCGTGCGGTCAATTTCGCTCGTGGGCACGCCCAGCAAGCTGCTTTTGTCTTTGTTGATGCGCACCCGCAGGTTGGTTTTCAGACCCTGAAGCGGATTGGTGACGTAGATAGAGCCTTCGGTCGCCCGGATCATGTCTTCTACCTGAAAAGCCAGGTTGCGCAAGGTGTCCATGTTTTCTCCAAAGACGCGGATGGCAACGGGTGCCTCCACGGGTGGCCCCTGCTCAAAGTCTTTCACTTCGATTTTCGCATTCGGGAAATCGCTGAACTCCTTACGCAGGTGGTCAATGAGCTTCACTTTCTCTTCCGTTTCGGTGTCTTCCTGAAGTTGGACGAACAACTGGGCAAACTCCGAATTGTCGTCTTCAGGGATGACGTTGTAGTAGATCCGCGGATTGCCGTGCCCCACGTTTACAGCCTGGTGTTTGATTTCGGGATAGGCCTTCAGTTTGGCCTCCACATCGCGGGTGATCCGGTCGGTTTCGTATAAATTACTGCCCGGCGCTGCGGTAATGTTCACCAAAAACTGCGGTTTTTCAGAGCGGGGAAACAAGCTGAATCCCACCAAAGGTGCCAAAGCCAGCACGCCAGCAAAAATAGCGCCGGCAACTAATAAGGATACTTTGGGCCAGCGCAGAGCTACCACCAGCATTTTGCTGTAAGAACCGCTGATGCCGCGCTTCAACAGGCGCATAAATAAGTTGCCTTCCGGGTTGTGGTTGGTTGCTAAAACGCGGCTGGCCAAAAATGGTACGATGGTCAGCGAAACCAGCAAAGACGCCAGCACCGTCGTGATCACCGCCATCGGCAGGCTACGGATGAACTCTCCCGAAGCTTCCGGCAGGAAAACCAGCGGCACAAAAGCCAGGATGAGCGTCGCGGTACAACCCACCACCGCCAAGCCAATTTGTTTGGTCGCTTCGATGGCGGCTAAGCGCTTCGGGAGTCCCTCCCGCATCCAGCGCTCGATGTTTTCCACCACCACAATGCTGTCGTCTACCAGGATGCCCAAAGCCACCACCAACCCTACGATGCTCAATTGGTTGATGTTGTAGCCCAGCAGATCCAGGAAGGTCAAGCCCATAAATAAGGACAGTGGAATGGAAACCATGACAATGGATGCAGCCCGGATACCCAATGGCAGCAAAGTGATGGAAACCAGCAGGATCGCAATGATGAAATCCCGGCCTAAGCCTTTCAGACGGCGGTCTACACTCTCCGTTTGGTCGAAGTTTTTTACCAATTGTACGGATCCCGGCAGGTTTTGCGAAAAGTCGTCGAGGATGGGCTGGTATTTTTCCTTAATGTTGGAAATATTTTCCCCTTCTTTCAATGCCGCAGTCAGGAACACGGCTCTTTTTCCATCTAAACGGGTGAGGTGACTTTCTTCGCCATAGCCGTATTCCACCTCGGCCACATCGCGCAAGTAAACGACTTTACTGCCCGAAGAGTAGACGATGGTGTTGCGGATTTCTTCCACATCTTCGTAACTCCCGCTGGTTTTGACGTTAAATTTCCGGCTGTTCAGCCAGACATTCCCGCCCGGAATGTTGACGTTTTCGCTTTGGATGGCACCCAGTACGTTGTTGATCGGGATGCCTTGCTGGGCAATTTGCTCTAAACGCAACGATACCCGCACTTGTTGGTCGGGGTAACCCCAGCTTTCAATATTTTTCAGGTTTTTTACTTTTTCCAGCGCTTTTTCCAGGCGCTCTGCCTGTTCCTCCATTTGTTGGTAAGAAGCGGTTTCGGAAACTAAGGCAACCTGAAGGATATTGACATCAGAGGGGCGGAAACGGCGCGTTTCGAGGGCGTATAATTCCTGGGGGAGTTCGCCGCGCATAGAATTGACGGTGCGAACGACTTCCTGATATTTTTCATTGACGTCCACGTTGTATTTAAAATCAACCCGGATGGAGGCCAGACCGTCGCTGATGTCGGCGATAATGGTTTTGACATCTTCCAACTCCGACAAAGCGCTTTCTAACGGATCTACAACGAGTTCTTCCATGTCTTGCGGCCCCGCACCGGGATACACCGCCACGACGGCAAAGTACGGCGACTCGATATTGGGGTCTTCGCTGCGCGGCATGTTGAGCAGCGCGCTGATGCCTACCAGGATGGCCATCACGAACATGATGAGGGTGAACTGGTAGTTCTTGACGGAAAATTCCGAAATTTTCATGGTTGTATTTTATAAAAATGGCCGCTCCGTCCTCTTTTAAAAGAAGAGCGTATTGCCAACATTTACATTAGGTTACCAATTTTCGCTACTGCGCGCTCGTATGCGTTGGAATGACTTTGATGAGCGAACGTTCGGTCAGAAACGGCGAACCGGAAGTAATGACCTCCGTCACATTTTCAAGTCCCTGCGACACGGCCACGCAATCCTTGTTGATGAAGGCAATACGAATGGCCTGTTTTTGAACCGTTTGGTTGTCTTTGGTGATGAAGACAAACGCGTCTTTGCCGTTGCCTTCCTGGAGCGCTTCAATCGGCACACATTTGACTTGGCCAAGGGCATTCGGGATGAGTTTGGCTTTTGCAAACAACCCGGAAGCCAGCGTTTTTCCTTTGGGCTGCACCCGGATCTCGATCTCGAAGGAACCGCTTCTCGGATCGGCTGCGATGGCTTTGTTGCTGACAACGCCGGTGAAAACCTCGTCCGGCCAAGCGTCGAAAACGACCTCCGCTTTATCGCCTTCCGCAATGCGTGCCCAGTCGCGATCCGGCACACCTGCGCGTAAAACCCATGCTGCGTCGCCCTGGCCGTCCATGAAAAACAGCGGCGTTCCGGGGCTGGCAAGTTCGCCTTCATTCATGAGCTTGCGCACAATGCGACCAGCGTGCGGCGCGCGGATTTCAGAAAATTTCTGGTTGAAATCGGCGATGCGCTGGTTTTCTTTGGCGACTTCATAAGCGGTGCTTGTGTTTTGCACTTGTTCTTTTGTGGCAACACTGTCGGCGTACAGGTTTTTGGCCCGTTCCCAGTCGCGGCGCGCTTTTTCCACGCCCTGGCGGCTTTGGCTCACCTGTGCGCCAATTTCGGTGAGGTCTAAGGTGGCCAACAGTTGTCCCGCTGCAACCCGGTCGCCTTCATCCACATAAATTCGCTGGATGACGCCGCCTGTTTTAAAGGAGAGCCGGGCTTCTTTTTCATTGGATACGAGACCCGATAAATAAACCGGATCGGCCACCGTCTGCGTTTTTACCTGGCGTAGTTCCACCGGGATGCGTTCTTCAGTAATTTCCGTGGTTTCGCTCTTTTTATCGCTTTGGCAAGCTGCCAACAACCAGATAATCGGGAGTAGGATGAGTATCTTTTTCATGTTATTAGGTGATTTTGTAGTTGATATTGAGGAGCTGTCCGCCACTGCAAACTGCCCACTGATAAACTGCCAACTCTTATATTGTGATTATAGTGATCAATAAACCAATTCGCGTTCCAACGCCGCCAACTGCCCCCAGAGCTGAAATGCTTTCAGGCTCTTTTGTAAATTGGCATTGGTCAATTGGGTGCGCGCATCCAAATACTCGATGTAAGAAGCCATGTCTTCGCGGTAGCTGCGTTCCACCACCCGAAAATATTCGTTTGCGGAAGCGAGTTCCTGAGTGGTCGCCTTTAGGGTTTCATACGCAGCGCGCACTTCTTCCAAGGCTACTTTTTGTTTGAGTTGAAATTGACTGACCACATCTTGCCTGCGCAGGTTCAATTGCTGAGTTTCCAATTCCACCTGGCGTTCCTGCCAGCGGTTGCGGTTGCCGTTCCAGAGGGTCCATTCCAATTGTAGGCCCGCCATGGCGTAGGGGACGTTTTTGTCAAGGTTGGAAAGGAAGCCCTGGGCGCCGAGGTCTACAAAAGCGTTCAGTCGCGGTTTGTTGAAATTTTGTTCCACATTCAGAGCCATTTGGTTCAAATTCAGTGCTTTGTCGAGTTGTTGGATTTCCTCCCGGCGTTGCACATCGGGCAATTGCAGGGCTGAAGTTGCGAGCAGCAGCGAATCGGGCGAGGGCATGTTGGCCAACTCAATGGCAGCATCCATCGGCCGGTGCAGCAGGGTGTTGAAATACGCAGCGGCATTGAGCTGTTTGGTAACGGCCTGTACCATTTCCGCTTTTACTTTGCTGATCTCGGCTTCTACGCGGAGCACCGGAGCTTTGTTGATTTTATCATTTTTCAACAGGGATTGGTTTACCCGCAGGTTTTCTTTCAGCAGCTCCAAAGCACTTTCGTAGATTTTGACGGCTTCACCGGCTTGGAGGTAGTTGAAATAAGCCGTTTTGATCTGATAAGTCAAATCCCGCTGCGCCCGGATGATCTGCAATTCCTGGATGGCCGACTTTTCCTGTTCGGCGTTGCGGCTGATGCGGAGGTCGGGGTTGATGATTGGCATCGAAGTGCGCACCCTTACATCCGCAAAATTGTTGGGCGACAACTGTTCGCGCATATTCTCCAGCATCGGAAACTGGTTGCTTTGCGTCATTTCATTGAGGGTGGCATACACCGGGTTGAGCAGGTCGCCGATGGGCAGGGCAATGGCTCGGCCACCAGCAGCAAGGGTGTAACTGCCCTGCAGGGCAATGGTCGGATAGCCGAGGCGTTTGGCAGCCTCAACCGCCGCTTTGTTCTGTTCGAGTGAGACCTGCTCCTGCTTCAACGACAGATTACTGTTCAAGCCCTCCTGCACGTAGCGTTCAATCACAGGGTGTTGTGCAAACATAGATGCGCCGGGGAGCAAGAGTAAAAACAGGACGGGTTTGGATTTCAGGAAAGTGATCATAAGAAACATTGTTATGATTGTATATTTTATGAACAGTGTTTAGTCACGGGGCAAAAAAAATGGATGAAAAGTTTTGCGTTCTTCGAGAGCGGTAACACCTTTTGGAAAGGTGTCACCTGGGCTACAACTTCGACATAGCGTCAATGAAATAAGCTAAACTATCTTCCACTAAGCAGGCTCTCATTTTTTCATCGTGGCAAACCCGGGTGCGTTGGCGAATTTCCAAAGAAACTAAGCCATGAACGCTTGCCCAGCAATGAAATGCCAATTGGTAAGCATTTTTGCCCTGAAAACGCCCGGTTTTCTGGCATTCTTCAATCAGGTTGACCACAAACCCGAAGGTTTGGTCGCCCATCGCCCATTTTTCTTCACTTTCCAACGCGTCCATTGGTGCGTTCATGATGAACATCAGGTCGTAAAATTCCGGGTTCTCCCGGGCAAAACGGATGTAGGTATAAGACAACTGCACCAAGCGCTCGAACGGATCCGGAATGCCCGTAAGCGGCTGCATGTATTCGAGCATCATCTTAAAACCCTCGATGTGCAGGGCATGAAAAAGCTCGTTTTTGTCTTTGAAATACAAATAGATGGTAGCGGGGCTGTATTCGATGGCTTCTGCAATGTTGCGCAGGCTGGTGTGCTCAAATCCTTTTTCCAAAAACAACTTTCGCGCCGTTTCTAAGATCCGATGCCGCATTTCTTCTTTTGCCCGCAATTTTCTTTCTGCAACGCCCATGGCGGTTATTGGTTATTTATTATTTGTTACTGGGAAAGTTGTCCGTTGATGGTTGATCGTTGTCCATTCAGGATTCAAAACGACGTTCATCTGATTAACGATGCAAATATACTGAACAGTGTTTAGTAAAGTCAAGTGTGGAGGGTATTTTTTTTGAAAAAAATTAAAATGAATATAAAATTGTATATTTAAGTATATAAAAATGGGCAAAGTATAAAATTTAGGTATTTTAAAGGCATGCAATTTTTTCTTAAACAACTTGAAAATGGCCTTGAGAAATCAAATTAATGGACAGTCGGAAAACCACCAACTGTGTCAACGTGTCCTTAATCGCCATCTTAACTCTTTTCCAAGCGGTATAAAAAAAACACTACCTTAATGGCAGGTTTATACTGCGATTCGCCAGGTTTTGCGCATGGCGATCTGGTAGAAACAAATGCATCTGAATTTTTTTGAGCTTGGTTCCGTAAGGATCTAATACCGATAGAAACAGAGGGCATAGCATTTCTGAAAAAAAGTGTACGGATATCCGTAAAAAAAATTACAATTACATGGAAAAAACTTTGACTTTTTTGCTCACTCTGTTCGCGGCAAGCGCGTTCTCTCAACCCGTCATTGAGTGGCAACGTGCCCTCGGCGGCAATGCCAATGATTATGGCTATTCCATTCAGCCTACTTCGGAGGGGGATACATCACGGCTGGCTACACCAGCTCGGCCAATAACGGCGATGTTGGAAACAACCAGGGTAACAGCGACTGCTGGGTTGTGAAGATGGATGCCGACGGCGATATTCAGTGGCAGCGGACCCTGGGTGGCAGCGAAGCAGACGGCGCGCTTTCCATTCGTCAAACGAACGACGGGGGCTATATTTAGGCGCTCAAACGCACTCAGATGACGGCGATGTGTCGGGGCACCACAACAACTTCGATTATTGGGTTGCTAAATTGGATGAAACGGGCGGAATTGAATGGCAACGGGCATTCGGCGGCTCGGCAAACGAGTATCTCGGTACGGTGATACCAACCACCGACGGAGGGTATTTCGTTTGCGGCATCGCCGGTTCCAGCAATGGCGATGTAGTAGGTAATCACGGATTGTCAGATGTCTGGGTGCTGAAGTTAGACGGTTCAGGGGCATTCAATGGAAAAAAGCCCTCGGTGGTTCAGGATTTGAGTACACCAATGAAGCGATACAAACAGCCGATGGCGGTTACATCATTTCTGCCTATACGCGGTCAATAGACGGTGATTTATCCTTTAGCTGGGGCGAAGAAGATATCTGGATCATTAAATTAGCGGCAACAGGCAGTATTGAATGGAGTAATACTTTTGGTGGCAATAAGCAAGATCTTTCAACTGCCATCCGACAGACAGCGGACGGAGGCTATCTCGTCGCTGGTTCAACCAACTCCACAGCAGGAGACGCCATCAGCCTCCAGGGAGGCACGGATGTCTTGGTGTTGAAATTAACACCTGCCGGTGAGCTGGAATGGCAACGAACCCTGGGCGGCTCGGAAACTGAAATTGCCACGGCTGTTGAATTAACCAATGACGGAGGGATCATCCTGTTGGCAAACAGCTATTCAGACAATGGTGACCTTTCAGGCAATTATGGCGACTTAGACTGCTGGGTTGTCCGGCTGGATGCTTCCGCCAACATCCTCTGGCAAAAATCCATTGGTGGCACCGCTGATGACCAGGGAGTAAGTATTTTCCAGACGGTAGATGGCGGTTTTATCTTCGGTGGCGGCTCGACTTCCAATGACAATGATGTCAGTGGAAATCACGGGGGAGCCGATCTGTGGGTCGTTAAACTCAGTTCCGGCATCACCGGCGTCGAAGATGCGCCCGCGCCGGAATCTGCGGCTTTGATCGTTTTTCCCAGCCCGACTTCCGGCTTTGTTCATATAGTCCTCGACAGGGAAGCGACCCCGGTACATGCGGCGCTTACAGACGTGAGCGGCAAAATGCTTTACGCAAAAAACATTGACCCCGCAGGCTATCTGGATATTTCCGACCTTCCTAATGGCGCTTATGTACTCGCGGTGACAGATTCTGAAGGAAGCAGGCATTTGGGTAAAATCCTGAAGCAATAGGATGCCAGATGAAGGACGTGTCGGACATCTCCAAAGGTGTCCGACACGTAAGTACGAAAGCAATCATTACTGCGCCGCAAAAAACACCGCATTGCTAAACAAAACCTTCCCATTTTCCCAGAAACCGCGGAACAACGGGTTGTCAACCAGGTAGATGACCCCGCCTTCGCCATTGTCCTGCACCGCAAACACAGTGGTATTTTTCAGGCTCTCTTTAGCTTTGGAGCCGACGAAGCCCACCGACATGAAATCGGCGCTCAGGGTGCCTACGTTCCAGGCGTTTTTGAGAAATGGATAAGCCAAGCCATTGGTTTTCAAAGAAAAATAGTAATCTGAAAGCCCGAAAGCCAGCGGGTGCGAAGTATCCATTTTGACTTTAAACACAGCACCCGGCAGGGAAAACGAAGCCCAGCGGCGCGATTGCCCTTCGTAGACGTGCAGGCGACTGTCGAGCACCGCTTTTTCGCGCGCTTTTTCAGCCTCGGCCTTATCGTCGGAAGTCACATATTTAGTCAGCGAAAAGCCTTTTTTCTCTTCCAGCGCCGCAACGGCATAGCCGATGGCAATGAGCCTGCCGCCGCCCGACATCCAGCGGTTTAGTTTTTCGGCTGTGGCGTCGTCAATGCTGTAGCTGCCTTCGGGCAGGATGAGCAGGTTGAAGTCGTCCAAATTCAGTTGCGCCAACTCGCCGGCCGTAAAAATGCTTAGCGGATAGCGCAAGTCTTCCTCAAAATAGTGCCAAACCTGGCCAAATTCGTTGTCCGAAACATCCTCACCGCCCAGCACCGCCACGCGCGGGGCTTCTACAATACGGTAGCCATCAGAGCCAAAATCGCGCCCGGATTCCACGAAGCCGCTGCTCGCCGGATAAATTTCCTGCTGGTGTTGCAAAGCTGCCGTTTTAACGAGGGCGTCAAAATCCGGGTTTTTCCGGTTATCGCCGCGGGTGATGACGAGCGTACCGGCAGCGTAGTCCACGCCGCCCAGCTTAAACGCCGAAGTAGCGTAGCGCACGACCACTCCTTTTTGCAGCACCTGCCCCAGGAAACGCGCATTTTGCACGGTTTGCCAGCGCGCAAGGTACGCATAAGGCGCGCCTGCATTGGCTAAAGTATTGGCGTAAGCGCCAAATTCATAGCCCTGTTTCACCTCCACGCGCTGGGCGCTGGCGTAAGCTTCCAACCCATAAGCGTAGGGCAAAGACCAGGCCGTGATGTCATAAGTCAGCGAATCAGATACCTTAGTTTGTGGGTCGAGCAAGACCTGCGTCATGACTGCCAGTGGCTGGTAGGCGCTGATAACCAAATCGTTGTTGTCAATCCGGGCGGTCGTTTCTTTCCCCGTCTGGTAATCAAATGCTTTCAGACCAGCAACAGCGGCTGCTTTCCCGTAGCGGATGTTGTTTTTATCCAACAGTGCGCAAAGGGCTTTGAGCTTGCCTTTGTTGTTTGTACCTTTAATAATATAGGTCTTGAACGGCCCGGGCGGGTTGGCGCTGCTTTTTTCATAATAGCTTTTAAAATTGTCTAAAAGCCGTTGCGCATTTTGAGAAGCGACCTCCACCGTGGAAAGTGCCGTTGTTTTGTGGTGCAGCACCCGATCGTAAAGGGTCAGCGTGTCGGCATTCGGGATCAGGATTGCCCGCCCGCCGCGACTGTGCCCGCCTTGTTCGTAAGTCATGCCGATAGAGCCGAGGTAAGTCGGGTAGGTATCACCGTAACTTGGATACAACAGGTCGAAAACCTCTTTAGTGAAATACAGCCAGCCGTTGGCATCGAAGTATTTGGCGTGGTTTTTTCCGATTTCCACCTGGAAGTCCGACTGCCACTTGGTGATGTATTCATGGTAAGGCGGCGCAGCCGGTGCAAAGTAGTATGGGGAATCGTAGTACTGCTCATGGACATCGGCATGAACGTGCGGCAACCATTGGTGGTACACTTTGGCGCGTTGCTGCGACTCCACCTGCGTTTGCCAGGCCCAGTCGCGGTTCAGGTCGAAATAGTAGTGGTTTACGCGCCCGCCCGGCCAAGGTTCGCGGTGTTCTCGTGCCGCCGGGTTTGGGTCGGGGATGCGGTTGGCCACGCCCCGAAACCAGTGGGTGTAGCGCGAGTAGCCGTCAGGGTTGAGCGAGGGGTCAATGATGACGATGGTATTTTTTAGCCAGGCCTTGGTGAGCGGATTGGCCGGGTTCACCAAGTCGTATAGTACAGCCATAGAGGCTTCCGATCCCGGCGCTTCATTGCCGTGTACGCTGAAACTCAGCCACACAATGGCGCGGTCGAGCGTTGCATCTGGTGCTCCTGTTACTGTGCCTGCGCGGCGCAGGTTATTGAGGCGGATGTCTTCGATGCGCGCCAGGTTTTCCGGCGTGGAAACAACCGCAATCATCAATGGCCGCGCCTCGTTGGTGCGGCCATAGGGAACCAGCTTGACGTGGTTGCTGTTGGCGGCCACGTGTTGCACGTATTCCACCAGCAGGTGGTGCGGAGTGAAGTTTTCCCCCCAGCGGTGCGGGAGAAATTCATCGGGGGATTTTAGTTGGGCAAAAGCCGTTGTGGCGCACAAAGCGAGCAGCGCCATCCATAGCAAGTGTTTTTTCTGCATACGGGTGTTGTTTAGACGATAGATTTCAGACATTAGATTTTAGATGAAGCGGACATACAACGGGCAATATTAGCGATTGTTTTGGAAAAATTTGAGAAGCGCCGGATTTGCGTATAAAATCCCCCCGCCAGCCAAATGATTATGCTGTGAAGCGGAATGAACATCAGCTTTTGAAACAGGTAATGATCTGGTAAAAAAACTTTTACAACTACACCCGGCATGAACGTCTCTCCAAAGCAGCTTGAAATGTTTCTTTAAATTTGGTTTATTGGAATAAAATTCCGTTTTTTAAACAAATTAATTATTATCATTCTTTAAATGCGTTTGTGAATTGACCTAAACTGAATAATAAATTGGCTTGCAGGATAAAATAGCATCACAATTGGTCAAACCAATGGTAGCTATCCCCCTCTTTGTCTCCCTACCTTTGCCTTCATAATCACACGAATAGTATTCCGACACAATCACTCAAAAAAAAACAAGTTATTATGAAGGCTTTTCAAAAATTTGCGCTCAACGTTCTGTTCCTGTTTGCTTTTGCAAACCTTGCCATTGCCGGCGGCATGCCGCGCATCGAGATCCGGGAATCGGCCAGCGCAAAAAAGGTAAGCGTTGAATTAGAAAAACTCAACGCACCGGTTACCATTACGCTCGAAGATGCAGCGGGCAACCTGCTCTTCGAAGAGAAAGCGACCGGCAAATCTTTTGCCAAAACGTTCAATCTGAGCAAATTGGAAAATGGCGATTACAGCTTGGTCATCAACACCGGCCTGATCGAAACCATCCAGCCGCTGACGCTGACGGATGCCGTGCTGGTACTCGACGCAGCAAAACGCCAGGAAGTGTACGCACCGATCATTAATGTAGGCGACAACTACGTTGACCTGTCTTTTCTGAACAAGCGCTTAAGCAACGTATTTGTGGTTTTCTTAGATGCAGATGACGATGTCGTTTACCAGGAAAACATCACCAATGCGCTGAAAGTGGAAAAACGCTACAACCTGTCGCGCCTCCCGAAAGGCGATTACAGCGTAAAAGTGATTGTCGGTGACGGCGACTTCTACAAAGCGGTAGCGTTGCGCTAATTATTTGTATCTGTCTTTAGCGTCCGATGGCTGCGTTATGCTCGGCCCCAAAACTGGTCATTTACGCGAGTAAACTCTCGTTTTTGGGGCAAAACACGCCTTGTTCTCGAACGCTAAAGAACAGACACGGGCCATTGACCGGACAAATTGGTAGTAATCATTAGGCAAAATAAGTTGTGTGGCCGTACGCTCCGATTTCGGGGGGTACGGCTTTTTTTTGTGGTGTGCCTTGCTGTTGATCCATTGTAGGACAACCCTTCATCCGTTGTCAATATGACAACTTTTCCTATTTTTGTCCTTATTAATCCGGTTAACCTGAACAATGAGCCAAAGCCCATTCCATTCCGTGCTATCCCATTTCCGCAAAAGTGCGCTATCCGAACGCGATAAAGGCGATAAATTCGAGCGGCTTATGCAGACCTATTTGCAAACCGACCCGCGCTATGCCGATTACTTTACCCAGGTTTGGCTTTGGAATGATTTTCCTGCACGGGCCGATTTTGGTGGTAAAGATACCGGCATTGACCTCGTTGCCCAAACGACTTCAGGCGATTATTGGGCGATTCAATGCAAATGCTTTCAGGAAAGCGCAGTAATAGACAAACCGGCTGTTGACTCTTTTCTTTCCACCTCAAGCAAAAATTTCAAAGACGACCAGCACCGAACCCTTGGCTTTTCACATCGGCTTTGGATTTCGACGACCAACCACTGGGGAGAAAATGCTGAGACGACCATCCGAAACCAATCCCCGCCCGTCACGCGCCTCGGCTTGCACGATCTCGAAAGTGCCCCCGTAGATTGGGGGAAATTGGCCGAAGGCTTGTCGGGCGAAGCCTCCCGCGCTGCGAAAAAAATACCAATGGCGCACCAAGTCACCGCTTTAAACGCCGCCCACGAACACTTCAAAACATCGGATCGCGGCAAACTCATCATGGCTTGCGGCACGGGCAAAACGTTCACTTCCTTACAAATCGCAGAAAAAGAAACAGACGGCAAAGGGGTCGTACTTTTCCTCGTTCCTTCCATCGCACTTTTAGGGCAAACCTTGCGCGAATGGACCGCCGATGCCCAACACGCTTTCAATGCCATTTGTATTTGCTCAGATTCAAACGTAAGCCGCAAACGCTCCAAAAATGAAGATACCGACGGCTTTTCGGTCGTTGACCTGGCATTGCCCGCCTCTACCGATGTAAAGGGCATTTTAAAACAGTTTGAGCAAATCCAACACGGTGAAAGCCATCCATTGACGGTTGTCTTTTCGACTTATCAATCCATTGAAGTCATTGCGGAAGCTCAGGCCGCTTTGATAGGAAGGCAGCAAAGCGCGGAAAATTCATTCGGCGTTTTTGACCTGATTGTCTGCGACGAAGCCCACCGGACTACCGGGGTCACGCTGGCCGACGACGACGAATCGGCCTTCGTAAAGGTTCACAACAACGACTTCTTGAAAGCAAAAAAGCGGCTCTACATGACCGCTACCCCGCGCCTCTTCAGCGACGACTCGAAATCAAAAGCAGCTCAGGCCGACGCCGTGCTTTGCAGCATGGACGACGAGAGCATCTTTGGCCACGAAATCTACCGCATCGGCTTTGGCGAAGCCGTCAATCAGGGCTTGCTGTCCGATTACAAGGTGCTGATTCTCACGGTCAGCGAAGAAGACATGACCGCGCCCGTGCAAAAAATGGTGGCGGATAGCACTCAGGAAATCAATGCCGACGATGCTTCCAAGCTCATCGGTTGCATCAATGCCCTCAGCAAAAAAGTACTCGGCGACGAAGGCATTTTGAAAGAAAGCGACCCCGAGCCGATGCGCCGCGCCGTCGCTTTTTGCCAAAACATCAAAGTTTCGGAAAAAACCACCCGCATTTTCAACGAAACCAAAAACGTTTATTTCGAAAGCCTGTCCGCCGAAGCCCGCGAAGCATTGGTCAGCGTGAACGCCCAACACATTGACGGCGGCATGAATACGCCAACCCGTGACGAAAAACTTTCGTGGCTCAAAGCCGCCTCCAATGATGCCCGCGAATGTCGCATCCTCACCAACGTCCGCTGCCTTTCGGAAGGAGTAGATGTGCCTTCGTTGGATGCTGTATTGTTTCTTTCAGCCCGAAATTCGCAGGTAGATGTGGTGCAATCAGTTGGACGGGTCATGCGCCGCGCACCGGGCAAAAAATACGGCTACATCATCATCCCCGTTGTTATCCCCGTAGACATTGAACCCGATAAAGCCCTCAACGACAACGAGCGTTTCAAAGTCGTTTGGACAGTGCTCAATGCCCTCCGCGCCCACGACGACCGGTTTAATGCTACCGTCAATAAAATAGAACTCAACAAACGCCGCCCCGAACAAATCCTCGTGGGCAGACCCGACACCCGAATAGGGGACGATACGGAGTACGCCAAAAAAAGCGGACCCGGTAGCGTGGCTGAACCTGGCACAGCCGCTTATCTCCGTGCCGGCGAAAAGATCAACCGCCAACTATCCGTCCAATTCGAGCAACTCCAAAGCGTTCTGTTTGCCCGCATGGTGCAAAAAGTAGGCGACCGCCGCTACTGGGAACAATGGGCCAAAGACGTGGCCGGAATTGCCGAGCGGCATATCCAACGCATCCAAAGACTCATCCGGGACGGGGGTGAGCACGAACGCGCTTTTGCAGACTTCCTCGCAGGCTTGCAAAAAAACATCAACCCCGCCATTTCGGAAGGCGAAGCGGTAGAAATGCTTGCCCAACACCTCATTACCAAACCTGTTTTCGAGGCACTTTTCGAGGGCTATTCTTTTGTCAAAAACAACCCAATTTCGGTGTCCATGCAAACCATGCTCGACCTACTGGAAGGGCAGGCAATTGAAAAGGATGCGGAAACCCTCCAGAAGTTTTACGAATCCGTGCGTACCCGCGCCGCAG
>Ga0163146_10001962_pt1 | contig 28715 bp, 31 predicted proteins | sample OliLakLV19MP7G1_FD_148648 | JGI IMG/M metagenome (GOLD analysis project Ga0163146, IMG submission 148648) | Freshwater microbial mat bacterial communities from Lake Vanda, McMurdo Dry Valleys, Antarctica - Oligotrophic Lake LV.19.MP7.G1 | ecosystem: Environmental > Aquatic > Freshwater > Lake >...
GCGATCGTCACGGCTCCCAGAGAGAACCAGATGGCACTGGGTCTGATTGAGGATGGGAAACCCAAATCTACTTGTATCCACTGTGGGAGTGACAGGTTTCGTCGAAAAGGGGAATACAAATCTATAGGCAAGCCGAAATATATTTGCAGTGGATGTGGACGGGTGCCGTCCTTGCAGGACTCAGAAAACAGGACTCAGAGGACGGTTTAGAGCAAAAACCGGGACAAACTGGACAGTCCACCTGGACAAACTGGACAAAAACCCTCTAAAAAACCCTCTAAAATGCCCCCAAATCGTTAGTTTGTCCCGTCCCTTTTGTCCAGTTTGAGGTGTCCTGTCCTGTTCAACGCTATTTTGTCTGGCTATCTGGCTTTTCAGATATCTGGTCATCTGGTCATCTGGTCATCTGGTTTACCAAATCGTTGGATTAAAGCTTCAGTCATTACTTCCGTCATAGTGATGCCTTGTCGCTTCGCCTCTGCTGCCCAATGCCGCCGTAGATTCTCAGGCACTTTTACACAGAGGTTAACCTCGCGTTCTGGTTGTCTGGTCATCTGGTTCTCTGGTTTTACAGATAACTGGTTATCTGCCTGCTGGTTTTTACTAGACGCGCTCTGTGGTTCATCTAGCTCCTTGGCTATCTGGTTATCTGGTTTCCCAGACAACTGGCTATCTGGTTCACTGTCTCCTTGATTTTCCGCCTCTCTTGCCTTTCGGATCAAGTCGCCATATTTAGCCATTACCCAAAATCTCCATGATTTCTTTGCCCAAGGCTTGGTAGTCCAACCATGCCAGCCGCGATCGTGTATCTGAGACATCTCGAATAGGTACACCTTCAAGTGCTGCTTTCTGAAAGCCTGCCGCTCGTCGAATCATCGTTTGAAATACAGCGATGCCATTGTCCCGTAGTTCACCTTGCATGGCGGCTCCTTCCTTACTCGGAAAAGGAGGCACGATCGTGAGCAGCGCTCGATAGTTTGCCTTCCCCAGATCGTTCGCTGTTTGTAGCATTGGTTCCAAGCTGACCACATCAGGAATCGTTGGCAGAATCAGTAAGTCACAGCCTTTAGCCAGTTCCTTTAAATCGTCTGAGTTGGGTCTAGCAGGCGTGTCGATGACCACAAATTCATTACCAGCAATCAGCTTCATGGCTTGGCGCTCATCGGCAACTGTGAAGGGCAGATTGCCTCGCTGTGACCAAGCAACCGCCGTGCGATTTGGATCGCCATCTATCAAAATTGTTTTTCCTTTGTCGCTAAGATAGGTCGCAACATGGACAGCCGTTGTGGACTTGCTCACGCCTCCTTTGTATCCAGTGACCGTGATAATTTTCATCTGGTTTTCTGGCTAAATGGTTGTCTGGTCAAGTCTATCTGGTTATCTGGTTTTACAGAACCCCGACTAATTCTGACCCCTAAACGCTCATAAATCAATCCTATGATTATCTGGGCAACCAGATAACCAGATAACCAGTTACCCAGTCATCTGGTTATCTGGTTATCTGGGTTTGAAGTGTCTAAATTACTGGGAGTTACACTAACTATATTTTCCGGCTTCGTAAAAACAACCAAACTTTGCCGTAATCAATTCAGCCTCTATCATGATTTAGTTGCTCCTAAATCTAAAATGCAAAGCTCTGCAACGGATCAATTCTTCGAGAACCCAATTCTAAACTCACCCTACAGTTATCCTTCACAGCATTGGGAATTAGATCAAGATGGGCAACCAACAAACCAATTGGTCGGACAGCGCCGTTCGGCTGAATTCATCACGCCGATTCCCAAACCAAAGAAGCGCAGACAATTCCAAAGTGTTCAGCAAGCTCTGACGCTGTTTGATACAGAGGGTATCTCGATCGACTCCCAGCAATACGACCTCTCGCTCTACATTAACAGTGTGCGAGAAAAGGTCAATCTCTGGCGGCACCTACCAAACCCAGAAGATTGGAAGGTGACACCGGAGACAGCCCGATTGCTTCAGTACTGGCGACACCATGCTTTTCAAGGGATTCGTCCCTTCTTCTGTCAAGTAGAAGCGGTGGAAACAGCCATCTGGTTAGCAGAAGTTGCCCCTAAGAGTGGTAAGAAAGAGCAAGCATTTCTTGAGCATCTCGCAACGGTTAATGCCGAAGCTAACCCAAACCTGTTGCGGATTGCGCTCAAACTTGCAACGGGGGCGGGGAAGACCACCGTAATGGACATGCTCATTGCTTGGCAAACCGTCAATGCTATGCGACATCCTGGCAGTAATCGGTTTACTCGTGGTTTCCTAATTGTTACACCAGGAATTACCATCCGCGATCGTCTGCGAGTTCTCCAGCCGAATGACCCAGATAGCTACTATGCCAGTCGTGAACTTATTCCTAGCAATCAACTCTTGACCAAAAACGCGGCAAGCCCCTGGCTTTAGACATGGGGAAGGATAGCGAGGCTGTGGAGCGGAGCGTAGCAGCCAATTAGACAAGTTGTTGGTCACGAATATATTGCTTGATGACCGACAGCGGCGCACCGCCAACCGTTGCCACAAAATATGAGTTTGTCCACAGTGAAGGGATTCTAGACTTCAAAGGTGGAAACTCATCCCTTAGTAGTTTTGAGCTTCTACCTTTCATCCTCTTAACGACTTGATGGATTCCGAACTGAGGATCGCAACTTATGAGTAGATGCACATGGTCTTTATCTGTTTCCATCTCCTCGATTTCGCACTGAACCTCTAACGCCACTTGATAGAGTATTTCCTTTAATCTACTATCGACCGCAGCTACCAGGACGCTGCGCCGATACTTAACGCACCAAATAACGTGATACTGGCAGTTGTAGACAATATTTTTATTTGATTTGAATTTCAATTTCATCTACAATTAGATAGCTCCTAGCTGTATAATAGCAGCATGGGAGGACAAAACCGATGCAGGTTCGCTGGAACTACAAGCTACAACCCAATAAAACGCAGCAATCTCTGATGTCTGAGTGGCTTGTAACTCTGCGAAAGCATAGAAATTATTGCTTGGGCGAACGTCAGCGCGGTTTTGAGTCTAATAATCAAGATTCAGATCAACCCGTCATGTACGGTCGCGGCTCATATTGCGATATTGAAACTCATGTTGAGTATGGCGCGTATTGCCCCTTAACCTGTCCAGTCGTCAAGCATGGCGTTCTTTCAGCGGGATTGCTCAAAACGACAAAAGAGAAATATGACAAGCAGAAAAAGCTCGTCCCCAGCGTTACGAAATGGGGTAATGCTTCAGACATTCAAAGCAAGCGCACGACCGAGCTTAGATCAGAAAACCCTTACTATGCCCGAATTTACTCTGGTGTTCTGCAAGGCAATCTAGCCAAGCTGGATGCAGCCTACGCTGGATTCTTTCAGCACAAACGGGGTTTTCCAGCCTTCCGTCGTGCTGCCAATTTCAAATCTTTTCAGTATAAGCCAGGACAAGCGAAGCTAGAGATTAATCGGACATCCAAGAAGAAGCGTTGCTACTCTCATGTCGATTTTCCTAGCATTGGAAATATGCGGTATCTCGACAGTCGCACGATTCCGGTAGATGCTGAGATTGGCACGGTCACGGTCAAGAAGGAGGCAGATGGCTGGTATATGAGTGTTTTACTCAACCTATCAGAAGAATTGCCCGAAGTCGCAGATATTGAAACGGCGGCATCTGCGGTGGGCATTGATGTCGGCATTAACAAGCTTGTGGCTTTGTCTGATGGCTCTTTCATCGAAAACCCCAAGTTCTCAACTAATAAGCAGATTCGCAGGCGACTGAGAATCCGGCAGCGGCGGGTCAACCGCAAAGTGAAAGGCTCCAGGAACCGGAGTAAGGCTGGAGTTGAGGTTGCCAAGCTGCATAAAAAGATTGCAGATAAGCGTAGCAATTACCAGTGGCAAGCCGCTCAAGAGGTTGTAAAGACTGCTGATGCGGTGGTCAGGGAAGACTTGAACATCAAGGGCATGAAGTCGCGCTGCAAGCCCAAGAAACAAAAGGGTCGCTTTATGCCCAACGGTCAATCTGCCAAGCGCGGCTTGAATCGCTCTATCAGTGATGCCAGTTGGGGAGAATTGTTCTCTAAGATTGGCTGGATTGCGGCAAAGGCGGGAAAACCTGTCGCGTCCATCAACCCTAGCTTCACCAGCCGGGAGTGTTCTAAATGTCAGCACACCAGCAAAGACAATCGAGACGCTGAGAAGTTTATCTGTGTCGAGTGTGGTCATATCGACCATGCCGATACTCAGGCATCTCGAACGGTTTTGAGTCGAGCTAACTTGCAATTCGTCAGTATAAGACGTAAAAACCTACAAGGGGACTCCTTGAAAGTCACGCCTAGCCAGTACAAAGACATCCCCGCGCCGCAAGGCAAACGCGGGGAGGGCAGGAATCCGACATCTAAGGTAATACCTGAAACCGGAATACAGGAGCGAATAGCCTGAAGGTTCCTAAGAATCCCCTGCCTTTAGGCAGGGGGAGTCGTCAATTTATACTCGTTCGCAATCTCAACCGCAGACCTTGCCCGAACTTCGAGCGAAGGTTGAGCAACTTTACCCGAAGGTTCAAAGGATGCCTTCGGGATGCCCTCGGATGAGTTCGAGAAGGTATCAAATGTATGCGCTGTGGACTCTTCAAACATTTTTCGGGACTCCTTCGTAAAAATTTAGTGGAAGGTTAAGCAACCTTTCTACGAAGTAGGCTATCATATTTGTACCGAATATGTGAACGATTAGGGTCAGATTCGTGTCAAATTAAAAGAGGCATCTATTACATGGATCGATCTAGGGGGTAGATTTGGGACAGAATAGAGACATTCTCAGACAGAATAGAGGCATCTTTAGGAAGCACTTCCATGCCACGCAAAGACGATCGAACTGTACTTTCACCTATTGGTGAATATTACGAAGACTTACTGTCAGCCGATAGCACAATCAACTCCAGGTCAAATGCTGTGCAGGGTTCTAGTCTTCTTTGTGCCAAATTACAAGAGCGAGAGGCAGCGATTAAAGCAAGAGTTGAATACCTGGCTAAAAAACGCAATATTTCTTTCGATGAATGTTGGAAGCTTTGTGTAACTGGCAAATTAGAAAAAATCACACCTGAAGAATGGGCAAACATGCCAGGAAAAGAAGCAAGTGAGGAACAATCTTGACCGTCACGGGCTACCCTCGAAAAAGCTCTCAGTTGAAGAATTTGAGCCATCATTGAATTAGGCAATAGGTAGGACGATCGCGCTACGCACACACAAGGTGAACGCCATGACCCAAACCCAAACACGACCACAACTAACCTTTGAGGAATACGCCAACCTGGATTCCAAAGACTGGGTACGGCTCGGCTTGCCTGAAGGTCGGTGTGAGTATACGAATGGGGAATTAGTCGAAGTGCCTTCAGAGTCAGAGCCGAATGATTTTATTGCTAACCTGCTGATGTTTTTGCTTGCCAGTAGTGGAGTTATCCCACTCCGGTTAATTCGTCCCCACTCTTGTGAGATAGAGGTCTTAGGCAACCCAAAAACTCGTTTCCCTGATGTGGTGATTCTGAGAGAGGAGCATCTAAGCCTGACTCAGAGCAGATTATTCATCAATCTTCAGATGCCTGCACCTCAGTTAGTTGCAGAAGTGGTGAGTCCAAAGAAGACCAACCGCGATCGGGACTATAAAGCCAAGCGTGAGCAGTACGAGGCTAGAGGTATCCCTGAGTATTGGCTGATTGACCCCCAGGAGAAAACGATTCAGATTCTCAAGTTGGAAGCGGGGCAATATGTTGAAGTGGACACGTTTCGAGGGGACGATCGCCTTGAATCTCCCACATTTCCGATGTTGAGCTTGACGGCTCATCAGATTCTGACGGCGGGGGAGGCATCGCTATGACTCAAGCAGCCGTTAGAACCGACGTAACTTTTGAGCAATTCCTTGAACTAGAGTTTGACGAAAACCACATTTACGAACTAATTGGAGGGGTAATAGTCCCAATGGCTGAACCCTCTGGGTGGCACGAATCTATCCGCTCTAACCTCTTCTTCACCCTAGAGTTTGAAAGACGACGGAGCAAGCTACCCCTTGAAGTTCATCCGAAACCTCTTTGTAAGTTAGGCAAGCGCGACGGGCGCAGACCCGACCTCATTGCTATTAATCGGCAACGGTGGGCTGAGGCGACCAAAACTGAAGCAGCGCTCTACGTTCCCCCTGAAGTGGCGATCGAGATTGTTTCGACCAATTGGGAGGAAGACTATCAGAAAAAGGGCTTATGGTATGCCGCTTTTGGGGTTTTAGAGTATTGGATTGTAGACTCCTTGGAAGTGACTAAGCGTTACCCAAACCGCAGAAATCCTGAGATCCAGGTTCCAACTGTTTCAGTGGGAGGGTTGAATTTAACGACCAAGGAATACGAGTGGCAGAGGTTCACGGGGACTGAGTTAATCCAGTCATTTCAGTTTCCTGCATTAGAGTTGACCGTCGAACAGCTTTTTATAGCTGAAGCAGGGAGGTAGCCAATGGCTGTGCAGCACCTAGACGAAGCTCAACTAGGAGAAAATCCGAACGTTTCTTCCAATTCCACAATTCTGGTGGAACCGACCCTACACGACAATCAGGCGGAATTAAAGAAGCTTGATAATGACAGCAGTAACAGCTAGAGAAATTCGTACCCTTTCAGCCATTCCTGCAAAGGGTCAAAGGCTTTTGTCAATCAATCTGGCATTAGCGGATGTTGGTGAAGTCTGGATAGTTGCCCAAGAATTAGGGCTAAGACCTGAATTGGTGCATTTGGCTCATCGCTCCGGGATAGCTGAAGTTCATGCTTTGCTCTGGCAGGGCGCAATCTCAGATACACCTAATAACCTGGATGAGCAGTTTGATGAACTGTGCGATCGCTTTCCTTCTGGAGCAGTTTGGTATCCCTCTGGGGCATGGATTCAAGCAGCTTAAGGAACGACCGCATTTTAAGGTGAAATACGTGCTACGCACACACAGGTGAACGCCATGACACAAACCAAAACACGGTTTAGAACTCTTGAGGAATATGCAGCGCTAGACCCTTTGGAACTACCAGAGGGGAATTACGAGTTGGTGAATGGAGTGTTGGTTGAGATGGGCGCTGAAAATGACCAGAACAGAGAAATAGTGGTTTTCTTGCTGCTTGCCTTAGCGCAATTTGTCCCACGTCAGCTACTTCGAGTTGGATCTGAAATTGCAGTTTCGAGCAAGCTGGTCACGTCTCGCTATCCCGATTTGATGGTGCTGACGGAAGAAGCCCGATCGGCAATGAAGCGAGATCAGAGATCGTTAATTACCCCAAAGATGCCCACCCCATCGCTAGTGATCGAAGTGGTTTCACCAGGGGAGCCAGGAGAGGACAACTACGATCGGGATTACGTTGATAAACGTCAAGAGTATGCAGCAAGGGCTATCCCTGAATATTGGCTGATTGACCCGATGCGGGCTGTGGTGTTAGTGCTGTCTCTGATTGGTGGCACTTACAAAGCAGTGGAATTTCGAGGGGACGATCGCCTTGAATCTCCCACATTTCCGATGTTGAGCTTGACGGCTCATCAGATTCTGACGGCGGGGGAAGGGGAATGACATACGCCAAACCACGACTCATATGGGAGAGTAGGGTGATGGTCGCTAAGGCAGTCAGAGAGTTTTGCTGGGAAATTAAGCCATGCTGAATACCATCCAACCAGTTGTGTTAAACCAACTAGCAGCAACACAACAACAGCCTAGTCAGGCAATCATCCCGTTTCCCAAAAACTGGGAAGTGCTTGATGCTCTCCAGAAAGAGAGTGAACTTCTAGCGGCTGGGTGGGCAGTGCTGGTCACCGCAACCACAACAACTTATTTCTTTGCCCCTCTGATTGCGCCTGGAGCCGCAGGGGCAGGATGGATAATCTCAACTTGGACGAGCTGGAGGGCAACTAAGGTCATCCGGTTGATTCAAGTCATTAAACTATTGCTTGAGTCGTTTGAAAATCAAGGGATCGAGGTTTATGCACGTATCCCCGTAGAAGGAATGAATCCGATCGACCTATTTATTAGATTTCCCAGAAAGACCCACCTATTTATTTCAATTCGTTCTAAAGGGGATAGAGAGGTATTCTACAACGAGTCGCGGGAAATTTTACAACTAAGAAAGCGTGGTAAACCAGGTCTGGTTACTTGGACTCCAGATCCGTTGGTTGAATTGGCTGACTATGAGAAATGGTTTACCAAAAATAGATTGCTATTTGGAATGTCGTCCAAAGAAGCAATTAAAACCCCTTCAGCAAAGATTTTGATTCTCTGGCCCCCCACTACAGCCGAGACTCACAAAGACCACCTCTATACTGAGATGGGTGATCTAAAGCTTCTGACGCTCAGGAGGAAAGGAGCCGCATTTGTAATTAACAAGGAGGAATTAGTTACTTTCGTTCAAGCATGGTTATCTAGATACGAGTAGAAATAGTGGCTGAAATTGGAAAACCCAAAGTCTCGATGAGACAAAGGGCTTTCAACGTTCGATTCAATTGGAATTGGGAAATTGGTTTCGCCGCCAGTTCATATCCCTATGTCTATAATATCGCATAATTTAGCACATGAATTTTCAGTAGGACTGAAACTCATACAGTGACAGCGTTTTCACTGATTTTACAAGAGTCATCCACGAAACATTTGAACTAGATTTGCTTGCTTAGCCAGAGCAAGATTGCATAGACATAGGCAGATAGTCCCAATTCCTCTACCCATCAACTAGAGGAATTAAGAATGTCTCAACTATCATTTTTCGATCGCAGATCTGCCTTAGAGCAACCCGATTCAGCAAGCAATCCGCCCAAGCAATCCGCCCCCACCCCACCTACGAAACGGACTGCTCCAAAACCAGAACCCGTTAAGCAATCAGTTCCAACGGCTCCCTCTCGCCTCGCTCGAACGCCCTCCATCTCCCGTGGCTTTGCGTCCAACCCCAGAGCGCCCAAGTTCGTCCCTAACCCCAAAGCCCCCGATCCCGTCGAAACCTTCACACAATTCAGCCAACGAGCAGAACGCGAATTCCTGCAAGAGAGCGCCATTGCTCCCCCCCTCTACCGATCGGCAACCCGCCTCGTCAGAGACACAGAACCCCTCCCTGGTTATGACGTTGCCTACCCCATTCACGAAGCCCTCAACTGGCACCTCACCCGTTTTGGGCAACAAGCACGAGCAGACCTAGCAGCCATCCTCCTGCTCAACGAAGACCTAAGCTGCTGGCAAGCCAAACTGCAAAAGCCACAAGCCGATCGCCACAAGCTGGGCAAATATCGCAAATACGAAACCCCCGTTGGCAACGGCTCTAGAGCTTATCTGCCTGCCATCCCCCCTGAAATCCGGCAACTCATTGGTCAGCGCTACACCGTAGACGTACCCCTAGACGATAGTTTCTGGAACTGGCTCACAACCCAACCTCAGATCCCCCTCATCCTCACCGAAGGCGGCAAAAAAGCCCTCTGTCTGCTCAGCCAGGGCTACGTTGCCATTGCTCTGTATGGAATAAACGGCGGCTATCGCACAAAGGATGCCCTGGACATTCCCTGTCCCCCTTACCTCATCCCTGACTTAGCGCCATTTGCGATAGAGGGCAGAGAAATTGTTCTCGCCTTTGACCAAGACTCCAAACTCAAAACCCGTAACAAGGTTGCCAGCGCCCTCAGTCGCTTTGGTCGTGTCCTCAACCAGCACGGGTGTAACGTGACGATCGCCACATGGAAGCCAAAACACGGTAAAGGGGTAGATGACCTCATCGTCACCACTGGAATAGAGGCATGGGACACAGCTTATTCGGAAGCCCTACCCGTGGTGCATTGGCAACTGAGAGCAAGGCTGGAAAAGCGCTTAACCATTCCAGCACAACTCAAATTAACCACTGCTGACCTCTCCACCTTGGAGACCCATCAGCTACCAGAGACCGGAATCATTGCCATTGAGAGCGCCAAAGGCACAGGTAAAACTAAATGGATCAACGAAATCATTCAGGGAGTCGAAAAAGTCTTAGCAGGGGGACACCGCATTACCCTGATGCGGAATCTCTCAGAACGATTGGGACTCGATTATAAAGGCGACATCGATAAAGCAAACGGGGACTTTATCACAGGAAGTGCCTACACCCTTCGCATCGGCTGCTGTGTCGATTCTCTCCTCTCATTTGACCCTGCCAAGTTTGCGGGTTGCGACCTGGTGCTAGATGAAGTCGTGCAAGTCGTGCGCCATTTGCTCACCAGCTCCACTTGCGCGAAAGACGGCAAACGTCCGGCACTCCTCGCTCGATTCCACGAATTGATTCGAGTCGCCCGGCGAGTGATTGTGGCAGATGCGGACCTGAATAATGACACCCTGAACTATCTCAAGGGATTGAGAGAGGAGGATGCCAACCTCTTTCTGATTCGCAATGACTATCAACCCGAACCCTATGCAGCCCGATTCCTTCAGTGTGCCGATCGCTCTGCCATCACCGCCGACCTTTTGCAAGCGGTGGGTGGATTAGAGACGGGGAAAGTCCTCTTCGTTACCACAGACAGCAAGATGACCAGTTTCGTTCTGACAAAGCTCATCCAGCAGCAATACCCTGAGAAGCGCGTCTTGGTGGTTAATTCCAAAACCAGTGGGGGAGACGCTGAGCAAGCTTTCGCCAAAATTCCAGATTCAGAACTCACTCAATACGATGTGATTATCTGCTCTCCCTCTGTGGCGACCGGAGTGAGCATTGAGTCCCACGGAGTCGTGGCAGCGGTCTATGGCATCTTCCTGGGAGTTAGTTCCACCGATGCGGATATGTCTCAAGCCCTGGCTAGGGTCAGAGAACCTGTCCCACGAGTGATTTGGTCGGCTAAGCGGGGGTGCAACTTTAACCTAGTGAGTCATTCGTCAAATCCGTTTGAAGTCAACCAAAACTTGCGAGATTTGACAACAACAACCATCAGCTTAATCCGTTGTAATTTACGCGAGGACTTAGTGACCGGATGGGACTGGGAGACTGACCCACATATCCGCTTGTATTGTCAGTTAGCGGCGGAGCAGAATCAGTCGATGACCTACCTCCGGGATGCGCTGCTCGTGCGCTTGCGTTATGAGGGCCATTCTGTAACCGTGGAAGACCAGGAATCTAACCCCGCCATGAAGTTGCTTTTGAAGCAGACCAAAGAGGAATTAAAGCAAATGGAAGCAGAGGAGTTAGTCGGAGCAGCAGACCTCACCTATCAAGAGGTTTTAGCGTTGGAGCAAAAAGAGTCCATAACTCCAGAGGAAACCCTAGAGGTTGCCAAATTCCACTTTAAGGAATTTTATGCTCTAGATCTGCTCACGGTAGAGGACGCTCTGCAAGACAACCAAGGGCGCTGGAGAGGTAAGATTCTCGCCCTAGAATCGTTGCTGTATCCTGGGCTAGCTATTGAGCGCACGGTGAAAGGGATTGAGAAACAGGCGCTCTGGGGGCAAGGACTTTGTGCGTGGGACATCTCTAATGCAGAAGTCAGACGGCGGGTGCTGGTGGAACTTGGGGGAGACGAACTGGTGTCCAGGATTCGCCAAGGGTGGTGTTGGACGAAGTATGACCTCAAAGCCTATGCCGATCGCGCTAGGGCGTTAGCTCCCCAGGTTAAGGTGGCACTCCATTTGACGATTAACGACAAGATGAGTGATACCCAAATCGTGCATGAGTTGCTCTCTCAATTGGGCATCAAGCTGGAGATGCATTGGTCACGGGCTATGGCGGGGCATGAGGGGGAAAAGCTGCGCACGTACAAGCTTGATGAGGCACAATGGCAACTCCTATGGGCGGTGCTGGAGCGACGGGCGGAGAAACGACATCAGATTCAGGCACAACAGGAGGACAAACGTAGGGTGTTGGAGACTGGATCACCCGATCGTTTTATAGAGATTAAGGAGATGGGTGATCCGGTGGAGGCAAGGGCTACGGGGTGGTTTACGCCGGAGAGTTTGGCAGAGATGCGGCTGAATTGGGCATGGGCGTTCGGCGAAGGGGGCGATCTGGATCTGGTGGCGGAGATTAAACGGATGGTGCCTGAGTCGGTGCTGAGACATCTGGGGTTTGTGACCTAGAGCGGGGGGTCACTGGCTATTAATCGATCGTCCAAAGCCCCATCCAGCGACGAGGGTGTAGAGGCTTTTTGTCCCAATTTAGGCAGTGGCATCGCTCCATCCACAAGAACAGTCCCAAATTGAGAATATTGACATCGGTGTAGATGCTATCCAGACCGATCGGACTGGTCATATCCAGCACTTTCATGTGACGGCAATGGTTTCAAAAAAGATGACGTGTAAAATATAGATGAGAGACAACCGCTGAGAACCATGACACCTCCCTCAAACCCATCGTGTCCCCACTGTCATAGCCCCACTGTCGTTAAAAATGGACATCGCCCCATCAAGACAGCAGTCAGGTTCAGAACTATCGGTGTAAAACCTGCCGTAAACAATTCAACGACCGCATCGGCACCCCGATGTTTCGCTTGCAAACCCCGCCATCGACGATTTTCCTCGCCCTAAAAATGCGCTCCGAAGGCATGGGCATCCGTGCGAGCGGACGAGTGCTAGGCAAATCCCACTCCAATATCATTCGCTGGGAAAAACGACTTGCCCGCCAAGTCACCGCCTGGTCACCGCCTGCCCCTGACACCGCCGACCTGACCCTAGAAGGGGACGAACTCTACACTCGCGTGGGCGAGAACCTTCCCCCCCTCAGAGTCTAGAGGATGGACTTTAATCATGATGGAGCGTAGTTACCGATGGAGAGCATCGCTATGCCAACACATGATGGAAGATGGCGAGTATCCGGCTTCAGTCAAAAGGACTCCCCGCTAGCTACCGAGTGTGTAAAGTTTGGCGAGAGGGCTTAGAAGTTGCCATCAAGATTAAAGGCTCTCAAGGTCGCAAGCGAGTGGAGTGGGTGAAGCCAGAGCATCCCTATACAGCAATCAGTCCTCAGTCGGACGTTCATGCCAATCATGTTGAAGCGCACAATGCGTCCCTGAGGCGACATTGTGCGGACTATCGTCGTCACCAAAACCTCTATGCTAAGACCCCCAATGGGTTGCGATGTGCGGTGACGGTGCAACAGTTGATTCACAATTGGGTGCGTCCCCACTGGGGCTTAGAGAAGGGAACGACTCCTGCTATGGCTATGGGGTTTGTGAGTAGAGCGATGACGATCGAGGAATTGTTGTCCTGGAGAGGCGTGTCAGACTTCATCTCTTGAAAGACCAGTACCGCAGCGCATCACCCAGCTATTGCGGCAACCGGAAGTCCGATCGCAGTATGAAGCACTTAAGAGTCAGGTTAAACAATGGGGACAATGGCAGAGATTCGCCCAGGTAAGTGAGGATGCTGAATTCAGCCGGGAGGAAATTTACCAGATGAGGGAGGCTTACTTGGATGGGCAACAGATCCCCAAAGAGATCTATGAGCGGATGCAGCGCGACCTCCAGAAGTTCCGACAACAGCAACAGCAATGATCTCGCGGTTATGAGCTTGAACGGTGAATTGAGTAAGTTGTTTTTTTACTTTTAATTTTTCTGTCACGGGAGTATCGCTATACCTTCACTGTCGCTCTACAACCTGTGCTTCGACATCCCGATAGCCACTCACAACAGCAATCACTTCGATTCCACCCTGAGTATCAGGACGATAGAAAATCAAATAGCTGCCGACTGGAAAGCTCCGAAGCGGTGGGTTCAAGACCTCCCACAATCGCCCCATTGCTAGGGTAATCAGGCAATAGCTTACATTGCGCTCTGATGTGAGCTAGCAACCGCCGTGCCGCTGCTGGATTATCTTGGGCAATGAAGCGGTTAATTGCCTTCAAATCTGCCTGAGCAAGCGGGGTAAACCGAGTGCGCCCCATACCTAGACTCGCTGCAATTCAATCTGTTGAATATCAGCTTCCAACTCAGCAAACACCTCATCCTCATGAATCAACTCACCCCGGTCTGCCTGTTCAACACCAACCACAAGTTTCTGTTGCAGGTCAGCAAGGCGCATCTCAAACAGACGATCGCGTTCTTCCAATAGTCGTAACCCTTCGCGGACAACCTCACTAGCGGATAGATAACGACCACTCTTGACCTTGGCATGAACCAAGGTTTCAAGTTCAGGAGTCAGCGAAACGTTCATAGGTTGGCGATGAGCTACAGGGCTGGCTTCATTCTAATGTCAAAGTTTGTTATTGGAGGACCTCAATGAGATGGGGTTATTTGCACAACCCCTCAAAAAGGTATAGTCCACTATGAGATATCTAAGACTTATTGGATAGGGAGTCGTGCCAACTGCTGAGCGATCGTCCTGATATCAATGGGTTCAGGCTGCTTACCGAACTCATAGCGTCACTGTAAAATTCCGCCAACTTACGAGAACAGGTCTGACTCTCGTCTTACATTGAGATTATCCGTCTCAAAATCGGGATGGACTAAATTTGGACTAAAGCGCCAGATTGTAGTACGCTGAAACGCTTAAAACTCGTGAGACTGATCCAAGGGCTAGAGAAGCAGCAGAGGGGCACCTGAGTCAGACTCCATGCTGCTTTTCCCCTCGTCTCACCAGGTTGAGTAATTGCGAACTCAGCAATGCGTCAAGCCTGAAGTTCCGACTCTAGCGTTGTCTGTGTGACAGTTAAGTGACGAGGAAATGAGGGTTGCAGAATATAGCTAAGTAGCGATATAGTCCAATTCTAGTCCGAGTCACTCTGAGCAATTTCTGTGACAGTTGCCGGGGTGTTACCCCATCTGATGAAACTCAGAGGATAATAAGTCATAGAGTTCTGGTAGCAGCCGATGACTCAACAACTTCTAGACACCGACGAAGACGAAATCATTCAAGATGGAGTCGTCACCGAACTTGACATCAGCCATCTGGTTATCGAAGACGATGGCTGGGATGAAGATGATATCGTCCATGAGCTTGATATTAGCCACCTCGTCATCGAGGATGACACCCCCGTGGACAACCTGCAATCTGAGAAACAGCAGCGGCTCTTAGTAGAACCCCTTTATAGTTCCAAAGCCTTACCCGCCCCCTTCCTAGCGGCTGCCAACGTGGGGTTATTCTACAAACTCAAAGGCGACCCGATCGTTCCCGATGTCATGCTCAGTTTAGGAGTGCAGTGCGCCGCTGATTTCTCCCAAAAACAAAACCGAGCTTACTTCGTGTGGGAGTTCGGCAAACTGCCAGAGGTCTGCATCGAGATTGTCTCCAACCAGGAAGGCGACGAACTTACCCTGAGCCGAAAGTCACAACAGAAGGGAAAGACAACCTCCAAGAAAGACCTGTATGCCCAAATCCATATTCCTTACTATGTCGTGTTTGACCCCCTCCAGCGGATGCAGAAGCAGAACGAGATGGACAGTGCCCTGTTAAGGGTGTGGTCAATTTCACCCAATGGCTACAGCGAACTGACACCTAGTGAGGGCATCAGTGCAACTGGGCAAGTAGTCTGGTTGAATGCAGTAGGGATAGGCTTGACTTTGTGGGAGGGGGAGTTTGAAGAAGACGTGACGCGGCTGTGGCTCCGTTGGTGCGACCAGGAGGGACAGGTTATTCCTACAGGTGCAGAAGGACGAGAGATTGAGCGTCAACGGGCAGAAACTGAACGTCAGGGCAGAGAGATTGAACGTCAACGAGCAGACCGACTAGCAGAGCGATTACGAGCAGCGGGAATCGACCCAGATGAAGTTTGAGTACTGCATTACTGCATTGAGTGAGTATTGCAGTAATGCAGTCATTCAACTTTACCCAATGCGTCTTCCAACAGTATTCTGACGATCTCAGCTTTTTTCTTCCCGGTTTGGGCTGCAAAAATGGACAATCTCTTGTGCATAGACTCAGGCAGATCTACGGTAAGTCTGATAGTTGCCTCCCTTTCAGGGGTATCTGTCAATCTGGTCATAAGGTTGCTTTTCTCTTTAATTTGAGGTTCTGCTGCTACTGGCTCTGATAATGATGGTTCTGGTTGAGGTAGACTTACCTCTGATTGTCCATAAACAAATTGCTCAGCTAAGGAATCCAATGGCTTGCGTTCTTTTCTTGTCATGTCATCAGCCCTAGCAGTTCTTTGAATAGGGCTTCGTATTCCCGTGCTGATTCCTTGGCGGGTCTACCGGACATCTCCCACACAGTTGCCCCTTGCCCAAAGGTGTCAGCAACGACCTGTTTCTGACAGATGACCGATTTGAGAGTTGTGATTTCAGAGATTTTCTGAAGAAATGCCAGCGCCTCGTCTAGGAGCTTCGTCCCCTTTACTGCACGGCTGATAAACATTGCCCCTTTGGGATGCCCCTGACGCACCGATTGAGCTTGACGTATGAGGCGAACGGTGTCAGTCGCAGAGTGCAAGTCTACCCCGGTAGGTTGGCACGGAATGATTGCTAAATCTGCCCTAAACAGAATGGCTCTAGTAGCTTCTGACAACCCAGCAGGGCCGTCTACAATCACGTAGTCAGTGTTTTCAGCTAATTCTGGTAGAGACTCCAGTAGTTCATCTGGAGATTGCATGACCTTAAATTGAGTGTCAATCTCTAAGGACTGCACCCAAGTTGAGCTAGAGCGCTGTGCATCAGCATCTACTAAAAGCACCCGCTTGTTTGTCTTAGCTAAAAGCCAATAGCAGAGATGCACCGCAGTTGTTGATTTTGAGCAGCCCCCCTTCTGATTCACTAAAGCGATGATTGGCATGATTGATACCTTACTAACTGCATTACTGCATTACTTATATCAGTAATTAATGCAGTAAATAAGGTAAAAGCTAGATGTTTAGGTCATCGACTACGTTAGGGAGCTTGAGTAGCATTGGAACCAAAAACCGAGTTAAGGTTTTGAATTACTCAAAACCCTCTTCAGAAGCGGGTTCACGCAAAGAACGAAGTTCTCCACGCTGAACTGAATCAGACAAGGCAAACGAATACCGCCCTAGCATATTGATGTGCTTGTACCCCAACGGCGAGAGTCGAGCCAGATCCTCTAGTTTTAGCTCTGTGTCAGTCGTCTGTAGCTTAGAGACAGCAGCATCCATATAGTAAGTATTCCATAGCACGATGACATTCACCACCAACCCAAGTGCCCCCAGTTGGTCTTCCTACCCCTCTCGATATTTTTGACGAATCTCGCCACGTTGTCCATGTAATAGGGGCAAACGCACGAAACGGGAAAAATCGTACGCTAAGCTCGAATCCGTCTCTCAGTATGGTTTAGAGGGGTGTTAAGTTTGCTCAGGTACCCGTAATAGCCTGAAATTACCCTGTTCGACTTCTTTGTTTTGCCGCTAGATGTAGTCACCTGTTAGGTTGACATGTCCCCAACCTAGTGGCGATAGGCGTTGCCGTAGCAATCGGACCAGAAACAGCGCCAAGGAATTTGCGGACAGCATGAACGGCATGAAAGCATCGATAAGTAGGGTAAATCAGTTAAAAAGCGTACTACAAAGAGCTTGGACTCGTTTTGGACTAGCTAGTACAGCCAAGAGGCATACTACAAACGTAATCTCACGGATTGCAAGTGGCTGAAACCCTAATGCTCTCGTTGCCCTTCTGCGGACTGAGCAACTAAACCAGCCCTTTGTAGGCATGAGTATGGCTTATCAATCAGTCTGACAGACGGTTGGTGCGACACTCAGTCCACCGTTACCTATTAGACGGGAAGGCTCGCGCTGTACCTGCTAGGGTCAGCGTCGAGATGAAAGGCGCGGCAACCGAGTCCGGTCAATCCCGGCGAGTTTGCCCATAATCTATCGGACAAATAGACCATCCTTGCATACACTTGTACTCCTATTTATAGTAAATTAAGCCCACAAGATTCAAGTTTTGCCGTTGTCCATGATTGTTCTGGAAACCAAGCTCAGGGGAAATTCAACCCAGTTTGCACTACTCAATGACGCGATTAGAACTGCCCAGTTCATTCGCAACAAGTGTGTGCGCTACTGGATAGACAACAAAAGAGTAGGGCAATATGACCTCTCCAAACTCTGTGCTGTATTGGCAAAGGAATTTGAATGGGCCGGCAAACTTAATTCGATGGCAAGACAAGCAAGTGCAGAACGGGCTTGGTCCGCTGTCAAGCGATTCTACGATAACTGCAAAGCTAAGAAGCCAGGAAAGAAGGGATTTCCCAAGTTTAAGAAGAATTGCCGGTCGGTGGAATACAAAACCTCTGGGTGGAAACTCTCTGAAGACCGGAAGCATCTCACCTTCACCGATGGTTTCAAGGCTGGAACCTTTTTGCTGATGGGTGCTGATGACTTGCATTTCTACCCAGTTTCGCAGATTAAGCGAATTCGGGTTATTTGCAAAGCAGACGGCTACTATGCTCAGTTCTGCGTTGAGATTGACCGACTAGAAACGATTCAGCCTACCGGTAAAGCCGTTGGCATTGACTTGGGGTTGAAGTATTTCTACAAGGCAACCGATGGAACCGAGGTAGAAAATCCCAAATTCTTGAGAAAGTCGGAGTGCAAACTTAAACAGTTGCAGCGTCGAGTTTCCCAGAAGCAAAAGGGGTCTAAAAACCGCAGAAAAGCCATCAATCGACTGGGGCGACAACACCTAAAAGTATCGAGGCAGCGTAAAGACTGGGCTGTGAAACAAGCCCGTGCGTTGGTGATGTCTAACGATTTCATTGCCTACGAGAACTTGCAGGTGCGGAACATGGTTCGCAATCATCATTTGGCTAAGTCCATCAGTGATGCAGCTTGGAGTTTGTTTGTCGATTGGGTCAAGTACTTTGCTCAAGTATTTGGCAAGGTACAGCAACCTGTTCCACCCCAGAACACGACGATTGACTGCTATGACTGCAAACAGCCTGTACAGAAAACGCTCAGCACCCGCACTCATGTTTGTCCACACTGCGGCTCTGTGCGATGCAGAGATGAAAATGCAGCGTGGAACATTCTTGAGAAGGGACTGCGATTGGCTGGAATGAGTACGGTAGGGCATACCGGAATTGAAGCCTCTGGACAGAACGACCTCTATCTAAATCAAGTCATTGGTTTGGACAAGTCGGCTGGTTGAAGGAGGAACCCCGCACTGTATTGCTTGCAATCAGCGTCGGGAGGATGTCAGTTGACTAAAAAGTGCAGTTTAGGTGGGTAAAAACGGCTTGCCAGAAATGTCTTGGGTCGGATAAGAGGCTGAAAGCTAGATGGAGAGACGGATTCAGGCTTAGCGTACGATTTTTTCCGTTTCGTGCGTTTATCCCTACAGCGTCGGCAGTCTGGGAGGATGCAGCACTGTATAGGAGAGAATATCAAGGGGTTTGAGTAGCAACGAATCGCACCTGTTTCGTTGCTACTCAAACCCCTGTACTTTACATTCGCAGCTTACACTGAGTGAGCTTTTTTACGACCCAACCGACTTTTAAAACACCCTTTAAGCGCTTAACTGAAGCCTAAAAAGATATCAAATAGACTCCATACGCTGAGATTGAGAGGACTGTAATGCCCACCGAGAACCAATATATAGTCTTGCTGATTGACGATTCTCCTGACGATCGAGCAACGTATTGTCGCTACTTGCAGCGCGATTCGTCTCATGCCTACCGGGTGCTAGAAGCAGGCTCTGCGGCAGTAGGGCTAGACCTTTATCAACGCCTGCTCCCCGATGCCGTTTTGCTGGACTATGTGCTGCCCGATATGGATGGGCTGGAGTGTCTCGCTTTGATGCAGAGTGCGGGAAAACAGCGTGTCCCCATTTTGATGTTGACTGGGCAAGGCGATGCAACGATCGCCGCTCAAGCCATTAAACGGGGCGCTCAAGATTACCTGATCAAAGGAACGCTAACGGCTGATGGGCTTTGTAAGGCAGTTGAACACGCAATCGAGCAGTGGCAACTCCAACAACGACTCCAGCGGCAAGAGCAGCAGCAGCAAATACTCAACACGATCGCCCTTCGTATTCGTCAAGCGCTGACGCTGCAAACCATTCTTGACACCAGCGTGGCAGAGGTGCGGCAATATCTGAGCGCCGATCGCGTATTGATCTATCAATTTGCGCCTGATATGAGCGGTCAAATTGTGGCAGAAGCGGTGTTGCCGGGATGGATAGACAGCCTGCATGCTCAGATTGAAGATACCTGTTTTCAGGGAAATTTGGGTGGCGACTATCGGTTGGGCAGAACGTGGGCGATCGCTGATATCTATGATGCAGGCTTGACTGACTGCCATATTCGATTGTTGGAGCGGTTTCAAGTCAAAGCCAATCTGGTCGTGCCGCTGCTGATCACCGATCAAGATGCCGCGTCTGCCTTGCCGCATCTCTGGGGCTTACTGGTCGTCCATCAATGCTCTACCACTCGTCACTGGCAACCGTTTGAGACTGACCTATTAAATCAAGTAGCGGTTCAGATGGCGATCGCGATTCAGCAAGCCGAACTATCCCACCAGTTGCAAACCGAATTAGCAGAGCGCCGCCGCACCGAAGCGAGCCTGCGCGTGAGCGAGCAACGCTACGCCACCCTCACGGAAATGTCTCCGGTGGGGATTTTCCAAACCGATGCGGTGGGCAATTGTCTCTATGTCAATGAGCGCTGGTGCCAAATTGCTGGACTACCCCCAGCAGAGGCAACGGGCTTTGGCTGGATCAATGGCATTCATCCAGCCGATCGCGAATTGGTCTCTACAGAATGGTATGCAGCGGCTCAAGCAAACCGCCCGTTTCGTCTAGAATATCGGTTTCAAAATGCGGCAGGGCAAATCACTTGGGCGTTTGGTCAAGCGGCGGTAGAGCGGGGAGCGACGGGGGAAATTATCGGCTATGTAGGCACCGTTACGGATATTAGCGATCGCAAACAGGCTGAGGTCGCTCTCAACCAACTGAATCGAGACTTACAGGCAGGTGAACGCAAGTTCCGAGCCATTTTTAACAACACGTTTCAGTTTATCGGTCTATTAGCTCTAGATGGCACTCTGCTAGAGGCGAACCAGGCTGCCTTAGCTTTTGGCGACTTGCAGTTAGAAGACTTGATCAATCGCCCTTTCTGGGAGTGTCACTGGTGGACTGTGTCAGCGGCAACCCAGCGCCAATTGCAACAGGCGATCGCCCGTGCGGCTCAAGGCGAATTTGTGCGCTACGAAGTGGATGTTTTAGGAGCAGGCGGTCAGATTAGTACCATTGATTTTTCCCTGCGCCCGCTCAGAGATGAATTTGGGCAGGTCATCCTACTGATTCCGGAAGGGCGAGACATTAGCGATCGCAAGCAAGCCGAAGCCTCGTTGCGACAGCTCAACCAGGAGCTAGAAACGAGGGTACAGGAACGCACGGCGAAGCTACAAGCCAGCGAAACTAGTTTGCGAGAAGCGCAGCGGATCGCCCGTTTGGGCAACTGGGAGCTTGATTTAGCGTCCCAAAATATCACCTGGTCTGAAGAACTGTTTCAGCTTTTTGGACTGGATAACAGTCAGGGTGAGCCAGCATACGCCGAGCAGTTAAAGAGCTTCCTGAGTGAGTCTCGTCACCTACTGGAGCGCGCTGTGGAGCAGGCAACGACGCTAGGCATACCCTATGAACTGGAGCTACAGTTGTCGCGTGCCGATGGCTCCGTGAGATGGCTCCTCGCGCGTGGGGAAGCCGTGCGGAATGCTCAGGGAGCGATCGTCAAGCTGCTGGGCACCGCGTTGGATATCACCGATCGCAAGCAAGCCGAAGTACAACTGCGCCACCTGTCCGATCGCTTGACGTTAGCACTCAAGTCTGGAGCGATCGCCATCTGGGATTGGAACGTCACAGAGAACATCCTCACCTGGGATGACCGGATGTATGAACTGTATGGCATCACGCCCAACCAGTTCACCAGCGTCTACGATGCCTGGGCAAACAGCGTACATCCCGACGATCGCTCCTTTGCCGAAGCCGCACTGCAACAGACTTTAGCAGGTGAGAAAGACTACGATATCGAGTTTCGGGTCATTCATCCCGATGGCACCATCCGCTTCCTCAAAGCCTACGCACTGGTGGAACGCGCCGAACAGGGTGAGCTAAAGCAGATGGTTGGCATTAACTATGACATCACCGATCGCAAGCAGGCAGAACTGGAAAATCAGCAGCTCAAAGAACGGCTACAGTTTGTTTTAGCCTCCAGTCCAGCAGTGATTTTCACCTGCAAGCCAGATGGCGATTATGCGGCCACCTTCATTAGCAACAATATCCATGCTGTCGTCGGCTATACGTCTACAGAATTCCTGTCAGAATCGGGCTTCTGGACAAACCACATCCATCCAGAAGATGCACCCCACACCTTGGCAGGCTTAACCGCCCTGTTTGAACAGGGGCACTATACCCATGAATATCGGTTTTTGCACAAAGACGGCAGCTATCTCTGGATGCGGAATGGTCTACGACTAGTACGCGATGATCAGGACAACGTGATCGAGATTGTGGGCTACTTTGCCGATATTACCGATCGCAAACAAGCAGAACAAGCCCTACAACAACTCACGATCGATCTCCAGCGATCGAACCAAGAGCTAGAGCAATTTGCCTACGTGGCCTCCCACGATTTACAAGAACCGCTGCGAGCCATCACCAGCTATACCCAACTGCTGGCAAAACGGTATCAGGGGCAGTTAGATGAAAAAGCCGACAAATACATTGATTACGTCGTCGATGGGGCAACCCGGATGCAGCAGCTCATTCAGGATTTGCTCGCCTACTCACGGGTGGGCAGGTATGAGTTAAAGCAGCAACCCACAGACTGTAACGCCGTTCTCCAGCAGGTGCAACAAAATTTACAAGCAGCGATCGCCGAAAGCAATGCCATTCTTACCATTGACCCCTTACCAACCATCTTTGCCGACACCGTTCAGGTGACGCAGTTATTTCAAAATCTAGTGGGCAATGCGCTCAAATATCGGGGCGATGCACCGCCCATGATTAGAGTCTCTGCAAGACAACAGAGTAAAGCATGGGTATTCTCGATTCAGGACAACGGTATTGGGATTGAACCCCAATATGCTGAGCGGATCTTTGAGATTTTCCAGCGGCTCCATACTCGGCGCGAATATGAGGGTACAGGCTTGGGCTTAGCCATTTGCAAAAAGATTGTTGAGCGACATCACGGACATCTTTGGGTCGAGTCGCAATTAGGTCAGGGAGCCTTATTCTGCTTTACCTTGCCAGCGCTGCTCAATGGTTAGAATTGTTTTGTAACAAAAAACAACTGTCAAGCCTGCAACAGACAAATTCTAAGCAATGCTTTTAGTCGTCAAGCAAAGGAACAGTAAGAACGTATGCCCAATCTACAAAACCTTTCTGTCATCGAGATTTTGCTAGTTGAAGATTCACCCAGTGATGTCGAGCTGACGATCGAAACCTTCAGTGAAAGCAAAATTCTTAACCAGATCCACGTGGCAGAAGATGGAGCCGAAGCGTTAGATTTTCTCTTTAAAAGAGGGAAGTATAAGAATGCACCACGCCCGGATCTGATCTTGCTCGATCTTAATCTGCCCAAGAAAAATGGTCGTGAGGTCTTAGCGGAGATTAAAGGTGATCCCGACCTGCAAATAATTCCTGTCGTCATCCTCACAACATCTGCCGCTGAGGAAGATATTCTGCGCAGCTATCAGCTACATGCCAACTGCTACATCACCAAGCCCGTTGACTTTGAGCAATTTACCAAAATCGTCAAACTGATCTCAGATTTCTGGTTTGCTGCCGTACGCCTGCCTCCCTCGTCGGTTTAACTGCTCCTTATGTGCCCTCATGACACACCACATCACTATTCTCCTTGTTGAAGACAATCCGGCTGATGCTGATCTGCTTATAGAAAGCCTGTCAACTGATGGTTACACTGCGGCATGGCAAGTTATCCATGTCGAACGGTTGAGCGAGGCAATCCAATACGCCGCTCAACAGCCCATTGATGTGGTGTTGCTCGATCTGTCTCTCCCAGATTGCCAGGGGTTCGGTAGCATTGCTCAACTTCACGCCGTTGCGCCCCACCTGCCGATCGTCATGTTGACCGGACAAGACGATACGCAGGTCGCTGTGCAGGCAGTCACGCAGGGGGCCCAAGATTATCTGGTCAAAGGGCAAATCACTACCCCACTCTTGACCCGCTCGATTCGCTATGCGATCGAGCGCACGCAGAATCTCAAGCAACTGCAAGCGAGTGAACACTGCTTTCGAGCCGTCTTCGACCAAACCTTTCAATTTATGGTGTTGCTCTCGACCGAGGGGCTGGTGCTGGAGGTGAATCAGGCACTTGCCAATGTGGAGGGCGATCGGCTGCAAACGCCGCTACATCAACCGATCTGGGAGACAGTCCGCTGGGGCTACTGTGAAGCAACACAACAGTGGATGAAAAACGCGGTCGCTGCTGCCGCCCAGGGACAAACGGTGCGTGATGAAATCGAGTCATGCAATCCTCAAGGGGAACTATGTTGGCTTGACTTTTTACTGAAACCGTTAAAAAACGAAGCCAATCAGGTCGTGTTGCTGATTGGCGAAAGCCACGATATTAGCGATCGCAAGCTGATCGAAGCCAAAACCCTGGAGACTTTAGAACAAGAACGCGAGCTAAACCAACTCAAGGCTGATTTTATCGCGATGGCATCCCATGAGTTTCGGACACCGTTAACCACCATTCGGATGGCGACCGAACTGCTGGAGAAGTATAACGATCAGCTAACAGCAGCAAAGCGGACACAGCATTTTGGGCGGATACACAGCTCGATCGACTCTATGCTGCGTCTTTTAGATGAAGTATTGCTATTGGGTAAAGCAGACTCTGGCGGTTTGCACTACGAGCCATTTTCCTTTGACTTAGCGGATTATTGCCAGGAAGTCGTCGAAACCTTACAACTAAATACTAATAGTAGTCATAGAATTATCTTTGACTGCTCAGACAAACCGATTCAAGGCGAGATGGATCAGGCATTGGTTCATCACATTCTGACTAATTTACTCTCAAACGCGATTAAGTATTCTCCCGATCGGAGTTCTGTGTGGCTCAAGCTCAGTTGCCAACCCAATCAGATCAGTTTTCAGGTTAAAGACGAAGGCATTGGCATTCCACCGCAAGACCAGCAACATCTATTTGAAACGTTTTACCGCGCCAAAAATGTTGGCAAAATTCAAGGGACAGGGCTGGGCTTAGCCATTGTCAAAAAGTGTGTAGAGTTACACCAGGGACAGATCCATGTAGAAAGTGAATTAGGAATAGGTACGACCTTTAGCGTTACGCTACCCAGATTCTCGCAGCAGACTCAGCCTGAAATAGGCTCAAAAAGATGTTGATGTCCGTCAGTTAGTATTTAAGATCGTTTCCGCCGAACAATTGGCACTGGCTGTCGCCAAGGTTAAAGCATTAGTTCGTCCGCCTAAAGATAAATACTACGATATGATGCTGTCCCGATGGCGGCACATTCGCTTGTTTTTACCTAAACTACTGGATACGATTAACTTTGAGGGCACAGAAACTGTCAAGCCCATTCTGGAAGCATGGCAGTTTCTGCGGTCGATTGAGGATAAGAAGAAACCAGATATGAAGGATGCGCCGCTTGGTGTAGTCAGTAAAAGTTGGGTCAAATTGGTTGTCGGCGCTGATGGGGAGATTGATCGCAAGGCTTACACTTTCTGTTTACAAGTCACTTAGAAGACTAAAACCCCCTCTAAAAATGGGACTTTCAAAGTTGTTTGTTGGTTTAGAACGGAGAAACCCGACGATGGCAACGGCGACAGTAACGATTCAGGGAATTAAGCAACTTTCCTATCCACCCCATAAGGGAGAACATTATCTCTCTATAAATTTGGCTCTGGTTGACCCGGCTGAGGTGTGGGAGATCGCAAGAGAACTGGGATTTAAGCCTGAACTTGTGCAAATCGTCAATCGCCTTGGTATTGAGATTCACGCTTTGCTCTTCCACGAACAAACCAATGGCGAACCTCTAGTCACTCCTGAACTGGACACTCAAATTGATGAATTAGCAGAGCGAATTAACTCTGATGCAATTAAACATACCTTTGGAGGTCGGATGGTTGCCTAAGCAATTTCACTTTCAGCTAGGGGTTGGGATCAAGAAAGCCTTCAGTTGAAGGATTTGAGCCATCATTGAAGTAGGCAATAGGTAGGACGATCGCCCCGATTAGCCTATGCTGATAGACCCTGAGAATCCATCTGAGGCTTGGACAGAGACCATCAGAGCGATCGATATTGACGCAGCCAGACAGGAATGCGAGTTGCTGGCATCACAGGATGTTTTAACCGAGGTTTTGAGTGTCAGTCAGCTATCTAAGACAAAAGGTAAAGATGGAAAGTATAAATTTGTTTGCTGGCTTAGAAGTGAGGTGAACAGTGATGACAACAGCAACGACAATGACAACAATTCAGGGAATTAGAACCCTGCACTATGCTCCTCAGAAGGGGCAGCATCGGCTATCGGTCAATTTAGCTCTGGCGGATGCTGTAACAGTCTTTGAAATGGCGCGATCGTTTGGCTTTACGCCTGAAATCGTTCAGATTCCAACACAGTCAGGCATTGAAATTCATGCCTTACTGGTTTCTGAGCAGGCAGAGCCGGATCGTTTTTTTGCGGTTTCAGACTGGCTTGATGAGTGGTGCGATCGGATTAATTCCAGAGCCATCCGGCACTGCTACGGCGGTCTGATTGGGCATCCAGCATGAAATTAAGGAAAGGCTCTCAGTTGAAGGATTTGAGCCATCATTGAAGTAAGCAGAATGAGGACGATCGCGCCATGACACAAACCCAAATACGCCCACGTCTGACCTTTGAGGAGTATCTAGCCTATGACGACGGAACTGATACCCGTTATGAGTTGGTCAATGGAGTTCTAGTTGAAATGGGTGCTGAAAGTCCGTTAAACCTTGATATTGCTCTATTCCTAATTACAGTCTTGCTTCAGATTGTCCCTCGTAACCGCATTGGTATCAAAAATCTAATTGCTGTCGATTCGTTAAAAGTGACAGCACGAGAACCCGATCTAACGATTCATTCAGAGGACTCAAAACGCGCCATCAGTGGAGAGAGGCAGGCGCTTCTCCAGATTGATATGCCCGTTCCCTTACTGGTCATTGAAGTGGTTTCACCAGGGGAGCCAGGAGAGGACAACTACGATCGGGACTACGTTGATAAACGTCAAGAGTATGCAGCAAGAGCTATCCCTGAGTATTGGCTGATTGACCCGATGCGGGCTGTGGTGTTAGTGCTGTCTCTGATTGGTGGCACTTACAAAGCAGTGGAGTTTCGAGGGGACGATCGCCTTGAATCTCCCACCTTTTCAGAACTCAACTTGACCGCTCATCAAATCCTTACCGCTGGGGAGGAAGAATGACACAAACTAAAATCCGACTGACCTTTGAGGAATATCTAGCCTATGACGACGGGACTGATACCCGCTATGAATTCGATGATGGGACACTAGTTGAGATGCCCCCATCAATTCGGTTGCATCGGAAAATTGCTCAATTCCTAGAAGATTGCTTTAAGCAAGAAATTCAGCGGCTTCTGAAACCGTGGGACACCGGACGCACTGATGTCGGGGTCAAGACTCAAAAACAGAACGGGAAACCCGTAACGCGATACCCAGACTTGATGGTATTTGATGCCTCTAACCTGAGCGCTACTGAAGTCGATATTATTGATTTTGCACCTGAGTTAGCGATCGAGATTGTCAGCACTGGAACCAGAAATAGAAAGCGCGACTATGAGGAGAAGCGTTACGAGTATAGGGCTAGGGGTATCAGAGAGTATTGGATCATTGACCCTGAACATCTAAAGGTCACACTCTTGCTATGGGATGAAGAAGGAGATTTTTACGAACAAGAAGAATATCGGGGCAAACAACTTATCCCCTGTCAAACTTTTTCAGACCTCAGCTTGACGGCTCATCAAATTCTGACAGCGGGGGAAGGAAAGTAGTGATGGCTCCAACGCTTCTAAGTCTGCAAAGAGGGGATGTAGCAGAACAGGAACACGACAACTTTTCACTGATCTGCCCGTGCCCGACCAGGGCAACCTGAACATGCTAGTAAAATTTCCGCTTCCATCTAAAAAGCGGTTTTTGCGATTGCCTTAAGGTCGCAAGGCAAAGCAACCGTTTTCTATAATGAGCAGAAAGAAGCCTTATAAAGTGTGTGATAAGCGAAGCGATCGATTAAAACTAAATTTGTTGATCTGCCTTCCTGGTCATTTCCACACTCATCTGAAGTTGATGAGCAATTTAGTCGATCGACAGTCCCGCTCTTAGCAACACTGGAACCGTGCGAGAGAGCATTTGCCGACGTTCCTCCTCCCGTCCTCTCTCAATGTCTCTCTCAATGTCTCTCTCAATACCTTGCACAAAGCCCCTTTGGATCGTCTCTCTTTCCCAAGCCTCATAAGCTGGCTGAAAATTGTCCATCAATTCCCGCTCATCCTTAGAGAGTTTTTTAGTCCGAGTCTTCATAGTGAGTTGGAGTTGAGCGAGATGTTGGAGAGAAACTTGACGAAAAGACTCAGACATAGAAAGAGCAAGGAGTTCCGAGACCGCTTGAGCCTGGATAGACCTACGGCCCATCAGGCGTAGCCACATTGTATCAAGAGTAAGCGGGAGTTGATGGAGAACAACGATCGCAGTGCGAAGAGAATTTGGTAAGAAATAGACCCCTGCCCCCATTGCTCCTGCCGTTGTGCCCCAAAGCCCCTCAGAGTAGCAGCAGAAGTAGTCGGAGACAGAATCCAAAGTTGAGGCAGAACAACCTGTTTTGCTCTCAATCCCCTCCCC
>Ga0163146_10001970_pt1 | contig 28675 bp, 30 predicted proteins | sample OliLakLV19MP7G1_FD_148648 | JGI IMG/M metagenome (GOLD analysis project Ga0163146, IMG submission 148648) | Freshwater microbial mat bacterial communities from Lake Vanda, McMurdo Dry Valleys, Antarctica - Oligotrophic Lake LV.19.MP7.G1 | ecosystem: Environmental > Aquatic > Freshwater > Lake >...
GCACTGATTCGGAGTCGCTCGGATCGGCGCTGCTGGGGGCCTGCGTGGGCTGGGCGTACAGCTCGTCGATGAGGAGGCGGCCGGAAAGGGTGAACTCCCCGGGGCTCTCGCCGCGCGTGACGCCGACGCCGAAGGCACTGAAGGGGGTCAGGGCGTCCACATCCTGGGTGAACGTCGCCCAGTCGAGGTTGACGAAGAAGACCCCGATGGCGTCGTCGATGTCGGGCAGCGCCTCGGAGAACACCGGGATGTTGTCCAGCGGCGTGGGGTCGACGACCTCGCCCGTGGTGACGACGGACGTGGTGCCGCCCGCGGCGGCCTCGGCGAGAACGGTCGCAGGTTGATCGCCCGTGGCTGCGATGACCGCATCGGCCACCGCTGCCGGATCGGTCTGCGCGGCCCGCACGATGATGCCGCCGCCGCCCAGCAGGCCGACCGCGGTATCCGTACCCAGCAGTGCCCGCGCCGTCTCCACAGCGGGGTTGCTACCGGCCGGGGGGGCACCGGCCGGCGCCGCAGGATCGACTGGCGCCGCGGGATCGACTGGCGCCGCGGGATCGACTGGCGCCGCGGGATCGGCTGGTGCGCTGGGGTCGACCGGTGCGCTCGGACCGGCGGTGGCGGGCACGCTCGGGTCGCCGGCGGTCGGTGAGGCGGCGACCAGGTGGAGGTCGAGGGTCGTCGGTGATCGGCCACCCTGGCCGGCGATCGACGAGACGATCGACGGGGGCGTGGGCGGTTCAGAGGCGGCGTCAGGGGACACGCCGGGCTGGGACAGGCCGGGATCGGGCGCGACCGAGGCGTCCTCGATGGGAGGTGCCACGAGTGCATCCAGTGCGCCACCGAGACCCTTGACGCCGACGACCAGCACGGTGTCGGCGGGAACGGCCCGCACCTGAAAGGCGCCGGTGGGGCCGGTGGCGGTGGTGGCGGTGTCCTCTATCGCCGGCGCGGCGATCGCAGCGTCGGCACGGGGTGCGCCTACCAGGGCACCGTTGACGGTGAGCCCGGTGACGAAGCCATTCACGGCGATGCTGTCCGGCCGAATCGTCAGCCCGAGCACCAACCGGCCCTTCACGTCGGCGCCGCCCGCCTCGGCATAGACCTGGTCGAGCAGCGACCCGGCGGCCAGCGCCCCCCGAGCGAGCCTGGCCAGGCCACCGATCTCGCGGTCGAAGGCATCGCGCGCGGCGCGGGAGAACGTCAGGGGGTCGCGGGCAGGCGGAACGGCACCCAGGGTGGTCCAGGCGACCCCGAGCCGACTCGCGTCGAGCCGCTCGAGGTCACCGCGGTACGTGGGGTCGCCGGCCAGGTCGCCACCGGTGTCGGCAAGCTCGGTGGCCAGGTCGGTGAGCGCGGTGGTGTCAGATATGATCACGTACCCGCGATTGAAGGTGTACCCGACGGTGACGCCGGTCTGGGTGGCGTACTCGTCGAAGAAGACCTTGACCTGCTGCTCGTCGCCGTCGAGCTTCACCGCCACCAGCACCAGGCCGTCCTCGCGCAGCATCACTCCGGCCTTGTCGGCCGCCCACGGCTCTACATCACGGGCGACCGAGAGCGTGGTCCCTTCCAGCATGGGACTGAACAGCCAGCCGAGGTGACCTGCAGACAGCGGTGCCCGTGACAAGGATTGATCTGCCGCGGCCTGGTAGGCATCGGAGAACCGGAACGCAGTGAACGACTCGCGCGTGGAGACGTCGTAGTTCATCCGGACGAACGCGACCGCGCCGTCGGCGGGCAGCACGTCCTCCGGCAGCGTCCCGGGCCGGTCGACGGCCCACACCGTCCCCGCAGCGGCGATGACCAGGGCGAGGATCACGCTGATGACGCCGACCGCCCGCAGGGCACGCCGCGGTGGCGGCGGGTCGGCGGCAGTGCCGTCGGCCACCGTGTGATACAGCTCGCCCTCGACCTCGCCGGCGCCCCCGGCAGCTGTCGGTATCGCTGCCGGCGCAGCCTCCGCTGGTATGGCTGCCGGTGCCACCACCGAGACCTGCGTCGGGGCAGGCGGCAGTACGGACGCGGTCGGCCCGGACGAGGTGTCCGAGGTCCACGAGATGACTCGGGGACCAGCCGCTGCCTCAGGTGGTCGGAGGTCGGGGGGTGAGGCCTGGTCGTCGGGTGCTGCGTGCTTCGGAGGGAGAAGCGGCTCGGCGTCGTTCACGGAAGTCCTCGACGTCGGGGGAGAGACGATCAGACCCTAACGCCTGGCACCTCACCCCCCAACCCCTCGCGCCCACCGCCGTGATCATGGGCAGATCGCAGCGGCGAGGACCGCAGAACAGCACTTTGCCCATGATCACCGCGTTGGGGGTGTCGAATAACCGGTTGCGGGGGGTGGTGGCGCAGAGCCACCCTCGCCCGGTGAGGTTCGTCGAACTCGACGCGCTGTCGCCGCTGTTGCCCGACTCGGTGGCTCTCCTGGCGCGCGCCCAGGCGGAAGCGGTTCGCGGCCCCTGCCAGCCGTGGCTCGCCGTCGAGGTGGCCGCGACGTGGCAGACCGGCTCGTTCGACCGGTGGATGTGTGCCGCCCTCGTCGACGAGCGCGTCGTCGGCGCGGCGTCGGTCGTCGCCTTCCACCATGGCAACAGCCACCTGGCCGATGTCGAGATCGTCGTCGCTCCTTCCCACCGCCGCCGGGGGATCGGCCGGGAGCTATGGACGAGGGCGGCCGACGCGGTACGGGCGCACGGCGCCGACACCGTCGTCGGCGCGGTCGGCGAGCCCGTCGAAGCCGATGCGGCCTGGCGACACCATGCCGCCGCGGTCCTCGACCCGGAGCTGACGGTGCGCATCGCGGCGGGCGACCCGGTGGGCCTTGCCTTTGCTGCAGGCATCGGCGCCGAGCAGGTGCAGACCGAGTTCTTGTCACGCCTCGACGTGCCGGCCGCCACGCCGGCTGTCGAGGCGATGCTCGCCCCCCTCGATGCCGAGGTGGCGCGGCACGCCGGCGACTATGTCGTCACCACGCACCTGGGGCTGCCGCCGGCACAGCTACGTGCGGGGATCGCCCGGCTCGCGGCGCGGATGTACACCGACCCACCCATCGGGCAACTGGACCTGCGGCCGGACGAGGTCAGCGTCGACCGGCTGGAGGCGGACGCGGCAACCAACCATGCTGCCGGTCAGGTGGCGGTGTGTACTTTGGCCGTACACCGCACCAGCCGTGAGGTGGCAGCGATGAGCGATGTGCTGTTCCGCGCCGACGAGCCGCTGTGGGGGGAGCAGCACGACACCATCGTCGACCCGGCCCATCGCGGCCATCGCCTGGGGTTCGCCGTCAAGGCGGCGGGCCTGCGGCGACTGCTCGCCGAGCACCCGAGCGTTCGCCACGTCCAGACCTACAACGCGCTGGAGAACGGGCCGATGCTTGCCGTCAACCGGGCCATGGGGTTCGAGCCGGTCAGCATGTTCGCGATCTGCCAGCGCAAGCTCTGAGCCCACCCTCAGATCTTGCGCAGCAGCACCCGTTGTATCGAGTGATCCGCCCCCTTGGTCAGTACCAGCCGGGCCCGGCCACGGGTGGGACGGATGTTCTCGACCAGGTTGCGTTCGTTGATCTCGTCCCAGATCTGCAGGGCGGTCGTCGCGGCGTCGGCGTCCGATAGCGCGGCATAGCGGTGGAAGAACGACTCCGGGCGGGAGAACGAGGTCTCCCGCAGGCGCAAGAACCGGCTGACGTACCACTGGGCGATGTCGTCGGTGCGGGCGTCGACGTAGATGCTGAAGTCGAAGTAGTCGCTCAGCGCCACGCCCTGCCGGCCGTCGGGGCGCACTCGGGCGGGCTGCAGCACGTTGAGGCCCTCGACGATGAGGATGTCCGGCCGCCGGATCGTGACGTGGGCGTCCGGCACGATGTCGTATGTCAGGTGCGAGTAGATCGGTGCCGCGACGTTCGCCGCCCCGGACTTCACGGCGGCGACGAAGCGCAGCAGCGCGCGGCGGTCGTAGGACTCGGGGAAACCCTTGCGCTGCATCAGGCCGCGCCGGGCCAACTCAGCATTTGGCAGCAGGAACCCGTCGGTGGTCACCAGCTCAACCCGCGGCGTCTCCGGCCAGCGGGCCAGCAGCTCGCGCAGCACCCGAGCGGTCGTCGACTTGCCCACGGCCACCGACCCGGCCACGCCGACGACGTACGGTGTCCGTGTCGCCCGTGGCTCGCCGAGGAACGTCGACGTCGCCTCGTGCAGCCGGGTACTGGCACCGGCGTAGAGATTGAGCAGCCGCGACAACGGCAGGTAGACCGCGCTCACCTCGTCGAGGTCGATCGGCTCGCCCAGTCCCTGCAGCCGGGCGAGGTCTGCGTCGTCCAGGGTCAGCGGCGTCGCCGCCCGCAGCGCGCTCCACGCCGCCCGGTCGAACTCCAGGAAGGGCGAGTCCGGGGAGGCGTCAGCCGCCGAGGCGCCCGCCGCCGAGCCGACGGGTACCGGCACGCTTGCCGTTCGCTGGCCAGTCATCAGTGACCATCCTGCCTGCACCAGTACGAGGACACCGGGCCGCAGCAGTGTGGCACCGCTGACGCCGCCGCTAGGTTCGCGGTTGTGAGCGTGACAACGAGCCTGCGACCGGATGGCCCCCTGATCACGACCCGGGGACTGAACAAGACCTACGGCGCGGTGACGGCGCTGGCCGACCTCGACCTCGACCTCGCGCCCGGTGTCATCGGACTGGTCGGGGCCAACGGCGCCGGCAAGACCACACTGCTGAAGATCCTGCTCGGGTTGCTGGAGCCGACCTCCGGCAACGCGACGATGCTCGGCTTCGATGCGGTCGGTGAGGGGCCGGCGATCCGACGCCTGGTCGGCTACATGCCCGAGCACGACCCGCTGCCGCCGGACGTCAGCGCGACGGTGTTCGTGCTCCACATGGCGCGGATGTCCGGCCTGCCCGCCGCCGCCGCCCGCGAGCGCACGGCCGACACCCTGCGCCACGTCGGGCTCTACGAGGAGCGCTACCGCTCGATCGGTGGGTATTCCACCGGCATGCGGCAGCGGGTGCGGCTGGCGCAGGCGCTGGTCCACGACCCCTCCCTCGTATTGCTGGACGAACCCACTAACGGCCTGGACCCGGCGGGGCGCGAGGAGATGCTCGAACTGATCCGCCGCATCGGCACCGACTTCGGGATCTCGGTGCTGGTGACCTCGCACCTGCTCGGCGAGCTGGAGCGGATCAGCGACCACCTCGTGGTCATCGAGGGCGGCCGGCTGCTCCGCTCGACGTCGACGGCCTCCGCCACCACGCTGGGTGAGGTCGTCGGGGTCGAGGTGGGCGAGGACGCTGCAGCGCTGGCAGCCGTGCTGAGCCAGGCGGGCCTCGTCGTGCGGCCCGGGGGACGTCTCGGCACGCTCGACATCGACGTGCCGAGTCTGGGCAGCGATTCCGATTCCGACTCCGGGATCGACTCGGTCTGCGACGCCGTCCGCGATGCCACCGCCGACCTCGGCATCGGCCTGATCCGGCTCGAACGCCGACGCCACCGGCTCGCCGAGATCTTCGCCGACCCCGCCCCGGCGGCGAACACCACGGCCACGGAGGTGCCGGCATGACTACCCCGCCCAGCGCCATCTACGACATCGGCTACCGCCACTACGAGGGTCCCCGGCTGGGCCGCAGCTACGTCTGGGCGACGCTGTTCGCCGACAGTCTGCGCGGCGCGTACGGCCTGGGCCGTTCGGCCCGGGCCAAGATCCTGCCCTGGCTGCTGGTCGGGCTGGCTGTTGTCCCGGCGGTCGTCGTCGCCCTGATCACGGCCTTGGGCATCGCGCCCGAGCCGCCCGCGACCCCGGCCCGCCTGATCATCAACCTGTCGCTGCTCGTGCTGGTCTTCGTCGGTGCGCAGGCCCCGCAGTCGGTGTCGCGTGACCTGCGATACCGGACGGTCTCGCTGTATTTCTCGCGCCCGTTGCGCCGCATCGACTACGTGTCGTCGAAGGTCGCCGCATTGACCGTCGCGGTCTTCGCCTTCAGTACGCTGCCTGCCACTATCGTGTACCTGGGCGCGCTGCTCGCCGAATTGCCGGTGCGTGCCCAGACCCGGGACTGGCTGCTGGGGCTGGTGATCGCGGCCGTTTCGGCGGTGATCTACGCAGCCGTCGCACTGGCCATTGCGGCCTGGACCCCGCGGCGGGGGATCGGCGTGGCGGCCATCGTGACGTTCCTGTTCGTCACCTCGACGATCGCCGGCGTCCTGCAGCAGATCGCGACCGGGACGGCGGCCACCGAGCGCGCCAGATTCGCGTTGCTGCTCTCGCCCTCGACCGTCATCGAGGGCCTGGAGTCCTGGCTGACCGGCACCGCCACACAGACGGGGGTCGTCTCGGTGGACACCACGCTGGGTCTCGGCCTGGTCGGCGCCGCCTTCCTCCTGGTCGCGATCTGCTACACCGTCCTCGTGCTGCGCTACCGGAAAGTGGGCATCTCATGAGCGAGCTGGTCCTGGCCGGCGTCTCGCGCTGGTACGGCAACGTCGTCGCCGTCAATGACGTCACGATGACGATCGGACCGGGGATCACCGGCCTGCTCGGTCCGAACGGCGCGGGAAAGTCCACCATCCTCAACATGATGGGCGGATTCCTCGCCCCCTCCGCCGGGGCGGTCACCCTGGACGGCGAGGTGGTGTTCAAGAACACCGACATCTACCGGCGGGTCGGCATCGTGCCCGAAGGAGAAGCGCTGTACGACGGCATCACCGGGCGGCAGTTCGTCATGGCCAATGCCCGGTTGCAGCGGCTGCCCGACCCCGCGGCGGCCACCGCCAAGGCGCTCGACCTCGTCGACATGACCGCACCCGCCGACCGTGGCCTCGCCACCTACTCCAAGGGCATGAAACAGCGGGTCAAGATGGCCACCGCGCTGGTCCACGAACCCGACGTGCTGCTGCTGGACGAGCCGTTCAACGGCATGGACCCCCGGCAGCGACTGCACCTGATGGACCTGTTGCGAGCGATGGCCGCGGCCGGTCGCACCGTGATGGTCAGCTCTCACATCCTCGAAGAGGTCGAGCAGATCGCCGACACCATCCAGGTCCTCATCGCCGGCCGGCACGCCGCCTCCGGCGACTACCGCGAGATCCGGCGCCTGATGACCGAGCGCCCCCACCAGTTCACGATCCGCTGCTCCGACCCGCGGTCGCTCGCCTCGGCGGTCATCGCCGACGGCAGCGCGGCCGGGGTGTCGGTGCACGAGGACGGAGTAGACGTGCAGGCAATCGACGTCGGCCGCTTCACCCGGCTGCTACCGCGGGTCGCCCGCGAGCACGGTGTGCGGCTGCACGAGGTGACCCCGGCGGATGAGTCGCTGGAAAGCGTCTTCGCCTACCTGGTGGCCCGGCGGTGAACGCCGTTGTCGCAAGGCTGACCGCGGGCGAACTGCTGGGGCGCCGCCGAGGCGTCGTGCTGGTGATCCTGCCGGCAGTCATGCTGTTGCTGGCGGTGCTCGCCCGGTCGGCCGACGAACCAGTGAAGGTGACCATCCTCACGATCGTCGCCTTCAGCCTCGTCGTCCCGTTGCTCGGTCTCGTGTTGGGCACCGGCGCGATCGCCTCGGAGATCGATGACGGGTCGATCGTCTACCTGCTCGCCAAGCCGATGTCGCGCTACGCGATCGCCACCACCAAGGTCGTCGTGGCGGCGGCCGTGACGGTGGCGCTCGCGGCCGTGCCGACCTGGGCCGCCGCCCTCGTCCTCGGCCTGTCCACCGATGTCGCCATCGCCTTCGCACTGGCAGCGGCGTTGGCCGGAATCTGCTATGCGGCCGTCTTCGTGCTGCTCTCGGTCGCCACCCGCAGCGCGGTGGTCTTCGGCCTGCTCTACGCCCTGGTCTGGGAGGGCGTCGTGGGCGGGTTCGTCCCCGGTGCCCGGGTGCTCAGCGTTCAGCAGTGGGCGCTTGGCGTGGCCGAGGGAGTTCTGGGTCCAGCGGCCGCGGCCGACATCGGGCTGGACGCCGCCGTGGGCGCGACAACCGGGCTACTGCTCATGACGGGAGTCACACTCGGCGCGACGTGGTACGCGGGTCAGTTGTTGCGGACGTTGCGGGTCACAGGAGACGGCTGACGCGTCGCGAGAGGCACAATCGTGACGCACCTTGGTCATCGATCGTTCAAACCGAGCCGCAGATTATTCGAATTCCCTTGGCGAGGGGTTTGTCCGGAGTGCATTCGGCAGGCCGACAGTCACTGACGTAGTGCCTTCTCCCTCACCGCACATCGGCCACGTGGCCGGCCACGGCCGACTCGTCGTGGTTCAGGCTGACGAGCTGCGAGTGGCCCTCGAACGAGTCGTAGGCAGGCTCGACCCCGGGCGCGTATGGCGTGGGCCATGACAGCCGGAACCATGAGGCCGTCGCGGCCGCCGGCCCCTCGTCGAGAACCGCCTGGAACGCCGGGTGGCCGTGACCCACATGATTGGACAGCCCGTCCAGCACGACCCGCAGGCCCCTGGCGTGGGCGGCGGGCATCAGCTCGTCCAGGTCGTCGTCGGTGCCCAGCCGGGGGTCGATCCGGAAGTGGTCCACGGTGTCGTAGCCGTGGCCCTCGCAGGCGAAGACCGGGCCGAGGAGCAGGCCGGAGGCGCCCAGCTCGACCGCGTAGTCGAGCCAACCGTGAAGCCGCGAGCGCCGGTGTTCGGGTGGGGCTCCGGACGTGAGCGCCTCCGCGGGGGCGCCACAGAACCCCAGGGGGTATACCTCCAGAGGATCAGGTGCCGTGCCTGTTGGTTCACCCGGCCAGACTTCCAGGGCGGCGGCCGATCACCTCTGGCAGTGGGCCGCGCTCGGCAGCGGCTGAACCGCGACTAGCCTCCGTCCCATGGTCATCATCGCCGGATCCGCAGCGCTCGGGGCCTGACATGCGGCTGCTCGTGGTCGAGGACGACGCCGAGCTTCGTGGTGCGCTGGATCGCCGGCTGCGGAACTCCGGCTTCGGGGTCGACGCCGTGGCGGACATCCCCGAGGCCGAGTTCGCGCTGTCCGTCAATTCCTACGACGCTCTGGTGCTCGACCGCGCCGTCGCGTCGGGGGACACGATCGACCTGGTCCGGCGGGCGAGGTCCGGCGGCAACCTGGTCCCGGTGCTCTTCCTCACCGCCAAGGACGCGGTGGCGTCCCGGGTCGAGGGTTTCGAGGTGGGCGGTGACGACTACCTGGTCAAGCCGTTCGCGATGGCCGAGCTCATAGCCAGGACGCGGCGCCTGTGTCGGTACCGGCCGGGCGCCGCACCCGCCACGTTGCGCGTCGCCGACCTGGTGGTGGACCTGTCGCGGGCAGAGGTCCGCCGCGCGGGAGTGCTGCTCACCCTGACCCCCAAGGAGTTCTCCGTGCTGGCGCACCTGGCGGCTCGCCCGGGCTCGGTGGTCTCCCGGTCGGACCTGATCGAGGCGTGCTGGGACGAGGTTAGCGACCCGGCGTCCAACACCGTCGACGTCCACATCGCGTCGCTGCGGCGCAAGCTCGGTGCGCCGGCGTTGATCCACACTTTGCGGTCACTCGGGTACCGGCTCGAATGAGCTCCAAGGGCACCGTCGATGCCGCAATGACGCTGACCGGGCGGTACCTGCGCCGGCTGCGACTCCAGCTGACGGCACTGTTCGCCGTCGCCACGATGGCCGCGCTGGCCGTGCTGTCCGTCGTCGTGTTCCGGATCGACAGCGAGCTGCGCCTGAGTCGGATGACCGAGACGCTGATCGACCGGGCCCGCCAGGGCGCGCAGGCAGTGACCGTCGTCGACGGCGAGGTCAGCGCCGAGCGTTTCCTGGCCGACGACACCCTGACCGATAGCTGGCCCCAGATCTGGGTGTACGAGAGCACCGACGAGGGGCTGCTGCCGCTAGCCGGGCCGACGGAGGATTGGTACGGCGTCGACTTCACGGACGCGGCGACGGCGGCGGCCGACGAGGGGGACACCAGCGTGCGGTGGGTGGCGCCGGTCGGGGAAAACGGGTCGCTGTATGGTCGCGCCCTGCTGGTGCTGGACCCGACGGACGATGAGCTGGCGGCGGTCGCGTTGGCGGTTGTCGATGCCGACGACTTCTACGGTGACCAGTCGGTCCTGCGGAGCCAGGTGATCGCGGCGGCGATCCTGCTGGCTGCTGCTGCCGCGGCGGCCGGTTACTGGTTGGCCGGCCGCGGCACCCGGGCCACCGGTGCGGCGCTGGCACAGCAGGAGCGCCTGATCGCCGCCGCGGCCCACGAGTTGCGCACACCGGTCGCCAAGATCAGGGCGGTGGCCGAGAGCGGCCTGGCCGGGGACGAGCCCGCCGAGGTCGCGCTCGCCCGGGTGGACCGGATGTCGCGTGATGCGGGCGTGATGGTCGACGACCTGCTGGCCCTGGCCAGGATGGACGCCGGGCGCGAGGGCGTTGCCCGGGAGCCGCTGCGGCTGGACCTGCTCGCCGAGGCGATCACGGCGCAATACCCCGGAGTCGGCTTCGACGCTGTCGAGACGGTGGTCTCGGGTGACCCCGGCCTGCTCCGCCGCGCGATCGAGAACCTCATCCGCAACGCCACGATCCACGGTGGCGACGATGTCGTGGTCAGCGTCCACCCGTCCCGGGTCGTGGTCGGTGATCGCGGGCCCGGCATCGACCCGTCGGTCGCCGACAGGATGTTCGACCGGTTCGAGACCGGCGCGTCCAGCCCCGGGCACGGGCTCGGTCTGCCGATCGTTCGGTGGGTGGCCGATTCCCATAACGCCACGATCACGGTACGCAACCGTGACGGCGGTGGTGTCGAGGCCGTGCTGGACCTCGGCCACTTCACGGTCCCTTCATCTACGCCGCCGTAACGTCGCAGTCGGGTTCAGTGATCGCGAGCGAATCGCCCACGTGGTCAGGCGCCTCGGCATCGGGGCGCACCCCGATCTCGTGGCGTCCCTGGAGTCCGTCGACGATGCGATCGAGACGATGCTGGCGCTGCCGGACCGACCGGCCGAACCGCCGTCGATCGAGGCTCCGGCCGACTACGACAGAATCGACTATGAGGCGCTCAGCGCAGATCTCCTGCCGTGGTGGCTGGAGCTCATCGGCAGCGGGGAGCAGGGGCTCGTCGAGCGGCTGACCTGGTTCTGGCACGACCACTTCGCAGTCAGCGGCGAAAAGATCGATAACTCCTACGTGCTGTGGCAGCACCACGGGCTGGTACGGGAACTGGCCACCGGCAGCTTCGCCGACCTGCTCTCAGCCGTGTCGAGCGACGCCGCGATGCTGCAGTACCTGGACGGAGCCTCGAACGCCGTGGACGCCCCCAACGAGAACTTCGGCCGCGAGGTGATGGAGCTTTTCACGGTCGGGCCCGGGGTGTACACGCAGAACGACGTCAGGGAGATCTCCCGAGCGTTCACCGGCTGGACGGTCAACGAGCCGCACTGGGAGCGGTCCGGCTTCGTGTATCGCGACGCTGAACCGTGGACCGGTGTGTTCGACCCGGAAGGATTCGACGGCGGCGCCAAGACCGTCCTCGGCCGCGACGGCGCGTACGGCATGCAGGACGCGCTTGACATCCTGCTGGAGCGGCCCGAGACGGGCGAGAAGGTCGCGGCGGCGCTCTACCGCGAGCTGGTCGGCCTTGAACCCCCGCCGGCCATGCGGCAGCGCTTGGGGCGACTCTTCGCCCGCGACTGGTCGATCATGGGGCTGGTCGAGGAGATCGTCTGGAGTCCGCTGTTCCTGGCGGACGAGGCGATCCGGGCCCGGGTACGAACTCCGCTGGAGAAGGCGGCCACCCTGCTCCAGGCCTTCCCGCTCGCCGCGGACGCCTCCCTGGAATCGCTGGTCTGGGTGCTCGCGAAGCTTCACTACCTGCCCCTGCACCCACCGAACGTCGCCGGGTTCCCCTCAGGGTCGGCGCTGCTCGATCCCGCGCGACTGTTCGGTGCGTTCGAGCTGCTCGGCTTCGTCGAGAACCCCGACGAAGCGGACACGTCCGTCGACATCCCTGCCCGTCTGGGGTTGTACGACCTGTCGGAGGAGACCCTCGCCATGCTCCAACGCTTCCCGCGGCCGGGCCTGCAACTCGGCCTCGCTTTCGGCTGCCCAGAATTCATCGCGACATGAGCGCGGGTCGCGACGCTGCCGGCACGGGCTGCTCGATGGTCAGCCGACGGCTGTTCCTCGCCGGACTCGGCGCAACCGCCACGGTGGCTGCCTGCAGCGGCCAGGGGGTCTCGGTCTTCCAGCGGTCCGGCGCCGCGGAACCGGGGCGCCCGACGCCACCCGTCGGCTCCGTGCCCGACGTCGACCGCACCCTGGTGGTCCTGGAGTTCGGTGGCGGCAACGACAGCCTGTCGACGGTCGTGCCGGCATCGGGGGTGTACCGCGACCTTCGGCCCACCACTGCCGTGGAGGACCCTATCGAGCTGGACGCCGAGATCGGGCTGCACCCCGAGCTGGTCAACGTCGCCGACCTGTACCGGCGGGGCTCCGTCGCAATCGTCGAGGGCCTCGGCATAGCGGCGCCGGACCTCAGCCACTTCGTGTCCATGCGCAGGTGGTGGGACGGCACGGAGGCACCAGATCAGACCGGTTGGCTGGGTCGCTACCTCGACGCGGCCGTCGGGTACGAGCAGGTGCTCGCGGGGGTGTCGATCGGGCCGGGACCCTCGCCCGCCCTACTGGGCAATTCATCGTTCGTGGTGGGGATCTCCGACGCCACCGGCCTCGCGTCGGGTTTTCCGTCGTGGGTTGACGACTCCCGGGACTTCGCGGGGGCGTGGTCGGGATTCGCGCCCGCCGAGATCCCGGTCGCCGAACTCGACCCCATCCGCCGGGCTATCGCTGCCACGGCGCAGGCGCAGATCCAGTTGTTGGCCGGCCTCGACCCGCTGACCCGGGTGATGGAGCGGATCGAGGTGGACACCTACAGCCTCGAAGGTCAGCTGGCCCTGGCCGGGGCGCTGACTGCCTCGGACGTCAGACCCAAGGTCGTCTACGTCCACGGCAACGTCGACTTCGACACCCACGAGAACCAGCTGTCCTCGCACGCCGACCTGATGGGTCAGTTCGACCGCGGCCTGGGCCACTTCTTCGAGATCGTGGACAAGGCAGGTCTGTCCGACCAGGTGCTGGTGATGACGGCCTCGGAGTTCGGCCGGCGGCCGAGGGACAACGACGGGGGCACCGACCACGGGACCGCCGCGAGCCACTTCGTGATCGGGTCCCAGGTCGCGGGCGGCCGGTTCGGCGAGTCGCCGAGCCTCACCCGGCTCGACGAGGAGGACAACCTCCGCCATACCGTCGACTTCCGTTCGCTGTACGCGAGCGTGCTCGACGGCTGGTTCGAGGCGGGGTCCGCGGACCTGCTGGGCAGTGACTACGAGCGGCTGCCGCTGTTCGGGTGATTACCGAAACAGTCCGAAGTGGTCGTGAAGACGCCACGGAATTAAGTCGAACCCACAGAAGGGCGAGTCATATGGGGAAAATTGGTGTTCTCGCAACTCTGGTTTGCGTTTCGGGCACGCTAGCAGCCTGCAGTTGGCAGACAACCGTCCCAGACGGGACTTCTTTCCCCACCAATCGGGATCCAGTCTCCTGGCCTTTCGCGGCAGACAGCATCTGGAATATGTCGATTCACAACGATGCGAAATACGTGGATGCCCAGATCGGTATGCCGATGGAGGCCGGTCCAACCATTGATCCGGAGATTTTGATTCTTCAACCCAATGCATTGAGGGTTATTCACGGGCAAGTCTGTAGAATTCTAGGGCGATGACGGCGGATATGGTGATGGCGAATGTTTTGAGGGGTCGTCGGTAGTCGGTGTGGAGGATCCGCCACGTCTTGAGGTGCGCGATGGTCCGTTCGATGACGTAGCGGATTTTGTTGACTGCCGTGTTGAATTCTTTCTGCCACGGGAGGAGTCCCCCGCCGGGGGGTTTGCGGAACGGGGTGAGCATGCCGGTGCCGATGTAGCCTTTGTCGCCGATCCAGTTCTGGGGGTCCAGGGTGTCCATCACCCCGGATATCTCCAAGGCCGCGGTGTCGTGGCGGGAACCGTCGACCGGATCGGACACCCATCGCATGGTGCCAGTCAGGTCACACACCACCTGGATGTTCATGCCCGTGGTGTGATGCTTACCGGAGTACAACTCGGTGTGACCGGTCCAGGACCAGCAGGTCAGCAGGGTGCCGTCGACGATGTACTGCTCCTGGGGCGACAGATCCTCAGCGGTGGGAACCCAGGAACGCAGAGCCTCGGCGATGAGCGGCGTCACTCGCGTCACCGCCCGGCTGATCGTCGACTGGGACACCCCCCAATACTCGGCGAGTTCAGCCTGAACATGATTCCTGCGAACGTACGTCAACGCAATCGCCACCGACTTGAAAAGCCCCAGCGTTGCCGGCCACGTCGCCCGACCCGTCGCCTCCGCCTGCGCGTTCACCAACACGCACAGGTCGATGATGTCAGCCTTAGCGAAACCTGTTGTATGATACATACGGGCGGCTCGTCTCTTGGGTTGTTGAGTGTGGTAACCCAATTGTCCCGAGAAACGAGCCGTTCAGTCTCCAGGCGCGCCGATCAAAACGCAATCAATCCACCCCGTGAATAAGCCTCATGGTCTGCAGCAATCCGTCGGACGCACCGGCATATGCCACGATAACGCAATGGCGGAATCATTCTTCGCCGCCCTCAAGAACGAACTGATCCACCGTACCGTCTACCCGTCCCGGGAACGCGCGAAACGGGCCATCATCCGCTACATTCACTGGTACAACACCGAGCGCATCCACTCCGCACTCGGCTACAACACCCCTCACGAAATCCACCAAACCTGGCTCACACAGCAGGACGCGGCATAAGAATCAGCAATACTGCACTCCGAAATCTTCAAGGCAGATCAGCTCCCCTCAGCCGACCAATCCGGGCGTCGGGTTCTGATGTTGATCCAGCGCCATCTCCGCACTGGACGAAGGCGAGGCGGACTCCTTCAATCCCGAGGAGTCGATAGCCCGCGGACATGGCCTGGCAACTACGGCGCGGCCTGCTGGTCAGCCATCGGCCAGGTGCCGGGGCCAGGAATGCCCTCAGCCTTCCAGATCATGAAACGGGCTGTGACCGGGCGCAGATTGCGGCCACGGGTAGGCCGCTTCCCAGGCCCGCGCCACGGACAGCAGCAGGATGTCGGCGAATCGGGGTCCTGTGACCTGCAGACCGAAGGGGACCCCGGTGGTCAGCCGACCGGCCGGCAGGCTGATCGCGGGATGGCCTGTGAGGTTCTGCATCGCCGTGGAGTAGCACGATTGGGGCAACGCGGCAGGTTCGCTGTCGGCGTCCAGCCGCCCGTCCGCGAGCCACCCGGTGGCCGCGACCGTGGGTGTCAGCAGGATCGCTGCCGCACCGAGCAACCCGTCCAGCCGGCGGGTGTGGTCGTGCCTACGGCGCCGCGCGGCCAGGTAGCCGTCGATGTCCACGTCGAGGCCCTGGCTCATGAACTCCGCGGCACCCGGGTGCATCCGGGGCCGGCCCTCGACCACCCACTCGCGGCCGAGTGAGGCGACGTGGTCGGCGGTGGCCAGCGTGAACCAGTCGTGGTCGGGATTGATGCCCTCGAACACCGTGGCCGGGTCGAGCCAGCGCACCCGCAGCCCCAGGATGTCGGCCATGGCCCCGACCGCCGCCTCGAAGACCCGCACCACGTCGGGTGGTAGCGCTGCGAGGTCAGCGGTGCGGTGGGCCGCGTACACGGCGGTCACCGGGCCGCGGTCGGACACGTCGAGCCCCACCGCCTCGGCATCACCCGGCTCCGGGCCCGCCAGCAGCCGCAGCAGCAGCTCGAGGTCGGCGACCGTGGTGGCCAGCGGGCCATCGGTCGACAGGTCGAGCCAGTCGTGGATGGGCCGCCGACCGACGACACCACGCGTGGGCTTGATGCCCAGCAGCCCGCAGAAGGCGGCCGGGATCCGGACCGAGCCGCCGCCGTCCGTGGCCGTGGCCAGCGGGACCATCCCGGCGGCGAGGGCGGCAGCTGAACCACCGCTGGATCCACCGGGAGACCACTGGGGCGCCCACGGATTGCCGGTGGTACCGAACAGCAGGTTGGACGTGTAGCCCTCGGTGGCGAACTCCGGCAGGTTCGCCTTGCCGACCACGATCGCCCCGGCCGCCCGCAGCCGCTGCACGGTCCGGCTGTCGCGCGTCGCCGGCGGGTGCTGTGCGAACAGCAGCGAGCCGGCCGTCGTCACCATGCCGGTGACGTCCTCGAGGTCCTTGACCAGCAGCGGCAAGCCGCACAGCGGACCAGGTGCCGCACCGTCGGTAAGCTGCCGGTCCAGCACTGCGGCCTCCGCGAGTGCCTCGTCCCGGCGCAGCGCCACTACCGCGTTCAGGTCGGGGTCACGCGCAGCCACGCGGCCCAGTGCCTCGTTGACCAGCCTCACGGCGCTCACCCGCCGGGCGGCGACGTCGCCCGCCAGCTTGGCCAACACGGCTAGAGCAGACTCTTCTTCAGCTGGGCCACGAGATCGGCGACCACCGCTCTGGGGTCGTCGCTGTCGGCGAAGACCCGACGCTGTCGCTGATAGCCCGCGCCCTGGCGGATGATCGTCTCGACGGACGCCAACTCCGAGGCGCAACCCAGACGCCGGGCGACCGGGTCGAGCCGCTCCAGCAGGTCCATGACATCGTCGGTGACCAGGCGTTCGGAGTTGGCGGCATCCAGGATGATCTCGGCCTCCAAGCCGTAGCGGGCGGCTCGCCACTTGTTCTCCTGGGCGTGCCACGGCGGAAGGTTGGGCAACGACTCGCCGGCGTCCAGGCGGTCGCTGAGGTCGATGACCAGGCAGTGGGTGAGTGCGCCCAGCGCCTCCATCTCGGCGATCGACGACACCCCGTCGCAGATGCGGTTCTCGATCGTGCCGAACCCGGGTGAGGGCCGGATGTCCCAGCGCACCTCCTTGAGCACGGTGATGACGCCGGTGGTGAACAGGTCGTCGACGTAGCGCTCGTACTCCTGCCAGGTGTCGAAGTGGAACGGCAGGCCGGCAGTCGGCAACTGCTGAAAGATCAGGGACCGGTGACTGGCGTAGCCGGTGTCGACCCCGCCCCAGAACGGCGACGACGCCGAGAGCGCCAGCAGGTGCGGGTTGTAGGGCAGCAAGCCATTGATCAGCGGCATGGCCTTGGCGCTGGAGTCGATCCCGACGTGCACGTGCACGCCGTAGATCAGCATCTGGCGACCCCAGTACTGGGTGCGGTCCAGCAGCAGGTCGTAGCGCTCGTCGGGTGTCGTCTCCTGCTCGTGACTGTGGGCGAACGGATGGCTGCCCGCACTGAAGACCTCGATACCCAACGGGTCGGTGACCGAGTGGACGGCGGCGAGGGCACCTTTCAGCTCTTCGATGGCCTGCCCGACAGTGTCACAGACCCCGGTGACCAGCTCTACGGTGTTGCGCTGCAGTTCCGGGTGGATGTGAGGGTCCAGGTCGCCGTTGTCGTCCCGCAGGGCGTCGAAGACCACCTCCGCCGCCGGGACGAGGTCCATGGACTCGGCGTCGACCAGGCCTATCTCCCACTCGATGCCGACGGTGGGCCCCGCGGAGGGCGTGAATTCCACGGCCATTCGTACCTCCTTGGCGCCCGGGTGACGACAGTGTCACTGAGCGCGTTGCTACTGGCCCTGTGCCTTGGTGAACCCGGGCTCACCGTCGAACGTGAACAGGCCTTCGGTCTTGATGACCTGGATGCCCGCGTCGACCACTCGACCCTGCAGCTCCACCACGTCACGCTCGCTCGGGGTCGCGCCGTCGGCGGCAAGGAAACGGCAGCGCCAGTTGTCGGTATAGCCGGTCTCTGCCGCACCGCCGGGCCACACCTTCTGCCCCCGGTTCGAGATCATGTCGAGGCGGAAGTCGCCCGCCTGCGCCAGCAACCGGTCGGCCAGTTCCTGGGGCGTCTTGTCCTCCCATTCCACGAAGATGTCGACACCCACCCGGGCCTTGGCCTGGCGCCGCTGCGGGGCGAGCTTGATCACGATCGGCTGAGTCACCTGGTAGGACACGGCCTTGAGCGTCTGCGGCTGTTGGCCGATCCGGGCGATCACTGCGTCGGCGAACTCGGCTGTGCCGACCTTGGCGGTGCTGACTCCGTCGGCGTAGATGTCGTAGGTGTGGATCCCGTCCTCCAGCGTCCGCAGCCAGGCGTTGTGGACGCTGGTTGCCGCATCGCCCTGACCGATGTGGACCAGCATCTGCACCGCACCTAGCAGCAGCCCCGAGGGATTGGCGAGATTCTGGCCGGCGCGGCGGGGCGCCGAGCCGTGGATGGCCTCGAACATCGACACTGTGGCGCCGATATTGGCGCTGCCCGCCAGGCCGACCGAGCCCGCGATCTGGGCCGCCACGTCGGAGAGGATGTCGCCGTACAGGTTGGGCAGCACGATGACGTCGAATACACCAGGGGTGTCGGCGAGCTTGGCGGCCCCGATGTCGACGATCCAGTGCTCGGCCTCGATGTCCGGGTACTCGGTGGCCACTTCCTCGAAGACCTTGTGGAACAGGCCGTCGGTCATCTTCATGATGTTGTCCTTGGTGAAGCACGTGACCTTGGATCTGCCGTTGGCGCGGGCGTACTCGAAGGCGTACCGGCAGATCTTCTCCGAGCCGGGGCGCGAGATGAGCTTGAGCGTCTGGTAGACGTCCTGCGTCTGGCGGTGCTCGATCCCGGCGTAGAGGTCCTCCTCGTTCTCCCGGACGATGACCACGTCCATCCCGGCGTGCTTGGTGTCCACGAAGGGCGCGTAGGCGACGCAGGGGCGGATGTTGGCGAACATCCCGAAGGTCTTGCGGACGGTGACGTTGAGGCTCTTGAACCCGCCGCCCTGCGGCGTCGTGATGGGAGCCTTGAGGAACACTCTGGTACGGCGCAACGACTCCAGCGACTCCGCGCTGATCCCGGCGGGATTGCCGGCCCCGTAGACCGACTCGCCGATGGCGATCTCATCGATGTCCAGCTCGGCGCCGCCGGCCTGCAGGATCCGCAATGTAGCGTCCATGATCTCGGGGCCGATGCCGTCGCCTCGGGCGATCGTGATGGGGACCGCGGTCATGTCGGGAACTCCTGTCTCGGATGGTCCGGTCGCAGCCGGCGCTCGGGTGTCCGGGGCAGCGTAGTCGTGGCAGGCGGAGGTGGCGCGGGCGAGGGCGTGGCGGCATGCTCGCCGGATGACCGTTCGAGATGATGCCGGGCCGGCCTCTCAGCTGGATGTCCCGCCTGCGGCGCACACCGGCAAGCCATACCTCAATGAGACGCTGACGCTGTTGCGCTGTGTCCGCGACCACGACTTCGCGACCCTGGCGGCGTTGTGCGACGACGATCTGGGGATCGTCGATATCGCACCAAGCGGGGGCAATGTCGCAATCCGCACTCGTAGCGAGTGGGAGGACTGGTTCCACACCCTGTTCTCGACCCTGGACGTGATGGGGGCGGCGACGGACAGTGAGGTGCTCGCCTATGACGCGGTCGCCGGCACCGACCTGGGCTACGGGGTGCTGGAGTTCCGCCAGTCCCTGACGGTGGGCCCCGACACCGCGACCTTCGACTGCATCGCCACGATCGTGTGGAAGCGGGTCGGCGAGCGATGGATCGAGTCGCGGTGGCACTGCTCGGTGCTGTCCTCCCACGTCCCGCCTGCGCTGCTGAGCGCCTGAGGGCGTCTCAGGAACGCAGGCCGGCTGATGTCCCCGGCGCGCGTCACCGAGGTCCACCCGGTAGACGGCGCCTCGGATCACCAGGCGTTCGACTCGTTGGAGAGATCCTCATCAGCGAGTCGCTTGGCGTCCGCACGGGCGCTTTCGAGCCACGCCTCGCGCTCCAGCAGGCGGTCTAACAGTCGTCAAACACTTGGTGACCGCTTGGCGAGTCCGTCATCATCGGCGCGTGATTCAGCTTGCCGAGCTGCTGCTGCCGGACCCGTCACCGCTGTGGCACCTGGTGCGGCAGTGCGGCGTGACACACGCGGTCACCTTGTTGGACGGCGCCGAGCAGCGGGCACGGTGGCTGCGCGCCGGTGGTCATTCGCGGCCGTGGGTCCGCCCCGTCGCCGGCGAGGAACCATGGGCAGAACCAGCGCTGGCGCGGCTGCAGCAGCGTTACGCCGATCACGGCCTGACGCTGAGCGTCGTCGAGGACAGCGCGCCGATGGACGCCGTCCGGCTGGGACTGCCCGGCCGCGACGAGCAGATCGAGGACGTCCTGACGCAGATCCGCGCGATGGGTCGCCTCGGCATCGGCACCCTCTGCTACAACTGGATGGCGCTGACCAGCTGGGCTCGGACCACCGTGGACGTGCCGTGGCGGGGTGGGGCGTTGACCACGAGGTACCGCCACGCCGAGAGCGAAGCCCTGCCGCCGCTGGCCGGGCCGGGGACCGACGCCGGTGAGGTCCACGAGGTGCAGCTGTGGCGGGCGCTGGCGTACTTCCTGTCAGCCGCCGCCCCGGTGGCCGAGCAAGCCGGGGTCACCCTGGCGTTGCACCCCGACGACCCACCCCTGCCCCGGTTGCGCGGCGTGCCGAGGATCATGAGGTCACCGCAGGCCTATCGCCGGATGCTCGACCTGGTGCCTTCACCTGCGGTCAAGGTCACCTGCTGCCAGGGCAACTGGGCGCTGATGCGCGAGGAGGACGGCGCCGGCGTCGATCTGCCCGCACTGATCCGCGAGTTCGGCAGCCGGGGGGCCATCGCCTTCGTACACTTCCGTGACGTCGCCGGGGACGTCGAGGACTTCGTCGAGACTTTTCACGACGAAGGGCGTACCGATCTGCTGGCCTGCATGCAGGCCTACGCCGAGATCGGGTTCGCCGGGCCGATGCGGCCCGATCACGTGCCCACGATGGCCGGCGAGGTGAACGAACGGCCCGGGTACGCGACGCTCGGCCGGCTCTTCGCCCTCGGCTACATCCGAGGGCTCGAGCACGCCGCCTATGGCAACCGAGGCCGGCCTCGTCCGCTCACCCCCTAGCGTCGTCGGGACTCGCCTCGTGGCCCACCAGGCCGTGGCTGCGCCGGTCTTCCTTCATCGAGGCTTCGAAGAGGTGACGGCGACCCTGCACCAGCTCATCGCGGGCCTCGCGTTCCAGGGTACGAAACGTCGTCCAGTACCCGTCGTCGTACTCCTCCATGATCTGGAAGGTCCAGCGACCAGCCAGCACGTTGCGGCCCACCAGCTCCTTGTCGATCCGCTCGGCCAGCGCCTCGTGGCCTGCGCCGCGCAACTGCTCGACCGACTTGCCGAGTGTCAGGTCGGCCGTGCCGGTCGCCTGGTGAAAGGAGTAGAGGTGGCCGCGGGCGCGCTCGACATGTTCCAGCGCCTCCGACAGCAAGCCCAGCGCCTGCACCGTCTCGTCGCTGACGCCGTTGGGAATCCTGTGGTTCTCATCCGGTCCATCGCTCACCGAACGACCATCACCCAGCCGTGGGCCGGCTGCAACCCGAGGTCAGCGCAGCGCGTCGAGCAGCGCGTCGTGCAGCAGGCCGTTGGTGGCGATGCCGCCGTCGCCCCATGGGCCGTCGGTCCCGGCGAGGTCGGTGAACCGGCCGCCCGACTCGGTGACGATGGGGACCAGAGCCGCCATGTCGTGCAGGGCCAGCCGGGGTTCGCACGCGATGTCAACCGCGCCTTCGGCCAGCAGCATGTAGGACCAGAAGTCACCGTACGCCCGGGTCCGCCACACCTTCCGGGAGAGGTCGACGAAGGCGTCCAGCCTGCCTGCGTCCTCCCATTCGCGCAGATCCGAGTACGACATCGACGCGTCCGGCAGTTCCGACACTCCCGACACGGACAGCCGGCGAGCCGCTGACAGGCTGCGGCCGGTGAACGCTCCGACGCCTGCCGCCGCCCACCACCGCCGGCCCAGCGCGGGGGCGCTGACGATGCCGACCACTGCGCGGTCGTCGTCGATGAGCGCGATGAGGGTCGCCCACACCGGCACCCCGCGCACGAAGTTCTTCGTGCCGTCGATCGGATCGATCACCCACCGCCGGCGGCCGTGCCCGGTCGGGGCCATCTCCTCGCCGATGACGGCGTCGCGCGGCCGGGTGCGGCCCAGCTGCGCGCGGACGATCCGCTCGGCCTCGGAGTCCGCGTCGGTCACCGGCGTCAGGTCGGGCTTGGTCTCCACGCGAAGATCAGCGGCACCGAAGCGGGTCATGGTGAACGAGTCGACCTGGTCCGCGATTGACAATGCCATCCGGAGGTCGTCGTCGTACCGGGGCCTGGCGGCCGCCGCGTCGTCCACCACGCTCGCAGCGTAGGCCCAACGCGGCCTACCGTTGCCCAGTGCAACCGCAGCGCCCCGAGATCGACCCGGTTCGCAATCCGGCATCGTGGGCGGTGCATGTGCCCGACAGCGAGCGAGACGCGGTGCTGCGGACCTTCCTCGCCCCTGACGGCGGGTTACGGCAGATCCCGGCCAAGCACAGCAAACGACTGATCGTGCTGGATCTGCTGGCGAGGGAGTTCATCCCCGGTGAGCGCTACAGCGAGCACCAGGTCAACGCAATCCTGCGCGCCCACCATGACGACGTGGCGGCACTGCGCCGCTACCTGGTCGACAACGGTTTCATGGCTCGGGAGTCGGGCTGGTACTGGCGCATCGGCGGCAGCCTGTAGCCGGAAGATCCGCTGTAGCGTTCCGTGCCATGAGCGCCGGCCTGGAGAACCTGACGATCAACGGGCTGCCGGCGCACCCGTTGATCGTTCACGCTGTCGTCGTCGGGGTCCCCGTCATGGCGCTGGCCGCGTGGATCATGCTGAGCCGGGGGGCGTGGCGGGCGGCCTGGGCCTGGCCGGTGGCGGTGATCATTCTGTTGCTCGTGCCTGCAGCGTTCCTCGCGCGGTTCACGGGCCAGGGTCTGCAGAGCGCCCTTGGCGGCGAGATCGCCGAGGACCACGCCGAGTACGGCCTGCTGGCGCCGTTCTTCGTCTCGGGGATGGCGCTGGGTGCCATCGCTTTCGCGGTCTTGCGCCGGCGTGGCCGGGTGGCCACCGTCATCGGCGCACTTCTGCTGGTCGCGACCTCGGCCGCGGCCGTGGGGTGGGTCGTGGTGACCGGCGATTCCGGTGCCCGTTCGACCTGGAGCGGCGTGACGCTGGGCTGACCCTGCCGCCGTGCTACTCCTCGCGCAGCGCCACCAGCAGCCGCCGGAAGGAGTCGAGGCGCGCGGGGCCCCCGCCACCCGTGCCGCCGCGGGCCGCCCACGCGTCCAGGGCACACTCCGGGTTGTCGTGATCGCAGCCGCGGGGGCAGTCCTCGACCCCGGGGGCGAGGTCGTCGAAGGCAGCCAGCAACCGGTCCGGCCCGACATGGGCCAGGCCGAAGGTCCGCATACCCGGCGTGTCGACGACCCAGCCACCGCCGTCCAGCGGCAGGGCGATCGCCGAGACCGAGGTGTGCCGGCCACGCCCGGTGACGGTGTTGACCACTCCGGTTCGCCGCGCCGCGCCGGCAGAGAGCGCGTTGACCAGAGTGGACTTCCCAACGCCGGACGGGCCGACGAGGGCGGTGACCCGATGGCGCAGCACGGCTAGGGCTGCCGCCACCCCATCCTCGTCGTGGGTGGACAGCGTGACCGCCCGCAAGGCCACGTCGGCGTATCCCGCGACGAGTGGCCCTGGGTCGGCGAGGTCGGTCTTGGTGACGATGAGCAGTGCCTCGATGCCGGCGTCCCAGGCGGCCACCAGCGCGCGGTCGATGAGCCGTGGTCGCGGAGCCGGGTCGGCTGCGGCGACCACGACGCATACCTGATCGGCGTTGGCCACGATGATCCGCTCGACAGGGTCGGTGTCGTCCGCGGTACGGCGCAGCGCTGAGCGGCGGGGCTGCACCCGCACCAGCCGGGCCAGCGATCCTTCGGCGCCGCTGACCTCGCCGGCCAGGGACACCACGTCGCCGACGGTGACGGCGGAGGGGCGGAGCTCACGGGCTCGGACGGCGGTGACCGTGATCGGCGGCCTGTCCTCGGCGTCCGCGTCCGCGTCGACGTCGTCGCCGTTGGCGTCGTCAGCAGTGGCCTGGTGCTGTGACGTGACGATGCCGGGCACCGGAACCGTACAGGTGTAGCGGCCGCGGTCGATGGTGGTGACCCACCCGAGGGTGGCGTCGCCGTGGTCCGGTCGTTCCTTGGTGCGCCGCCGGGAACCGCGCGGGTTCGGCCGTTCCCGGATGTCCGCCTCGTCGACGGCCCGGGCTCGGCGCGGGGGCGGGCTCACCGCTCGGCGACCGCCGTCATCGCCGACCACATCCCGGGGAAGTCCGGCATGGTCTTGCCGGTGGTGGAGATGTCGTCGACAACGATCCCCGGCACGCGAAGCCCCAACACCGCCCCGGTAGTGGCCATCCGGTGGTCCGCGTAGCTGCGGAAGGGGCCGCCGTGCAGCGGCCTCGGGTGGATCTCCAGCCCGTCCGGAAGGATCCGGACGTCACCACCCAGGTTCTTGATCTCGTCGGCCAGCGCTTGCAGCCGGTCGGTCTCGTGTCCTCTCAGGTGGCCGATGCCCCGGATCCGGGTCGGCCCTTCGGCGAGCGCTGCCAGCGCCGCGACGGTGGGCGCGATCTCCCCCGCGGCGGAGAGGTCGAGGTCGGCGCCGTAGATCGTGCCGTTGGAAGTGACGGTCAACCCACCCCGATCCAGCACGACATCGGCGCCCATCGCGTCGAGCACATCGCGGAACAGATCGCCCGCCTGTGTCGTGTACTGCGGCCAGCCGAGCACGCGCACCCGTCCGGCGGTCGCCAGCGCCGCCGCGAGGAACGGGCCGGCATTGGACAGGTCTGGTTCCACCTCGACGTCCAGTGCCCCGACCTCGCCGGGCTCGACTCGCCAGACGTCGGGCTGCCCGTCGTCGACGACCACCCCGACATCGCGGAGATTCTCGACTGTCATGTCGATGTGTGGCCGGCTGGGAACCGGCGCGCCGACGTGCCGCAGGGTCAACCCGTTGCGGCAGCGCGCCCCGATCAGCAGCAGCCCGGAGACGAACTGGCTGGACTCGGAGGCGTCGATCTCGATATCCCCACCGCTCAGGCCACCGCGAGGTGCGCCCACCGTCGCGGGCAGGAACCCCGCCGCCGCCTCGACGCTGGCCCCCATGGCCGCAAGCGCCCGCAGCAGCTGTGCCAGGGGACGCTGCCGGGCCCTCGGGTCGCCGTCGAAGCGGGCCGCGTGTGCCGTGGCGGCCGCGACCGGTGGCAGGAACCGCATGACCGTCCCCGCGAGGCCGCAGTCCACGCCCACCGGAACCTCGGAACCGGTGCCCTCCGGGATGGGGGCGACCTCCCAGTCGTCGCCCGCCAGTCGCAACTGAGCCGGGTCCCGCACCGGCACATCCGTGACCCGGGCGCCGAGCCGGGCGATGCCCGTGGCCATCAGAATCGTGTCGCGCGATCGCAGCGGCATCCGCAACCGTGAGGGCTGCGCTGCCAGGGCGGCGAGTGCCAGGTACCGGTTGGTCAATGACTTCGACCCCGGCAGTTGCAGTTCGACGTCGACCGGGCCGGTCGGGGTGGGCGCTCGCCAGCCGCGGATGAGTGGACCGGGCTCCCCGGCCCGGGCGGAGATGACGCTCACCCGTCCGAGGACGGCAGCTTCGCGGTCAGCGCTCGGCGGGCATTGCGAGTCTCGCGACGCGCCGCCTTGCCGGCCCGGCGGGCCGCCCGGCCCGCTCGATGGGAGGTGTCGCGGGCACGCCATCTCAGTCCGGGCCGCCCTTCGTGGTCGATGGCCGCCAGCAGCAACCCGCCCAGCAGACCGGCGTTCTTGAGGAACTGCACGCTGTCGTGCCCTCGGCGCGACGGGTCACCGGCCGCCCAGAACTGGTGACCGAAGACCGTGGTCGGAATCAGGCCGGCGGCCAGCACGGCGGCGCTGGCCCGCGGCGCGGTTTCGGTCACCAGGCCGACGCCCCCGGCAACCATGACGGCACCGTTGACCCGGATCAGCAGGATCGGGTCGTCGGGGATCCCGGTGCGCCGCGACAGCGCGTCGATGTAGGGCGCGGCGGCCTCGGCTCTGGCTTGTGGGCGGCGGATCTGATCGATGCCGGTCTGGATGAAGACGGCGCCCAGCAGGGCCCTGGCAACGTGTCGAAGCATGCTGCTCATCCTGTCAGTCACGGCGGCCCGCGGCACGCGCGAACGGCCTCCTCGGGCGAGATGTCGGTTCGGGCTGCCAAGCTGACGGGATGTGCGGCAGGTACGCGGCGGCGCGCGAGACGGAGGCCGTCGTCGCCGTGCTCAGCGACCTCGGCATCAGGATCGGTGAGGTGTCCGAGGAGGCCAGATCGGTCCCGCCGTCGTACAACGTGGCCCCGACCCGAGTCGGAGTGGTCGCGGTCGCGCCCAGGCCCGCTGGTGAGAACGCGGACTCGCCCGAAGCTCCTGGTTGGCGCATGGAGGCGTTGTCATGGGGCCTGGTGCCCTCCTGGGCGAAGGACACCAGAGGCGGCAGCCGGATGATCAACGCCAGGGTCGAGACATTGGCCGACAAGCCGGCATTCCGGGGCCTGTTGCGCAGCCGGCGGTGCCTCGTCCCGGCAGACGGCTGGTTCGAGTGGCAGGCGGCTCCCGGCAGCTCGAATCTCGCGAAGCAGCCCTTTCTCGTCCACCCCGTCGAGGACCCGCTGCTGATGTTCGCGGGCCTGTTCACCTGGTGGCGGGAGCGGGCCGGAGATCGTCGCGAGCCCGGCCCGTGGTTCGGCTCCTACACAGTCCTCACCACGGCGGCGGATCCCGAGCTCGCGTGGTTGCACGACCGCATGCCGGTGGCTCTGCCGCGCGACGCCTGGTCTGACTGGGTGCCCACCACGCCCGCGCCCGGCGAGCTGGACGACTCGGCTGCACGGCACTTGCTGGCAGACGCGCTCGCCGCCGGCCATCCGCGCCTGGGCTGGCACCCCGTGGACCGCCGGGTGGGCGCCGTGGCCAACGATGATCCGTCCCTGGTGCGACCCTGGGTGCCGGCGACGGAATGACACCTCGGTGGGCTGCGTTCGCACTGGCGTGATCGTCACAGCCCGCCCGGCAGCCGGCCGCATCGCGCCTGGTTCATCCTCGGCCACGAGCCGGCCGGGGGAGCCGCGCCGCGATTCCCGACGGCCCTCGTCCGCGGCCGGAGTGCGCCCGATAGCCTCGTGGGTGATGGACGAGGTAATGGACTCCCCACTGCGGTCTCCGGCAAGCGAGACTCTCGAGGAGCGGCGCGCCCGGTTCGAGGCGGACGCGTTGCCCTTCGTCGATCAGTTGTACTCCGCCGCGTTGCGGATGACTCGCAACCCCAGCGACGCCGAGGACCTGGTCCAGGAGGCGTTCGCCAAGGCGTTCGCCGCGTTCCAGCAGTACCAGCCGGGCACCAACCTCAAGGCGTGGCTATACCGGATCCTCACCAACGCCTATATCAACAGCTACCGAAAGAAGCAACGGGAGCCGCTGCAGTCACACTCCGAGGACATCGAGGACTGGCAGCTTGCCCGGGCCGAGTCGCACACCTCCACGGGACTTCGCTCGGCGGAGATGGATGCACTGGACCGGTTGCCTGACAGCGACGTGACACGTGCGCTGGCGCAGGTGGGGGAGGACTTCCGGCTGGCGGTCTACCTGGCGGACGTCGAAGGCTTCGCCTACAAGGAGATCGCCGAGATCATGGGCACGCCGATCGGGACCGTGATGTCCCGATTGCATCGCGGCAGGCGCCAGTTGCGAGACCTGCTGACCGACTACGCCCGTGAGCGCGGGTTCCGGATTCCTGGCGACATGACCGCTGACAGTGCCGACCTCGCCAGCGGCACGTCCGCGACGGCGGTGAACTCGTGAGTTGCGGCAACCCCCATGAGACCGACTGTTCGGAGGTCATGGACCGGCTCTTCGAGTACATCGACGGCGAAGTCGACCTGCCGACGGTCGAGAAGATCCGTGTTCACCTCGACGAATGCGCTCCGTGTCTGCGCGAGTACGACCTCGACACCGCGGTGAAGACCCTGGTTGCGCGGGCGGGCCGGTCCAGCGCGCCGGACGGGCTCCGGGAGCGGATCCTGCAGAAGATCACTGACTTGCGGGTCAGCCTGGACTGACGGCGCCGGCGCGGACTGCGCGCCGACGCCGGCACGTCAGGAGTTGGGCTTCTTGCCGTGATTGGCGCCACGGGTCTTGCGGGCGCGACGCTTGCGGGCACGCTTGCTCATGAGGTCCTCCGACCGGTAGACGATGATGGCTCGGCCCGGATGGCCACGGCCATCGTGCCAGACGGCCATTGCCGCGCCGCCCGACACCGACCATTGGAGACACTGTGAGTGAAGAGGTCAGGGCCGAGATGGTGGCCGCGGTGCTCATGGTGGAGGTCGAAGTCGGGGACGAGGTGGGTGCCGGCGCCACGTTGCTGCTGCTGGAATCCATGAAAATGGAGATCCCGGTGCTGTGCGAGCGCGCGGGCACCGTCTCCCGGGTCGACGTGAGCAGCGGAGACGTGGTTCAGGAGGGTGACCTGCTCGTGCTGCTGAGCTGAGGGCTCAAGCGCACCGGCGGGCCGGTCGATGCCGACACGGTGACGCCGACGCGACCCAGCATCATCCCGCTGCTCCAGGCGCTCGTGGACTTCCAGGGATCGGACCTGCACGTCAAGGTCGGCTCACCGCCCAGGCTGCGCGTGGACGGCCGGTTGCGCATGCTGCAGGCCGAGGCGTTGCGTCAGGAGGACAC
>Ga0163146_10001972_pt1 | contig 28663 bp, 23 predicted proteins | sample OliLakLV19MP7G1_FD_148648 | JGI IMG/M metagenome (GOLD analysis project Ga0163146, IMG submission 148648) | Freshwater microbial mat bacterial communities from Lake Vanda, McMurdo Dry Valleys, Antarctica - Oligotrophic Lake LV.19.MP7.G1 | ecosystem: Environmental > Aquatic > Freshwater > Lake >...
ACCCTGACTGAGTCACGACCCTGTGAGTCCCGTATGAGGATACTCTATGTGTAGCCAATCAGAGGCAAATTAGGGCATTGCACACTAGCCTTAGAAACAATTCCAACAATTTGCTATAAATCAGTCACTCTTTGCTGTTTAGTATGACTGTGGGATTTCTGTCATGTAACTTACCACTGCTGTGACTGCTGCTGTGGCATAACCTTTATTTGACATTCTCTTCAAGTCAGGCAGAGACAGACATTTTAGTGGATGAGCAACTTCTCATCTTTTTGCTGTTGTTTTACCCTTAGCCCTATCGTGCCTGCAGCCAGTTACGTCACCTTTTTTATCTGTTTTTGAATCCAGCGAAATCCGCGGATCAGTCGAAGCAAGGATGATGCCAATTACACAGCGAAACACTACTACTAGCTAGCTAGCTACTGTAGTGCTAACTAGCTAGCTAGCTAGTAATACAGTCCCGCTCCGCACCGTGGCACGACATGCAGTGTCATCAATATTGTAGTCAGTTGTGAGCTTTTTTTTGTACTCCGAATGGGTTTTAGCCAGCGAAATCCCAGTCAGGCAGCACCCGAACAAGAATAGAAGACAGCAAGCATTTCAGCAAGGAACCGCCAGTGCAAACAGGGTCGACGGACCTTTGTTATACAGCAGTTAGTAGTAGCTTTTGATAATAACCTACAGTAATAGTAATACTCAATAACAATATGGCATCACAGGGACGGATTGTCAAAGAGTTGCAAGAAGTTGGTAAAGATGACAAAGTGTCGGGCATCAAGGCTACGCCCGTGGTAGCAGGCGATATTCGACACCTCAAGGGAACAATACCTGGCCCGCAAGGAACACCCTACGAAGGCGGGGTCTTTGAAATTGATATCGTCCTTCCCAAACAATATCCCTTTGAACCCCCCAAAATGAAATATTTGACCAAAATTTGGCATCCCAATATATCGTCACAGACAGGTGCTATTTGTTTGGTACGTAAAGTTTGAGGATATAGTTGTGCGTTGTGTGGCGCGTCAAAGTATTTGCTGTTATCAATAAAGAAACTGTCTTGAATAGTTCATTGATGATTGTATTCGTGCATGTTATCTCCTTGAAATTAACGTGTGAATATCCTCCATACATCCATATCCTTTTAGGATATTCTCAAAGATCAATGGAGTCCTGCCTTGACGATTAAAACAGCCTTGCTATCCCTGCAAGCCCTCATGTGTTCGGCCGAACCCGGTGATCCACAAGATGCCGAAGTCGCCAAAATGTACATGGCCGATCGAAAGAAATTTGATGAAACCGCCAAATTTTGGACGGATACCTATGCCAAACCCACGTCCAAAGAAGATGCCATCAGTCGAGTGTGTGAAATGGGATTTGATCGTGATTCGGCCCGCAAAGCCTTGGAAAAAACAAATTGGGATGAAAGTGCTGCCGTCAATCAATTACTTGGAATGTAGTGTTTTTTTGTGGATGGTCGACGACTACTAGAAGTGAGTGAGTGAGTGGTGGCATGGTAGTATTGTATAGGAAAGCAAACGCATGTGGAGCCATCAACAGTCAGCGCCGCGCCATCGATCTACAACTAAAGGAATGTCGTCCAGAAAAGAAGAACAATGTGACAAACTTGATATGATTTTTTGCAAAAGAGAAGAAAGAGAGGAGCATTATTTTATGGATGTCTTTCTTTAACAGGAGCGGTTTTATTATTCGTCTCAAAGACAGCAACAACAACAACAATCTACTTATAATTGAGTTTGGTAAAAAGAAAAATGACTATAGCGTCCACGATATATATTTATTTCAAAAAAAAGTCCAAAAGCAAAACGACGCTACGTTATCCGTGATTTTTATGTACTCAAAGGCTACACGTCGTGACCTGGGAAAGCAAGAATGAAAATTTCGTAGGCGATGCAGTGTATCATGAATTTACTATCATTGCACAATTACTACAAAATCGTCAATGTTGCCATCATTACGGGTGCCACCACCATCGCCAGTGATAGGGCAACATAGAATTCCCTGATAAATCGCCTTGGGCCGGTTCACGTAGTTTTCTGCCAAAATCGAGGCCATTTCAGCTTTGGTTCTTCCTTCGACTCCTCCTTCTTTTCCATCGTGGTCGTCTCCAAGGGGAATAATGGAATTCCAAAACTGACCAATCTTGTGTTCTAAACATTCAATGTCGTCTTGCACGTGTTTCAGAATGGGAACGGCCGACACATTCAGTTGCCACTGGGTTTGCACGGCGTCGCGTACACTGCGAAAGGATGTTCGACAAAAGGGGCAGCGCAATCGTTTTCGAACCCAACGCTTTTCACAATCCTGACACAATCCTTGAGAGCAACAATTGAGAACCGAATGCTCTGGTTTGTCCATACAAATGGAGCATTCCTCGGGAATAACTTCAATGTTCCAATTCATTTCGCCGGCCTCTTCTTCGGATCGAGTGTCTCGGAGTCGCAAGGATGCCGTTGTTGGTGGCATCATTAACGGATCGTCAGAAGGATACTCTTCTCCCTCGTGCAAACCTTCTTCTTCTTCTTCTACGAATGGTACTGTGCAAGGATGCGCATTCATGGATGGATGATATGTTTCCAAGGTTGTGAGGGAATCGTGGAGCCGACGGAGAAGTGTAAAATATCGACAGAATTGAAAGGGTGAAATAAGACACAACAAATCATTCTTTTGTTCTCCCGCTGCTGTGCTGTTGTCAACCTTGAGTTGCTGAACAGCAATAATCACCTATACCATGTGCAGTGTACAAGGAGGGCGAGGAAGAATATAATGGGGTGAGTCCAGGTCGTCTCAAAGTTCATTCCTTCCTTCCCACTGAACGCGATGGATCTTGACGTACCGACTCCTGGTAAAATTGAGCCCGTTCCATGTAGGTTCGAGATGCCAGTGTTTTCAAAACATCTTCGGATTCATCGGCAGTGACATACGGAACAAATGTAATGGTGCCATGCCCACGCTTAGAACTAGTAGTATGATTTGGAAACAACAGTCGTTCCTCTTCTTCCTTTTTGCGACCGCCGAGAGCACCTGCTATGGATACTGTCAATGCTGTAGCTTCCTCGGTCCAATCCACAAGTTCTTCCCAACAAAGGGGAATGATGCCAGGTGTGGGAGGCATGGGACCACCCAAAAGAAAGGTAACCATGGCACACAGTTGTTGAAGACCATTGTTCCTCTGTCGTAGTGATGGAGACAAGGAAGAGGCGGTGGAGGAGGCGACACTGTTGGAGGGAGAACCAGGATGATTCAATCTTGTAGGTGAACTTGTTGCTTCGGGCTGGCTGGTACCCATGAGACTCACCATCGTGGCCGTGGCAAGAAGCCGTTCAAAATGGCCTCCTGCTGCGGCGGAGGATGATGGTGGATGATCCATCTCGGCTAATAATGCATTCGAAGAGAAGATGGCCCCCGGTGGAAGCGGTTCCAGAAGACACATACGTAGTAATTAGCAGTACTGTACTGCAATGTCTATGCAAAAGCGTGCTGTGACAATTAATTTGCAATAAAATCCAAAGGCTTTTCCCGATAAAAACTTGAACTCTTCTCCAATTTAATTTGGTTGAATGAATCAATCTTTGCCCTGCGTAGTTAGTATCTGCAACAGGATGGATGCACTCGACTAGCTAGCTGTTGTGGATATGGTATTACAATGCAGGTACGTCGTTGTGTTGTTGGTTATGTTGGTTCTCCTTCTGCCTATTGTATCATGGACAACCAAGATGAGAACGAGGCACCATCATCAACGATCCATCGGTTGATTGATGTCTGCTGAGGTCGCAATCAATGTCGGGCGGGACTCAAAAAACGTTCCCCACTGAGTCGTGCATTTTTTTCTTTCTACTAAGTACTCTAGCTAGCTAGCTAGTAGATAAGGGTTTTAGACCAATCGTAGTTGTACTTTTTGCTACTAGCTAGTAGAGTTTTCCGCAGGTAGGTGCATGAGGATTGCACATTAACGTTGCTGCTATATAGGCATTTGGTCACTGCTGCCAGGGCTTCCAACGAACTTCTTATCACAGCAGCCGGTGAATGGTGTGCCACCCGCTGATGTCTAAGAAAGACTGCAAAAAAGAAAAGGGCCAGGCAATCTGAGCGCATAAAGACAAGTAGTTTGCATCAAATGGTGTCGTGCAGTCTCTTGTACCGGTGTATCTCATAATATCTTAATTGCCTATTAGTTGGACTGATCAGAATCCGAACTACGAGTACTCATCCTTGAAATGGATGTCTTTGCTGTCTCGTCTTTCATCATATGACCCTTGCCATCCTTCATTTTTTGAAGGTCACCTTCCACTCGCAACCGTCGTTCGGCGTCCAGGATGGAAAAGTCGCCTGTCACCTCTGCAAAGTAGAGAGACATATCTTCCAAAGATCTTCCTTTGGTCTCTGGCAGATAAAGCCAAAGCATGGTGAGCGTAAAGAGACAGAACCCAGCCAGGATCAGGAAAAAGACAGACCAAGTGATGGTCTCTTTGATCGATAAAAAACAGGAGACCATCACTGTCGCCACTCCGCGATTTAGAAAAGTAGTGAGGCTGACTCCTTTTGCCCGAATACAAGTGGCGAAGATCTCCGATGGAACTAGCCAACAGGCAGGCCCCAAGCCGAGGCCGTATGAAAATAGGAACAGTGCCATGCCAAAGAGAACTGCATGCGAACTGGGAGCTGTTGCCGATACAGAGAAAGACACGCTTAATATCACCAAGGCAGTGATGATTCCTTTTTTGACAATTCAGACGAAAATGGAGATACTTTAGATGAGAGGATGATCATCAAAACAATGGCAACTTTCCAATCCTTAGAGCACGCGTGCATACCTGTCAAAGAAAGGAAAAAAGTAAAGCGTCTTCCCATTCTATCCAGTAGCAACTGACCACAAATGATCATGCCCGTGAGCTTTAATAATCCGTATCCAATCAAACATGCTTCTCTTGTTTTCTTTGGCGCGACACCTGCCGCCTCCATGAGGTCTAACAAATAGTATTGGATCGCGTCAACACCTGACGCTTGCTGAGTGACAGGTATCAAAATTCCTAACAGTAACATTCGGCGAATGGCTGGGCTTGGGTGGAAAATAATACCCCATCCGGTAGAATGTTCTGCCAGTCGTTCTCGTTCGGCTGCTTCTTTAATGTCCTCGATGACCAAATCAATATTAAAGCCTATCCAGAAAAAAAATCAAAATTTGAATGAGAAACAGACAGCAGAATAGTACAGTCAGTACCGTTACATGCATGTATACATAAACATACCTTTGGGATAAATGTCCTGCAAGACTTCTCGAGCCTCCGCATCGTGTCCATTGAGAACAAACCAGCGGGGGCTTTCCGGCAAAATGCCAGCGACAATAAAGAGCATGGCGATCGGGAAGATCAATCCTACCAAACACATTTTTCGCCAACCATCCCCCAATTCGTGGTCTGAAAACAAGAGACCCATGGAAAACCCAAGCGTAACTCCTATATTGATGCCGATCTCGGACCAGTTGACCAGTCGTCCTCTATGTTTGGCAGGCGATATTTCGGATATATAAAGAGGGTCAACCTTCGCCCCAACAGTTGATGAGACATAAAAGGTGAAGGCGACATTTCCGATTGTGAGATAAGACAACAGTAAATAGTGCGTGTCATTCCATATAAATCTAGGGAGACAACAAGAAGATGCTCCTTTGATATATGCGATACGTACCGCAAATCCAACACCCACGCCCAGACCTATTAACACTCGACCCGCCAATATTACTTCATAGGTTTGACCCAATGCCATGATAACTAGACCCCAGAGAAAGGCGAACGAGGCGACCACAAAGGTTGCTCGTCGACCATATCGATCACTAAAAAAATGAGATGCCAGGGCACCCCACATGGCGAAAAAGTTGAGGGAACCAATCAGAATTTCTCGTTGCAGGTCGGTCAACCCGAGATCATTTTGAATCAGAGGGCCCAAGTTGGTAGAGACGCCAATATCAAAGCCAAGATTACAGCTACAAAACAAGAGAAAATGGCTGTGCGTTGGTATCTAGATTGTACTAATGAGATCAGCAATCAAAAAGTATAGACCGACGTACCTATTGACAGAAGCACAAATGGCATAAAGCCTCACAGAATAACTTATTGGGACGGACGACGCGCCATAGTCTCCATGATGCTCTCCTTCGTGACTATCATCTGCGGATGGTTTGTCAAGGAGCACATCTGTGGCTCCTCCCGCCATTTTCTTGGATGGATTCCCGTTGTGTTATTGGAGCTCGCTTTGACAATTGTTGTCTCTTGTAAAACGATGGTCTTCTGTTCTTAGTTCTTGTATTTATCCATGATCGTCATCCGCGCTTTCTTGCTTCCTTTTTCTACTAGTAATTCTCTCCTGCCGTTGCTAGCCCGAGCTCTAGTACTAGTAGTTACTGTTGCGCCTAGTATAGTAAAGGGGTCTCCACAACGCTGCTTTTGGTCTTCCTGTGATGTCCTTTGCCGGTGGTGGTGGATCAATAATCAAGTGATGATGCAATAATGGCTGCGTGCATAACAAAATGAAGAGAATAAGATTGGGAAATTGTACCAGGTGCTGGATCGCCTGGCGCAGTCATTTGTATCTTTCGCACGGATTTCATGACTTAAGACGGCTGGCAGACGGCCCACTGCCACCCACCCAGAAGGTTGAACTAGACTGTTTGAGTCATTGTGCGTCCAAGTGGTATTTCGCGCTCATTTCTGTTGACGCCGACCAGATCGATCAGCATTGCCTTTCAAATCTGACAACTCATTATTGTCAGCTCTGGATGGCAAATTTAGAATACTATACAGTACAATAGCTTGCTAGTAGTACAGTCATGCAGTTATATTTATTATGACATAATGGAATCAACACCTAATAACTACTAACTGCATTTAACTTTTAGCCATTCCAATGGATCTCTTGCTAGAAGTTGACCATGAGAATGTCACAGCCGAAGAAAGAGTGCTGATCGCCTTTTTGGAATATCAGAGGATTGTTCTGGACGATAGACCTTCCTCGTACAGAGAGTGTCTGAACGAGGATGGCAATATCGATTTCGACTTGCACCGACAATACTTAGAGAAAGAAGATGACTTGGAAGCAGCCGAGAAGAAAAGGTTTCAATGCCTTCGTGCTGTACTAGAGGAGGAGGAGAGAAGGGAGGAAAAGAGAACCAAAAAGATTGGCAAGGGAGCAGAACGCCCAAGGAAGACCATCTCTCAATCGTCGTCGAGTACTAGTATTTGCTCGAGTATAACTTGCGACCCGACGATAATGATTGTCGACGCGGGCAGGGACAGAGCAAAAACAAACCGTCGGGGCAAGGAATGCTCTTAAAAAAAGTCATCTTTCTTGGATGCAAACGTGCATTCCTCCACTCCGTCGAGAATCACAGTACACACTCGGCACTTTTATTGTTTCTACTTAATATTTCTCTACAACACTACCTCTCGACGTACTTTTACTTCTTCTTGGTTTTCGATGGCTCGGATGGAGTCATTCCACCAACTTGGGCATGTCGCCATTCAACTCTGTTGATACATCCAATAACTCCGACAATACGCATAGAAGCAACCCGAAAACCAGGCACATACATTCTAGAGTATACCCAACCGAGAGCGCCGTTACAAACACATGCATTCTGTCTGCGTGCTTTTGGTTTGGCTATCACTAAGAAATTGCGCGCATCTCTAGTAGGAACTGAAGTTTTTCGCGATACTTCACGGCAAACCTCGTACCGGTACATACTTCGCCGATTTCTTGGTTCTGTCAGGATCAGCACCATTTTTTGCAGTTCCTCCCATATCCGACACTGGCTGAGTTAGTAAAATCAGGTACCCTCAAACAAGAGGCTATGAGGACGAAGATGAAAGAGAATTGGGTGAGAAAGAAATCAACCAAGCTGAAGGAAAAGTATTGTGTTGGGAACGGCGCGTTGCTGGCTGAAAGTTTCAAGCATGCACGCTATAGTGCGGAGGAAGCAAGAGACGACAGCAACGAAGCCGTGAAAACGTCTGGCGCCACTTCTCAGCCTACGAGCAGTCTACGTGATGGAAGCTCGAGTCACCGCGTTGGCAGGCAGGGCGATTCTAGGAGGAGCAACGCAATCCGTTTGAACCACACTAACACGCCTGGCTCTGCTGTCGTTGCCGAGCCTCAGTACTCTTGGCTTGCAGTCTCATTCATGGCCTGCGTTATCTGGTTTGCCTTTGGGTGTTGGTTCGGAGTATTGGTGGTCCACGCCTATGTTGCCGATAACTTCTCCATTCTCTCATGCGGCATGATGAAATCTGAGAGTCCTGCCCTTCCTTCAAATGAGTTCGATGTTTCCAGCGAATGCCTTCTTCTCAACGAGCGTGTGCTCCCTGCCGCAGTCGAGGAAGTTGGAGGTGGCAACAAAACCACCGAAGCCGGTCTTGAGTCACTTTTTCGGGCTGCCATAGATGGAATAGATGCTTCCTTTGTGGCCGCGGAAACTCTCCCCAATAACACAGTCGACGACGTCGTAAGCATCTTGCTGGAGCATCCCGAGGATGCTACCATCCAACGTCTGGGCTTGGAATTCCTTTTCTTCTTGACCGGATACGAACGCCACCGACAAGCCTTACATGACGCCGACGGCATGGATGCAGCATTGTCAGCCACAAAACATCACATTGCTGTTCCCAAGGTGCAAGCATATGGGGCCGGTATCCTTGCAAAGCTAGCCGATAACGCGACGAACGCGGGGATCATAGTTAGCAGGTCTAGTGTGCCAACGGTCCTATCCGCCATGACAACGTATCCGTCGGATGACATCCTTCAACATCAAGGTTGCCTGTTTCTGTCCAAAATTGCATACCACGGTTTCCATGATGCCATCTTTGACGCGGAGGGGCATCATGCCATTGTCCAGGCCATGCAAAATCACACGGAGGATTCGCAAATCCAATTTATTTGTATTCGGGCACTGGATCAACTTGCTTCCAGCTACAATTTGAGTTTGGTGGCCACTATTGCAAACTCCGGCGCCGTGACGGCCATTGTCGTCGCCATGAAACGCTACATGGACCACTTTGCCATTTTTTGGTCTGGAGACAGAGTCATTTCCAAGCTCCTCCCGTTCCAAGAAGAAAGAGACCTTTTCAAATGAGAAAGAGTTCCAATAAAAAATTGCATTACCCTAGAACTCGTAGTGATTCATTCCAGCAGCATGCACAAACTCAACAGGGCCATCCCATTCATGAAATTAAAAAATAACATGTCATAAGCTGCCAACAAAGTGATCCATAGTCTCACAATAGCCCATCAGTCAATTCCTACTCTAGAGAGTGATCCATCATTGTGCGTCCAATGAATAATTAGACAAAGGGCCGGAGTGAGTCACGAGTTAGGTGGGAATGATTGTTAATACCGCAAGCCATCGAAACACTAACTAAACCTTTCCACCAACTTACGAAAGCAGAGAAGTGCCTCTTCTAATACCGTAGACTAGTTGTAGTCTTTGGATTACAGCACTGCACTGTACTGTTAGACTGTCTTGGTGGAGGTTCTCCGATACTTTAAACTGTACTAATGGTACCTGGTACGACATTAACGACAGACTACTTGTGGTAGTAGGTAGGTGAACATACTTCCTCTTTCTTAAGTATGCCATACTCGTATCTGTTATTGGGACGACATGCATTGATAACAGTACATTGAACATCTGGCAGTGGTACGTCGTACTAGCTAGCTAGTAGTCTATGTTCACAGTACAACCGGATAACAACCTCAGCCAAGTAACGGTAGTGGGTCTAGCTAGCAAGTAGTGGCTACTACTAGTAAAGTAGCTACTCCAGTAGCAGCATCATCAAGTAAAACTCGGATGCTCGTAATTTTGGCAAGCGCCCCAATCCAATTTGGCTCCACCTCACTAACTACTAGTTAAACTGGCTCTAGTACTACTTTCACAGCACAGCAGATTCTACGGTACCAAGCCACTTTATATTAGCGTGAACCCATAACTACTTTTTATAACAATCGAGTCTGCAATTGAAAGGGAAGAAGAAAAGGACGATATATATATAGCCGTGTGGACAAAGATAGCGCGATGGTTCTCTTTAACATGACAACGGAGAATGATGATGATATCGATGATCAGGAGGTTTTTGCGGAAGAGGGAGACGGTGGAAATGACCATGCCGTTATAACACCTCGATCCTGGGAGCGTTCCTTTATCGAATGGACCTTCGACGATGAGCATCCAACACGAAGAAGACGTCAAGGACATCTCTTGTCCTTGATTGGTCAATCCGTTGTGATACCCGAAATGGGAAGGATTCCTCTGGTCCATGCCTCGTATGCTTCTTTCCTGGCTTGGAAACACCTAGAAGAGCGACGAGGCGACATCTTGCCAGACCTGCCCCATTTGTTAAGCCAATGCCCGGAACTGCATTGGACCTATGAAGCAAGAGATACCATGTTTTCGCCCCCTCTAGCCGTGAAGCACCTATTGGATGCTACCAATCTCCAAAAGAATCATAATGCCACTACTACTACCAGCAACCACAAGAACAATACGAAAATGGCTCCCTACGCCTTACTGGGTGGATATGTAGGATCCGTGGCGGGCCCCCTGGGAATCGTGGGCAGTGCCTTGGGCATTCCCTTGATCAGTGGAACGGCCTTTGCCCCGGAAAAAGAAGACACCGACGTGACAACCCGCACGATAATGAACGTGGCCGATGGCCACGGCCTCACGGCGCTCCAATACATGCGCTATTTGGGAGTGAGCCACATGGCCTTTTTGTATCCCGACCAAGATTGCTGTCGACCCTTGGCATCCACGTTCAAGAAAATGGAAGAGGATCAAGGCATCACGGTTTTACCGATTCCGTACGACCCTCTCAATATTACAGACGCACTCGAGGTATTTCGGGCATCGGAATATCGTTACGTGTTTGTGGTGGTCCATATGCAATCCGACTTTGAGGCCGTCATGGTCACGGCCTATGACCAGGGAGTGGCGGGTCCTGACTCGAACATCACGTGGATTCATTGTGAACGACCCGCCCAATTGGATCCCAGCTATTCCTTGGACCGCACCAGCGAGAATGCCGACAAGCTCGCCGCAGCGTTGCATGGGTCTGCCGTCGTGAATGCCCATGTCGACTTGGACGACAGCTTTGTCAAGGCCCTTCAGCAAATGCAAACCAACGCGAGTCTCCAACAAGAATTTCTGGCCGTCCAACACGATCCAGCCGCCTTTGACGAAATGGGATTTAACTTTTCGGCCCATCCCGTCGATGCACATGCCTTCTTCTACAATACCTTTGATGCGGTCATCGCCCTGGGGTTGGCGGCGTGTCATACGCCTGGGTTGTTTACGGGAACACAACTCTATGAGACCTTGCTACAGCTCGATTTTCAAGGGGTCTCGGGGCGCGTCGCCTTTGACGCTCAGACCAGGTTGCGGGATTTTACAACCTTTCAATACCAGGTCTACAATCTACGCGTGTCCAAAGAACGATCCAACGACACGCACATTCGATTTGAGGCACCGCTCGCGGCCAAGATTCAGGGTCTGACCGTGAATTCCTTTCTCTATAATGACAGTTCCAACAACAACAACAATAGTGGCAGTTTTGTATTTGCGGACAATAGCACTTTATTGCCGCCTGCATTAACTCCTCTCGACCCAAACGAATATGATTTGAATATGATACCAGTGGGGGTGCAGATATACGGGTGTTTGCTGGCCGGTCTAGTCATGCTCGTTTCCGTGGTGTTGATTGCGTGGACCATCCGAATGCGGAAATTATTTGTCATTCGAAGCGCGCAGCCGGTCTTTTTGGTACCGATTTGTGTGGGGACATTCTTGATGGCCTCGGCAACCTTTCCACTCAGTTTGCAGGCGAAAGATGAAATGGAAGCACAAGCTCGGCATCTGGATACAGCTTGTGTCCTAGCTCCCTGGTTGGTGTATGTGGGCTTTGTCACAACCATATCGGCCCTTTTTTCCAAGACATGGCGCATTAATGTCTTGACCGGCACGGGACGGGCCATGCAAAGGTTGAGACTCATGCCGCACCATGTCATTCTCCCATTTGTAACTCTGCTGGCCTTGAATGTGAGCGTGTTAACCGTCTGGACGGTAGTGGATTCGTATCGATACGTTAGGCTCCCAGTGGAATACGACGTTGACAACTTTGGTAGAAGTTTGGCATCCTATGGCGCGTGCCGATCATCCGAACACAAGAATTTGGTGTACAAATTTCTCGTGCCCTTGGCAGCACTCGACATCGCCATGGTTCTTGTCGCGACCTACGAATGCTACAAGGCCCGTCACCTTCCGGATGACTTTGCCGAGACCAAGTACTTGGCTGTCAGCATGGCCAGCTTCCTCGAGTCTTTCATCATAGGAGGCCCCATTCTACTGGGAACACGAAATAACCCAACGGCCTACTTTACCGTTTGCGCGTCGCTCTTGTGTGTTTGCTGCTTGGGTTTCCTCATTCCCATATTTCTCCCCAAGTACAAGAATCGTGGCAGAAAACGACAAAGGAGGCAAAGTCTAATGTCTTTTGCAGTTCGATCTCATCGAGAAGGAATGGTGCGGGATTCTAGTAATTCGCGTCAAAAGGATTTTTTGAACCCCAGTCCAGTTTTCAATGAACCACCTCAGGATACGACAGCTGGATCCGAATACTTGCTGCCAGGACGAATGAAAATTATTCGGCACCCGAAGCAGTAGAGTGGATACGGCCTCTCCTTGGCTGTCTAATCTTCGCCAACTCGAGTGTTCTTTCTACGGCAAGGGAATAGGAGGCGAAGAGCTCCATGAGGGAAAAGGACTATGCGAGATGACGCGAAGCAAAAGACAGCATTTGTCTCCAACTCTTTCCGTTCGTAGCGGGCCTTCCCAATGGGAACGCAGCGTCCTCGCACTGGCCTGAGGAGGTATCTCGGAAGTTAAACACTAATTTACAAAGCTATAAGCGTCATACCAATAACACCCCTGTACATTGATTTTGTTAGCATATTGTTTCCATTTCTATTACGCACGCCGTGCGGCTCGAAGGTTTGTAACGGAAAGTGATGTAGTATGGATCATAATTATGTCAATAAAAGTGCTGCGTCAAGTCCCCGTAAGGTCAGCAGCATATCAAGGAATGCCCCACGAGAACATTTTTTTTAGGAGCTCAATGGAGTCCTTTTGAGAACAGCAGGACCAGGTCAAAACATACCATACATTGATCTTCATTTTCTTGTCGTTGTTTGGAAATACATATGCAAAGCATTATTGCTACTACTCTTTCCCAGTCGAATGACTTTGCCTACTGCATCCGGTAGCAACCCTTTCTTGGGTTCATTGGAGCTGCTCTTCTCTTCTTGCCTTCCCGCCAGCGCCTGTAGCAGCGCATTTCAACAGATACCTTACACCGGAGTTGTCCGAGTGGTGCTCGGTCGTGTGCGCGGGTACTGAATTCCGCCACAGATTCAGCACCTTGTCTGAGGTTGTTTGTTCGGTGCCATTGTCGAGGCTCTGGCTGTTCATGACCATGAAGAGACGCTCCACACCCGAGTCGTACACGGGAAAGTAACCATGGCGAACAAGAATCCTCAGTGCCTGTTGATGATTGTATGCAAGTTGTGCTGGAGATGAAGAATCAGAATCGTGACCTAATTGGTCCAATTCTTCCAGCACGTTCAAAGGCAGTCCGAGACGGCCTTTGCTCTCATCCGTGCTGTCACTATTGCTTATCCCCTTACCAATAAGGTGCCTTCGAATGCCAGGTTCATTGGGGCTGACTATCATGACAAGGGAATCAAAGACGCGAACGGTAGCAAACCCAACTTGGTGCCAGCTTGCTGAGCCATCACCCCAATCACGGTCGACCAATGTGGATAAATCGTCTACCGGATGGTTTTGTTGTCGCACAAAGTACTTGATCAATTTGGAAATACCCCCCACGACATGACATTCTCGCTTGGTACAGAAGCGCAACAACTCATGGGAGCTGTGCAGTATTCCGCTGGATTGATTGCCGGGCTCACAGCCACGCAGCACCTTGCGTCGGTTGGAAAAGGTTGCCACGGCCACCAACTCCTGTTGCGCTTGTTGAGTTGCATCTGAAATGAGTGGGCGTTGTTGTGGATGAAAGAGTCCGTAGTAGTATTTTGCTTTGGTGGCACCCCACAAATGGTGTTCTTGTAAGAACGAGATTGCTTGTGTGGCGTTGATTCGTTTGGCAATTGTTTTTCGGGCGAAAATGCGCTCAATGGTAATGCTGGTGTTATTCTTCGTTGGTGGTTGACGGTTGAGGAATTGCGTCCGTAATCTCGACTGGACAATTTGTGGTTTGGCCAACCAAATGTCTTGGTGCAAATGTATAATCTTTTTCTTTTTGTCCAAAGAACTTTGTGCCAAATGATCTGTCAACGTTCTTTGAAAATGAGGATCCACGGGGCAGTCGTTCAGGGAATGTGGAGTCGCAATCAAGTGCAACAAAAGGGTACCCTGTTGTGATGGCGATTGAACTATTTCAAGGAATCTCGACTGCTTTGGTAAGTGCTTGGGGAGTAGCACAGCTCCTTCTGGCAGAGGTGCGAGCCCCTTTTCTCTATCTTCTTGCCTTGTGGTTGGTCCTAGCCATTCGGAAAGATCACTGGAGGACATGAGCGGCCGAAAGGAAACGTTTTGTTGGCGTAGCCACGAGGTCACATCTTGATGATAGTTGCACTGGTACCGGTCGTTATCATTCTGCTGCTGCTGCTGCTGCTGCAGAGCACTCTTTGGTCGGCCACTACCGGAGAAGGCTGTTGTCGCCCACGCATCGACATTGACATCCCAACACGCGAGTTGTAGGACTAGCAGTAGTAGTAGTAGCGGTGGACGCCGGCCAAGAATAACAGCCCAGCCTTTGATAGCATCCACCATGCCGGATCCCATTCTTAGGGGACAAGAACGACAACGTGCTCGTCGTCGATGGCCCATCCTTCCACGAGCGGGAGGACCGGCACTATCATTTTCTTTGGCGGCGTACCCAGTGGCTACATGTTTTGCAGTCAAAAAAAGATGAGCGCACCACACCGCCTCTAGAATGGCACAATCCATGGAAGAATGAAAATCACAAAGAGTCGTTTCGGCTGCGTTGCTTACTATTCTTGGATATCATGTCCAACAGGACACGGGTCATGATACCACGATCCCGATCTTCGTTTCCCATGTAGGTGAAATGACCCAATCCTTTCTTCTCGGACCGAATATTTATATTTAATTTGGTGCCTTCTTGGGTCTTTTGGGTAAAGACATCCGCCAACCATTTTCCATGTGCAGGAGGACAGGCACCATCGTCTTGGGCGTACCAAATGGCCACATTCTGGCAGTCAATAGTACGAGGATCGGGCCATTGTTGATTGGTGGTAGCATTGAACATCTCATAGACCTGACCCACGGGTCCTCTCAAGAAGGATCGTTGGACATCGGCTTGGAGTGCCCGTATCAATTGCGGATTTTCGGCTTGGACGAGTGGTCCCTCCTTGAGGAGCGAAAGACCCTTGGCCAGTTGTGATTGCAATAAGGACAGCAAGGACAGACTCGGCAGCAGAATCCACGCTTGCATCAGTGTCGATTGGGACCAGAGGTAGTCCGCATCCGTGTGAAATTTGAATTCGCGACAAATGGGTTCTGGCAAATAGGGAACATGCAATCCCATGGCCAAACATCTTCTGCCCGTAGTTTGACCACCACCAAAGTGCGAGGCCACCGCCATGGCATGCGCCGTCCCATACGAAGTGCCTTGCACGAAAAAGGTATCGACCTGTTCCGCTTCCAGAATGGGCATCAAATCATCCTTGGGCCAATCATGGATCCTGCGAAAGGGTTGGGCATCACTCCCCCCATGACCGGGAAAGGAAGGAGAAATCACCTTGACATTTAGGGCGACCATGGTTGGATGGGGATACAAGAATTCATTCAAGTATTTCCCAGTGGTGTTGGACCCATGACATACCACCATGACCGTCGCATTCGGCTGTGTACTTCCCCATACAAAATATTCAATGGTCCGACGAGGCCTAGTACTACTAGTAGAATCGGACGACGACGACACGGACGTAGTGACATATTTGGCGTGATCATTTTCCCACAAAATTTTGGACAGCGGCAATTCGCCTCGGATCCAAATCAACAATCCGTGGGTCGCCAGCAGTGTATAGATCCATGCCAACGCCAAGAACACGACAAAAACCACCATCGTCCATGTCGTCAAGGAAGCCGCAATGTCCATGCGAATCAAGAGAATGGTCAAGAGCGTCATGACCAGCGACAGGTTCGAGACAAAGACAATGGCCATCAAGACGGAAGGTATCTTTGGCTGTCCCTTTCTTGATGAGGGTGGTGCCACGAGGGAAGTGGTTTCATTTTCTACTCGTAGATCCTTGGTTCCAAAAGGCGACATTGTTATAGGTGCTGTACTGTATGCTTTGTTATAGCTAACAACTACCCAGCGAGTAGTAGTGGTCAATAGCTACGTTCTAGCTAGCTATCTCGCTCAGATTATCAACGGCGTCAACTGTCCCATAGACAGAATACTAGCTAGACTAGCTAGCTAGTACGATAGAGTGTCATGGACTCATGGTCAGGCTTCACAAATTGCAGCCATCTGCCGATCAATCACAGAAAATAATTGAGTGTGATATCCAGATCAAATGTGCACCCACAAACATTACCTAGTAATTTATTAGTCAGATGATCCAACAACATGTTGTTCTCACACGCCGCAAGACACCGAGGCGTACGAGCTATTATCATCATCAACCTTACTTGTTCACCTTCTTCTCGGATCCGACCCCTTTACTAATCGACTTTAATAGATACATAGATACTTACCATGATGATTCGAGCCGTCCAATGCAAAGAGTTTTCGGCTGTGGAACAAACGTCCAGTAGTGGCAATCATAATAATCATAAGAATGGCAAGCAGCCTAGCTTTCGTCCTCGCCAGCACCCCAAGAAACTAGTGGATGTCTTGTCGTTGGAGACTATTCCTTGCCCCCAACTATCCAAACCCCATCACGTTTTGATTCAAGTGCATTTTGCAGGAATTCAGTATCCCGATGCCTTGCAAGCCCAAGGCTTGTATCAAATTCGACCTCCCTTGCCGTACACCCCCGGCATGGATGTGACGGGCGTCGTTTTAAAAGTCGGGTCCAAAGTTCTTGGACTACAAACGGGCGACCGGGTCATGGCCAATATGTTGCAATTCGGAGGCACCGGTGGCATGGCACAGATGGTCCAAGCACCGGCGGAACGTGTCTTTAAAATTCCCAATCACTTGGACTTGGCCACGTGCTCCAACATTGCGCGCAATCATTTTGCCGCCTATCATTCGTTAAAAACCTTGGGTCAAGTAGGACCAAATTCGTTGGTCTTGATCGATGGAGCTTCGGGGGGTGTCGGCATGTCGGCGATTGAATTGGCCAAGGCCATGGGTGCCAAGGTGATTGCCGGCGTTTCCAGTGACTCCAAAATGGAAGCCTGCCAAACCGTAGGAGCCGATGTGGTCTTGTGTTATGGACGGACCAAGGCATCCTACAAGGCCTTTAAAACCAACGTTCGAAAAGCTGCCACACAATTGGGTCATCCGCAGGGCGTGGATTTGGTGGTAGACATGGTCCAAGGGGAGTTGTTTGAAACGGCGTTATTGTCGTGCGTCCGGCCCCTCGGAACCATTTGTTTGGTGGGATTTGCGGCCGGTCAAAAACCCATTCGACCCGGCCTCTTATTGATCAAGGAAGTCAACGTCGTGGGGAGTTTGTGGGGGAGATGGGCCATGCAAAATCCCAAGGAACACCGAGCTAATGTCCAGGAAATCATTCACTTTTTAGCGTCCGGGGCCATTCGGCCACGGGTCGATCGGATTTTTCCCATGCAAGACTTTTGCAAAGCCTTTGAATTGTACGAGACCAATCAAGGACGAGGCAATACCGTGGTATCCTTTGTGGAAGAGAGTGGCGACAGCAGATCGATACAATCGAAACTATAAATAAATAGAAAAGTACATAGCTTGATGGTTTCTATGAGTGCTAGTGAAAAGCTTGGTGGATCATTCCAAAACGATTTTTTCGTGTGGTATATTTCGCTGTGCACTACGTACTATTAGTATGACCTCGACGCACCAATGTTGGTCCCCTCCACATAATACTCCTTTTTATTTATTTAGCAGATCAGCTGATTTTATAATGATAGGCCGGTTGCCCATAGAGCGGCGGAAGTGAAAAACCAATTTTCTTCATTGCTTCGTCGTACTAGCTAGTAGGCTGGCAAGCAGTCACTAAGTGCCAAAAAGAAACACCACGAGTAGGATGCCAAAGCCGCGCCGCGCCTCGCCTTGACAAAAACAAGCTGTACGGTACTAAGTAACTTGCCAGGGTGGTGCCAAACGTTTTGCAATTTTGGTTTCGGGCACGGGCCGGGGGTGCGATAGTGCAGGGCTAGCAGCTGTGTAATTATAGATGGATTGCCTGGTTGCCCACTAGTAGCTTGCAACGTCTTTGCTGTTTGCGTCGCGCATTGACAATGAATGAATGGGCGAAAAGAAGACAAACTTAAGATCCCGACTCGCATGCTAGGCCTTTCTATACATCCGTGACTCACATTTCAATAGGAACGACCATACCAAGATGACAGCACCGCTTCCCGTCTGCTCAGCGAAGTTAAGCATCTTCGGGCTTGGTTAGTACTACGGTGGGGGACCACGTTGGAATCCCAGGTGTTGTTCTTTTTGCACTTGAAAACTGTTTCATCTTTTTTTCACAGGCTTTTATTGATTGGATATGAACTTGGTTTGTAAATTCGAAGGGGTTATGGGCCCGCTACAATTGTACCCATCGCCCTCCTTTCTTCATTGATTGATTCCTTCCTTCCCCAGTTGAAGATCTAAGCATCCCAGTATTTTGAATACAATTGCGTTTTATTCTTCCAAGCTACAGGCAAGAACAAATACAAAAGGAAACTACCATCACCATTGATTCTTTCTTTCTTTGCTATTATTAGTGCGAGACCATCATGACAGAAGACGAGCCCATGTCCTCGAATGCTCGAAAACGAGCCCGTAAAAAGGCTCTGAAAGAAGCCAAAGCTTTGAAACAAACCAAAGCTGCTCAGGTGCTTGCTGCCTGTGGTGGCAGGGGTCTCAAAACAAAAACTGAGGTTTCCAATCATGCTGCTGCTTCTATAAAATTGCAGAATCCAACGAGTACTAAAACGACAAAGAACGACAAGAAGCGAAAGCGACAACAACAAAAATCCACGGAAGCATTGCCACCTAAAGCCACAACAAATCGCCACGAAGAGGAAGACGACTTGTTGGCCTTTGCAGCCGCTTGGGCGAACGATTCCAACACTGCCACTGCAATTGACGAGAACAGCACTGCTGCTGCCAAGAATGGTAGTGGCAAGAAGAAAAAGAAGAAGAAAAAATCCGAAGAAACCCATCTCTCCAAAACAAACACTACAGACGTTAGCAACCAACATCCGCCTCGTCCCCACAACAACAATAACAGCCACAAGAGTTTGATTAAACAATTGGATCGCCATCCGCCTGCCTTTCGACAACACCAAACGATGGTCCTTCCCGAACATGAATTTTTACGCGACCAAGAACCCTACCAAGAATCTTTTCAAATGGCCCTCAACACCGCCTACGAGGGACTCGACTGGGATCCTCCCGAGGCCACCCTGCCCGAACACGAAATGTGTCAGGCCTTGTCGACTCTGGATCACCGCAAATTATTTCGAACGGATGTCACACAACCGGCTGGATTGGGAGCCAAATTGGTACCCTCCTATGTGACGCGATGCTTGTTGGGAGAAGAAGGAACGACCTATCGATATTTGGGACTCCGCATGTTTGCGCATCCTTGGAATGGAAAGCACTGTGATAATAATGATAGTGGGAGTGAATTGCAAAAGGCATTGCAGACCTTTCAAACGCTCAATGCCAAGCTTACGGAAAATACCCAAGGTCATTTGCAAACCTTGGCAAACAAACGCCAACAGCGTGGCGAATCAGAACCACTGGTCTCGGGAATTCGCGACTTTAATGTCACACTCATTAATAAAATGACGGTCCACAAACGATTGCGAGAAGAGCCCATGTTTGGACAGCAAAAGTATACTGTTGGCTGGCACGCTGACTCTAGCTTGGAGCATTTTTCGACCATTGCCGTGTATCATACCCTCATGGCAACAACTACAGCAGAAGCAAGCGATACGGATCCAAAGAGATCTAAGAAAGCCAAATCCAAACGTCACAACAATAGCAACAACCACCAGAGTAGCGACAACGAATGGTCGGTAGCCCTCCGAGTCACCCACGATGCCGAAGGGCCTCGGCAGAAACGATTGGGAGATATTACCGTCGAAACGACGGCACCGCCGATTGCGGTGGGATTTCCTTCGGGATATACGTATTTCATGTTGGACGATTACAATCATCATCATCAACACGCCGTCTTGGCACCCGACAATCCCAGGAATGATACCCTTCGGTACTCATCGACACATCGACTTTTGCGGCAAGGACATACCGTCCAAGATATGTTAGCGCGGTGTCAAAAGACGTTGGGTTGTGATGCTGGCAGTGCTAGCAGTAGTGGTCAACACAATAATCCACGCCACGGACCCAAGCATTGGCGATCCGAACAAGTCTTGTTGAACGAATTGGAAAATGAATGGCTGCGTCAATTCTTTGTTCAAGGCCCCGAGCACAAGGAATTGTTGTGGGGATATTGGCGAGAACCCATCGAACAACTCTTTCGATATTGGGAATGGTTGGAAGAACGAACGCTACAAGTTGTGACGTTGTTGCAGCGTGCCAGTCAGGCCAAGTGCAAACAGCAACAACAACAACAGCAATCATCCAACGACAACCACCATCACAAGAAGAATAAGAAAAACGGCACTACGGTACACGCATTAGTAATATCACAAGAAGAAGCAGAGGCATTGAAGATTATGGATCAAATTGCTCAAGGAGGAGATAAAAAGAACAAAAAAGTACTTGCGTCCATTTACAACCCAATGGCGACGCATATTTTGGAACGTGCCAAATCGCGCGAGTTGTGGGCCAAACGGGAGGTAGATTCCGTCTTTCATCGATTGCCAACGGAATGCCATCCCATTCCATTTCCGGTTGTCTATGGTGGCAGCAACAAAGGAAAGAAGAACAGCCGTCCATCTGGCGCTCCAACATTCGTCATGGCGCACTCTTGCATGCCCGACGGGTCGTCTGACTTTTTGAAAAAGTTGGGGGATGACGTCAAGGCATGGGGGGAAGCCTTTGAGACGGGTGACATGGACTCCTTACCCAAGGAAACTGTGCTCAAATTGGCTTCATAAGTGGGTAGCTATCTGCCGTAATAAGCGTTATTAGGAACTTTATCGGGCCACTTGATGGCTGCACGTTTGCGTCAATGTACAGATTCAAACCCTTCCTAGATGGGCCTTATCTTCGCCGTACTCTCCTACTCGTAATTTTCGCTCTGCTTCCAAGACGCTCATATCGGTGGTGAGCTGCGCAAAATACAAGGACATGTCCTCCAAGGAGTGGTCACCTGTTTCGGGAAGGAAAAAGGAAATGATGGCACCGAAAAGTAAAGACAAGACCGCCACCACGAGCAAGACCGAGGGCCAGGCTATGCTGCCATTGGCAGCCGCCAAAAAGTACACAAACATCATTCCGGATGTTCCGCGGTTTAGGAGCACAGATCGACTGAGTGCTTTGGCTCGGATGCTGTTGGTATACATCTCCAGCAATACTATAGCTGCTGTGGGCCCCAATCCAAGAGCATAAAACGATAGATAACACGCTTGACCAACCAGTGCCATGACGGGTTGTACAGTCTCCGATGGGATAAAGAAAGACCCAGCCAACAGAAGTAAGGACAAAAACACGCCTGGGGTGGAGGGGAGAACGGTGAGGTTAGGCAAGGATGAAGGACAGTTACGTTTGCTTGCATACAGTGAAAGAATCCTTACCCGTTATGGATATTGACAGCAAATATTGTCTGCCGTAATTGTCCACGGTGCGTGCACTGATAAAACTACACTGCAGCTGGGTGACAGCGAGTACAAGCAGAAGTATATCCTGCGTCATCTCTGACTCGATTCCGGATGCCTTGAGAATATCCAGAGACAAGTATTGCATGGCATCTATTCCAACAGCTTGCTGGGCAAACGAGAGAAATAATCCTAACATTATTATGAGACGAAAGGCAGGAGTAGGATCATTGATCATGGCCCATCCAGTCTTTCCGTCTGCAGCCATTGAATCGCGCTCGGTGGACTCGTTGATGTCGTCCATTAGAACGTTGATACGATATCCTTTCAATTGATAAACGAGTATAGTTAGCATCACACTTAGGGAACAATCGATAGTGTCCATTTCAAGTCATCTCTAGTAGCCACGAAGACATACCTTGTGGGTAGATCCTGGACAAGGACATCGTGGCTTCTCTCGTACTCTTTTTCTGGAGTAGGAAGCGAGGCGATTCGACCAGAGTGCATTTGGCAGTGACAATGACAAACACGGGGAACAACGTCCCGAGCAAAATAATGGCCCGCCATCTATCTTCGTCTTCTTGTATCAGAGATGACGACAAAAGCCCAGCTGAAACGCCCATGATGAGGCCTACATTGGAAGCCAGATATGAGCATGTAACAAGTTCTCCACGCAAGGCTGTTGGAGATATCTCTGTGATGTACATTGTGTCCACCTGAGAAAGGGAAAAATATGCGAATGCATAAAGCAGCAGGTGAATGACACCAAGAAAAGACAAAAGTAGAGAGGGATAGGTATATCCGCAATAACAACAACATACCATGAATCCCAAACCAGCTCCCAACCCAGCCACGACTCGTCCAATCAACAGGACGCGATAATTATGAGCCAAGCCCATCGTGATGGAACCAACCAAAAGAACCACGTTGGCAAAGCCCAAGGTTGTCCTTCGACCAAATCGATCGCTTATAAAGGGGCTTATAGCCGCCCCCATCATCATGAAAATCACAAACAAGCCAATATAAATCGATGCGCTCACATGCTCCTGGACTCCGAATTCTTGGGCCAAGAGTGGCCATATCCGTGTGGCCGTGCCTTGATCATACCCAATCGTGGCTGCATTGACAGAAGCACAAAAGCAAAAGGTCCGCAAAGAGGGTGTCATTTCTTCATTGCGATGATCAAAATGAGGTTCTCCTCCTCCTTCATTGTGTGGAGCTTTTTCCGAAGAAGGACGTCTCCTATTTGAGCTGACCTGAGTCGACTGACTCGAGCTCCTCATGTCGATTCTATTTCTCTGTGAATATATAAATGAATTGGTGTTTATTACTCAAGACAGACAAAATGACGAGAAGCAATATGGTCTAGGCAGTCACAAGCAGGAACACTAGGTCAAATGGTCAATGTCTTGTTGGGTGTGCAAGAGATGACTTTTGGGTGGGGAAGGTCGCGATTGTCCAGGCAGACAGCTAGCTAGTTCTAGTAGAGAGAAGAGGAGAAAAAGCGAGAGAGTATGCTTCGAAAGCTATTGATGGACCCTTTCCCGAGAAAACATGACAAGTACCGGTAGCAGGTACCAGTACATGTAACAACACACAACCATCATTATTTTCACTATGAAAATAATGGTATCCAACCCAAAGATATTCGGTCATTTGCAATTTAAAAATTGTTTCCCCATTTCATTCGTTTCCGTGACGTCATTAATGCGTCTCAGTGAGTACCGGTTGTTAATCATTTTTTATGCGCATAAATTTTTATTTATGCGCATAACTTTATTTAAGGGTCACAATTTACGCGCATAAAAAATAATTAATGGTCCGGCACTCACTACGACATTTAAAGATGACGTCATAAAGAACAAAATTGTATGTGCGTCTGTTGGTCTTGTTTGACCCTTCATAAATCGAACATTAAAAGGGCCAATCTTTCCTGGTGGAGTTCCCATCATGCTTCGCGTTGATGTGACCATACTGACCAATGTGAATTTCACGAGGATGTGTGGTTTAAATCGTCGATGGCAGCGACAACAAATCAAGACATCGCTGGTAGTACTCCAGGTACCGTAGCTACTATAGAGCTAGCACAACAAAAAACAACTACTAGTACGACCAACAACTTCCTTGAAGTAGCCACCATCCAATCTTTTCTTCCCCCATCCTGTATGCCTCTATCATCTTCTTAAATTAGTAGTAGTGTGGCCATGACAATCCCTATTCGTACGGAACGAAGACGACAGCAGCAGCATTTCTTGTGCGTCCTGTTTTCCTTGGTGGTGTTCGCATCATTATCGACGGTAGTGGAAGCCCGTGTGAAAAATTCCGATGGTAGTGCCAAGTATACGAGCTACGATGATGTTTCCTGGGCCATTACCAACCCCACCAAGGTGGCATCTGCCTATCACCAAAAGTTGTACAATGATTACATGAAACGGTGCAATGAAGAATCCGATGGAACCTGTCAGGGTGGTGAAACCTTTCGTTTGAAAATGAACAAAAATCAACCCAGTGGTGTCTACAATTATACAGAGGTAAGCACACAAACAATAAGAAGAAAAATTATGTGTTTTGGGGAGGATATTAATGATTATGTGTTTTCTGACTCTTTTAATCTTTCAACAACATGCACACACAATCATCTTGCAAAACACAATCTTATTGACAATCATCATTCATTCAACCCGCGGACTCAATATTCCTACTCTACCGTATATTACTACAGACTGGTTTTCAGAAAATACGACAACCCGAGTCTCTCTTCAATCTCATTAAAGATTTTTATGAAAAAAACAAGGACCAGGAAGAAATCGAATGGAAACAAGTCAATTCCTACCACAACATGTGGGAGGCGCCACCCTATTTTGTCAGTTTGGAAGATCAACGCCTCGGAGGTGGGGATGCCATGTCACGTCAAGTTTGGAAGCAAGCTCGAGAAATATTGGAAGAATGGACCGGTCAACGATTGTCTCCGGTTAGTATGTATGGGGTTCGAATTTACAAAGAGGGTACGTTACGTTTTGTTGGTGATGGAAAAGTAGTACCCTGATGGATGCCAGTCTGTGGATGATGGACACATTACTATTTTTTACATGGCATGACAAAATGTGCTCATTCAAATTCAACATTCTTTTTCATTTCCATCCATCCATTCCAGGTTCTATTTTAGCGCCGCACGTGGATCGTATGCCATTGGTCACGTCCTGTATCCTGAATATTGCTCAGGAAGGGCTGGAAGAACCCTGGCCACTGGAGGTTTACGACCACAATGGAAATGCGCACAATGTGACCATGGAACCAGGAGATATGGTGAGTTAAATCAGTTTTCTTGTGGTAGAAGTCAGGCAACATCATATGAGTGGAAAACATGCCAACGTTATGCTAATTGAAAAATTGGATTATTTGCATAGGTTCTCTATGAGTCGCATTCGATCATTCACGGCCGGCCCTTCCCATTCAAAGGTATGATTACTATCCGTCGTCCATTTGCTTATAAGGAATCTCTCCTTTAACATTTCCTAACACGTGGTTTTCCTCCACCAATCCCAGGCAAGGCATTCGTCAACGTAAGTGTTCCTCGTAGTCGTTCCTTCCTTTCTGCTACGTTCTTCATCGTCGCTGTTGTTGCGGCCATTAGTCGTCTCATGCTCGTGTCAATTTGTTCTATCCTTGTCCTTTAGGTCTTCCTTCATTTTGAACCGATTGGTCCTCTCGATGATATTACAAAATGTGGCCCACAAAAAGGCGGTATTCCTCCATATTTGATCAAGGGAGGCGTGTGGGAAGATGATTGGTGGGGAATGACGAGTACTGCCTGGAAAGTGGTGAGTTTGTGACGGTTCCATGGGCTGCTGCATTGGTTCTTTTCGGTCGCTTTGTCAATTGTAAATGCCTCAGCGTACTGTCTATCAAACTTACGTGCCATCTTTTATCTTCCCGCGATAAAGGAAAGCAACGTTCCCAGCGCTCTTACAAGAGGAGACTATCGTGCATTGGAGTATATTGCCCATTATCATCCAGAATTACTCCTAAAGAAGGACCCCAATGGCTGGCAGCCTGTACATGAGGTGCGTTTCTTTTCGTTCATATTCTTCATTGCTTCATTGAAGATTGTCAGCCTTGGCTTCCTGTCGAGGATTTTACAACCAACGCTCACACTTGTTTTTTTGTTATTATTCTTTGAAAGGCTGCCTATCGAGGCGATTTGGAGGGAGTTCAATTTCTTTTTGAGCATGGAGCAACTGTTCATGATCGGATAGGTCAACCAGGGGAAGAAGGGCTAAATGTTTTGGAGCTCATGCAGCACTCCCCCACTGTGAATGAAGACCATCCAGTGTATCAATTTTTGTTAGCTGAACTGGAGGGGTCGGAGCTTTGAACGCTACCGTACCGGTCATTCTCCTAACTCGCCCGATTGGATTATAGTGCACACAAAAACGAAATCTAAGAATACGTCAACAACATTCAGCTTGCCACCGTTTTCAAATCCACCACGTAACTGAATCAAGCCAAACCTAGCTATTGTACTCCGAGCTAGTAAAAATACTTAACCAGCTAGTAATCTCAACTGTGTCGTGCCATTAGTTCGCCTTGTACACATCTAAAATGCGGCTGATTCTAAAACTGGTTTTCAAAGTTGGTCCCTACAGTACAGTAGACACAATTTAGCGAGACGAATGTGCTTTTATCGACGTCATATTCTATTGATCTGTCACGACGAGAAGGCACAGGAAAACATCCTATCGCTGCATTCTATTCTAGAGGAGAGAGCATACCAAAAACTGTTTCTATAGGAGGGTCAAAGGAGTTACAATTCTATAGGCCCCAGATCTAAGTCCTCTTTCGGCTGCGGACGACTCAGCCTTGTACTTCATGGACAGGCGATCTTGCCTTTGAGTTCGTCTTCCAGTTCCTTGAGATAATCATACCAAACACCAGCATGCTCACGTCGTGCATACTCAAAGGGTGTGTGTCCACGAACATCGGGTGCCAAGAGCCATTCTGGTGACACAACTTGCATCAACACATCCATGAGCTCTACACTGGGTTCTGGACGCCAACAAGCATCATGCAAAACAGTGCGTCCAAAGTCATCCCGCAAATCCCAACGAACTTGAACGTCCTTCAACAAAAACTTGCAGATATCTACGTGTCCCCGACGACAAGCAATCATCAAGAGTGATTCCCCCGTCTTGTTGCAAGCGTCCAAATTCTTGCCCTCCTTGTGCATGACCCGCAATTGGTCCAAATCATTCTCGCGGACCAACCGAGCGGCTTCATTGTAACTGTCCGTTTCCTTGGCATCGGGCTTGATGAAAGAAGCACGCTGGGGTTTCTCGAGAGTAACCAGTTGCTTCTCGGCCTTGCATTCTTGAAAGAGGTTCTTCAAGTATTGCGCTGGGGTGGGCTTGGCAGGTGCAGCTGGAACAACAGGTGGAGTCGGAGCAATGGCAATGTCAGTCGTGGGAGTGAGAGGCTTGGTGACATCAGTTGGTGAAATGGATGGCGAAGATGACGCAGTCTTGGCCTTTTTGGTGACTCGATAAGCCGTGGTCGAGTCTCCATCCGATGGAGCAACCCGTTTCTGGGGAGCTTCTACCGTGCCTGGTCTTGATGCCAACATTGGCAGGGCCATGGAAGGCTGCTGCTGCTTCTGCTGTTGCATCATCCTGAAAAGTCCAGCCTGTGCAAGAGACATCCTGTTGACGGGAGCTCCTGCTGCAGCTCTTGACATCACGGACATGTATGCCTGAAGGGCAGCCGACTGCCGATGAGCCCTCTGTAGCTGCTGCATCTGCATGGCCCTTCGATGGTTGGTCTCCATGTGATTGGCAATGGCTGCCAACATGTTCAACTGGTTGGCGTTATTGTTTGTCATTTCGTTGGATGTTTGAGTTCGATTGTAAGTTTTTGGAAAGCCAAATGAAACTTATGAAGCTTTCGTAGGAAAAAAAGTGTACTTTTGTAAGGAGTGAAAATAATGTGCTAGAATGTGATAAAAGTGGCCGGCAGTGATTTCCTTCCGTTTCACTGACTGATTGACTCGACGGTATGAGAGTGTACACGATTGCTACAGTGGAGGGCAATGAGCAAAGTTCCAATGCTGTCGCTGACTTTTTGTGTGGCTGACGCTTTTTCGTTTGAAAAAGTGTTCTCAAATAAACGTTACGTGAATCAATAACACAACGCTTTCAAATCGCTCGTCGACGATGATGAGTCGATGACGATGACTGCATGGTACTGTTATGAAAGTTATCCCGTTCATATTTGATTGCTACGCAATGGCTGGAATGGGAAACAACGTGGAAGTCTTGCCACGTAACTCGTGCGATTATCTTGCTTGGTTTAAACGGAAAAACCAAGACTCCTCGAGGAGACTCTACGACGGTAGTGGAGCAGAGATTCACTGCCTGCTTTCCTCTTCGTAAAATGCAGAATGCGTTGTGGGTCACACTACTGGGGCAAATGCCGTCAGGGAAGGAATGTCTTGTGTGAGGTGGCCAATAAAAAACGTTGAGCGAGAATCAATCGTCTAGTACTTACAGTAGCCTGATCGAGCTCTTAATCGTCGGAAAGTGAACGCACAAACCTGCTCGTCATTATTTTTACTTTATTGTACCGTAGTGCTTGTCAGTG
>Ga0163146_10001985_pt1 | contig 28572 bp, 28 predicted proteins | sample OliLakLV19MP7G1_FD_148648 | JGI IMG/M metagenome (GOLD analysis project Ga0163146, IMG submission 148648) | Freshwater microbial mat bacterial communities from Lake Vanda, McMurdo Dry Valleys, Antarctica - Oligotrophic Lake LV.19.MP7.G1 | ecosystem: Environmental > Aquatic > Freshwater > Lake >...
TTTCTGTCGATGTAGCTATGGCTACCTCTCCAGAAATCTGAAAGTTCTCGCCTTACTCAGATAGACTCTGTTATCTGCACAAAAGTGCGAAAGTCCTATTGACTAACAATATTTCTAATTAATTGCCGATGTTTTTACTAAGGGAAGCAATCGGGCCCATGACGCTAGCCGCGATAACACCAACTATACTGCCGAGTACGATAATCATTAATGGTTCAATAATCGAACTGAGTGCGTCAATCACGGCACTGACCTCTTCTTCGTAAAAATCGGCTACCTTTACCAAAATAGTGTCAACCTGGCCAGTTTCTTCGCCGACTGCCAGCATCTGGCTGACGATGGCCGGAAAGTTCTTACTATGTGACAATGGTTCAGATAGTGGCCGGCCATTCTTGACTTGCTTGGCGGCTTCTTTCAGCTCGTTTTCTATTACCACATTGCCCATAGCGCTTCCGGTAACTTCGAGGGCATCCAGAACACCAACACCGGCTGACATGAGCGATGCGAAAGTCCGGGCAAATCTGGCAATTGACACCTTGATCACGATGGTTTTGACAACCGGAATTTTCAAGAGCATGGTGTGAAACAGGAGTTTACCTCTGGGTGTTCTTATGTATCGGCGCAGGCCATAACTGGCTAACACTAAACCGACGATTATAAAGACGAAATTGTGTTGCATAAAGCTACTGAGATTTAACATAATTTGGGTATAAATGGGGAGTTTGGCATCCGGACCACCCAAGTCCAGTAGGATCTTGGCAATCTTGGGGATGACAAAGATCATAATGCCAAAGAAGGCAATCACTGTTACCGTAAGGATAACGACCGGATAGGTCATAGCGCTCTTGATCTTTTTGCGTATGCTGGCGTCCTGTTCGACTTGGCTGGCGAGACGTTTGAGAATTTCATCCAGGATACCACCAGCTTCACCAGCGCGTACCATGTTGACGTATACATCAGAGAATACACGTGGATATTTAGCAAAGGCGTCAGCCAGTGTCAGACCACTTTCTATATCTTTGGTAATACCACCTACTACTTCACGAAAATATTTATTACTGCTTTCCTGTTGTAGGGTGGCTAATGAGCGGGCCAGTGGTACACCCGCAGAAATCATGGTTGAGAGCTGACGGGTGAAGACTACTAGGTCCTTTAGCTTGACCTTTTTAGGACGTTTAAGTTTGCTGGCCAAGCTAGTATTACTGGCCTCACTTTTGACAATAATAGGGTGGAGGCCTTGACGGTTGAGGCTTGCAACAGCTGCTTCCTTGGTTGCGGCTTCCGCCGTACCGTTGATTGTCTTGCCCTCTTTATTGCGTGCTGTGTATGTAAAGCGCATAGTGAATTATTTTTCCGTGGTAACGCGGAGAATCTCCTCAATGGTGGTTTGGGCACGTAGTGCCTTGATAAGTCCATCAATTTGCATGGAGACCATACCCTCTTTTATGGCCTCAATTTGTATATCTTCGCTCGTTGCGCTGCCGACAATCATTTTTTGGATCTCTGGTGAACTGTCCAGCACTTCATATATGCCAACACGACCTTTATAGCCAGTGTGGCCACAAGTGTCACAACCGCTGTCATGGGCCCGCCAGAGTCTGATAATCTTCGTTTCGCTGGTGCTAAGCTCATCGGTGGCGTGTTTATTGATTTTGGACGGATTAACCTTGCCGATGCCGCCGGTTAAGGCCTGAGTCTCTAGCTCATGGATCTGTTTCATAACGCTACCGTCACTGATACCAAAGATCTCGTCCACTTGTTTCATAATGGCCGTCTCTGGCTCGTAACTCTCGCGGCAATCAATACACAAACGCCGTACCAATCGCTGACCCACCACGGCACGCACAGTCGAAGCAATCAGAAACGGCTCAATCCCCATATCGAGCAGCCGGGGCAAGCACGTAGCGGCGTTATTGGTGTGAAGTGTCGAGAAAACCAGGTGGCCTGTTAGGGCGGCTTGGATGGCTAGATTGGCCGTTTCGCTGTCGCGGATCTCGCCAACCATAATGATATTCGGATCCTGGCGAAGCAAAGCCCGCAAACCGTTGGCAAAAGTCATACCAGCTACCGGGTTTACCTGCGTTTGGTTGGTACCAGGTACGCGGTACTCCACTGGATCTTCGACCGTCGAGATATTAACCGTAGGCGTATTGAGCATGTTCAGAACGCTAAACAGGCTTGTTGACTTGCCCGAACCTGTCGGCCCGGTTACCAGGACCATACCGTGCGGCTGAACAATCGCCTTATTGATATTTTTAAGAGCAGTTCCCCAAAAGCCAAGTTCTTCTAGCGTGGCAGCTTTGGCTGATTCGTTGAGAATCCTCATTACTACCTTTTCGCCGTCGACAATTGGTAGGGTAGAAACCCGCAGGGCGAACAGTTGTCCACTGATTTGTACCTTGAACCGGCCATCTTGCGGAGCGCGGCGTTCATCAATCTTTAGATTTGACAGGATCTTAATGCGTGATACGAGAGCCCCGACGACTTTCTTGGGAAGTTTATTGGCTTCGCGCAAAATGCCATCCACTCGGTAACGGATCGATACATAGCCTTCACGCGGCTCAATATGGACATCACTTGCGCCCGATTTAACCGCATATTCAATAATAAGATTTACTGTTTGGGCAATGGGCGAGTCTTCGGCCAAATCTTCCTCGTTAATTTCTTTGTCGTCTTCTTGGTCTTCTTGATCGGGTGACATTACCTTGGTCAGCTCGCTACTAATATTGCCGCGATACTGATCAAGCGCTGCCTGGATATTCGACTGGGCAGCTACATGAACCTTCAGATCACTACCAAGTTGTTTTTGCAAAAAGTTAATAGCCTGGATATCGTCGGGGTCTTCCATAGCCATTAGCTTGCTACCGTCTTCCCCAACGCCAAATACCACGGCTTTATACTGGCGGGCAACGCGTTCGGGAATTAGCCGCAGCACCTCACGTTTAATCTCCTTGGCATTCAGATCGGTGTAAGGCACATCAATCTCTGCGGCGTAAAGCTTGGTCAGATCTTTTTCGGAAATCAAGTTATTCTTGATAGCTAAGTCTTGCAGTGGCTTCTTTTCGGTTTTGGCTTGACTGTGCAAGGAATCCAGCTGTTCGCTAGTGACTTTACGTGTGGCCTTAAGCAATTTTTCAACTAAAGTATCAGAAATACGCATAATATTCGTGCTTCATTATATAAGAAAAGTCATAAGCATAATAATATGACTTGTATACTGGTCGACTTGCTCTTGTCAGAGGACACTACGGCCTAATTTTAAAGACCTCTTGCAGAATAAGCCGTGGAGTCAAAAAGTGATGATTTTTGTTCATAATGGACAAACTGTGACAAAGCGTAACTATTGTTACGGTGCGAAGCAGTTTGATTGATTATGGGCAAAAAGGATGCTTTCTGAGCTACGGAGTTATTCTGCAAGAGGTCTTAACATAAACGGTTTGAGGGTCAGATTTGGGTAAGTCGGGTATAATAAAGCGTGGAAAATGGTGGGGAGAGGCGGCTAATAAATGGAGGGATGCGTATGGCAGACAACAAGACGGCAACCGAAGGCAAGAACAAGGCACTTGGCTTAGCACTTGACCAGATTGAGAAACAGTTTGGTAAGGGTTCCATTATGAAATTGGGGGAAGGGCATAAAATCAACGTGGAGTGTGTTTCCACCGGCAGTCTTTCGCTCGACCTAGCCCTGGGCGGTGGTATACCCAAGGGACGCATTGTTGAAATTTACGGTCCGGAGAGCTCGGGCAAGACCACCCTAGCTCTGCACGCCATTGCTGAGGTCCAACGCCACGGCGGCACAGCGGCGTTTATTGACGCCGAGCATGCTTTGGATCCCGCCTACGCCAAGCGGATCGGCTTGGATATAGAAAACCTGCTGCTCAGCCAGCCAGATAACGGCGAGCAAGCCCTGGAGATTACCGAGACGCTGGTACGTAGCAACGCGGTTGACATCATTGTGGTGGACTCAGTTGCCGCACTGGTACCCCGGGCAGAAATTGAGGGTGAGATGGGTGATGCCCACATGGGGCTCCAGGCTCGCCTCATGAGCCAGGCACTGCGCAAACTTACCGGTGTTATTAGCCGCTCACACACCACAGTCATCTTTATCAACCAAATTCGCATGAAGATAGGCGTGATGTTTGGTAATCCAGAGACGACAACCGGTGGTAATGCACTTAAATTCTATGCCTCAGTTCGCATGGATATCCGCCGGATTGGCCAAATCAAACAGGGCGAAGAGATCATTGGCAACCGCACCCGTGTAAAGGTGGTCAAGAACAAAATTGCACCACCCTTCCGCCAGGCCGAGTTTGACATTATGTACAACCAAGGTATCTCCAAGTCTGGCGACATCTTGGATTTGGCAGTAGAGAAGGGAATTGTCGAGAAATCCGGCGCGTGGTTTGCCTACAAAGATCAAAAAATAGCCCAAGGCCGCGAAGGCGCCAAAAAGTACCTAGAGGACAACCCCAAAATCATGGACGAAATCGCCAAGCAAGTCACAGCTGCCGCCGAAAAAGAGGAGTAGAGCCGCCGAGAGCTTCTCCTTGTTATGAAGATAACCAGTATTAAACAACAACTGAAGCGTAAAGATCGTTACGCTGTTTATATTGATGGTAAGTATTCCTTTAGTCTGGGTGAACTGGAATTGATCAATTCAGGATTAAAAGTTGGTCAACAACTGGCCAAAGAAGAACTAGATAAGCTGCAAGATACTGCCAAGCTCGACAAAATGTATGACAGGGTTCTGAACTACCTTGCTATTCGGCCGCGCAGCGAGTGGGAAATCAGGGAGTATCTGCGGCGCAAGGACTCCCCTGCCGCCCAAGCTAAAGTATTACTTAACAAGTTAAGTAATACTAATCTTATCAATGATGAAGCTTTTGCAAAAGCTTGGGTCGAGAACCGTCACTTACTCAAACCCATCAGCCGCCGCCGCCTGATTCAAGAACTTCGCCAAAAACGCATTGCCAACGACACTATTGACAAAGTTTTAGCCGAGGACCAAACGGATGAACATGAGGTTTTGCGTGAGCTTGTGAGCAAAAAGCGCCGACAAAGCCGCTACCAAGACGATCTTAAACTCATGCAATACCTGAGCCGCCAAGGTTACAATTACAATGATATCAAAAGTGTGCTAAACGGCATGTCCGATGACCAATAAGTCCTACCTATAATTACCTTAAATAATTACATATATTAGACGATCGTTTAAAATATAAAACTATTTAATAGAGGCAAAGTAATTTTAACTTAGATAAGAGTATGCAAATGCGACTTAAGAACAAATTAGAGTTGCTCCCCTAATCTGTTCTTCTAGAGAACAAACTACAGAGGATTGTAATTGTACGTGGCAAATGCTGACACTTAACTTGCGGGAGCGGCCGGTGCGCTGGCCGGAGCAATTGCAGATATGCCCTGTAGGATATCCTGAATGACGATTTTACGGTTAGTAATTTCGACAATTTGTGTGCGATCTACGCTCAGACTTCCCCCTGTGAGGCTTTTAAGCAGTGACTGTCCCACATATAACTTCTGCACGAACATCGTGGTTGTTTCGGCCGCGTAATCGTTGACTTTGCCAAGCCTTTCCTTGCTAACAGTTACCACCGGTTTTCCCATCAGTTCAAACTTGAGGTTCATAAGGTCTTTTAGACGCACTAATTCGTCTGGCTCGACCAAGACTTCTTGGTCGTTTACAACTATACCCTTGGCGATGACGTCGCGAATATCCTGGTAAACGAGTACCAGCTGCTTTTTCTTGTTCGCCATGTCTTGGCAATAAAAGCCCTCAATCTTCAGATTGTTCGGGTTTATAATTGCACCAGTCGTAATAGCCACTTGCCCGCCCGTACGCAGGCTCATGATCGGCTGGTTTAGAAGCGACCCACTTAGCTGCAGCATTATATATCTAAGTATAGCGCACCCGAAATTGTGGATAACTTAATTTTACTTTTCACTTTTACGGTACAATCATCAACAAGATGAAGAGGTGGGTTGGTTACGTCGCGCAGACGCTCAGTTTGGCAGTACTTGTATCACCAATACACGTTGGTGCTATTAGTGGACCTGTGGATTGTGAGCTTTGCGTTATTGAGGTCCAAACCCAAGGTGTTAGTGACGCAACTGAGGAATACATAATAGTGGCCAATCTGAGTGCCCAAACAAAAACAGGCATAATTATTCAATATCTCTCGGCTGCAGGCACAAAAGGTTCCAAGGCAACTATTGACTTACCCTCAGCCAGCATTACTTCACTAGTGTCACCTGTGCTTAAGACGGCTAATTCAATTAATACCAATAATTGGCCAGCAGGCATGAGCAGCACCAGCGGAACAGTACAGATAATTGACCAAGGTAGTGTAGTGGACCAGATCGGTTGGGGTGCTGCAACCGTGCGTGAAGGTAATACGGTGGTTGCACACGGCAAAGGCCAATCCCTAGCCCGAAAACAATCCGATATCGGTCAGTTTATAGATACCGGTAATAACAATGAGGATTTTCAGATTGATACACATGCTTGCAGCGGTTTGGTGCTAAACGAAATCCAGCCTCTGCTACTGGATAATGATGGCAATGACATTGATCAAGCGCTAGAAATCCTTAAGCCAAATGGTGCTGTGACGGATCAAGATTGTCCGTTACTCATCAATGGCACTCGTTACAGCATTGCCGCGGGTGACTTGCAAGACAATACCGGCGTAGCTGTTATAACCGCTGTGCTGGATAGTCAAGATGCTGTGGTAACTCTGCCAGTTCTAACTAACGCACCAAACACATTCCAATTTATGCCTCAAAGTCTATTTGGCGCTATTAATTTGCCAGCTGCCAGTTTGACCCAACCAGTGCTAATAACTGGCCAAAGTTATGCCAAATTCACTAGTGGCTTGAAGGCAACCTACACACCTACTATAGGTATAACTCCCAACCAAGCCACAACTGCACCACCGCCCATTATTACTCTCACCCAAATAGAAGATGATTGTGCAGATGTTCTTATAAATGAGCTTACTCCGAATCCGATCGGTGAGGATACCGGTCAAGAATGGATTGAGTTTATTAGTATCCGCAATACGCCAGTATTTTTGGCTAATTGTGTGTTGGTAGTTAATAATACACAGTATATTTTTGCGGACGACCAAGTTATAAACCCAAGCGATTTTAGCGTGCTTAAGGGTGTCAGCGATGGTGTCACAGTGCATACTTTATCTCTCAAGAACAGTGCTACTAATACCATCAGCTTCGGTCGTTTTAGTGCAAATGATGTATTTGAACCTTTACAAACCATCCAATACGTAGACGCGCCGGAAGGTCAGAGTTGGGCCCGATTTGATAACGGCTGGCGCTGGCTTACTCCTCCTACGCCAGGTACCGACAACATTACACCACCTAGTAATTTTCCTGTCCTTATACCTACAGAGTTTCCCGCACTAGCGTCTTCTGACACACCAGGACTAGGCGGAGAAACACCCGCTAAATTATCACCACAAATAATAATCACTGAATTATTACCCAATCCCTCTCCGCCGTCTACTGACGAAAACGATGAGTTTGTTGAGCTCTACAACCCAGGGATTGATGCAGTTGATCTGGATGGCTACAAAGTCCAAACCGGCAGCAACTACAGTTACTCTTTTACGATTGATAATCAAACCATTCTGGCGGGAGGCTATTTGGTATTAACCAGTGGTGGTACGGGATTAACGCTTGCCAACACGGCCGGCAGGGCCCGTTTACTTGATCCAGTCGGTAATGTCATTAGCGAAACTGATCCATACGAGGATGCGGACGAAGGGGCAACTTGGGCGCTGATTAATGGCATATGGCAGTGGACGAACACACCAACCTCGGGAAATGCCAATGTCTTTACAGCGGTTTTGGCTGTCGCCAAAACAACCAAGAAAGCATCGGCCAAAACAACTACAGCTAAGCCCAAAGTCTCGTCGGCCAAAGCCAAAACCACAAAAAAAGCCAAAAAAGTTAAAGCTGCTAAGGCCCCCAAGACTAAAAAAGTCACTGCCGCAGCCAATGCCAGTAGCCTTACCAATACAACTCAGACGTCATCTTTACATCCGGGCGTGCTTGTCCTAGTTGGTGGGCTTGCGCTAGTATATGCGGCATATGAGTATCGACACGACTTTGCAAACACGCTCTACAAGTTCCGCCGCAACCGAGCGGCTCGGCGAGCGGCTCGGTTGTAACCTGCGCGGTGGGGAGGTTATAGAACTTGTCAGTGATCTGGGTGGCGGCAAAACCACCTTTGTGCGTGGTCTCGCCCGGGGCCTAGGCAGCAGGGATCACGTTTCTAGCCCAACCTACACCATTAGCCATGAGTACCATGTGAAAGGTTCAACCTTTCACACATTGTTGCACTTTGATTTTTACCGCTTGTCTGAAGCAGGAGTCGTTGCGCATGAGCTAGCCGAAGTAGTGGGCGACAAAAACATCATTGTAGTTGTGGAGTGGGCAGACATTGTTCGGGGTGTCTTGCCCCCAGAACGTCTAACGATACACATAAAAACCACTGGCGAGTTAACCCGCGAATTTAGCTTTGAATGCCCAGTCTCACTATCCTATTCGTTGAAGGGACTGTCTTAATGCTCATACTAACTATTCGCACCGACAGACCTGAGGCCGAAATCGGCCTGTTTGAGGACAACGAAAACTTGGTATACGAAACTTGGGAGGCTCATCGGCAGCTGGCCGAAACTATTCACACCAAAATCAAGACGCTGCTCAAAAGCAAAGATAAAGACTGGCATGATATTGAGGGCGTTGTGTGTTTTAAGGGTCCGGGTAGTTTTACGGGACTCAGAATTGGGCTAACGGTTGGGAATGCGTTGGCGTATGGCTTGAACGTGCCGATTGTTGGCACACAAGGGGACGATTGGGCCAATCAAGGTATCGACCGCATCATAAAGGGCGAAAACGAAACGCAAGTGTTACCCGAATATGGCCACGAACCACATATCACTAAGCCGAAAAAGTAAAGTAAAAAAGACAACAAAAGCATAAACTGCTTGACAAGCTCTATCGGGGGGGGGTAGTATCAAAATGATAGTACTTTAAACAACAAACATAGGCGGAAAAAAATGAAAACCAAAAGACTTATAACTTTTGGCTCAGTGCTAGTACTGAGCCTGCTAGGTACAGTAATGTTTAAGGCATCCCAGGTCTCTGCGGCAGCCATTACCTGGGACGGTGGAGGCGGCAACGCTAACTTTAGTACAGCGGCGAACTGGGCTGGTGATGTTGCGCCAGTAAATGGCGATAGTTTGGTCTTCCCGGCTCTAGGTACCAAACAAGCCCCGGTCAATGACACCACCGCTACCTATGCCGGTATTTCGTTCACCGGCGCATCCGGTACGTGTTTGGCCAGCCCATACGCCTGGTACACGATCACTGGTACCCAAACACTTACCTTGAGCGGTAATATCAGCAACACCATGACAGGTAGCTGTGCCACGGCATACATCAACACGGATACTACAATCAGTAGTAGTATTTCGGTTACAGGTACAAGTTCGGTCTATTTTGGAAATGGTGCGTCGTCTATGACTCTGACACTTGGCACTAACACATTAACCTTTGATGGCATGACATACGTAACCATTGGTAGCGTAGTTACCATAGCCGGCTCAACTGGTTCGTCTATTGTAAAGAATGGCACTGGCAACTTTGCGATGTATGGCACCGGTTCGTACGCCAGCACACTTGTCTTTAATGGCGGTTATGTAAATATGAATGGTTCGTCGTTTGGGAATACCACCGGCACCACCACTGTAAACACTGACACCACATTGCATATTGATCAATATAAAGACACGACCCTTAGTGAACCAATAACATTAAATGGGGCAAGCAATAGCACCTTTGCTAAATTGTCTTTTGATGTGTACGGACAAGCGACGGATACAGTAGGAAGCGCTACATACAACGGAGCCCTAACGCTAGGAGCGAATACTACAATAGGCATATTTTATTCTAAGCTTAACGCACTAACCATATCTGGAGCTATAAGTGGCGCGTTTACTATAACTCGTCTGCCCGGCGAGCAAGGCAAGCTTACCCTCGCGGGCTCGCCAAACAACTCGCAAACAGCCAACGGCGATCTAGTATCTGCCCGTTACGCGTGGACCATATCGGCTAACCAAGCATACGGAAGCTACACCAGTGGTAACCAGCAAACTACCATAAATGAGGGCGTGGTAGTTACGGGCGATTCAGAGGTGTATGAAGACGGCATTCTAATTGTCAAGGGTAAGATAGTGGGCACTGTACTGGCAAAAGACGATAGTATTGTGAAGGGGAGCGGTATCATAGAAGGCCCATTAACGCTTTCTCAACGGGCCAAACTGGCGCCTGGGCTTTCGCCTGGCTGTCTGTCTACCGGTAACCTGACGTTTGTAGCTGGTACATCGTACGAGTTTGAAGTGGGCGGCGTAACCGAATGTACGGGATATGACCAAACCAAAGTGACTGGTACGGTGACGCTTGGTAACGGTACGCTTAACACCATCCTTTACAATGGCTTTAAACCAGCAAAAGGCCAAAGCTACAATATAATTAACAATGACGGCGCCGACGCCGTCAGTGGTACCTTCAACAACCTCGCCGAAGGTGCGACATTCACCATAAGTGGCTACGTCTTCAAGATCAGTTATGTAGGTGGCTCGGGCAATGACGTAGTGCTGACGGTGCAATCGGTTCCGGCCAGTCCAGACGCAGGGCTTGGGTTGCTTACCAATAATCCGGCTGCGGTTTTGGCTGCAACAACTATAGCTAGTTTCGGTATCTTGCTCATTGCCCGTCGTTACAAAACGGCTACAGCTTTGAGTAAACAAAACTAAAACAAAAAACGTTTTTAACAAACAAAAACCAAAAATATATGCCACAAGCAATCGGTCTTGATAATCCGGTCTTCGCGGGACGCCTGCGCGACTACAGTAAAACCGTAGGATACCATCGGCGGTCAATTGCTCTGGTGAAACCCAGGAGCATTAGTGACATTCAGCCGTATAAACCTGCGTCACCAAAGCCGACTATTTTGCAGAAACAGCCCGAGCATCTACCTGTTATGCGGCTGCAATCTCCTCCAAGAGCTAAAAATCACAGAAAACCAAAGGGCTATATTGCACTGACTGGTTTAGCTGTAGCGCTTTTTTCTATCGGTATTGCCATAAGTGTATGGGGACTTAAGACGAATCGCCAAGTTAGGGCCCAGGTACAGTCTATTACTAAAGCTTCGGAAAGGGATGCCGTAGTAGAAACCCCACCAGATCCGAGTGCGTTTGGTGGCTATTCTGTAGCACCTACGCAACCACGCTTTATCCGGATTCCTAAACTTTCGGTTAAAGCTCGGGTACAACGAGTTGGAGTCGATGCCAAAAACAAGGTGCGTGCACCGTCCAATATTTATGATACGGGTTGGTATGAAAACAGTGCAAAACCAGGCGATGCTGGCGGCGCCACATTAATTGATGGCCATGTACATGGACCGACTAAGCCTGGCGTTTTCTATAATCTTAAAGAACTGACCAAAGGCGATAGAATTCAAATGGAACGTGGCGATGGCAAACTTTTTAGCTATACCGTAGTACGCACACAAACATATGCGGCTGACAAGGTTGATATGGCTGCCGCATTAGTGCCCGTTATAGCTGGAAAGGTTGGACTCAATCTTATAACCTGCAGTGGCGATCTTGATACACGGACGAATTACTATGAAGATCGGCTTATCGTGTTTGCGGTCGCTGACTAGGATTGTTATTTTTGCATAATCGTCGTATAGTAAACTTAGGATTTTAGCCGCCGCACCAATCCACCTAAGGCGGATGATACGGGGCAAGGTTTTGGTACCAGATCCTGATTCAATCTACACTAAATCAACTCGACTTTCAGATTGTCCGAACGGCTAATGAAGTGATAGTGATCGCCAACTAGGCACAGTCTGCACCGATAGAAAGGACTACCTATGGATCCAATTACCATAGTGCTCGCTGTTGTTGGTATTGGCGTTGGTTTTGGTGCTAACATGGCCGTTACCAAGCGTAAACTTGGCTCTGCTGAGGAGGCTGCCGAAAAAGAACTAAAAAAGGCCAAAAAAGAGGCCGAAAACCAAATTGCCGAGGCACGCGAAAAAGCTGCCGAAATTGCCGAAACTGCTCGCAAAGAAGACCAAGCTCGCCGCCGGGAACAAAAAGAAATAGAGCAGCGTTTAATTGGTCGCGAGGAAACTATCGATAAAAAATTTGATGATCTCGACAAACGCAGTGAAAACTTGCGAAAAGGTGAAGACGAAGTAGAAGGTCTCAAAAATGAAATTCGTGATATTCGCAAAAAACAGCAGGATAAACTCGAAAAAATTGCAAAGCTGACCAAGGACGAAGCGGCTGACAAACTACTCAAAATGACTGAGCGTGACATTAGAGATGACTTGACAGGCTTGATTGCTAAGCTGCAGGACGAAGCCAAAGAAAACGCCGAGGAGCAAGCTGCCGTTATTTTGACCAGTGCCATGGAGCGTATGGCCAGCGAGGTTACAGCCGAGCGTACCGTCACAGCTGTAAAGCTTGAAGACGAAGAGATGAAGGGTCGGATTATTGGTAAAGAAGGCCGCAACATCCAAGCGTTACAGCGTGCTACGGGTGTAGACATTATGGTTGATGATACGCCAGGCATGATCATACTCAGTTCGTTCGATCCAGTCCGCCGTGAGGTAGCCCGCCAAGCAATGGAAATGCTTATGAAGGACGGACGTATTCACCCAGGTCGTATTGAAGAAGTGGTTGAAAAGGCCCAAGCTAATGTGCAGAAAGATGTTGTCCGAGCTGCCGAAGATGCGGCCCGCGAAGTCGGCATCATAGGTATTCCAAAAGAGATTCTACAGTATCTGGGTGAGCTCAAGTTCCGGACCAGTTATGGTCAGAATGTTCTCAAACACAGCACCGAGATGGCCCATATTGCCGGTATTATTGCCGAAGAGCTCGGTGCGGACGTCAAAACTGCCAAGTACGCTGCACTCGTGCATGACTTGGGCAAAGCCCTAACACACAAGATGGAGGGCAAACACCACCACATTAGCGGTGAAATCCTGCGTAAATACGGTGTACCGGAGCCAGTTGCTCACGCCGCCGAGGCACACCATGACGACATGGAAGCCACCACCACAGAGGCCTTAATAGTTCGGGTGGTTGATGCTATTAGCGCTTCCCGCCCAGGGGCACGAAATATAAGTGCCGAGAACTTTGCCGAACGCATGAAGGAACTCGAAAATGTTGCTACAGGTTTTGACGGTATCGAAAAGGCTTATGCTATCAGCGCTGGCCGCGAAGTACGGGTGTTTGTAAAACCACACGACATCGATGACCTTAGTGCCATCAAACTGGCTCGTGATATTGCCACCAAGATTGAAAGCACCATGCAATATCCAGGCACTATCAAAGTCAACGTCATCCGCGAAACTCGCGCCATCGAGTTTGCTAAGTAGTGAGCTCGCCGAGGCGAGTCTACTACTTGGTTCGCCAAATAATGGTGGTACAATATGACTATGTCACAGGCTACGGAACCAACAACAAAAGGCGATCTAGACAAGTTGGCGATAGATATTGTCAAACTGTTAGACCCCCGCTTCCGGGCAATTGAAAATAGCATCATTGATCAAAATGAAAAAATAGATTCTTTGGTCAGTACAGTTGATGCCTATGCTAAGAAGGCCGACGACTACATGCAAGAAATGTTGATGTTGTCGCATAAAGTTGATCGCTTGGAGCGCTGGATTCAACAAATGGCAAATGTCACTGGGGTGAAGCTTGAGTATTAATGTTCGCGAAACCCGCGCCATAGAATTCGCCAAGTAGTCACAAGCTAGTACAATAGAGTTGTGAATATACTCTATATTGGGGACATTATGGGGGAGCCGGGGATTGAGGTGGTTGGCAGAGTTCTGCCCGGGCTTAAAAAAGATAGGCAGATTGACCTGGTGATTGCCCAGGCCGAGAACGTCAGTGGTGGTAAAGGCATGCTGCCGGCAGACATGAAACGATTGCAAGCTATTGGTATCGACTTTTTTACCGGTGGCAACCATACGCCCCGGCGGGAAGAGTTAAAGCCATTACTTGAGGATGCCAACCAGCCGGTGATTGGCCCTGTCAACATGCATGACTGCCCGGGCAAAGGCTGGAAGTATACTCAAACCGCCCAAGGCCAGGTACTCGTTATTTCTATTCTGGGCGAAACGTTTGGCAATCATAAGCCAGAGATTGATAATCCGCTCAAAGCAATTGATGAAATTCTAGACGAAAATAAGAGTACACAATGCATGGCAACCATTGTCAACTTCCATGGCGATTACAGCAGCGAAAAGCGCATCATTGGCTACTATTTGGATGGCAAGGTTACGGCTGTGGTTGGTGACCATTGGCATGTGCCAACCGCCGATGCCATGGTACTACCCAAGGGCACAGCCCATATAACAGATGTTGGCATGTGCGGCGTGCTGCACTCAAGCTTAGGCGTTAAACTAGACACTGTAATTCCGCGCTGGCGGGACGGTATAACAAACAAAAACGAACTGGAAACAGACGGTGCGCTACAGTTCAATGCTGTCATAATTGAGGTGGGTCAAAAAGGATTAGCAGACAGCATTGAATTGATTCAGAAAATCATTTCCTAGATATTTTAAGGTGTTTCAGCTATAATTCCTCTGTTATTTCGGGGTGTGGCGCAGTTGGCTAGCGCGCCGCGTTTGGGACGCGGAGGTCGGAGGTTCGAGTCCTCTCACCCCGACCATGGTTCGACAAGCTCACCATTCCGGTGAGGTTAGCGGACCATTTTTGTCGCGAACAGATTTGAACCTCCGAGGCAGGTTAGCCAGGCACGAAGTCCTGGCGCTGTCCTCTCACCCCGATAGATTGTTTATAAATAAACTGATATAATCACCCCTGTTTATCGGGGTGTGGCGCAGTTGGCTAGCGCGCGTCGTTCGGGACGACGAGGTCGGAGGTTCGAGTCCTCTCACCCCGACCAGTCCATGGTTTCTGTACAAACTACGTTACAATACTCTTTATGTTGCAGGTTCTGCTAAGTGTTGTTATTGCCTTCATCATTTTACTGGTGACCGAAAAACTAAGCACAAGAAAATTTTTAGGCCCAGAAGTTTCGCGTAAAATGGCGCACATTGCCATAGGCATTGCTATAGCTACTTGGCCGTTTTTTGTTAGCATGTCGGTCATCGCAGTTCTGGGTGCAATCTTTGTTATAGCAACCTTGCTTGTTAGACAATTCAATTTATTTCCGGGTGCTAGAACGGTCGGGCGTTTGTCTTGGGGTGAGCCATTCTTTGCTTTATCAGTAAGTATCATAGCGCTAGCCGATCCTTCTAAATGGATTTTTGTGGCGGCTGTTCTATACCTTGCTATTGCTGACGCGGCTGCCGCATTGGTTGGGAACAAGTGGGGAAAGAACAAATATACTCTGTTTGGACACAGTAAAAGTCTGGAGGGCACCTTGGCGTTCATACTGACGGCTATAGTTATCACAGCCTGGGTTGTTCTAATAGCTCCCGCTGGTTTAAGCAATAACGTGCCCGTAATATTGCTATTACCAATTCTTGCAGCCGGTGTGGAGGCTAGTATGCCGTGGGGCTTGGATAATCTTTTACTGCCAATATTAGTAACTACGGTGCTTAGTTCGTTGCAAGTTGTGGCTTGATTGGTACCCGACTTTTGCGCCAGGAACCATGAGCCCTTAGGGCATTGAAAATAACGATAACATCGACGACTTCCTGTAGCAAGGCACCGTGCACTGGTCTAAAGCGTCCGGTTGCAAAGATAAACATCAGACCTACGCTTATGGCGATACCAATCCAAATGCTCTGCTTGGCAATATAAAGCGTTCGTTTAGCAATAGCTACGCCGGTAGCGACCTGTGCGACATTGTCGAGCATAATGACCACATCGGCCGACTCGCTGGCTGCAGTCGAGCCGCGCGCACCCAGAGCAATGCCAACGTCTGACGCAGCCAATACCGGCGCATCATTAACGCCATCGCCCACAAAGCCGACAGGGCGATTTTTGACATTTTCGACGGCGCGTATTTTGTCAGCTGGCAATGTTTCGGCTACTACCTCACTAATGCTTAGCTGTTTAGCGACGGCCTGGGCAGTCGCCATGTTATCGCCTGTAACCATCATAATATGTCGGATGCCTAAAGTTCTGAGCTGCTGTAGGGTGTGTTGACTCTCCGGCCGTATCTCGTCTTTAAAGGTAATGACAGCGGCCAGTTTGCCATCTATGGCTACGAGTGCTGCCGTTTGCTGGATAGACGTAGGGCGAAAACCTTTGGGCAAGGTTATATTGCGTTCTTCAATGAGTCCCAGGCGGCCAACTAGCACATCCTTACCCTGCACATGGGCAGATAGGCCATTACCAGTCAGCTCCTGAACCTTTTTGGCTCTAGGTACTTTTATCTTTTCTGCTGCCGCTTTGCCGACAATAGCCTTGGCTAGTATGTGATTGGAGTTTTGCTCCAGAGCGGCTGCTAATGCCAAGACTTCGGGCGTAGAAATCCCCCCATAGGTTATTATTTTGTCAACTTGGGGTTCGCCCTTGGTAAGGGTGCCGGTTTTGTCAAAAGCCATAGTCTTGAGCACGGCTAGCCGTTCCAAAGCAGCACCAGTTTTGATGATGATGCCGTGCTTGGCAGCCCGGCTCATGCCCGATATTAGGGCAATTGGGGCTCCCAAAATAAGGGGGCAAGGAGTGGCTACCACCAGTACTTCCAAGAAGCGAATAACCTCACCGCTGACTGCCCAGGCCGTAAACCCGATGGCAAATGCGATAAGTGTGAAAGGTATGCTGTAGCGGTCGGCCAGACGCACAAAGGGTGCTTTGCTGGCCTGGGCAGCCCGGACTAGTCTAATAATCTGTTGGTACTGGCTATCTTCGGCCGAGTGGATAGCTCGGACAGTTATAACGCCATCAAGGTTAATCGAACCGCTCAATATCTCGTCACCGACTTTCTTGACAGCGGGCAGACTTTCGCCGGTCAGACTTGATTCATCAAAACTGGTCGTACCTTCTAAAATGACAGCATCAACTGGCACAACTTCGCCAGGCCTGATAATAAGTTTGTCGCCAGCTCGCACCTCACTGGCTTTGACATCAACCGTCTTACGGCCTTTTAGTAGATGGGCCTTGGTGGGGGCTCGCTCCAGCAGCGCTGATAGCTCACTTTTAGCCCGGCGGCCAGCATAATCTTCGAGCGCTTCGCCACCGGTTAGCATTAGTACAATCACCATACCGGCCCAGTACTCTCCAAGCAAAACGGATGTAATAATGGCAGTCGCGGCCAAAATGTCTACACCATACGTGCCACCACGCAAGTCCTGGATCATCTTCCATACTAGCGGCACTGCGTTTACCAGGGCACTTGCGGCCAGTATGATGTGGGCTGCTTTGTGCCAACCGCCAATGTCTAGGGGCAAGGCTATCAGAATAGATACAATCACCCATCCAAGCTGCCGATATTCCCTAAAAAACCGAATAATTTTCTTCAATACAAACCCTCTTATACAAAATAAATGGGGCGAGTGATGGGGATTGAACCCACGACCTCCGGAACCACAACCCGGCGCTCTAACCAACTGAGCTACACCCGCCACGAACAGGGGTGATTATACCTACTAAAGATAAAAAAACCAAATAAATTGGTGCCCCCGGTACGATTCGAACGTACGACCTTGAGCTTAGAAGTCTCCTGCTCTATCCAGCTGAGCTACGGGGGCGCAACAGCGTCATTATATCTTATTGCCAGCTACCATTGATAAGTTTTTCTTTCTTGATGCGTGACCAGCGTTTTATTTCGACAGAAATACCCCGACCGTCAGGTCGTGGGAAGTTTATTTGAGCCTCTCTTTCTCTTGCCATGGATTTGTCGGGGAGAGGATTCGATACATATAAAAGCTTGAATGGTCCCTGATCTCGTGCAAATTGTGCTCCTGTGCCACTGTTGTGTTTTTCAAGACGCAAAGCTGGATTATTTGTGATGCCTACATAGTAGCGGCCAGTGCGGGCTTTACATATATAAACGAACCAGAAGCCAAAAAATATTGGCACAAAATCACCGGCCTGTCGTATAAGAACTTTCGAAAAACCATTTTTGATAATCGTGATAATAAGAAAGCCAGCAATCGGAGTAAGCTGCCATACGGAACGGCTCATATAAGTGTAGTTTGTAATGGTGACTCAAAAAAAGGAGTAGCTTTGCACAGAAAAATTGAAGGCTGGATTATGGGAGCTATGAATCAAGTATAATAAACAGAAGTACACCAATCAAGGCTTTTGCGCGGGTGTGGTATAACGGCTATTACTTCAGGTTTCCAACCTGAATACGAGGGTTCGACTCCCTCCACCCGCACCACAGATTAGTAGCGTGTCTTAGCTTGGAACCTTATTTGTAAAGTTGGTCGTGATTGCCAACTGCAACAAAAAGAGCTGTATCGTCACTGAGTATTTTAAAATGCAGGCGTATATCAGTGTTAACACTAATTGAACGATAATTTTTCCATTCTTCTTTTAGGGGGTGGTTGCGTAAACTATCATCATATGGATTGTCACTAAATAATTCAATGGTATCTTTTACGAGTTGCTTTTGAGTGTTTGATAATTTTGAGAACTGTTTACTAAAGCTTTTTTGAAATCTGATTCTCATAGTGTGTCAAGATAGGCTACAGCTTCTTTAACTTTCATGGCTTTGGTCATGTTTTTCCCTGCAGGTAAATCCCTCTCAACCTGTTCCATGATCTTAACAAGGTAGGGCGTAGGTTCTAGTTCGGTACTAAGCACAACCCTGCGGTCTCTCAGCATTTGCTTAATTTGAGCGTTCATGATCACACTAACAGGCACCCCAAGTTCATACGCAAACGCTTGCATCTGCTGCTTAGTTTCAGGATCTATCTTAATATTTAGTATTGTTTTAATCATATACTCATTGTATTACTATTGTATATACAAGTCAAGAACTAAATCTTCTAACTTTTCAGCCAACCGTAGTAGACTAGGGTATAGAATGTTCCAAACGCGGGACACAAGCTGCACCACAGATTAGAGCATTAGGTAAATAGGAACTTTTGTTTGAAATAATTATAGTTCGTGTCCCCTGCTTGGAAGGCAGGTATACTACCGCTGTACTACACTCGCAAGTGTACTACGAAAGACAAAAACCCAATACATTAGCCGATATACGAATCCCGCCTAACGAACAGATAAATTATAACAGAACTCCCTTAAAGCATTGATGCGTCAGCGCTACCGATGGAAGATGGGAAGTTTGCAAAATCTATTCAAAAACCGCCAGTTGGCAGGAAATGTTTCTAATAAATATAGTCGCATGCTGACGTTTTATCGTATCCCAATGGCATTTTTTGGTGAATTTCTGTTACTGTTGGAGCCACTATTGCTGGGTTATATCCTATATCTTTCACTAAAATTTCATAACCCTTCACTTATTGTGGGTGCGTACGTGGCGATTACACTTTATATTCTGTGGAATGTGTGGCCAGACGAACATGCATCTTTGAGCCACAAGATACGGCTGACTGCGTTTTCACCATTTATGTATTTTATATTTTACATCATGAGCATGGTACAGGTAACTGCCATGATTCGTTGCATTATCAATTATCGGCAGGTTTTCCGATATAAAAAAGTAGGAAGTTCTTGGACATCGCCGGAAAGAAAAGGCCAGCAGGCCCAGTTTTCTTAAAGTTAAATTATATATCGTGCATCACTGTTATATGTGCGCCCAAGGAGTTGAGGCGGGCGGCTAGATCCTCGTAGCCGCGGTTAATGGTGTAGACGTTTCGTAATATTGATGTGCCTGGGGCCGCCAACATACCGATTAGCAGCATCACAGCTGGTCGGATACCGCTCGGAGCGACAATGTCGGCTGCCCGGAATCGCGCTGGACCGGTTATAAAGGCCCGGTGCGGATCAGCTAGGTCTATGTCCACCCCAATCTTTTTCATCTCGGTGTACATAAGCGCCCGGGCTTCGTAGCTTTCTTAATTAATCTTTTGAAAAAAATTTTACTCGTATCTCTATTATAAACCTTTGCAACACTGTTCAAGTTCCTCTTTAGTAAATCCCCAATTTAGAAGTTTCTTCATAAGGCGCTGTCCGTTCGCATCAAAATATTGATGAGTTATCAGTATGAAAGGTTTATCTTCGAGGTTTTGATTGCGCCTAGTGGGGTGTACATATTTTTGAGGGTGTTTCGAGCGTCCAATACCTCGCTTCTTCTTGAACCCCAAAGCCAGTAAGAGAGCCACACATTCCACATTAGAGTGTGGATATATACTCTTGCGTGGTGCCATAATTAGGTCAGTACTTTATCCAGTTCTTTTTTGTAGTCTAGATGGACTGTTTCGAGTTGATTCGTCTTTTTATTTTCAAAATTGAAAATCGTATTATCAATATTGATTCTCTTAGCGAAATAAGTAGGCACGTCGAAGTAGACCATAAGTGTGTCATTAATGTGTATAGCAAGCTCTTTAGCATCCTTACCGCTAACTATAAATTCGGGTAAACTGGGTGCTTCAACCCAGTGGACATCTCGCTCTGCATCATAATGGCTCACAAAGTTTATTTGTGATGGCATTTCACTGAAATCAATAGTAGGGCGTCTCTTGAGGACACCATAAATAAACTCCTGCCAGAGGTTGGTTGCAATATCAATCATATTCATAGTTTACAACCTTCATAAGCATAAGTATATTGCTTATCCTTAAATGCGTCTGTGATATTTTACTTGCTGTCATGGGATAGTCGCCATTATGAGGAATGTATAATGTTACTAAATATTTACTAGATATCGTGCAAGACGGTGATGTGAGCACCCAAGGAGTTGAGGCGAACGGCCAGATCCTCGTAGCCGCGGTTAATGGTGTAGACGTTTCGTAATATTGATGTGCCTGGGGCCGCCAGCATACCGATTAAAAGCAGGCTGGCGGGGCGCAGAGCAGGGGGCGATACAACATCGGCTTTTGTAAATCTTGTTGGCCCTTGTATATATATGCGATGAGGATCCGCGAGTTCAACATTCATGCCGATTTTAGTCATCTCGGTATAATAAATGGCTCGATTCTCAAACATCCAGTCATGGATTAATGTCCGGCCTTTTGCTACGGCCGCGATGGGAACAAAATATGGAATATTGTCTGGATTTATTCCCGGCCATAGGTTGGGGTGCAGTTTTTCTTTAGGAGCAATTAAGCCGCCATCGTGTTTGTTGATTTTAATATCTGCCAAATCAACAACGCCGTTTTCGGCTTTATATACGGCTGATGCCGTATAGTTTAATCCCATAGTTTTTAATTTGAACAACTCAAGACCAATCCAATACAAAGGTACACGCCGGATAGTTATGCTGGAGTTGGTTGTAACTGCCGCGGAGATTAAAGAACATAGCCTCAATCGGATCCTCTGCAGGAGCAAACGACACGCTTTTCTTGATATTAGAGACACCGGTAACGGTAAGTACCCCAGAACCAACACCTTCAATTTTTACGCCTAGCTTTTTTAAGAACAAACAAAGGTCTTGGACCATATAATCCGCGCTGGCTCCCTGGATGATTGTTGTGGCATTGGTACGGGCTGCCGCCATTAGTGCGTTATTGGTGACTGTGTTTCCTTGTTCGTACAGCACTACATGGCTGTCTCCGGTTTTTTTCTTAACACCTACTTCATAAAAGCCTGTTTTAGCAACCACACCAACGCCAAAATGTTCCAGCGCGTAAAGATGCGGAGCTACGGTCCGACGCCCTAATTTGCATCCACCGGCGTAGGGAATCTTAAACTCCGCATTATCGTGCATAAGAGGGCCAAGAAGCATTAACACGCTGCGTGTTTTACGGGCTGCTTCGCCATCAATATGGCTTAGGTCAAATTTTGCAGGAGGGCGAATTTCTACGTCGTTCCCAGCCAACCACTTTACTTTTACGCCAATACTTTCCAGGACTTCAATAATACGGTTAACTTCTTCAATTCGCGGCAAGGCTTTTAGTCTAGTGACGCCTTTATTTAAAAGACTGGCACACAGCAGGGCAACGGCGGCATTTTTACTGGTTTTGAGGGTAATTTCTCCCTTTAGCTCATGGCCGCCCTCAACCCTAAGGTTGATGCCACCCTCGCCCAGGCTAATAATTTGCTTATTTAATACATCGCTGATGCGGCCAAGTGTCTCCAGACTGAGGTTTTGTTTGCCATGTTCAATGCGGTTCACAGCCGACTGGCTGGTATTTAATTTTCGGGCAAAAGCCGCTTGCGTTAAGCCGCGCTCTTGCCTTATTTGATGAATTAAGTGACCAATTTTCTGGTTAGTATTGAGCATTAACCAATAAATTATATCACCTAAGATATGAAATGCTATTGTAATTTTATGATAACACGCATTTCGTACTTTCTGGTTGATGCCAGTCAGGAGTGATCTGGGGTAAGTGGAAGGCACGAAATGCGTGGATAAGTGGGTTTCACCCGTTTAATTGCTACAATAAACGCATGATACGGTACGGGTACGGCTTAATGTGAGGCAGGGGATTTAGGATGAAAGATAAAATACTCGACAAGTTACTACGCGCCGAAGAGCAACGGCAGCGAGAAGGCCTAGAGCTGATCCCATCCGAAAACTATGTCAGCCGTGACGTGTTGACGGCACTAGGGAGCGTCTATACCAATAAATATTCAGAAGGCTACCCCGGCAGGCGCTATTACGGCGGCCAGGAGAATACTGATAAGGTTGAACAAATTGCTATAGACCGCGCCAAAGCCCTGTTTACGGCCGATCATGCCAATGTCCAGCCGCACAGTGGCGCACCGGCTAACATTGCGGTCTATCAGGCTTGGTTGGAGCCCGGGGACACCATTATGGCCATGCGGCTCGATCACGGCGGCCATCTGACACACGGCGCCCCAGTAACCAGTAGTGCCAAGCTGTATAATTTTGTCCGCTATGGCGTGAAAGATCCCGAAACTGGCGAGATAGATTATGAGCAGATGCGTGAAGAGGCAAAAAGGCAGAAACCAAAAATTATTTTGGCCGGTTTCAGTGGCTATCCGCGTAGCCTTGATTACGGCAAATTTGCGGCTATTGGCAAAGAAGTCGGTGCGGTGTTAATGGCCGATATGGCCCACATTGCCGGATTGATTGTTGCAAAAGTATTGCCGAATCCGTTTGACAGTGGATTTCATATCATTACCACCACCACGCACAAAACCCTGCGTGGTCCTCGCGGCGGTATGATACTCACCAAAGGCAAGGTCAGTAATCCGCTCAAACCACCGCCTAAAACCGTCGAAAACTTACCGACCTTGATTGATAGGGAAGTCTTCCCAGGTTTTCAGGGCGGCCCGCACATGAACAACACTTTGGCCAAAGCCGTTGCCCTAGGCGAAGCCCAGCAACCGTCGTTCCAAGTATATGCCCAGCAGATTCTTGCTAACGCCAAGCGTCTAGCGGATGAACTTATGAAGCGAGGGTTCAAGCTGGTGACCAACGGTACCGATAACCACCTAATCATGATTGATATGCCTCGCAGCTATGACATAACCGGCCGTGAAGCCCAGGATATACTAGATAGGGTGGGACTAACCGCTAACTGCAATGCCATACCCAACGATCCATTGCCGCCGTTCCGACCAAGTGGGTTACGCCTTGGCACGCCGGCCATTACAACCCGCGGGCTCAAAGAGAACGATATGGAGCAGATAGCCGAATGGATGCAGCAAGCCATCACCCACCGCAACGATGAAAAATTACTTAACATGTTAAGTAATGATGTCAAAACATTTGCCAAACAGTTCCCACTACCAAGCGATGTATAATACTTAACATGTTAAGTATTATAAGCAGATAGGCAATTGTAACGTCGGTTTAAGGGCGCCTTTTCTTTTGCAAAAAGTAATACATAGCAGCTGTGCTGGCCCCTGCTAGTGCGGCAGTAATAGTATGGTGGCCAATCTTTTTGCCAAACCCAAGTATCTTTGCGGCTGTGGTTTGTTGTACGTGCTCTGCCATTTGCGCAAAGTCTATGCTAAGACTCTCCATGAAGCAGTCCATAACGCTTTGGACAGAAGTAGGTACCTGATCTTGGACAACACCGCCCTCAAGATCGTATTGCAGGAAGCTGGCTAGCGACGTGTGACCCATTTCATTGGCTAAGAAGCTTTGATCCCCAGTTATTTCATGCAGAAAATTTACCCGGCGCTGATCTTCATTTAAAAGCATAGTGGCCAACATCTGTGATTTGATTGCAATATTATCTTCGCCCTGCGCGATTGTTTGTACCGAAGCGTAAAAGGCGAAAATCATTCCATCGGTGGCAGCACTGAGATTATTAAGATTTCGTCCGGTAGGTAGCCGAACATAACGTGCCGTGCTATCAAATAAAGCAATTCTTGTGTTATCTAAAGTTGCCAGATTTTCTGCCAATGGCCCTAGTTCGGGCAAAGATGGGAAATTGATCGAGGAAACTTCACCAGTCATAAGATGATTTTAGAGTCTAAAACAAAGAAAAGTCAAATTACTGGCGTTTACGGTGGGTAAATTTGAGCCCACTCCGGATGTCGACAATAGCCACTAACTTTCTCCAATTAACTCTGGCTCTTGTTGCAGCGTGATACCAAACATAGCCTGTACTTTGTCGACGATTTTTTGTTTGAATCGTAGCAAATCGGCCGTGCTTTTGGCGTGCTCATTAACGAGTATTAGTGCTTGTTTGGGCCAGGTAGCCATACCGGTTTCTGGATCATGAGAGTCTTTAAAACCGGCCTGCTCAATTAGCCAAGCCGCCGATAGTTTAACCTGCCCGTCAGTGGTCCCCCAATGAATTATATCCGGATAATCGGCTTGTAGCTGTAAAAACATTTCGTTATTAACAACTGGATTAGCAAAAAACGAGCCGTTATTGGCGACTTTAGCAGGATCAGGCAATTTACGCGTGCGTATGGAAATGACGGCTTGGCGTAATATTTGGGGAGTATATTGAATAATATTATGCTCCATAAAGTAGCTTTGCACAGAGGAATAAAAAGGAGGAGTGGGGTTAGAATGGCGCAGATGCAGTGTTAAACCAGTTATGATAAACCGGCCTTTGTCCGAAGTTTTAAACCGGCTGGTGCGGTAGCCAAAGGCACAGTCGGCTTTAGGAATAGTTACGAATTGTGTTTGCCGAGTGTCATAAGCCTCGACACTTACCAGTGTATCGGCTATTTCCTGCCCATAGGCGCCGACGTTTTGTATCGGTGTGGCACCAACAGTTCCAGGAATAAGCGACAAAGCTTCGATGCCAGTAAGCCCCTGGTCTACCGTACGCTTAACCACACTGTCCCAATTTTCGCCCGCCTTCACACTTATATAGGTGTTTTCCGCGTCTTCATGCTGCTGCTCAAAACCCATAACTTTATTGACCATTACGAGACCAGGAAAGCCTTTGTCGGTCCAGACAATATTACTGCCAATGCCGATCATAATAAATGGCAAGTTATGGGAAGTTGCCCACGTCGTTGCTTCGGTCACTTCATGGCGATCGGTTATATCGGCCAGATAAGCTGCTACCCCGCCCAGTCGCATGGTTGAATATTCACGCAAGGGAACATTTTGGCGTATATGCATTTACGGCTTATTATACCTTGAAAGGGCGTAGCGTAACGAGTACCATAGTAGGTACATGAGAGAGCAGAGTAATCGCCAAAGACCATATCGTACCCTTGGGTGGCATCTCAAGTTCGCCCGCGAACAGCTCAAAAAAAGTATATTAGAGGTATCAGGTGCGGTTGAAATCGATATCGACATACTTGAGCACATTGAATATGGCGCGCAGCGACCCAGCGAGGATATACTGCTACTGCTCATTACGCATTTGGAATTTGAAGATGCCGAAGCCACTAGCTTGTGGGAGTTGGCGGGATACAGCGACAGCGGAATACATGAGCCTGGTAGTGGGCAAGATAACTCCATGCCATCGCTAACTATAGCCTTGCCCATGGACTTACGAATTATTTATACTGATATGCTGCAAGTAATGACCAACGATTATGGCGTTGTTATGAACTTTATGCAAAGCGGTGGTTCCAATAATCAATCAATACCAGTAGCCCGCGTTGGTATGAGCAAGGAACAAGCCTATAACGTGTTAATTGCCTTGCAGCAAAGTCTTGGGCAAACACAGCGTTCGCAAAAGCCCAAATACCTGCCAGCCCGTGGTTCCAAACGCCAATCTAAAAAATCAGACAAATAAGAACGAGTGAAACTAACCGTTTAGTTCGTAACTAGTGGTTTGATCACTTTCCAAAACGCCGCTTCCCAGATTCTGTAAGCCCGGTTACTGGGGTGGAACAAGTCAGCCGAGTAGTTAAATATAGATTGCTTCTTTTTGGTTTCGGTTTGCAGGTCCACAAGCTGCAGATTATATTTACGCACTGCTTCGCCAATGTACCGGCTGGCTTCAACGGCTTTGTCGTTAGCCCGTATTCGTCCGCCAAAATAAGGTATATTTGTTATCACACTGCCCGATGGTAACGCTGCAGCTAACTTGTCATACTGTGCGCGGAAATTGCTTGCATTATAATTTACGACATCATTAGCCCCTATCTCGACCGTTATTAAATCTGGCTTGTAATGTTTGAGCTGTGGGATCTGGCTTTTTAGAACGTCTTCGATCTTTGCGCCCGTCACACTGAGGTTTACGATGCGTACGGTTTTACCAGTGGCTTGCTGGATGTGCTGTGCCAGCAACCCAACGTAGCCAAGCTCTGGTTTGGAAGCGCCAATGCCTTGGGCGGCCGAATTGCCCAATGCAACATAGGTAAAAGAACCTTCGGCAGGGCGTTGCCGCCAATATTTGGCATACGTGGCTACGCTCCCGCGGAGCTGCAACAGCCGCAATACTTGTATAGAAACCAACACAAAAACAACTATCCCAATTGCTAAAACAACATTTTTAACCATCACCTGAGTATACCCGACTTACGCAAAATCCCTCGTTTCCAGGGTACATCTGGGTTAGTGCCAAGTGTTTTATCTGACAGAGATGTATCCGTAGATACATCGAGGGAAGAAAAACAGTTGGCAGTTGACCAGATTTGGTCTGGGGATGGGGGAGCTTTGCGTAAGTCCAGTTAATGAGCAAACTTTAGATTGATCCGGTCAGCAGCTTTTTCAACCCAATCATGTAATCGTGTTAGCTGATGAGCCATAACTAATCTTTCATCTTCTGATATTTCAAGACGTTTTTCGATACTATCAAGTTAATTTAAAATCTTCTGAACCTGTTTTTGTGTTTCTGCCAATGTAATCTCCACTTTAGAAAAGCGTTCATCAATTCTCGTCATCATAACATCGAGAACTTGGAGTACGTCATCAATATCTTTTCGGGTTACTTGTGGACTAGCATTCATGAGTTTATTATATCACTCAAAGTCTTAGAGCAGACGATTGCTAGATATTAATACCTAGTCATTATGCTTAGGCTTGGTACCCGCGGACGGATTCGAACCGCCGACTTTCTGTTCCGAAGACAGACGCTCTAATCCACTGAGCTACGCGGGCCTACGATCATTATAGTGTATTTCCGTTGTGATTCTCTTATGGGTACGAAACCTGTGACAATTTGCGCAAACAAGCTCACAGCCAAGTGCTCTATTCCGCTGAGCTACGGGCGCATAACCTGTATATTTTACCACCTTTAGGGGTACAATATACTAACTATGACAGAAATTACCAACTTTGCCCAAGCCCGCGCTGTACTCATGAGCTATATGCCGCCAGATACCAGGCGTGGTAATTACACGCTGGAACGCATGAGTAAGCTAATGAACGAGCTGGGTAATCCGCAAGATAAGCTTAAAGTCATTCATGTAGCCGGCACATCAGGCAAAACATCCACCGCTTATTATTTGTCGGCACTACTGCAGGCTAGTGGGCAAAAGATTGGCCTAACTGTGTCACCACATATTGATGAAGTCAACGAACGAGTGCAGATTGACCTTAAGCCATTGTCCGAAACAGCCTTTTGCAAGGAACTTTCGGTATTTATAGAGATTGTAGACAAAACGGGTATCAAACCGACCTATTTTGAACTACTTGTTGCCTTTGCTTATTGGACTTTTGCTAAAGAGAAGGTGGACTATGCGGTAGTCGAGGTGGGTCTAGGTGGTCTGTTGGATGGTACTAATGTGGTTACTAGACAAGACAAAGTCTGTGTCATCACCGACATCGGGCTAGACCATACCGAGGTACTAGGTAATACGCTAGCGGCGATTGCCGCCCAAAAATCAGGTGTTATTCAGACCAATAACAGGGTTATTATGTACAAACAAGCGCCGGAAGTGATGCAAGTAGTTCATGCAAGATGTGTTCAAAAAGAGGCTAGTCTGTTTATGATTGCTAGACTCGACTTACGCAAAGCTCCCCCATCCCCAGACCAAATCTGGTCAACTGCCAACTGTTTTTCTTCCCTCGATGTATCTACGGATACATCTCTGTCAGATAAAACCATTGGCACCAACCCAGATGTAC